>Ga0302308_10000712_pt1 | contig 28507 bp, 30 predicted proteins | sample III_Palsa_E3_3_FD_200531 | JGI IMG/M metagenome (GOLD analysis project Ga0302308, IMG submission 200531) | Peat permafrost microbial communities from Stordalen Mire near Abisko, Sweden - III_Palsa_E3_3 | ecosystem: Environmental > Terrestrial > Soil > Palsa > Peat permafrost | place: Sweden...
CGAGCCGATTGCAGATCTGAACGACCCAGCCATCCCCTTCGGGCGCATTCTTGTGGCGCGGAATGAAACAGGCCTCCTGCAGGCTCGAGACCGGCCCGCACCACCAGTGCTGCTCCTCGCCACTGGCGAGGTCCTTGTGGAACAGGCAATTCATGAGCAGGCCGCCGGCACTGCCGCCGCGCAGTTCCACCGGGCGGCGCATATCCATCTCGAGCAGCCAGCCGTGCCTGTGGCGCAGCCCCGCAAAGCGATCATCCATGCGCGGAAACTCAGCGGCGGTCTCGGTCAAACGCTCGACGCTTTTGAACTGCTCGGAACTGGATGACAGATCGACTGTCCAGCGCGTGAGATGACTCATGGCCTCCCGGCCGTTGAAGGGTGCGCCGTGCACGTCGGGAAAGAACGGGAACATGTTGTTCTTGGCTTCCGGCGTGTCGAAGTGAATCGTTTTGCCTTCCTGGAAAGCGTTGAGCACATGGCTGGCAAAGCAATTGTCGCGCTTGAACCAGCGGATGTCCTGGGCGCGGGCGCCTTCGCGCCGGGGCAGCACTCCCAGATAGACGGGCAGCGTGGTATCGAAACCAAAATGCGGCAGACCTTTCCGCAGCCGTTCCCAGCTGCCGATCGACGGCACGATGTGGAACAGCGCGTAATCTTCCGTGATCGCCCAGTCATGCATCATGCAGTAGTAGGGGGCCTTGAACCAAAGCTCGCGGATCAGCTCCCCCTGAGGGGTTATCTCGTAAAATGTGCAGTCATCCGTGCAGAGCCCCGACGCGGCGTACCCGAACGCCATCATGTTGCCGGTCCTCGGGTCCACCTTGGGGTGGGCGGTGAAAGTCCGTCCGGTCATCTTGCCGTTGAACCAGGTGTAGCCCTCCGTCTGCATCGTCACCGGGTCCATGACCAGTGCGGGCGAGTCCTCCTTGAGTGCGTACAACTTGCCGCCGTGAATCCAGGCGTTGGTATTGGCAGTGCCGCGAATCCTGTCCTTGACCACTTCATCGTCGGTCAGCGGATTACGATAGGCGCCGAATAGCGCTTTGCCGGCGGCGTGCTCGAGCTTCCACTTGTCGGTGCGCGCCCAGCGCTGCCGGAAATCGCACTGACCCTCATGGAAGTGGAAGCGCGTGATCATCCCGTCGCCGTTGAAGGAGATGTCATCACCGAGCCGCGGGGGAAATTGCGGATCTGGCTGCACGCGATAGAACGCGCCGTTGAGCTCCGGGGGGATCGTACCTTCGTGCACCAGGTCAAAAACGTCGGCCTCGATGCGCGACGGGGTGTTGAAGCCGGTGAAACTGAGTGACTGAGGAAAGTGGGCCATGTCGCTGATCTCCGCACGCGGCCTTGAGTTTGCTCGGGCAATTATATCAAGCTTACGCGACACGCCACGTAGTGGCCGTCGGCTGCGGCGCGGAGAGGTAGCAGGTCTATGAGTTCATCGCACCAGAATTCAACCGCAGCAGCCGTCGCAGACGCGCGCGTGACGCGCGCCCCGATTGCCTACGTCGGCCACACGGTCGCACGACCCCGTTACTACGCCAACGATCATAGTCGCGATCAGGTGCCGATCGCCGCGGTTGAAATGGATATCGTCGATGCCCGGGGCAGGCGGACGGGAATCGATGAGGCGGGCTTCACGCTGCTGCCGCATCAAAGCTCGGTTGCAGACTTCACGGACCGGGCCGCGATCGAGGCAGTTCATCGCGGCGAAATCGTCGATCTGGTCAAGGCGTTGTGCGGCGCCGATCTGGTGCTGGTCAACAGTCCCGGCGTGCTTCGTTTCAGCGAGAAATCAGCCAAATCCGGCGCGCTGGACAATTCCCGGCCGGCGCGCTTCGCGCATGTCGATATCAGCGATGCCACCGCCCTGGCCTTTGCGCAGCGGGCCGCGCCGCCGGGTCGGCCGCTGGCGCGCTTCGCGCATTTCAATGTCTGGCGAGCCATCTCGAGCCCTCCCCAGGACGTTCCACTGGCGGTCTGCGACGCGCGCAGTGTTTCGGCGCGCGATCTGATCCTGGCCGATGCCGTATTCGATACGCCGGGTAAACCCGAGTGGTCCTTTGAAGGACTGGTGCTGGCGCACAGCCCATCGCATCGCTGGCACTGGTTCTCCGATATGGGACGTGACGAGGCGCTGGTGTTCAAGACCCATGACAGCGATCCGTCGCGCGCGCATTGCGTACCGCACGTGGCCTTCGATGATCCGAACTGCAGCCCCGATGCACCGCCGCGCGCGAGCATCGAGATGCGCGCCATCGCGCTGTGGTTCGGCTGAGGTCGGCTTGCCAAGGCGCCAGCGCAGGCGCATGATATTGTTAACAATTGTTAGAATCACCGGAGGCCCATGAGCGGCTTTCCGAATATCCCCGAATATTCCGGCCTGAATGCGCCGATCGGCCAGGAATACGAACTCCGCGACCTGAGCGTCGAGGGGCGGATTCCGGGCGACATCGAGGGAACATTTTTTCGCGCCGTACCGGATCCGGCGTTTCCGCCCTTCGTGGAGGACGGCGGCGCGGTCCTGTCCGGCGATGGCATGGTCTCCGCCATTCGTTTCACGGCTGGCAAGGTCCACTTCGCGATCCGCTACGTGCAGACCGTGCGGCATACGGCCGAGGTGGCGGCCGGGCGCTCGCTTTTTGGCAAATACCGCAATCCCTTCACCGACCGTCCGGCAGCAGCTGGACTGGATCGGACCGTCTCGAACACCACGCCGGTCTGGCACGCGGGAAGATTGCTGATGACCAAGGAGGATGGGCGCCCCTATCGCGTCGATCCGCATACGCTCGCGACCTTGGGCAGGCACGATTTCGACGGCCAACTTAAATCGCAAACCGTGACGGCGCATGTGCGCATCGATCCGGATTCGGGCGAGATGTTCTTCTACGGCTACGAGGCCGATGCGCTGGGCTCTACCAAGGTCGCTTACTGCATCGCGGACAGCCACGGCCGATTGGTCCGCGAACAATGGTTCGATGCGCCCTATTGCGCGATGATGCACGACTTCGCGATCACGCAGAATCATGCGTTGTTTCCGATCTATCCCACCACCTGCGATCCCGTGCGGGTCGCCGCGGGTGGCGATCACTGGGTGCATGAATTGGATCGCGACAGCTGGCTGGGTGTGATGCCGCGCTACGGCTCGGTCTCGCAGATGCGCTGGTTTCGCGGTCCCAAGGGCGTGTCCTGTTATCACATGATGAACGCGTTCGAGGACGCGCAGGGCCGTATCCATCTCGATCAATGCCTGTCGAACGTGAACGCGTTTCCATTCATCCAGCGCGCATCGGGCCTGAATCCGCCGCTGGAACTGGGCGGACGCCTGGCGCGTTGGTCTGTTGATCTCAACGACGGCAGCGATGTGGTTACCGAAACAGTGGTCGGCCCACCGGGCGACTTGCCGATCATTGCAGCCGCCGATCAGGGGCGTCCCTACACGCGAGCCTGGATGCTCACGATGAATCCGCAGATGCAGGGGCCGCCGGTGGCTGGCGGTCCGGTAGGTGCGATGTTCAATGTGCTGCTGCGGCTCGACATGACGGGCCAGCCGCCGCAGGGATTGGCTCTGCCATTAGGGCAGTGCTTCAGTGAGCCGGCTCATGTCCCTTCATCGCAGCCATCGCACGACGGATGGCTGCTCACGGTGGTGGATCAGCAAACCGGGCCGGCCGATTTCAGCCACACCCTGTGGATTCTCGATGCCCGCAATCCCGCTGCGGGAACCGTGGCCAAGGTTGCGATTCCGCATCGCCTGCGGCCGCAGGTCCACGGTTGGTGGGTGAGCGCCGCTCAGCTCGAAAAGTAGGCGATCCCACGAAATTCCATTGATCGGCGCGGCTTGGCATTGGGCTGACTGTGGTCGCGAAAGGCCGTATGCGGGCAGCGCCAGGCCTTGCTGTGATCGGAATCGTAAAATTTGATGAGCACCACTTCATCCGGCGTCATATCGCGGAAGTACCACCAACGATGGTCGGGCGAGTGATGAAAGATCGTTGCGGCAGTCATATCCTCCTCCCCCTTGATGGGTGCAAACAGCGCTTCCCCGGTCGGAATCTCATCCACGTCTACCTTAGTGTTGTGCGTGCCCTCATCGTCACGCACCGAGCGGCCTTCACACAGGGCCAGCGGCATATCCTGCGGCGGCGGCGATAGCGCGCGCCAGAGACTGAAGGCCAGGAAGCGCCGATAACCGCCGCCCTGGGGACGCTCCCGTCGATAGAGCCTCTCGGCGATGCGTTCCGCCGATCGCTGCGTGAAATCCACGTGCGCCTCCGCCGCGGGCGGCTGCACCGAGCTGCTGGTCTGGCGCGAGTCGCGCATCATGCCGCCCATCGGCACCACCAGATCGGCCCCGGTCAGGTTCATGGCCGCCTGGCAGACCTCTGCCGCGTAAGCGCTGTCGGCCCCGTAGTTCTGCTCCCATTCGGTGATCTGCGTGTTGTGCCGTGACAGGCAGAAGCCGTGTTCGTCGAGCAGGAAGGGCCCGGCCTGCCGCGCGTTGCGTATGGTGACCTCGTAAGCCGCATACGTGCCGGTATTCAATTCCTTGCCGGGCGCCCAGAAGCGGCGATTGACGCGCGAGGTCGGTACCAGATAGTCGATCATGGTACGAACCGCGTCGGCACTCCCCTCAGCCATTGGTGAATCCCTCACGCGCGCGACTGTTGTCGAGCACGATCGGCTTTCCGGTCACCGGATGCGGATAGTGGAATGCCACGGTATCCGTTGCCGGCCACAGCCGCGGCTGCGGATCGATGAGGGCATCCGGCCCCAGCGGATCTTCCGGATACAAGGTTTTGGCCATGGGGATGAAGTCGATCGGCGTCTTCGCCCAACCTTCCGCAAAGCTGCCGTGCCAAAACGGGAAATATCGCAGAGCCTTGATTTTCCATACACCGTGTTCGCGCACGTAGTCGTTCTCGTAGATTCCGCCTTCCCACCAGGCCCGCTGCACGCCCTTGGCCGTCTCGTGCAGGCCGGCCTGCATCGTCGATCGACCTCGCACCTGGGCGCTGCCGCGGTGGGGCGCCACATCGATGACCATCTGCAGCTGCGGGTGATCCAGCAGCCAGCCGTAGCGCGGTCCGTTGTGACCCTGGGTGAACTGTGTCTGGAAGCGCTCGATGTAGAGACGCCGCACCCCGGACTTGCCCTTGTAGATGCCGCCCAGGAACCAGACATCGCCCTGGTCGGAGAACAGATCGACCACCTCGTTGTACTGGGACTTGTCTATGAAATAGCCGTAGGTGTATTGAAGGCGGCGAATCTGATGGATGTCCTGCTGCACGGCGAGCTCGTGTTCGAGCTTTGCGATCCGTGCCTCGAGAGCGGCGATATCGGCCATGGCGTTCTCCTGTGGGTGCCGTCGGACTTCATGCGAGCTGCCAGCTATCATAGCAAGCTAACAATTGTTAGATTACAACACTGATCCGCAAGGAGAAATTTATGCAACTGCGCCTCCGATACGCGCTGCTGGCCACGGCTCTCGCATTGGCCGCCACGCAGTCCGGTGCCGCCACTGCCGCCGACACGGCCAAGTGCCGGCTCAATCCCAAGCAGGTCGTCACGCGATTCATGACCGCGCTGTACATCGACAAGCAGGTGCGCACTGCGTTCGAGACCTGGGTCGATCCGGGCTACATCCAGCACAATCCCATGGCGCAGACGGGACGGCAGGCCGCCATCGATTTCCTGGAACCATTCTTCGCGCAGCACCCTGATATCCGCTATTCGATCAAGCGCGTCATGGCCGACGGCGACCTGGTTGCCGTGCATTCTCACGGCAGCTTCTCCGCTGAGGATCGCGGCATCGCCGTGGTCGACATCCTGCGCGTCGAGGGCTGCAAGGTCGCCGAACACTGGGACGTGGTGCAGCCGGTGCCGGAAAAGGCCGCCAATTCCAACGGGATGTTCTGAAGGAGGCTGCTATGTCTGATCTCGAGATACGGCTCGCCGCCCTGGAGCATCGCGTCGGCGAGCTCGAGGACATCAACGCCATTCGTCGGCTGCACTGGGCCTATGGCTACTACATCGATTTCAATCGCGCCGAGGACGTGGTGCAGCTGTTCGCGCGCGATGGCGCCGTCGTGTTCCTCTCGGGCGAGTATCGCGGGCATGAAGGTGTGCGCAGGCTCTACGGCACCTGGTTTCAGAATTTCTTCACCAAAGGGGTTAACGGCCCCGTGTATGGATTCCTGCTCGATCATTTCCAGATGCAGGACATCATCACCGTCGCGCCGGATCGACAGAGCGCCAAAGGCCGGTTCAGGGGATTGCTGATGGGGGGTAGCCACGAATCCCGTGACTACCAGCCCGAGGGTTTGCCATCGCAGTTCTACGAGGCCGGCATCTACGAAAACGACTATGTGCGCGAAGAGGGCGCCTGGAAGATCAAGCGGCTCGATTACATGATGCAATGGCAGGCCGATTTTGACAGCGGCTGGTCAAAAACCGTGGCGCACCTGCAGCCCGCCACGCGTGTCTATCCCGAGAATCCGCTGGGTCCGGATGTGTTGCTGCCCGCCGATCAGGTTCGCCAGACCTGGCCGCACCGGCAAGATGTACCCATGCACTTTGCGCACCCACGCTTCGGGGCGGTGCTGGCGAAGCGCTGACCTGCGGCTGACGGCGGCGTAGGCGGTTCAGGCTCGCGGTACGTGCGGGCGCCGCACACGGGGCTGCCACTGCAGCACCCTGGCATCGAGCTTCATCAACAGCTTCCCCAGGCTGGCGCGTTCACGCTCCGACAGGATGCCAAACAGATAACCCGCCACCTGGGCGATATCGGGCTTCATGGACGCATAGGTCGTCGCGCCGCGGGCGCTGATGCGATAGGGCTTGCGGCGGCGGTTGCCGGAATTCTCCACCGGTTCGACCAACCCCATTGCGGACAGGGAGGCGAGGGCGCGACTGACGTTCATGGCCTGCATGCCCATCAATTCAGCCAGGTCATGTCCGGCTGATTCGCCGCGATCCGACAACGCCATCAGGATGCGCAGCTCGTTCGAGCTGAAGCCGGCCAGATCGGCAACACCATCCCGCATCGGACGGCTGATCAGCGATGCGAATCGCAACATCGCTACCAGCAATCGGATCTGCCGGTCCATGGGTTTGGTCTGGTTCTTTCGAGTCGTCATCGTTGTGGTACCTGTCGTGTCCCCGTCGATTTCTCACGTAATCCGGACATAAAGATCCGCTGCGGCGGCCGACGCTAACATTTGTTTGCTTTCGCCGATCGTGTTTGTTTTACTTATGAAAATCGGAATGCTGCGCGGCGAGTACTCATGGGCCGGTGGCGTTTGGACACATAAGTCCGGAGACAAGCCGGCCGGCGAATGGGGTGCTCATTGTGGCTTTTAGGCCTCGAATTATCGGCGTAGCTCGACTTTTTGTTCACGATTGGGAGAGTTTAGCGGTTGGATGCGACTAGGCTTACGCGAATACGCGCGGCTGTGGTGGAAACGCATCAAACCGCACACGACGACGACTGAAGCATCCAAAACATATCAAGGGCCATTCGGGGGGCGATTCTCATGAGCTCGAGAGTTCAAGCTGGTGTGTATCGGTTATCAAAGCCCTGGCTGTTATCGGGGCTGGCCGTCATGGCGATGACCGGGCAGGCGATGGCAGCCGATCAGAGCACTGCGGCTGATCAGGGGACAAGCGGCAATACTCTCGAGGAAGTCATCGTCACCGCGCAGTTCCGGCAGCAGAATCTCCAGGACACACCGGTCGCCATCACCGCGGTGACCGCCGACATGATGGAACAACGCGGTCAGACCTCGCTGCATGATCTGGCGCAGCAGGCTCCCGGTGCGACCCTGGTGGAAACCGGTGGCGCCTTCGGCCCCGGCATGACCGCCACCATCCGCGGTATCGGGCAGGCCGACTTCGACCCGGCCTTCGCGCCAGGCGTGGGTCTCTACATCGACGATGTGTACTACACCAGCCTCACGGGCTCGAATTTCAATCTGTTGGACCTCGATCGGGTCGAGATTCTGCGCGGACCGCAAGGCACTCTGTCCGGCGCAAATTCCGAGGGCGGTTCGATCAAGCTCTACTCGGTCAAACCACAGGGCGATAACACTGGCTCGTTCCAGGCCAGCTACGGCGAACGCAACCTGCTCGAATTCAAGGGCATGGCCGATGTGTCGATCATCAATGACTTTCTGTTCATGCGCGTGTCGGCCGTCTCCCATCAGCAGGATGGCTATGTGACACGCATCGATTACGGCTGCGCATTTCCTGCATCGGGTGTCCCCTCGGTCGGCGCACTGCAAACCGACTGTAAGGCTGGTACCGAAGGCGGTAAGGACTACCATGGCGGGCGCGTAGCATTCCGTTGGGTGCCGTCCGATAATTTCGAAGCCAACCTGGCCGCCGATATCACGGTCGATACGTCCGAGACCGCCGCGGTCACGCTGTTCGGAGTCAACCCCACCGCGGCCGGTAGCATCGCGACGAACGTCAATTCGGGCTTTCCGGGCGTCGCGTATGACGATCGCTTCGTACCCAGCAATCCGTACGTCAGCTACGCCTCCTTCTGCGGCAAGGGTCTGGCGGGCAATATCTATTGTTACTCGACCGACACCTACAACAAGAACTGGGGTACGAACCTGACACTCGACTGGAAATTGGCGCCGGATCTGGCAGTCAAGTCGATCACCGGCTTCCGCGAATTCAACACTATGTGGACCGAGGATAATGACGTCTCGCCGCTGTACGGATCCCTCGGCGCGGAGCACCTGCTGAACCACACGCTGACTCAGGAGCTGCGCCTGAATGGCAAGGTCGGCAGCCTGATCGACTATACGGTCGGCGGTTTCTACCTCAATCAAACCACGACGTATCCGACGCATCAGATTCTGGACTACGTCATTCCCGGTCTGGGTTTCGAGTTCCTCGGCAACGATCCGGTGCAGGAGACCGACTACGCGGCCTTCGCCAATGCCACCTGGCACATCCTAGAAGGGCTGGATTTCAACGGCGGCGTGCGCTACACGCACCAGGAAAAGACCTACACCTACAATCGATACAACCCGCCCACCATTCAACCGGGCAGCCCCTTCTATGTGCCTGGCGGCGGCAGTTTCTTCTTCCCCCCAGGCTTCTCAGGCACCCAGGGTGCCTTCTCCGGCGGCAAAACCGACTACCGTGCCAACCTGGAGTACCGCTGGAACCCGGAACTCATGACCTATGTCAGCGTCTCGACGGGTTTCAAGGGCGGCGGCACCAACCCGCGACCATTCATCGCCTCGCAGGTAGTGCCATTTGGCGATGAAACACTGACGGCGTACGAGATCGGTGCCAAGACCGACCTGTTCGACCACACGCTGCGCTTCAACCTGTCCGGGTTCTATAACAAGTACAAGGACATCCAGGTCGTGCTGCTGACCTGCCCGCAGTTCTCCGGCGGCAGTACCACGGAGCCCTGCGCGGCGCCGGTCAATGGCGGCAATGCCAACATCTACGGTGTCGAGGCGGAAAGTCAGTATCGGATCGGAGGGTTGTCACTCGAGGCCAGCGGCAGTTGGCAGCACTTCGAATACACCTCCATCGTGGCGGCTTCCGGCATCCCGATCGGAGCCCCGGAACCGGGCTTCCAGCCACTGAAGTGGAGTTTCGCGGCGCAGTACGAGATACACGTACCGAACGGCGCCACGCTCACGCCGCGCATCGACTTCATCTATTCGGGCGGATACCAGACCGTCGCGACTCCTGATGCCAATAGCTATCTCCCCGGCTATCACGATACGAACGCCCGCCTCACTTACCGGCCGGAATCGAACGGCTGGGAGGCCGCGGTGGTCGGCTCGAACCTGGCGAACAGGCTCTGGTACACCCAGATATTCGACCTGTCCAATCAATCGGGCGCCGATTACGGGATCCCGTCGGAGCCGCGCACGGTCTGGGTGCAGTTCAAGAAGAAGTTTTAGACCCGCCGGACCGCTTGGGAGTGGCCGCTGGTGCCATGCCGCGCGTGCTGCGCGGCATGGCACGGCCCCATCATCGAACTGCGTGAGAGCCTGCAAGGTGCTATGATACTTGTGGATCGTCGACGTCCCTGTGCCAATCCTGCGTCATTTGATGCAAGCGAGGTTGGACCGAGCCACCTGCGATCAGGTGACAGGATTTCGGTTTGATGTCTCGCGAGACGATCTCTCCCTGACTTCATCGCTGTGCCTGCCGTGTAGAGCGGCTCTCTGGCCACTTATGTCTTCGCCAGGAGCGCCGTTCCAGTTAATGGAGTCTTTTTCAGTCATGGCTAAAATTTATGTTGGGAATCTGCCGTTTTCCGCTACGGATGCGGAGATTCGCACCCTTTTTTCAGAATTCGGCACCGTCGAACTCGTCACCCTGCCGATCGACCGCGATAGCGGCCGTCCGCGCGGGTTCGGTTTCGTCGAAATGAACCAGGCCGATGCGGCGCGCGCGATCCAGAGCCTCAATGGCAAGGATATGGGCGGTCGTCCGTTGCGCGTCAACGAGGCGCAGGATAAGCCCCGCACCGGCGGTGGTGGTGGTCGTCCGGGCGGTGGTGGTGGCGGCGGCGGTGGTGGGTACCGCGGCGGTGGCGGCGGCGGTGGTGGTGGTGGCGGGCGCTATTGAACGCCACTGAACTAAGGAGCTGCGGTGCACGATAAATCAGCCGATGGCGTCGGCTACGCCCTCTCGCTGCATATCGGTGAGAGCACCGCGGATCGTCGCGAACGCATGGCGCGCCTCCAGACGGAGGCGCTCGAGCGACGCCAGCAGTTGTTGCGCGACCAGTCTTCGCCGCTCAACACGCCGTCGGCGCGCATCAAGCTATGGGAAAATCTGCACCAGCTGGAACTGCCGCGCAACCCCGAACATCGTCTGATCGCGGTTATTGCGGAGAACACCAGCCTCAGCCTGGAAGAGGTGCGTGCGGAGCAGCGGCTACGGGTCGAGGCGCCTAGCGCCTCGCTCGCCGTGGAGCCCCTGCTGTGAGAATGGCTGCGCGCAAGAACCCGGGAGTCAGCCTGCTGCGTCGCGATCAGATGCTGCGCGAACGCATGCAGACTCCGGCGCTGCGGCAGGTATTTCCCGACGTCGGGCATGTGCGCATCGAGTTGGTGTTCGACGATCCGAATGCACACAAGCCTTCGCCCCAGCAACACACCCTGTTTCCGGCGGCCGCGGCCTTCTTCCGCTTCGTCTGTCCATGTACGGACTGCGACGGTGATTTTGATCTCAAGCCTGCCGTCACGGCGCTGCTCAAGAATGCAACCTGGCGCAAGCAGGACAATATCACCTCAACCGGAAAGCTCACCTGCGACGGGGTGCGGATCCGGGATCGGGCCACTGAGCATAAGGCCTGTTCCGTACAACTTAATTTCAAGCTGATCGCGACGCCACCAGCCTCTGCTTAAGGCTTCTTTGGCGCGACGCGCTATTCAATCCTCGCTTCCAGATGCGCGGTCTCATTCATGCGCAGCAGCGTGGCGCCGTCTTCGCCGATCGTGAATTCGCTGATATTGCAGGGAGTTTGCTGAAGGCGCCAATAGGCTGAGAGCGGCAGGCCCATCACATGCAGCAGCAGGCTGCGATTACCGCTGTCGTGACCGACCATGACGATGGTCTCATCGGGATGCGTCGCGACCACGTAACGCAGCGCATCGGCCACACGCATGGCCACGTCCTGTAGCGAAATCCCGCCCGGAAAGCGCATCAGGTGCGGCTGCGTCTTCCAGAGGCGGTACTGCGACGGATGCGCCGTGCGAATTTCCTCGTGCGTGCGGTCCGTCCACTCGCCGTAGTCCAGATCGAACAGATCATCGAGCACGCGGGCCGGCGCGGCGCATCGCTCCGCGATGAAGCGCCCGGTATCGATGCATCGCTGCCGCGGGCTGGTGTAGACCATCGCGGGCTGCCAATGCTGCGCGATGCGGCGTGCGGTAAGCCGCGCTTCCCCGATCCCGCGCTCGGTGAGCTGGAATGTCGAGCCGCCTCGAAATCGTTCGGGTTCTATGCCGGGGACGCTGCCATGTCGGACCAGAACGATACGAAGCATGATGCCTGTGAGTGCCTTAGCCGGCGTGCTCGGGATCGGCCTTGAGCACTTCGCCCTTGATGCGGAAGTCGGCAAACGTCACTTCATGCGGCGTGCAGGTAGTGCTGTAGTCGAGCGCGCGCAGGCTGAAATTGGCCGTCAGCATGGGCTTCATCGCCTCGATAAGTTCGCAATCGCCCGCGTCCATGAAAAACGGACGCTGCGCGGTCAGCCTGAACTCGGTCCATTGGGCAGGCACCAGATCGGCGGTCGCCGCTCCGGCAGGCGCCGGCGCCAGCGTGTCGAATTCCAGCGTCACCCACACCATGTGCGACGGCGAGTTCGCGCCGCGCGGGCAGCCCTGCGCCGAAACCTGCAGGTCTTTTCTTGCACCCAGGAACCTCATTATTTCCCGCACTTTCCCTTCCATTCCGTCGCAGGTATAGGCGGAGGTAAAACCGGAGAAATTGAATTTTGCGCTGTGATGTTGCCAGGCAGTGGCTTCCGGCGTCGGCGTGGGCGCGGCATAGGCGGCGGCGCAGGCCAGAGAGGCGGCGGCTGCGGTGGCGGCAATCCATTTCAGACTGTGTTTCATACAGGTGGCCTCATTGTTTAAGAGGGGAGGACATAATCGCGGGTCGCTGTGACAACAACGCGGGAAACACGCGGATAGAGTACGCCAGCAGGTCAAACAATCAATCGGCCGGTCGCGGCGGCCGCGATGATTGGGGTAGGCTCTGCGCGCCGGAATCGGCACATCACTTAAGGAATGAGGGAGTTTCAGAATGCCGTTAAGTCGCGTTGCGGGGAAATGCATGGCGGCCCTGGTGGCCGCCGGCCTGGCCGGGATGGTGCAGGCCGACATTACAATCGAACAGCAGATCAACACCGATGGCTTCGGACCCAGTAAATTCGGCGCCATGGAGGGTCGCTCGAGCACAGCCATTTCCGGCAACAAATCGCGCACCGAGCAGCAGAATCAATTCAAGTCGCGGCTGCTGCGCGCGCTCGCCAAGAGCGCCAACACCAATACCGTCCGCATCGTACGGCTGGATGCGGAAGTGATCGACGAGATCGACGTCGCCAACAAGCAGTACAGCGAAACGACCTTCCAGCAGATGCGCGATGCCACCGCCAAGGCGCTGCAGGACGCGCAGTCGCAGCCGGCGAGGCAGCAGCAGCAGCAGGAAGCTCCTTCCGGAGCGCCGGTCGATGACAGCAAATGCCAATGGTCGCCGCCGCGCGCCGAGCTCAAGCAGAGCGGCGAGCACGCCAGCATCGCGGGCACGGATACCAGCCGCGCAACCATCACCGTGACGACCACCTGCACCGATCCCACCAAGGGCACCAGCTGCGACTTCGTCTTTGTGATGGATGAGTGGCTGGCTGCCGATGTGCCGGGCACCGCGGAAACGCGCGAGTTCTGGCACAACTACGCCAGGAAACTCAATCTCACCGGTGAGTTCAACGGCCTGCAGGGAGGCGGCTCCCAGCCGGTGTTCGACCGCTACAAGAATGGCTGGGGCGAGGCCGCGAAGCAGGCCGCCAGCCTCAAGGGCTTCCCGCTGAAGACGATCGCGGCCATGCAATTCGGTGGCCCGCAATGCAAGGACGACAGCAGCGCGGGCAGCAGCGGCAGCAGTGGCGGCGGCAGCGATTCCTCGAGCGCCAGCAGCGTGCCGACTTCGCCCAGCGCCGCGATCGGCAGCGCCGCGCTGGGACTGTTCAGCAAGATGCACAAGAAGGACGACTCGCAGCAGACCGCGGCAGCCGCGCCGGTCGCTCCGGGCATGGTGCAGATGTTCCAGATGGTCACCGAGACCGTCGCGATCCGCACCGATTCGATCCCGGCCGGCAGCTTTGACGTGCCCGCAGGTTTCAAGCGGGTCGACAAGACGCCCTAGACGTTACTGATGATCTTGGCCTTCAGGGCCTCGTACTCGGCGTCAGTAATCAGGCCCGATTCGAGCATCGATTTGGCGCTGCGCAGGCGGCTGGCGGCATCGCCGTCGGCCGCCGATGGCGGCGCGGATGAGGCGCCGCCGGCACCGAGCTGAATGCCGCCCGAGCGCGCGCGCAGTTCTTCCAGGTCCCGCACGCGGCGCTTTTCGCGCCAGGCCTGGTCGTGCGCCTGGCAGATCCGATACAGCGCTTGTGCCTGATCCTTGCACAACCCCTCATAGAGCAGGGTGCGGGTCGGGCCTGCGGCAGATGCCAGGTCGGACCCCACCAGCGCGGTCAGTTGCAGGCTGGCGCCGAGGATGCCGACGCGCAGGTGGACCTCTTTGAGGTCCTGCCAGCGCACATCGGCCAGATCGAATCCGCCAAACAGGGGACGCGTCACTGCCAGGAACCGTCCGCTGGTGGCACCCAGGGCCACCCGCCGGTGGTTCAGCGCGAACAGACGCCGCTGGATGGCCCATGCTTCGAGCTTCTCATCGGCTGTCAGTACCGACTGGAGGTTTTGCAGCGCGGCTTGGCTGCCGCGGTCGTCAGTGGCTGCCTGGTCCATGGGCGAATGATGGCATAACGAGACAGGTCGGACATCCCGCATTACCTCCCGCTTTCGGGGAAGAAAATGCGATATGGAATGGCAAGTTCGGCCGCCGCCGTGACACGGCCATGACACAGCCGGACTTCGGATCGCTAGCCTTGGCAACCATGGATTTGCGCCTCCTGAACATCCTGCACTCGCGGGTCGCTCCAGCCGCGGCAACCCCTGGATTCGAGATCCGCACCTGCCAGCGCAGTGTCGTCATCCTGCACGGCTTCGAGGCGCTGGCGGCCGCGCGCGCACAGTTCCCGGACGATGGGGCGCTCGAGCAGTTCGAGGGGGCCGCCGCCTATGCCTTCCTGCTGCGGATCTGTTGCGGGCTCGAGAGCAAGCTGGTTGCCGAGACCGAAATTTTTGGGCAGATCAAGCAGGCCTGGCGGGATTTCTCCTCCTGCGGCTCGCGTCTGGCCCAGCAACTCTCGCCCTGGATGCAGCACCTGTTTTGCGATGCCAAGGAAATCCGCGCGCACTATCTTGGTAGCCTCGGCAGCGCATCCTACGGATCGCAGGTGCGCCGCCTGCTGGGCGAGGATGCGGCGTCGGGGCCGACGCTGCTGATCGGTGCGGGTCAGCTTGCGCAGGCGGTTGCACCCTGGCTCACGGGATCGGAATTGTGGCTATCCAATCGGACTGCGGCCCGGGCACGCGAACTGGCGCGCGAACTGGGCAAGCGCAGCCCCGAACGCCCGGTGCGCGTGTTCGAGGACGGCGTCGACGGCGAACTGGCGGCCTGGCGCGGCGCGCATCAGATCGTGATCTGCGTGCCCCCGGACGCGGAGTCGGATCAGTTGCGGATTGCCGCCTGGCGCGAGCGCACCGGCGGCGGCGGCAGAATCATTCATCTGGGCGCGGGCGCCGAGGGCACGGCACCCTGGAAGGACCTGCCCGAGTTCGTCAGTCTCGGCGCCCTGTTCGATATGCTGCAGGCGCACTCGGATGTGCGGCGGCGTCAGATCGAGCGTGCCCGTGCGGCGTGCCGGGAAAAGGCCCTCCTGCGGGGGCTCGGCGCCAATGCCTCCCACCCCCATAGCTGGGAAGATCTGGCGGCTTTCAACGTCGCCTGACGCATGGCCGTTTGACGCATGCCGTCGCGTGTACTGAAACTCGGCACGCGCCGCTCCGCGCTGGCCCGCGCACAAAGCGCCGCCGTTGCCCGCCATCTCGAACGGCTGCACGCCGGCGCGGGCCTCAGCGTCGAACTGGTTGGCATCGAGACCCGCGGCGATCGCATCCAGGATCGGCCGCTGTCCTCGGTCGACGGTAAGGAATTTTTCACCGCCGAAATCGACCGCGCGTTGCTCGAGGGCCAGATCGATTTTACGGTCCACTCCTACAAGGACCTCAGTCTCGATCGCACGCCCCGCCTGAAGCTCGCCGCAGTACCGCCTCGCGAGCCGCCGCATGACATTGCCATCTTTGCGCGCGATGTCCCCGAGCGGCTGGCCGCCGGCCTGCCGTTGACGATCGGAACCTCATCCCCGCGACGCATGAGCCTGGTGCCGGGCTTTCTGCGCCAGGCGTTGCCGGCAGGACAGCGGACCGATGGCGCCGACATCCGCCTGGCGGAACTGCGCGGCAACGTCGACTCGCGACTGCGGCGGCTGCACGAACCGCGCGGTGCGGCACGGCATCTGGATGGCATCGTGCTGGCCTTTGCCGGTCTGGCGCGGCTTTGGGCCGATGAAGACGGGCGCCGCCTGCTCGAGCAACTGTTCTCGCCGTTGCCGCGAATGGTTCTGCCGCTGTCAGATTGCCCGACGGCGCCCGCCCAGGGAGCGTTGGGCATCGAGTGTCGTGCCGAGGATGAGGCGACCGCGCGCCTGCTGGCCGAAATCGACGATAAGCCCACGCGGCGCGCCATCGAAGCCGAGCGGGCGCTGCTCGGGGCGCGCGGTGGCGGCTGTCATCAGCGCTTTGGTGCAACGCAAGTCGAGGTGCCGGACCTGGGCACGCTGCTCTATGTGCGTGAGGACGGCCAGGAAGGACAGTTGCGCTGGACGCCCCTCGTAGCGCTGCCGCTACCGGCTGGACCGGTGCGCGCATGGGACGGCAGCCGCGCGCAGCGCGCCGCCATCGAGCCGATCGCGGCAGGTATCGCTGCCAGCGCGCAGCGTCTTGCGACCAGCAAGGCGGTTTTCATCGCCCACACCCGCGCATTGCCGCCGGCGGGGCGTGCGGCAATCCCGCCCGGCTGCCGCATTTACGTGCCGGGGCTTGCGACCTGGAGGGCGCTCGCGGCGCAGGGTTTGTGGATCGAGGGCTGCGCGGACGGATTGGGATTCGGACAGCTCGAGCCGCTGCTGCGCGAGCCGTTGCTCCAGCTTCCGCCGGGTGCGCGCTGGACCGTGCTCACGCACGCGGACGCCGCAGACAACTGGGCTCCCGCGCACGCCATCGCCACCTATCGTCATGTGGATGCCCCTTTGGCGCAGGAGTCGGCCGCTGCGCCGCCCGCGGACGCGACGCATTGCTATTGGCACAGCAGCGCACAGTTCGATCGCTGGCATGGCTCGGTGAACGCCTCGGCGCAGCACGCCTGCGGTCCCGGCAAGACCTTTGCGCACCTGCGGCGCGCGCGGGTGCAGAATCTACGCATGTTTCCTTCGGCTGTGCAGTGGCGTACCTGGCTTGAATCCGCGAGCGCGGACCGGTGAAGGACAATGCCGGCAAAGGTGGCCTGAGCCGGGCCCCGATGCGCCGCGCGCGCTGGCTGGCCGTGGCCGCGGCGCTGTGGTTGTCGCTGCAGCTGGTGCTGGTGGTCTGGTGGGCCACTGTCATCGAGCGCCAGGCCGAACAGATTGCGGCACTCGAGGCGCTGCAGGGCGGCAACGCCGATCAGGCGGCGGCGCAGTGGTCGCGCACGCGGCTCATGCTCGTGGGCGAATCCAGCACCTCGCTGGCGCTACTGGCGGTGGTGTCATTGCTGCTCGCCTGGCTCTACTGGCGCGAGCATCGGCGCGCACGCGCGATGCAGGGATTTTTTGCTTCCGTCACGCACGAGTTGCGTACGCCGCTGACCAGCATCCGCCTGCAGGCCGAAGCGATCGCGGAAGGCGAGCAGCGCGCGGAGCTTGCGCTGCGCCTGCTCGAGGATTCGCACCGCCTGGAATCGCAGGTCGACAAGACGCTCGAGCTGGCACGCATCGAGGGCGGCGGCCCATTGCGCGAACAGTCGATTCCGCTGCAGGCCTGGATTGCGCACTCGCTCGATGGCATCGCGCAGGCGCACGGTGCGGCGCTCGATCTGCGTACGCACCTGGATCCGGGACTGCCACCCATACAGGCCGATACGGGCGCGCTGCAGATGATCCTGCGCAACCTGGTGGAGAACTCGGTACGTCACGCGCGCGTCAATCCGGTCAACGTGCGTCTCACGGCGGCGGCACGCGGCGCGCAGCTGGTATTGGAATACCAGGACAACGGCCAGGGCGTCGATGCCGGCGCCGGGCGCCTTGGGCGGCTGTTCGGACGCGGCCCGCACTCCAGCGGTGCCGGCGTGGGTTTGTACCTCGTGCGACGACTGATGCAGCGCATGGGCGGCCATGCAAAATTCGATACGGCGCCGGGCGAGGGATTTCGCGCCGAGCTGTGGTTTCCGGTCAGCACATGAGCACACCGGCCAAATTGCTGCTGCTGGAAGATGAGCGCAACGTGGCCCAGACGCTGATCGAGCGGCTCGGCGCCGCGGGGTTCGCGGTCACGCGCGCCGATTCGCTGGCGAGCGCACGCCGCGCCATCGCCGAGAGCGGCTTTCAGCTGGCGATTCTCGATGTAGGGCTTCCCGATGGCAGCGGCTTCGATCTGGCGCGCCAACTGCGCGCACGCGCGCCCACGACCGCGATCCTGTTCCTGACCGCGCATGCAGACGCCGAGGATCGCATTCGCGGGCTTGAGATCGGCGCCGATGACTATGTCGCCAAGCCGTTTCATTTCCGCGAGCTGCTGCTGCGGATCCAGAATTGCCTCAAGCGCGCGCAGGATCTGGCGCAGGTGCCCGGAGAGATGCGCGGCCAGGTGCATATCGGCCGTGCGCGCGTGGATTTCGAACGCTTCATCGCCACCGTCGATGGCGAGACACAGTCGCTGACGCACAAGGAATGCGCGGTGCTGCGCCTGTTGGCCGAGCGCGCCGGCAAGGCGGTGAGCCGCGATGAGATTCTCGATCGCGCCTGGTCGGCGGATGAATATCCGACCTCGCGGACGGTGGACAATTTCATCGTGCGGCTGCGCAAGCTGGTGGAAATCGACGCTGCCGACCCGCGCGTGATCCGCAGCATCCGCGGTGTCGGTTATCTGCTCACGGAGATGCACCGTGACTGAGCCGCGGCTGCTTGCCGCGCTGGCCTGCCGCAATGCTGGCCGGCCGCCGGTGTGGTTCATGCGCCAGGCCGGCCGCTACCACCGGCATTACCAGGCCTTGCGCGCACGGCACGACTTCATCGATTTGTGCCGGATCCCGGAACTGGCGACGGAAGTGACGCTGGGACCGATCGAGGATTTCGGTTTCGACGCAGCCATTCTTTTTTCGGACCTGCTGTTTCCGCTCGAAGCCATGGGGATGGGATTGCGCTACGCACCCGGGCCCCAGCTCGACTGGCATCTGCGCGAAATCTCCGATCTGGCGCGGCTCCGGGGCGGCGCCGCCCAAGCCGAGCACATGAATTTTCAGGCGCGCGCGCTCGAACGATTGCGCGCGCGATTGCCGGCCGAAACCGGCCTCATCGGCTTCGTCGGTGGTCCCTTTACGCTCTACGCCTACGCCACCGCCGGGTCGCACGAGGGCTTTGCTCGCGGCGGTCTGAACGGCCTGGATAACGGTCTCTACCAGGGGTTCAACGAACGCCTGTGCGAGCTGCTGGCGGGCAACATGGCGTTGCAGGCGCGCGCCGGCGCGGACTGCGTGGCGGTTTTCGACACCGCCGCCGGCACGCTGAACCCGGCGCAATTTGCCTTGCATGCCGCCGCGCCGCTGGCCGCGGTGCTGCGCAGCTTCCGCGCACAGTGCCCGCAAACGCCGGTGATCTACTACTCGCGCGATACCGGGCCGGCGCACTGGGAGGCGCTGCGCGGGCTCGACCTGCAATGCCTGGGAGTCGATTGGCGCCACGATCCGGTCGAGGTGCTGCGCGAGCAGCGTGCCGGCGACACGCAGATCCGCAGTGTGCAGGGAAACATCGATCCCGAGTGGCTGCTGCTCGAGGCAGCGCAGCTCGAGCCGCGCTTGCGGGAGTACTTCTCGCGGCTGCTGGCGGCGCCCGCAGCGCTGCGTTCGGGCTGGGTCTGCGGGCTCGGGCATGGCGTACTGCAGACCACGCCCGAGTCCAATGTCAGGCTGGCCCTGAGAGTGCAGCGGGAGATGTTCGCGTGAGCGCGGCGATCGCCGATTCGCTGCTCGCCAGGTACGACGTTCCGGGGCCGCGCTATACCAGCTATCCGACCGTGCCGCTTTGGGATGCGACTCCCGGCGAGGCACAGTGGGTCGGGCACATCGCGCAGGCCTTCGATCGGCATGCCGCGCAGGGCGCAGCGATCTATGTGCACATACCGTTCTGCCACGAGCTGTGCACCTTCTGCGGCTGCAATACCCGCATCACGCGCAGTCACAGCTTCGTGGCGCCCTACGTTGAGGCGCTGCTGTCGGAATTGGACCTGTACCTGCGCGCACTGGGTCGCGAGCGCATCGAACTCGCCGAACTGCATCTGGGCGGGGGCACGCCCACCTTTCTCACCGCGCAGGAGCTTGATGCGCTGCTGATCGGGCTGTCCCAGCGGTTATCGCGCCGCGAGTGCGCCAGCTGCTGCATCGAAGTTGATCCGCGCGTCACCGATGCCGCGCAGCTCGAGGTGCTCCGCCGCCACGGCTTTACTCGATTGAGCCTGGGTGTGCAGGACTTCGATCCGCGCGTGCAGCATATCGTCAACCGCGTGCAGAGCGTGGCATGCGTCGAGGAGGTCACGCTCGCAGCGCGTGCGCGCGGCTTCGACAGCATCAATTTCGATCTCATCTATGGTCTGCCGCTGCAAACGCTCGCGAGCATCGATGCGACCATGGACGCTGTCTGCCGGCTGCGGCCGGACCGCGTCGCCCTCTACGGCTACGCCCATGTGCCCTGGATCAGGCCTGGCCAGAGGCGCTTCACCGAACTGGATGTGCCGCAGGGCGATGAGAAGCGCCGGCTTTATGAGCATGGGCGTGAGCGGCTCGAACGCTGCGGCTATCACGAGATCGGCTTCGACCATTTCGCGCTCGGATCGGACGCACTCTGGACGGCGCAGCGGTCCGGCGCGCTGCATCGGAATTTCATGGGTTATACGACCGCGCGCGCCGAGCCTTTAATCGGATTGGGCGTGAGCTCGATTGGCGATGCCGGTGACGCCTACGTCCAGAACGAAAAGGATCTGCGTCTCTACCAGCAGCGGGTGGGGGCCGGTGAGCTGCCGATTCATCGCGGTCATGTGCTGGACGGGGAAGACCAGGTGTTGCGCCGGCACATCCTGCGCCTCATGACGACCCTGCAGACGCGCTGGGACTCGCCGGCCGATTACACCGGCTACCTGGCGACGATCCCGCAGCGACTGGCCGGGCCGGCGGCCGACGGCTTGCTGGGACTGGATGCCGCCGGTTGTCGCGTGACCCTGAAAGGGCGCGCATTCCTGCGCAATATCTGCATGGCCTTCGATGCGCGCCAGTCGCGCCGCATCGCATAGCGTTCAGAATGGCTTGACCACCGCCAGCAGGATGATGGGGACGACCAGCAGCAATGCGGCTTCGTTGAAAAGGCGCAGCGCCAGGCCTGAAGGCATGGGTGCCGCGCGCCGCATGCGGCCGAGCAGCACGCCACTGGCGACGTGATAGCCAATCAGGCCGAGCACGAACAGCAGCTTGATCATCAGCCAAAGTCCGGTGTCGCTAAACCCAAGCCATAACCAAAGCCCCAGGATCAGCGCCAGCGTGCCCATGATGGTCATGAAGCCGAACAGCCGCGTGCCCATGATCACCAGCCGCCGGACATCCTCGCCGCGCGCATGGCCTTCGGCGTAGTGCACGAAGATGCGCGGCAGATAGAACAGTCCCGCAAGCCAGGCAATGACGGCGATCAGGTGAAACGCTTTGATCCACAGCATGCGATGTGTCGTTGACAGGTCCGTGGTTTGGCGCTGCGCGCGCGACATCCTACACTTGCAGGCATGTCGGACGCACATGTGAACGCCATCGCTCCTTCGCCGCCCGCTGCGCCGGCCGCTCCGGCCGCGCCGCTGCCGCTCTGGATGCGGCTGATCGCGCGACTGCCCTTTGGGCTGCTCTATGCCCTGGGCGCGCTGGGATCGTTCCTGCTGCGCTATGTGCTGCGGCATCGGGTTGCGATTGCGACATCGAATCTGCGTAACAGCTTTCCGGCATTGTCGCCCGCGGAAATCCGCCCGATCCTGAATCAGTACTACCGGCGGCTGGGGGAGGTCGCGGTTGAATGCCTGAAGATGGCCGCCCTATCCGCCGGTGAGATGGGCCGTCGCGTCGGCATGGCGAATATGGCTGTGCTGCGCGCCGAGACGGACGCGGGCCGTTCGATCATCCTGCTGGCCGCCCATCTGGGTAACTGGGAGTGGCAGCTCCAGGGCGCGGTCACGCAACTCGGCGTGCCGTTCGATGCGGCCTACAAACCGCTGCATCTGGCCAGCGCGGATCGCGCAGTGCTGCTGCTGCGCTCGCGCTTCGGGGCGCGCATGGTCGCAGCCAAGAAGCTGCTGCGGGCGGTGGCGCGGCACCGGGACCAGGTGCATGTCATCGCCTTGATGGCCGACCAGATTCCGATGTCGAGTGGCAGTGCACGGCATTGGCTGACGTTTCTGGGTCAGCCGACCGCGTTTTATCCGGGACCCGCCGAAATCGCGCACGCCACCGGCTACGCGACCTTCTTCGCGGATATGCACCGCGTCTCGCGCGGACAGTACACGATCCATTTCCAGCAGATGACCGCGGCCGGCGAGCGCCTCGAGCCGGAGGACTTCACGGCACGCTATGCGCGATTGCTGGAGGCCAGTATCCGGTCTGATCCCGCCAACTGGATGTGGTCGCATCGGCGCTGGAAGCTGTCACCTCCGGCGCCAATGAGCGCCACACAGGCGGCAGCGCCTTAGCCGGGTCGTTTGGCGAGAATGGTCTTCGCCGGCGGACGGGTGCCGCCCAGAGGCTTGACCACGCGCCGATTGCCGATGGGCGCGACCGTATGCCGGGCGCCGATGGTGACGGTCTTGCCGGGCTGACGGCCCTTGTTGAGCGGGAAGATCAACGGCGCCTGCGCGGCAGTGGCTGCAACCGGCGTCAGCGTCCCCAGCAGCGCCACGATGAGCGCGGTGGTCAGGACTGCGTGTGCGCGCGGGATCATCTTCATGCGCCGATTCTATCGGAGGCTAGATCATGCCGCCATTGATCGAGACGACCTGGCCCGTGATGTAGGCGGCAGAATCGCTACAAAGGAAGTCAACCAGGCTTGCCACCTCGTCCGCCTCACCGGCGCGCTGCATCGGTACCAGCCGCCCGATCGTTGCGGTGTCGAAATGTCCCTCGCTCATCTCGCTGCGGATGATGCCCGGCGCCACGGCGTTGACGGTTATTCCGCGGCTGGCGAGCTCGATCGCCAGCGCGCGCGTGGCGGAATTCAGCGCGCCTTTGGCGGCGGCATAGTTGACCTGCCCGCGGTTGCCCGTAAGGGCCGCGACCGAGGAAATGTTGACGATGCGACCCCAGCGCGTACGGATCATCGGCATCAGCAGCGGATGCGTGACGTTATAGAAGCCGTTGACCGTGACGTCGATCACGCGGTGCCACTGCTGGGCGCTCATGCCGGGAAACACCGCATCATCGTGGATACCTGCGTTGTTGACCAGCACCTGGATCGGACCTGTCTCGAGCGCCTCCTCGAGCGCGCTGCGAACGGATGCGCCGTCCGTGACATCGAATCGCAGCAGCTGCGCGCATTCGCGCGCGGCATTGAGCTCCTGCGCCAGCGCCTCGATGCGCTCGGCGCCGCGATGCGCGTGCAGATACATCTGAAAGCCGGATCGCGCGAGTCGGCGCGCGATCGCGGCGCCGATGCTGCCGCTGGCACCCGTGACCAGTGCGCGGCGGACCGCGGTGGTCACGGCGCCGGACTCAATGCGGCACCGAACAGCACCGCCGCGCGGCCGTGCGCCAGCAGCCTTGCCGCGGTGCTGATGCGAAATTCGTAGAGCGCTCCGCGCTCGTCGCTATGGTGCCGCTCGGCACGGATCAGCAACTCCTCGGCGATATCGTCCAGGTCGGCGACCAGCAGCTCGACGCTGCGCGCGCTGGCGAGCACTCCTACCGGACCGATGCCAGGGAAGCGCAGCGCACCGTGCACCGCCATGGCCTGGGCGGCGTATTCGAGCAGGCAGGCCGAGCCGAGCCGTCCATGGGCGCGCAAGGGATGGTCCGGCGCGCGATGGGTGCGGCTGGCACATTCGACGCCGGCCTGGTCCCAGGCACGCACTTCGTCCAGCAGGCACATGCGACCCTGGTGCGGAATGTGCGCCTCGATCCAGCCGCGATCGAACCTCATGCGCCGATCTCCACGGCCAGTCGCGCCGTGTCCAGGTACTCCAGCGCGATGGCCGCGGCGCCTCCTCGGGCCAGCTGTTCGAGCAGCGGCAGACCCCGCGCGGCCGGAATGGCGAGCCTCAGGGCCTCGAGCGCCGGGTGCTGCAGGCGACTCGGCGGCTGCGCGGACAGTCCTGCGCGCACGGTCGCCAGTGCACGCGGCGAATCCAGCGGGGCGAGCAGCAGGCTCAGTCCAAAGGCATCGGGAATGCGGCGGTGGAGCTGCAGCGGCGCGGGATAATCGGAATCGTAGGCGACCAGCAGCACCGGGCCGCGCGATTGCGCCACCTGCGAGAGCGCCTCGAGCAGCCCTGCGGCAAAACTGCCGTCATAGGCGCAGAGTGTTACCGAGGCTTCCGTGCAGCCGTTGGCGATACTCCAATAGCCGGCCGCGGCATTGTGGACCGAGTTGTGAAAACGTGTGGGTGAGATCGATCGTTCCGGTGCGGTCAGCGCGCTGCAGATCTCATGACAATTATCGCCATCGCCGCCCGAGGATGCGAAAACGCTGGGCAGGGATTGGGCGGGACGTCCGGACTGACCGACCGCCTCGGCGCCGACCGCAAGCGCCAGTTTGACGACGCGCCCGGCGCGCCGCCGCTCGGCGGCTGGCAGCGCACTGGGTGCGGGCAGTACCGTGCGGACGGATTCGTAGTCGCGCGTGCCGGTGAGCACCGCGGCCGTGGAGAGCCAACTATCGAGGCCGGGACCCAGCACGCCGATGCCCTCGATGGCGGCCGCGAGGCTCGTCATGCGCAGGCGCCACGGCCGAACAGCAGCGCGCAGTTGACGCCGCCGAAGCCAAAGGAATTACTCAGCGCCGTGAGCGGCGAGCTACGGCGCGAACTCGTCAGGTAATTGACCGGACATTGCGGGTCGAGTTCGGAGACATTCAATCCCGCTGGCAGCACGCCGTGCCGGAGCACGAGCAGGCAGATGACCGCTTCCAGCGCCCCGGCCGCCCCGAGCGTGTGGCCGGTTGCGGCCTTGGTGGAACTGCAGGGCGTGTCCGCCCCGAACAGTGAACGCACCGCCGACGCCTCGGCCGCGTCATTGCTGGGCGTGCCGGTGCCGTGCAGATTGATGTAATCGATACCCGCCGGGGTCATCCCCGCGGCATCGAGCGCGCGCTGCATGGCCATGCGGGCCCCCGCGCCCTCGGGGTGCGGCGCAGACATGTGATGCGCATCGCTCGATTCGCCGGCGCCCAGCAGGAAGATCGCATCATCGTCCGGTTCGTGCACTGCGCGCCCCGACGGCGGCCCGCGTTCGATGAGTGCGAAGGCGGCGGCTTCGCCAATCGACAGACCGTCGCGGCGGCGATCAAAGGGCCGGCAGGCAGTGCGCGCCATCAGCTGCAATGCGTGAAATCCGTACAGCGTGGTCAGGCACAGCGAGTCCACGCCTCCCACCACGGCCGCATCGATCAGATTCGCCTCGATCAGGCGTTGCGCGAGGGCAAATGCCTTGGCGCTGGAAGAACAGGCGGTGCAGAGCGAGGCGGCCGGGCCGGTGAGTTCGAGCCGGCGACGCACGTAATCGCTGACCGAAAATGAGTTCTGGCGATGCTCGTAGTCGAAGCCCGCAGGCAACGCGCCGCCGAGCGAATCGCGTGCGCGAAAGGCGATCTCGGTCTCGAGAATGCCCGAGGTGCTGGTGCCGATGAACACGCCCACGCGCTCGCGTCCCCAGCGCGCGGCACTCGCCTCGACCGCGGCAACAAAGCCATCCTGCTCGAGTCCGAGCTGCGCGAGACGATTGTTGCGGCAGTCGAAGGCACGCAGTTGTGCCGGCAACGCCACGGCATCGACACCGGCCACTTTGCCGATCTGCGTCTCGAGCGACACGGTTTCGAAATCGCAGCGGGCCAGTCCGCTGCGCTCGCTTTCCAGGGCCGCCTGCGTTGCCGCCAGGCCCGCTCCAAGGCAGCTGGTGGCCGTGAAGCGTGAGATGCAGAGCGGCGAAATTGCGCTCACGCCAAGGCCTCGCGCAGGGTCACGGTGCGCAGTCCGCGCTGTTCGATGGCCTCGAGCAATGACGGCAGCACTTCCAGCACGACCGGCGTGCCGCTGCTGGTACGGGCGGCGTGTCCGTCATGCAGCAACAGGATGTCGCCCGCGCGCAGCTTGCTCATCAGGCGCGCCAGCACCACGCTGCCATCGCGCTCGACAGTGTCGAAGCCGCGGCGCGTCCAGCTGGCCAGCTGCAGGCCGAGCCGCTGCAGCACCGGATCGAGCAGCGGGTTGCGCAAGCCTGCAGGCGCGCGGAAGAAGCGGGGCGCGACGCCGCAGGCGCCCTCGATGGTTTGCTGCGCGCGCTGCACGTCATTGCGCAGGGCGCGCAGACCCAGCAGTGGAAACACGTATCGATGTCGATCGCTGTGGTTCTCCACTGCATGACCCTGCGCGACGCACTCGTGCGCCAGCTGCGGAAATCGCGCGACCCGCTCCCCGATGCAAAAGAAAGTTGCCCGTGCATGGTGCGCGGCCAGGATCGTCAGTACCTGTGGCGTGATGTCCGGATCCGGCCCATCGTCGATCGAGATCGCCACCTCGCCGCGATTGGCCGCGCGTTCCGGCAGGCGCGTCCAGTTTGAACCGAGCGCCCGACTGCGCGGCCAGAGTCCAATCCCGGTCAGAAGCAGATGGTCGGCAATGACGGCGCCGAGAATCCACGGCCACCAATGCGGTCGCAGCAGCACCAGCACCAGCGCGATCAAGTGTCCCGCCAACGAGACCCGCAGCAGTGGTGTCGCCTGCCAGGATCGCAGCGTCGGGAGGATGGCGGAGGAATCGGTAATCATGAATGTAGGGGGTCCGTCGATGGTGCGCGTCTCATCAGTTGGCGCTGGAGGAAATTGTCCCAGAGTCGGCGCCACACCGGCCACTCATGACCGCCCTCGATCATAAGGCAGCAGGGGGGAGGCAGTGAGCGGGCCAGCAGCTGCTGAGTATCCGCAAAGCGGTCCTCGCGTCCGAGCCCCAGGAACAGCTGGGACGGTGAGGTGTGCAGGTCGCGCACGTAGCGCCAGACGATTCGCTCGTCATCCTCTTCCGAAAGTTCCCCGGGCGTCCAGGCGCGCAGATCGGCGTGGCGCGCAATGTCGGCCGCGACGATGCGGCTGCCCAGGTACGGCGCGATCAGGCACAGTCCGCCAACTGTCTGGGGTGCCGAGGCCGCGAATCGCAGGGCCATGAATGCGCCGAGCGAGATGCCGCCCAGCCAGAGCGGCCGGCCGGCAGCGCGCACGGGCAGCACGATGTCATCGCGCAAGCGGCTCATCCAGCTGCGATCGTTCAGATGCGATGGCATGGGATCGGCCAGAATCAGTTCGAAGCCTGCGCCGCAGGCGTGCATGGCGCGATCGAAGCCGGCGTCGATGAAATCCTCGAGGCGTTGCCGTGCGGCGGGCAGCAGCACGAGGCAGCCGGCATCGCCGGCAGGCGCGGGGGGCGTGATGCGCAGGGTCCGCATATCAGGCAAACAACCCACGCGGTGCCAGCCAGGCCGAGAACCACAGCGCGAGCAGGGCGCCCGGCGCCACAGTGGTGCCGAGCGCGCTGAGTACGGGCAGGTTGGACAGGCCCAGCACGCCGAAGCCGATGACGGTGCAGGCGTTGGCGATCAGCAGCGAGGCGAGCGTCAAGGGCAGATCGGCGGCATCGGCCGTCGGGCGCCGGTCGAAGAACAGCGCGTAGTTCGATCCGACCGCGACGATCAGTAGCAGTCCGATCAGGTGCAGGATTGTCAGCTCCACGCCGCCAGCGACCAGCGCCGCGCCGACCACGAGCACGGCCAGCAGCAGCGGCGCGATCACGCGGGCGACACGGGTCGCGCTGCGCAGCGTGAGGCTCAGCAGCAACACGATGGCACCGAGACCCCATAGCGAGAGACGCACGGCCTCGTGCAGGTAGCCGGCGTAGAGGGCGTCGGTTTCCTGCTTCATGTTGAATGCCAGCACCGTTCCCGGCGGATTGTCCGCAATCGCGGCCCGCACCTGCCCGATGTCGATGTCGCCGCTGCCCGGTCCAGTGCCCGCGGCCCCGCTGCGATCCGCGCGCAGCGGCAGCAGTCCATACCAAAGGTTGCCGTGATGCCAGAGCAACGCATCGAGCGCCAGCGCCATGGAAGTGTGGGCCAGCGCAGCGCGTTCCAGCGGCGCCGCGGCGCGCGCCGTTTCGATACCCTGAACAAAGTCCCCGAGCGCTTCCGGCCGCAGCGACAGCGTCGCGGTCGCCGCCCGCACACGCTCGCGCAGCGTCGCGGCATCCGGCAGGCTCGCGAGACGCAGGCTCTGCGTCCGGCGGCTGGGCAG
>Ga0302308_10000721_pt1 | contig 28289 bp, 26 predicted proteins | sample III_Palsa_E3_3_FD_200531 | JGI IMG/M metagenome (GOLD analysis project Ga0302308, IMG submission 200531) | Peat permafrost microbial communities from Stordalen Mire near Abisko, Sweden - III_Palsa_E3_3 | ecosystem: Environmental > Terrestrial > Soil > Palsa > Peat permafrost | place: Sweden...
AAGAGCTGGGCTTTAGCCCCTGGGGTGCGCCTCCCCTCGGCCAGTCAGGATCCAGACAGTTTCGTGCAAAAATAAATCTCCCAAACCACCCTCAAAAACACCCCAAAATCCGCATGTCAACCCCCCCAACGCCCCCAAACCTCCCAAAACCCGCGCCCCCACTGCCGATTTCTCACCACCCCACTTGGCATAGTTACCCCACCCAACTAGCTACAATTGAATAAGGCGCACCAATTCGAAACTCGTCGAGGCCGTCTCCCTCAAAATGCGACCCCCTTTCCCCTCCATTTCGCCTCTAACTCCAATGGTTGGGATACTTTGCCCGTAAAGTCACTACACGCACAACTTTACAGGCAAGAACATCATAACCAAAATGGAATCAGTCACATAGAACAGCAGTCAATAAAACCGATACTTTGCCCTCTAACTCGTCTGTTAGGACTACTTTGCAACAAAGGTATGGGGGGAGGGGTGGGGGGCCGTAGCCCAGATATCATCACACTAGCCCATGCCCAGACGCGCCGCGATCGCTCGCCAGCCCCGACCGGAAGACGCAGAAATCTTCCGCCGCCGCGCCGAACTCGCCGCCCTCCGCGCCACGCTAACCGCCCGTGAAGTCGACCTCGACCACCTCCGCGCCCAGCTCAACAGCTTCGAGGGTCGTTACATCCGCCAGGTCGGCGTCCTCTACATCCAGCTCGACGAGTGGGAAGACCGCATCGCCGAACTCAACAACCCAACCCAACCTCAACCCCAGGCCCTCGAACCCGAACCCGAACCTCAACTCGAAACCGTTCCCGATTCCGCAGCCCTCGACCTGAAATCCCTCTTTCGCGAGGTAGCCAAGCGCATCCACCCAGACCGCGCCCGCAGCGCCCACGACGAGCTCCACCGCAACCACCTCATGTCCCAGGCCAACGCCGCCTTCCTCCGCAGCGACGCCGACCTCCTCCAGCGCATGCTCAACGGCTACGACCCCTCCACCGACGCCGGTGACGACCAGCCCGCCGCCGCGCAGCTCGCCCACCTCACCGAACAAATCGCCCAGACCCACCAGGACATCGCGACCCTCAACGCCGAAATCGGAGCCCTCGCCGCCTCCGAGATGGCCGACCTCCGCGACCGCACGAAAATCGCGGCCCAGCAGGGCCGAGACCTCCTCGCCGAGCTCGCCGCCCGCGTCAAAGGCAGCATCGGCATCGCCATGCGCCGCTACGAGCTCGAACTCGGCCGCATCCGCCGCAAGCAGCACGCCTTCGACCCCGAGCCTCTTCTCACCGCCGAACGCAGCGGGCCCACAGCCCCACGTGCCGTCAGAAGCAACACCCGTCACATGAATTAACCGCCGCTCGCGCTACCATCGAACCACATGCTAGCCGAGATCATCGCCGTTGGCTCCGAGATGCTCACGCCGCATCGCCAGGACACCAACTCCCTTTACCTTACCGCCGGCCTCAACGACCTCGGCGTCACCGTCGCGTTCAAGACCATCGTCGGTGACAATCGAAAACATCTCCGCTCTGCCATCTACACTGCCATCAACCGCGCCGACATCGTCTTGCTCTCCGGCGGCCTCGGCCCCACCGAAGACGACCTCACCCGCGAGTGCCTCGCCGAAACCCTCAAGCTCTCCCTCCACCGCAACGAGGCCGTTCTGGAGTTCCTGCAGCAACGCTTCGCCGCGCGCAAAATGGAGATGCCCCCCAACAACGCCAAGCAGGCCGACCAGATCGAAGGTGCCGAGATCCTGCCCAACCTCAACGGCAGCGCGCCCGGCCAATGGCTCGACGTCGCTCACCGCGGACATCGCAAGCTCGTTGCCCTGCTTCCCGGCCCGCCCAAGGAACTGCAGCCCCTCTTCGACACCGAGTGCAAGCCGCGCCTCGCCGCAGCGCTTCCTGCCTACCATCTCGCTCGCCGCCAACTCCGTATGGCGCTCATCCCCGAAAGTCAGGTCGACGCCCGCACCGCGCCCATCTACCAGCAGTTCCCCGACGTCCAGACCACCATCCTCGCCGGCTCCGCCGAGATCCAGCTCCACTTCGTCTGCGTCAAGCCCACCCTCGCCGAGGCAGAAGCCCGCGTCGAAGCTGTTGCTGACGCCGTTGCCCGCGAGATGGGCGACGACATCTTCTCCCTCAATGGAGAATCCCTCGAGGAAGTAGTTCTGCTCATGCTCGGCGTTCGCCGCCACACTCTAGCCGTCGCCGAAAGCTGCACCGGCGGCTTGCTTGGCCAGCGTCTCACCTCCATCCCCAACAGCTCGCGCGTCTTCCTCGGCGGCGCCATCGCCTACTCCGACCGCAGCAAGACCGCCCTCGCCGACGTTCCCTCTTACCTCATCGACGAGCACGGCGCGGTCTCTGACACCGTGGCCCGCGCCCTCGCCGAAGGCATCCGCCGCCGCACCGGCAGCACCCTCGCGCTTGGCATCACCGGCATCGCCGGCCCCACAGCTCCCCGCGGCCTCGACGCCAACAAGCCCGTCGGCCTGGTCTACATCTCCCTCACCGACGGCGAAGATACCCAGGTCAAGGAGTTCCACATCCCCGGAGACCGAGAGCGCGTCCGCTTCTGGTCCACCCAGCACGCCCTCGAGATGTTGCGTCAATACCTCCAGTAAACTCCCGCTGCTACACTCAACAGCGATAGATTATGACTCTCTGGATCATTACCCTGACGGCGGCATACCTGCTCGGCTCCATCCCTTTCGGCTACCTCCTCGTCCGCTTCGTTCAACAGGAGGACGTCCGCGACACCGGCAGCGGGAACATCGGCGCCACCAACGTCGCCCGTGCTGGTGGTACCACCCTGGGCCTTTTCACCCTCCTCCTCGACGCCCTCAAGGGCTTCGTCGCCGCCTTCCTCGCGATGCAGTTCGCTCCCAACACCGCAAACGGCCCTTCGACCCTGGCCATCGCCGCTGCGGTAGCCGCCGTCGTCGGCCACATCTTCCCTGTATGGCTCCGCTTCCGAGGCGGCAAAGGCATTGCCACCGCGCTCGGCGTCTTCATCGCCCTCGTTCCCATGGTCGCGTTCTCCTCCGTCGGCGTCTTCGCTCTCATCGTCGCCATAACGCGCCTGGTTTCTCTCGGCTCGATCCTCGCAGCGGTCTCCATCCCATTTCTTGCGATCCTGCTCGTACCCCACCGCTCTCCCGCGCTGCTGGTTGGCCTCAGCTTCATCTCCCTGCTCAGCATCGTTAAGCACCACGCCAACATCGTTCGCCTTCTGAAGGGCACCGAAACCCGCTTCGGCAGCAAGAACTCAGATTCAACGGACAAGAAGGTAAACGCATGAGCCGCATTGCTGTCATCGGCGCCGGTGCCTGGGGAACCGCGCTCACTGTCTCACTAGCCCGTCGTGGCGGCCACCGACTCACCCTGTGGGCACACTCGCCGGACCATGCCGCACACCTTACCGACACCGGCGAGAACGCCCGCTACCTTCCCGGCTTCATCCTCCCCGCAGACGTCGAAATCACCCACGACCTAAACTTCGCCATCTCCGGCGCCGACATCATCCTCTGCGTGACTCCTTCGCAGGCACTGCGCTCCATCATGGTGCAGATCGCTCCCATCCTCACCGCGCGCCAGGTACTCCTCTCGGCCAGCAAGGGCATCGAGGAGAAGACCTTCCTGCGCATGTCGCAGATTATGTTCGAGCACGCTCCTGAGAACCCCATCGGCACGCTCGGTGGCCCATCTTTCGCCTACGAAGTCGCCGCCGCCATGCCCACGGCCATCACCCTTGCCATCGACGATCCCGTCCTCGGCAAGTCTCTTCAGGATGACTTCAGCTCAGCCTCCCTCCGCGCCTATCGCAACGAAGACGTCATCGGCACCGAACTCGGCGGCGCGCTCAAGAACGTCATTGCCCTCGCCGCCGGCGTCGTCACCGGCCTCGAGCTAGGCAACAACGCAACCTCCGCGCTCATCACCCGCGGCATTGCCGAAATCACGCGCCTCGCCATGGCCTGCGGCGGCCGCCGCGAGACCATGTCCGGTCTCTCCGGCATCGGCGACCTCGTCCTCACCTGCACCGGTGGCCTCTCGCGCAACCGCACCGTCGGTGTCGAGCTCGGCAAAGGCCGCAAGCTCAATGACATCATCGCGGGTCTCAACGGCAAGGTGGCCGAAGGCGTCCTCACCACCACCGCCGCCCTCGGTCTGGCTCGCCGCTACGGTGTCGAAATGCCTATCACCGAACAAATGGCTGCCATTCTTCACGAAGAAAAAGCCCCCCTCGACGCCATCGGCGAGCTGATGTCCCGCCCCGGGCGCACCGAGTAATCCAACATGAAACGTCTCGAATTCTTCATCGCGGTCTTCATCGTGCCCTTTGTTCCGTTCGCGACCGCGCAACAGAACGCGCACACGCCGCTTCCGGCGACTACCGCACCAGCGTATCCGCGCGTCGACGTAACCGGCCGATCCACCGCAGACCTGCCCCCCAACGCAGACATGAATGGTCACTACGATTGCACGGGAGCATTTGGCAACAAGCGCGTCCATCGCTCAACCTTCGAGATGCACACACCCCTCGCATCCACATGGCTTGAGCTCGACGAACGCGATATCGAGCCCGCGACAAACTATCAGGCGAAATACCTCATCGGCTACGATGCCTCGACCCATCACATGATCGAGTTCGACGCCAATAACTTTGGCGCCGCCGTCTACACTAGCGAAAACGGATGGGTAAAAGGCCAGCTCATCCTGACCTCGCCCCTCTCTACCGATCCGATGGCGCCCTACATCGCCAACCGATTCGTCTACACCATTCTCTCCGCGGATAGCTTCAGCGTGGATTGGCAAATCACGCGAGCCCAGCCAAGTGCCTGGCTTCCTGCGGATCATTTGCTGTGCAAGCGATCCTCCGCCCTGAGTCCCGACACCTCCATCCGCTAAACTAAAAGGCGATGGCTTTTTCACTCTTCGGCAAGCGCGACACCCCAACCCCTGACCCGGAACTGCCGGAGCCCGCCGCACCCCTCGGCCTCTTCGACCGCATGAAGCAAGCGGTCACCCGCACCCGCGAGTCGCTATCCAACTCCATCTCCTCCGTCGTCGCCCTCACCCGCGAAGTCGACGAAGCCTCGCTCGACGACCTCGAACTCGCTCTCCTCGCCTGCGACATCGGTTCCACCACCACCAACGAAATCATCACGCGCCTCCGTGATCGCGCCCTTCGCCACGGCATCTCCGACGGCACCCAACTCAAGCTCCAGCTCAAGTCCGAGATCCTCCGCATCCTGAATGCCGTCGACACACCCATCGCCCATCCAGCCACCCCGCCCGAAGTCATCATGATGGTCGGCGTCAATGGCACCGGCAAGACCACCACCAGCGGCAAGCTAGCCGCTCTCTATCGCCGCGAAGGCAAGACGGTCCTCCTATGCGCCGCCGACACTTTCCGCGCCGCCGCCATCGAGCAGTTGGAAGTCTGGGCGCAACGTTCCAACGTCGATCTCATCAAGACCCGCCAGGGTGGCGATCCCTCCGCCGCGCTCTTCGACGCCCTCACCGCCGCCAAGGCACACTCCACCGGCATCCTCATCGTCGACACCGCCGGCCGCCTCCACACCAAGACCGACCTCATGAAGGAGCTCGACAAGATGCGCCGCACCGCCGAGCGCCTCCTGCCCGGGGCCCCTCACCAAACCCTCCTCGTCATCGACGCTACGACTGGCCAGAACGGCCTCCAGCAAGCACGCCTATTCACCGAGGCCGCCCACGTCACCGGAATCGTCCTCACAAAATTAGATGGCACCGCCAAGGGCGGCATCGTCGTCGCCATCGCGCATGAACTGGGTCTTCCCGTCCGCTACGCCGGAGTGGGAGAAAAGCTGGAAGACATCATTCCCTTCGACGCCACCATCTTCGTCGACTCCCTCCTCGACTAAGCGTCGCAACAAATCGGGTGCCCCATATCTCGATTTTGAGATGTGGGAGCCAATGCTGGAAGCGACTCCGGCTATCCTGATCCTGCATGTCCTTCACCTCCCAGGACGAACACCACCTCACCCGCGCGCTCACACTCGCGCGTGAAGCCGCTGCCTTCGCCAGTCCCAACCCAACCGTAGGCTGCGTCCTCACGCTCAATAGCCAAACTCTCGGTGAAGGCGCCCATTTCTACGACGCGCGCGACCACGCCGAGATCGCCGCCCTCAAGCAAGCCGCAGATCTAAGCCACAACGTCCACGGCGCGACAGCCTACGTCACCCTCGAACCGTGTGCCCACCACGGCCGCACCGGCCCCTGCGCGGACGCACTGATAGCCGCGGGCATCGCACGCTGCATAGTCGCGACCGTCGATCCGAACCCTCTCGTCAGCGGCCAGGGCCTCGCAAAAATCCGCGCCGCCAACATCGAAGTTGCCCTCCTCGACCCAACGCATCCCCTCGCCCAGCAAGCTCGCCATCTCAACGACGCCTTCGCCCACTTCATTCAGCATCATCGCCCCTTCATCACCCTCAAAGCCGCGCTCTCGGTCGACGGCAAACTAGCGCCGCCGCCCTCCACCCGCACGTCCGCCCAGCCTCACTGGGTCACCGGCACCGCGGCCCGCGCCGACGCGCAACTCCTCCGCCACGCCTCCGATGCCATCCTCACCGGCATCGGCACCGTTCTTGCCGACAACCCGTCCCTCACCGACCGCACCAGCCTTCCCCGCCGCCTACCACTCCTCCGCGTCATCCTCGACACCGCTCTCCGCACCCCGCTCGATTCCGCTCTCGTCCGCACCGCCTCAAGCGACCTTCTCATCCTCTGCTCCGACGACATCACCCAAGCCCCCGCCGAACGCGAGTCCGCCCTCCGCGCGCGCAATGTAGACGTCCTCCGCATCCCCACGATCCACGGCCACCTCGACTTTAGCGCCGCACTCAAAGCCCTCGCTGAACGCAACCTCCTCAGCGTCCTTATCGAAGCCGGCTCCGCCATCAACAGCAGCTTTCTCCGCGCCAATCTCGTCGACAAGCTCGTCCTCTACTACGCCGAAAGCGAACTCGGCCTCAACGCCCTTCCCTTCGCCACCGACTTCGACTCGCCCTACGCCCTCCAACAGCGCCTAACCAAGACGACCCGCACCAGCTTCCCCTCCGATCTAGCCGTCAACGCCGAAGACGTCCGCATCACCGGCTACCTCCACGATCCGTGGTCCACAATCTAGCCCTTTCCCGCGATATCTGGCTTCCCGCTAACTCGCTAACTTGCCGACTCGCTAACTTGCTATCCTGACCCTATGTTCACTGGCCTCATCGAAACCACTGGCACCGTAATCTCCCTCACGCCAACCGACGGAGCCACGCGCCTGGTCCTCGCCGCCCCCGCACTCGCAGGCCGCTGGCGCACCGGAGACAGCATCGCCGTCAACGGCGTCTGCCTCACCGCGATCCCTCTCTCTGAGCCCACGCACTTCGCCGCCGACCTTGCCGGAGAAACCCTCGCCCGCACCACTCTCGGCTCGCTCTCCACCGGCGCCACCGTCAACCTCGAACTCCCCACCCCCGCCGGCTCACCCCTCGGCGGCCACGTCGTCCAGGGCCACGTAGACGCGATAGGAAAATTTCTCTCCATCGTTCCACTACACCTCGACCTCGCCACCACCGATTGGCGTCTCACCCTCGAGCTCCCCGATCAACTCACCTCACAAGTCATCTCGCAAGGCTCCATCACGGTAGACGGCATCAGCCTCACGGTCGCCCGCGTCGACCTCCCGCGCATAGAAATCGCGATCATCCCCCACACCTACAAATCCACTAACCTGCATACCCTCAAGCCGAGCTCATCCGTAAATATCGAGACCGACGTCCTTGCGAAATACGCCGCAGCACAGCGCACCCACTCGGAGGAAGACTGGCTCACCCCCGCCTACCTACTCGCCAACGGCTACTAGGCAGCCACCATCACAGCTCCGCGATCTCGTCCTCCATCACGTTCATCTCGCTCGCAGCGTGTGTATTCCCCGTCCGCTCGCAAGCCGCCAACCCTGCCTTCAATCTCGCCCGTGCCTCGTCAAACTTCCCCACCTTCACCAGCGTCTGCGCCGACATCTGGTACGCCGGCACATAGTCCGGGTTATATTCCGTAGTCGTCGCAAACTCCCGCAGCGCCTCGTCCGTCTTCCCCTCGGCCGCATACGCCATCGCCAATCCATACCGCGCAAACGCATCACTCGGATTCTGCTGCAAAATCTCGCTCAACATCCCAATCTTGTCCATGCCTCTAGAATGCTGCACGACCTCTCCAGATGCAACAGGATCCCCAACGGGCGCTCCCTGCCCGTTGGGGGTGGAAATACACAGCAATTACAATGGAAGAATGTCCGATTGCACCAGTTCGAGTACCGTCTGCGCCTCCCAGTCTGAGCGCAGCGAAATCATCTTCCCGGCCGACACCAACGCCTTGGGCGCGCTCTTCGGTGGCCGCCTCATGCAATTCATGGATCTCGTCGGCGCCATGGCCGCCAGCCGCCACGCGCGCTCTTTCGTCGTCACTGCCTCCATGGACCACCTCGACTTCGTCGCCCCCGTAAAGGTCGGCGACCTGCTCATCCTCAAGGCGAGCGTCAATCGAGCCTTCCGCACCTCCATGGAAATCGGCGTCAAGGCCATGGTCGAAGACGTTCGCGAGCAAAGGCTCCGCCACGTCTCGTCCGCGTACCTCACCTTCGTCGCCGTCGACGCGGCAGGTAATCGCATCGAAGTCCCCCAGGTCATCACCGAAACCGCACATCAGGTCCGGCGCTACGAAGATGCCGGCCGCCGACGCGAAATGCGCTCCCCCGAAGTCCTGCGCAAGAAAGAACTCCGCGCCACCCTCGCCCCCGAGTGGCATCTCTAGCTACGCTGAACTCTGGGCCCCGGAACCCTGGCCCAGCACTTGAAAGGCTCCCCATGTCTCACCAGCACGCACCCACCCCCCAAGGCCCGCAACGCCTCCCCGGCATTCAGCACATCATCGCTATCGGCTCTGGCAAGGGTGGAGTCGGCAAGACCACCGTCGCCGTCAATCTCGCCGTCTCGCTCGCCAAACTCGGCCACCGCGTCGGCCTCATCGACGCAGACATCTACGGCCCCAACGTTCCCACCATGCTCGGCGCAACGCGCCAGCCCAGCATCGTCGCCGAAAATCTCATGGAGCCCATCACCGCGCACGGCGTGAAGTTCATCTCCATCGGCCTCATTTCCCCCGGCGACAAGCCCATGGTCATGCGCGGCCCCATGCTCCACCAGATCATCAAGCAATTCCTCCAGCAGGTCGCCTGGGGCGAGCTCGACTACCTCCTCATCGACCTCCCTCCAGGCACGGGCGACGTAGTAATCTCGCTCGTCCAGACCGTCCCCCTCACCGGCGCGCTAGTCGTCAGCACCGGTTCGTCAGTCGCATTACAAGACGCCCGCAAGGCCCTCGAGATGTTCCACCAGGTCAACGTCGAAGTCCTCGGTCTCGTCGAAAACATGTCCCAGATGACCCTCCCCGACGGCACCGTCCTCGACGTCTTCGGAGCCGGCGCCACCCAGCAAACCGCCAAGCAATACAACCTGCCCTTCCTAGGCGCTATCGACCTCGATCCGCAAGTCCGCACCGGCGGCGACAGCGGCCTTCCCGCCGCCCTCGCCGGCGACGCCACCGCCCGCGGCCGCGAATTCCTTGCCATCGCCGAAAAGGTAGTCTCCCGCACCCAGGAACTCGCCGCAAAATCAGAGGATGTACTCGAGATCAGCTAACATGGCATTTGGCAACGAGGCAGCCATGGTTCTAATCACCGCATTGATTCTAGGAATGAGCGCGATGCTACCCAGCGCAGCAACAGCGGGTCTACCCACTGCTCGCCCCGACAAGCCTGAAATGTGCAACTTCGCAAAAGTCTACCGGCTCAAGCACGGGAAATATCTTTCCGTTCGATCAAGCTGGAGCTTCACTCACGCGCAGTAGACCGACTGAAATCGGGTACAGAGATCTACATCTGCGACGAGGCATCAGATGAGGCCGGTCACCACTTGCTCAAGGTCTACTACAGCGGCCCTGACCACCCATGCGCTTCCGCATCGCCAACCGGTCTCGATATGCAACGAACACTGAACTGCAAGTCCGGCTGGGTCCGCTCAAGATATGTCGACGTCATATCAGGTTGATTCCTATGGCCGCAGCAAAGGATCGTCGCAGCATAAATCGACCCGGTGTTCCGGAAGCCGTCTGAAATCAGCGCTCGCTTGACGACCCGCGTAAAATCAATCTAGTGGCCAGACCCATCACAACCCGTCAGCGCGAGATCCTCACCGCCATCATCGAGAGCTACATCTCGACCGGCGAGCCCATCAGCTCGGGCACCCTCGCGCAATCGGCCTTCGCCAACGCCATGAGCTCCGCCACCATCCGCAACGAGATGGTCGAGCTCGCCGACGCCGGCCTACTCGAGCAACCCCACACCTCCGCCGGCCGCATACCCTCCGCCGAAGCCTTCCGCCTCTACGTCAGCCAGCTCACCAGCACGCCCGCAGCACTTCCTAACCCGTCGCGCACCGACCTTCAAACCCACATCGACACCAGCTTCGCCGGCATCGCCGGAGCCTCCGCCCTCCTCGAGCGCACCTCGCACGTCCTCGCCGCGCTTTCCAGCGGCGTCGGCCTTGCCATCGGCGCAGCGGCGTCCACTGACCTGCTCGAGCACATCCACTTCAGCCGCCTGACTCAACGCAGAGTGCTGGCGGTGGTGGTCACCCGCAGCGGCATGGTTCGCGACCGTGTTCTCGCCCTCGACCACGACCTCTCCTCCATCCAGCTCGAAACCGCCGCCAACTTCCTCAATCAACACTTCCGCGGCTGGAACATCGATCGCGTCCGCAACGAACTCGCCCGCCGCGTCGACCACGAGCGCACCGTCTACCAGCAACTCTCCGACGCCATCGACCTCTGGACACGCACCATCCCCGCCGACGTCGTCCCCCAGCAGTCTGTCTACATCGACGGCGTCGTCAACCTCATCGGCCTTCCCGCCGACCGCGATCGTCTCCGCGCCATGCTCTCCGCGCTCGAAGAAAAGCAGCGCTTGATCGAACTCCTCAACGCCTACATCGACACCTCGGAGCAATCCGTTCGCGTGATCTTCGACCTCGAGCAACAGGACCCTGGCATGGCTGGCCTCGTCCTCATCGCCGCCCCGGCCCAGGTCTCCGGCGATAGTGCCGTGGCCATCCTCGGACCCAAGCGCATGAACTACGAGAGCGCCATCAACGCCGTGAGCTACATCGCCCAGCTTTTGCATCGAATAGATGCCGGCGAAGCTGCCCCGCAGTCTCCATAACGAGCGCCCTGCAAGGCACGCTCGAGACAGGATCATTAGATGACGACCGCAAAAGATCGCTTCCCGCGTTGGCCGCGAAACTCCCATAGCAAAAAGGAAGACTCCATGAGCATCGAACAGATCGAACAGAACGACCAGACCGAGAACGCGCATGCTGACATCGAAGCCGGCACCGAGGGCCACGAGTCGAACTCCGACCTCGATCAGCTCCGCAACGAACGCGACCAGCTCGCCCTCCAGCTCACGCAAGCGCAGGACCGCCTCGCCCGACTTCAAGCCGAATTCGACAACACCCGCAAGCGCGAAGCCAAAGAGCGCCAGGATGTTCGCGACTACGCCATCCAGTCTGCCGTCGAACCCTTCCTCGGCGTGCTCGACAATTTCTCCCTCGCCCTCAAAGCCGACGGCGACGTAGACCAACTCCGCACCGGCGTGCAACTCATTGTCAAACAGATGGATGACGCCCTCCGCGGCCTCAACGTCCAACCCGTCGAATCCGTCGGCGCACAGTTCGACCCACGAATCCACGAAGCCCTCGGCAGCATCGAAACCGTGGAGCATCCCGACCACCAGGTCCTCGAAGAAATTCGCCGCGGCTATAAACTCCGCGACAAGCTGCTTCGCCCAGCCCTGGTCCGCATCGCCAGCAACTCCGCACAAAAGAGTGAGTAAGAAAAATCTCAACGCATTAGCAGCGGATTTCAGCCCGCGGAAAAGATCCAATCGAAAGTAGGGCTTTAGCCCTGGAACACAGCGGGGAAACACTGCCCGCATCTACTAGGAATTAGGAATGCCCACAGCCACGATGAAGACCGACTACTACGAGATCCTGAGTATCGAGCGCACCGCCTCCGACGGCGAGATCAAGACCGCGTATCGCAAACTCGCCATGCAGTTCCACCCCGACCGCAATCCGAACAATCCCGAAGCCGAGGAAAAGTTCAAGGAGTGCAGCGAGGCCTACCAGGTTCTCTCCGACCCCGACAAGCGCGCCGCCTACGATCGCTACGGTCATGCCGGCGTCAACGGAGCAAGTGGTTTCCCGGGTGGCGGCAGCCCCTTCCAGGGCGGCGACCTCAACGATATCTTCGGCGACCTCTTCGGCGAGATGTTCAACATGGGCGGCGGCAATCGCCGCGCCACCCGTCAGCAGCGCGGCCGCGATCTCAAGTTCGATATGAAGCTCGAGTTCGAAGAGGCCGTCTTCGGCGTTGAGCGCGAGATCACCATCCGCCGCGCCGAGGCCTGCGAAGACTGCCGCGGCACCGGCTCCGCCAACGGCAAGCAGCCCGAGACCTGCCAGCAATGCGGCGGCCGCGGACAGATCCGCTCACAACAGGGCTTCTTCTCCGTTGCGCGCACCTGCCCCATCTGCAGCGGCACCGGCTCCGTCATCCGCACCCCCTGCGCCACCTGCAAGGGCGACTCCCGCGTCACGCGCGAGCACAAGATCCTCGTCAAGGTTCCCGCCGGCGTCGAAACCGACACCCGCATTCGCTACTCCGGCGAAGGCGAAGCCGGCCGCTTCGGTGGACCCGCCGGTGACTTCTACGTAGTCCTCGACGTCAAGGCGCACAAGTTCTTCGAGCGCGACGGCGACGACCTCCACTGCGTCATCCCCATCAGCTTCCCGCAAGCCGCCCTCGGCACCGACCTCGAACTCGAAACCCTCGACGGCGTCGAAGCCATCAAGGTCCCCGAAGGCACGCAGAGCGGTCGCGAGATCAAACTCCGCGGCAAGGGAGTTCCCCACCTAAACTCCCACGGCAAGGGCGACCTCATCGTCGAAGTCCGCGTGCAGACTCCCTCCAAGCTCACCAAACAGCAGAAGGAGATCCTCAAGCAGCTCTCCGAAACCATCTCGATCGAGAACACCCCAGCCTCGCGCGGCATCTTCAGCAAGGTCAAGGAGATGTTCAGCTAAGTCATTCACGCACCACAGAACAGCGACCGAGCCCCTCGGTCGCTCTTCTTTTTAATCGAGCCACGACACCGGGTGCCCCATATCTCGATTTTGAGATGTGGGTTCCCACTGATCTATAGCATCGCCGCACACACCGCCAGCCCCGCAATCGTCGCCGTCTCCGCCCGTAGAATCCTCGGTCCCAGCGTCACATGCTTCCACCCGCTCTCGCTGAACAGCGCCATCTCTTCCGCAGCCCATCCACCCTCCGGCCCAATTGCCAGCGCCACACTCTCAACATCACTCCCCAGCGCAGCCTTCAGCGAGTTCTCCTGCTCCGTCTCCGCCAGCAGCAACTTCTTTTCCGCACTCACCATCCCCAGTGCCGCCTTCAACGCGACCGGCTCATCGACGAGAGGCACATCGCTCCGGCGCGACTGCTGGGCCGCCTCCCGCACAATCCGTCGCCATCGCTCCACGCGTTTCGCCGCCGCCTGCGCCAAGTGCTTCTCAGTTCTCCGCGCGATCACCGGAGTAATCCGGGCCGCACCCAACTCCGTTGCCTTCTCAATCCCCCACTCCATGTGATCGAACTTGAACACCGCCATCAGCAGATGCACCGGCAGCGCACTCTCAGCCTCCAACTCTTCATGCAGAGCGAATACCACCTCATGTTCGTCGGCCGACACAATCTCTGCCCGGTGCAAAAATCCATTCGTCACCACGTCGAATACCTGCCCCGACTGAGCCCGCAAGACCCGCGCGAGATGCGCCGCCTGCTCCCCCTTCAGCGATGCAGTTGTGTCTGTCCACGTATCAGCAATCCATCTTCGTCTCGTCATGCAAACAGCATACTGTTTCTGTAGTGCGCGCGAAACACGCTTGAACATTGGCGATTAAACACCTCAGGGAACGCGAAGATCGCGTTCCCTGAGTGTGTTGCCATTGCTTTGATGCTTTGCCTTGGTTGCGTTTGCCTGCGCTCCCAATCGATGTTGAACATCGACGCTGTTTCATCCATATGAAGCAGCTAACGAAGGTATAGTTTTCTCGCGTCAAAGAGTCAAGAAAAAAACGACATTTGTGCATCGAAATTTTTGGTCTGCTTTTCCCCCCTTGGCGAACCTCGCATTGCGTTTTACGACGACCTTCTCTCCCTATCGACGCAAACGCAATCAGTCTTTCACTGCTACGCATCACCAACGTGGCCGATCGCAACACCACACTCCATCGTCTCGCTGCCAAAAAAATCCGTTGCCCACGTGTCCATACACCACGAACGTGAGCATGCAACCGGCATCGCATGCGACAGGCGGCGCATCGTATACTTCGATGTTCCCGCGGCGACTCTTTCTATCGCCGCAAAGCATATCCAGAAGTGCAAGTAACGGAGATCTCATGCGTGAAGTAGTCATCGTCAGTGCAGCCCGAACCCCCGTCGGCAAGTTCCTCGGCGCGCTCTCCCATCTCTCCGCGGTCGAACTCGGATCTATCGCTGTGCGAGCCGCCGTTGAACGCTCCACCATCAATCCCGCCGACGTCACCGAGTGCATCATGGGCTGCGTTCTCCCCGCCGGCCTCGGCCAGAATCCCGCGCGCCAGGCTGCACTCCGCGGTGGTCTCGCCGACACCGTCTCCGCTCTCACCATCAACATGGTCTGCGGCTCAGGTCTCAAGGCCGTTGGCCTCGCAGCCCAGGCCATCGCTCTCGGCGACTCCGAGATCGCCGTCGCCGGCGGCATGGAGTCCATGTCCAACGCGCCCTACCTTCTTCCCACCGCGCGCAAGGGTTTTCGCATGGGCAACGCGCAGGCCATCGACTCAATGGTCAACGACGGCCTCTGGTGCGCCTGCGACGATCAGCACATGGGCATGACCGGCGAGCTCGTCGCCGAAAAGCATTCCATCACCCGCGAACAGCAGGATGAATACGCGCTCAACTCCCACCGCAAAGCCGCCGCCGCACAGCAGGCCGGCCGCTTCGACGCCGAGATCATTCCCCTCACCTTCGCCAACAAAAAAGGCGCACCCCCCACCATCTTCACTCACGACGAAAGCGTCCGCACCGACGCTTCACTCGAAGCGCTCGCCGCCCTCAAGCCTGCATTCAAGAAGGACGGCACCGTCACCGCCGGCAACGCACCCGGCGTCAATGATGCAGCAGCCGCTGTCCTCCTCATGTCCGCAGAACGAGCCCGCGATCTCCACCTCAAGCCGCTAGCAACCATCCGCGCCCAGGCCACCAGCGGCGTCGCTCCTCGCTGGGTCATGCTCGCTCCCGTGACGGGCGTCCAGAAAGTCCTCGCCCGCGCCGGCTGGCCCCTCGAAGACGTCGACCTCTTCGAACTCAACGAAGCCTTCAGCGTCCAGGCCCTCGGCGTTACAAAGGAACTCGGCCTTTCACTCGACCGCGTCAATGTCAACGGCGGTGCGGTCGCCATCGGCCATCCTATCGGAGCCAGCGGCGCCCGCATCCTCGTGACACTGCTCTACGAAATGCAGCGCCGCGACGCTCACAAAGGCGTCGCCGCCCTCTGCCTGGGCGGAGGCAACTCTGTCGCCCTGGCTCTCGAACGCTAGTTCTGTGGCGTACTTCCCAACGTCGTCTCGTCCTTCGACCGAGCCAGCGACATCAGCCACCCCATCAGCATCAGCGCACCGATATAGAGATACGACTGCAAAACATTCCACCCGCGCAGATCCGAAAGATGGTTGAACACCGGCAAGAAATTCAGACACAGAAATACCGCCGCTCCCAACACCCACGGCCGTTTCTCCATCCAGCACGCGTGTGCAAACCACGCCCACGCCGCGATCCCCACCACAATTCCATAGTGATGCTCCCACGCCATTGGACTCGCCGCGACAGACGCGATCCCCATCGCTGCGATGTCTGCCGTCGACCCGCGCAACTTCCTCCACGGATACAGCAGCACCAACCCCACCAGCACCAGCGAAGTTACCACCGTCACCCGATACACCCATGCAATCACTGGCGTGTACACATACGGCGTGTACGCAATATTCTCGCCATTAAAAATCATGCGGTTCAACGTCCCAAACATTGACTGGTTCGCATAATGCGACTGCGCCTTATGGCTAAGCCCCGCCAGCACGCCGATGTAATCAAGATTGTTGTGCCACCCAAACACGGCCACTGACGTCGCCATCAACACCGCGCCGCAAGCCAGGAACGCCCACGCCGCGCCCCACCGCTTGCGCACCAGCATCCATACCAGCAGCAAAATGAACTGCGGCTTCACGGCCGTCAACATCGCCGCAACCACACCCGCCCAGCGTTCCTGCCCCGTCGTCCACAGCAGCAGCATCACCGTAAATCCAAACGACAGGAACGTCTGCGCATTGCCCAGCGAATATCCTTTGATCAGTGGATAGCATCCCAGCGTCGCCAGCACAACCGCGACCACGGACATCCACGTCAGCTTCGCGCCGCGCCTCCGCAACAACCACCGCCCCATCACCAGCGACACCGCCGCCACGCCCCACACCGCCAGGAACGACAGCACCGCCAGCGCACGCAGAATCGTATGATCGCTCATCCCAATCTTCCGCATCGCTACCAGCGGCAATTCACTCGCCAACGAGTAGATCAGGGTGTCATACAGCTTCGCGTCATAGATAGGCAGCGTCGGATGCGCCTTGAAATAATCCAGCGACTTCATCATCGGCAGCCACGAATCCGTCCACTGCCGCAAATGACAAAACTGTCGCAAGTCGGGAACGATGCTGCCGGGATTTCCCAAATGCAGCGCCCGGCAGACTGCCCATTGCAAAAAATTTGCCGTGAACAAACTTACCAATACAAAGATCAGCAGCCGCCGGTCATGCGAACGTGCACCAGAGCCCTGCGATTCCAACGAAGCCATGCGCTCCAGTCTATCAAGTGCCCTCACTCGTGCGCTTTGTCTATCATCCTGTCTATGGAGAACACCGAACGCTTCACAGGGCGCGCCGCAACCTACGATCGTTTCCGCCTGCGTTATCCACCCGACACAATTCTTAAACTTCTTCGAGCCTGGTGCGACCTGCAGTCCGACTGGCTCATCGCAGACATTGGCGCCGGCACCGGCATGTTCTCCGAAGTCTTCCTCGCCAACGGCAATCCCGTGATCGCCATCGAACCCAACCAAGAGATGCGTTCCTCCTGCGAACAACTCCTACGCGCCTGGCCACACCTCGAAGTCCGCGACGGCACCGCCGAGGCCACCGACCTCGCCAACGCATCTATCAACATGGTCGCCGCCGGTCGCGCCTTCCACTGGTTCGACATCCCCCGCGCCCTCAAGGAATTCCACCGCATCCTCAAGCCCGATGGCTGGTTAGTGCTCGTCTCCCTAGGCCGCGACCGAGGGGATGATCCACAGTCCCGCGACTTCGAAAATCTCCTCACCCACCACGGCATCGACGACAACTACGCCCGCGCCGGCTTTCGCGTCCACGAAAATCTTCACAAGTTCTTCGCCGCCGATCACCACCACTCCGAGATCGACGGAGAACAGCAGCTCGACTGGGAAACTTTTCTAGGCCAGACGATGTCCCTCTCCGTAGTTCCCCAACCCGGCCATCCACGTGCCGAAAACTTCCACCATCTCCTGCGCGACTACTTCAATACCTACTCCATCAACGGCATCCTCACCGCACCCACCAAGTGCTGGATCGACGCCGGCCGCCTCAGCACTCAATAATATTCAGCGCCAACCCCGCCAAACTCGTCTCCTTATACCGCGACTGCATATCCATCCCCGTCCGATACATCGTCTCAATCACCTGGTCCAGCGACACCTTGTGCACGCCCTGGTCATTCATCGCCAGCCGCGCCGCATTTACCGCCTTCACCGCGCCCATCCCATTCCTCTCGATGCAAGGAATCTGCACCAGCCCCCCAATCGGATCACACGTCATCCCCAGGTTATGTTCCATCGCGATCTCCGCCGCCGACTCAATCGCCATCGCATCGCCATTCAGCGCCGCCACCAATCCACCCGCAGCCATCGAGCACGCCACACCCACCTCACCCTGGCAACCAACCTCCGCGCCCGAGATGCTCGCATTCTCCTTGTACAAGATCCCAATCGCCGCCGCCGTCAGAAAATATCGCAGCAGCCCAGCCTCTTTGTCGCCTTCGCTCAATCCATCCGACGCATGATGCAAATAGTAATAAGCAATCGCCGGCACCACGCCCGCCGCACCGTTTGTAGGAGCCGTCACCACACGCCCACCTGCAGCATTCTCTTCATTCACCGCCATCGCCACCAGCGTCACGCTATCCAGGGGAGCCAGGGGATCGCGCACCTTCCCCGCCTCATCCATCGACGCTAGTCGTCGCGCCAACCCCGGTGCCCGCCGCCGCACATTCAACCCCCCCGGTAGCGTTCCCTCCGTCATCTTGCCGCGCTCAATGCAGTCCGCCATCGCCTGCCATAGCGTCAGAATCGCCGCCTTCACGCGCTGCTCCGGTGTCATCGAATCAATCGGAACCGTCCTTACGTTCCCCGGCCGCTCCGGGCTCACAATCCTGTCGATGCGCCGCACAATCGTCGGATCAGAAAGCAGCGCAACTTCGTTCGCCAAAATCATCTCGGCGATGGTCAGGCCATGCTTTTCACTCAACCGCAGCAACTCATCGGCGCTAGAAAATGGGTACGGCACCTCGCGCTTCTTCACGCCACCATCGGCCGACGCCAACTCCTCCGCCGACAAGATAAATCCGCCACCCACCGAGTAATACACCTGCTCCAGCAAAACCTTCCCACTCGCATCCAGCGATGTAAATCGCATCCCATTTGGATGCGTCACCACGCCCGGATCCGGATACATCTGCTCTCGATGAAATCTCAAATCGACCGCCGGATCGAACCGCACCGCGTGTTCTCCCAACAGCTTCAACTCACCCGTCGCGCGCAGCTTCTCGATGCGTCCGCCAATCGAATCCAGATCCACCGTATCAGGCGACTCCTCGAGCAGCCCCATCATCACCGCCCGGTCCGTTCCATGCCCAATCCCCGTCAACGCCAGCGATCCATACAGGTCGACCGCAACCGCCGCGCCAAACTCTCCCCTCGCCGCCAACTCCCGCACAAATCGAAGGCTCGCCCGCATCGGCCCCACCGTATGCGAGCTCGAGGGCCCAATCCCAATCTTGAACAGCTCAAACAAACTCGTATGCATCGTCCACCCAATTCGACATCCTCTTGATTGTAGTCATCGCGCCTTCTTCTTCGTCGCCACGCTCTTCTTCACAGCCTGCTTTGCCAGCACGTGATGAAATGCCGTCGACAGCGCACCCGCCAGCACACTCTCCGGCGCATCTACGCGCACCAGCGTCGCACCCGCTCTTCCCCAACCGCCCGCCACTTCAGAGAAATGCTCCGGCGCCTCCGCAACAAACATCGCCTGCTGCTCCGGCGTCAGCATCAGCGTACCCAACCCCTTGTCCCCATAAGCCAGCGTCGCAAAGATCCTGCCGTTGATCCGAAAATCCGGCGTGCCCATATGCGACGCCTCCACCGCACCAGGCATCGCAAGCGCCAGTCGCCGATACGCACGCATGTCATGCAAGACCGCCTCGCTCTCCGCGCCCGCTCGTTTCTTCATCCCGGCCTCCATCACCGCAATCATTCTAGGACCGGTGCTACACTTACCGCATTCCTGCCTCAAGGATTCACCAGGCATGCTCTTCAAGGCTCGCAGCGCCGCCGTCTACGGCATCGACGCACACATCATCGACGTAGAAGTCGACTTCTCCGGCATCAAAACCCAGGAAGAAACCTTCGCCACCGTCGGCCTCCCCGACGCGGCTGTTAGAGAATCGCGCGACCGCGTTCGCTCCGCCATCAAGAACTCCGGCTTCGATCTCCCTCCCACCCGCATCACCATCAACCTCGCCCCCGCCGATCTCAAAAAAGAAGGTTCCGGCTTCGATCTCCCCATCGCCATCGGCATCCTCGGAGCCTACGGCGCGCTCTCCATCAAGGACATCGCTGACTTCGTACTCGTCGGCGAGCTAGGCCTCGACGGCTCCCTCCGTGCCGTCCAGGGCATGCTCCCCATCGCGATCGCCGCCCGCTCTGCCGGCATAAAGAATCTCGTCATCCCCGCCGCCAACGCGCGCGAAGCCGCCGTCGTCTCCGGAGTCAACGTCTATCCCGTCACCTCACTCCTCGAAGTCCGCGAGCTGCTCAACTCCGCCGCCAACGGCAACATCTTCGCCCAGCCCCTAGTTGTCGACTGCGCGGCTCTCCTCAACGAAGCCGTAGAGTATCAAGCCGACTTCAGAGACGTCCGTGGCCAGCACGTGGCGAAACGCGCTTTAGAAGTCGCCGCCGCCGGTGGCCACAATATCCTCATGATCGGCCCGCCCGGCTCCGGCAAGACCATGCTAGCCAAGCGCCTCCCCTCTATCCTCACGCCGCTGCGTTTCGAAGAAGCCCTCGAGACCACCAAGATCCACTCCGTCGCCGGCATCCTCAACCGCGACGAAGGCCTCGTCACCCACCGCCCCTTCCGCTCCCCCCACCACACCGTATCCGACGCCGGCCTGATCGGCGGCGGCATGATCCCGCGCCCCGGGGAAGTCTCCCTCGCCCACAACGGCCTCCTCTTCCTTGACGAGCTACCCGAGTTCCCCCGCAACGTTCTCGAAGTCCTCCGCCAACCACTCGAGGACGGCATGGTCACCATCTCCCGCGCCGCCATGTCCCTCAGCTTTCCCGCCCGATTCATGTTAGCCGCTGCCATGAACCCCTGCCCCTGCGGCTACTTCAACGACAAATCGCGCGAATGCATGTGCACCCCGCCCATGATCCAGCGTTACGTCAGCAAAGTCAGCGGCCCCCTGCTTGATCGAATCGATATCCACATCGAAGTTCCCGCCGTGCAATATAAGGAACTTCGCAGCAACACTCCCGCCGAAAGCTCCGCCCATATCCGTTTGCGCGTCCTCGCCGCCCGCGAGCTCCAGCACGCCCGCTTCCTCGAAAATCCAGTACGCACCAAAGGATCTAGCCGCGCCCCCAGCCGAGCCATTTTCGCCAACGCCCAAATGTCCACCCAACAGATCCGCACCTTCTGCGAGCTTTCCACCGACGCCGAGCGCCTCCTCGAGCGCGCCATGCAGCAACAAGGCCTAAGCGCCCGCGCCCACGACCGAATCCTCAAGGTAGCCCGCACCATCGCCGACCTCGAAGCCGCCCCCTCCATCACCGTCCCCCACATCGCCGAAGCCATCCAGTACCGCACCCTCGACCGCAGCTACTGGTCCTGAATAGCCGTTGAGAATTCCCAAAGTCGAATACAATCCCATTTTCAGTAATAACTTCGCCGTGTGTCCCAAAAAAAGGATTGACCCATTACCGTGCAAGCGGTATCGTTCAAGTTGTAGTAAATCAGGGCCTGCTGTTCCCCCCGAGAGCAAAGAAGCTTCAATTTCCTACTCGATTTACGGGTACAGTCAACGTCAATCCGCACATTCCTCCCAAATGTGGTGTTCCCGTCGTCGTGAGGGATTTCGCGGTCTTTCCAGACGTGGAGCGCTCTTGCACACGTCGGCTAAGTCATTGCGCAACAGGAACTTCCAGCAGGCTGCCACCTGCGTCATATTTCGATGCGCCATTTGTTCGCTTTCGCGCGTCTAATCAGTAACCCCGGCTTGCTTTCGCGTCACCGCCCAGCAAGCCACGAAGGATCCGACCATCGGCGCCACCGGACGCACGGAACTTCGCACACCCCAGGAGACTCTTTCCATGCGCTCAGATTTGATCTTTGGTGCTCTCACGCACGTGAATAATCGCTATAAGCTCTGTCAACTTGCCTCCAAAGCAACGCGCAAGCTGCACAAGCCCAATACCCGCCTGCAGGACACCACCAATGAGGTTCTCGACCGCTTCAAGGACACGGTCCCCATGGACCTGACAGTCGAAGACGGAGTCCCCGCTCCCGAGCGCCGCGCCGCATAATTTTTGCCGTCGCGCGGCTTCGGTCGCGTGACGGTAGTTTTCCTCACCCCGTTCTGGTACGCTTTACGGAAATCCAGCATCTCACTCCGCAACAGGCACTATCACTCCCATTCGTTGTAGTTCCCCCGCTCAAACTTTCTGCTCGTCCGCTCCTCGGCACCCCCGTTCTAGCGTGATTCCGCACCACCCCCCTCGCAACATCCCATCCCGCAAAAATTATGGAAACTACTCAGGTACTCATGACCATCTCCGAGTTAAAAGAAAAGAGCATTGCCGAACTCGGCAAGCTCGCCCGCGCTCTTGAAATTGCCGGCACCAGTGCCCTGCGCAAACAAGACCTTATCTTCAAGATCCTCCAAGCCCAAAGCGAAAAAGAAGGCCACATCTTCGCCGAAGGCGTCCTCGAGATCCTCCCCGACGGCTACGGCTTCCTTCGCTCCCCGGACTACAACTACCTCCCCGGCCCCGACGACATCTACGTCTCCCCGTCCCAGATCCGCAAGTTCGATCTCAAGACCGGCGACACCATCTCCGGCAACGTGCGTTCGCCGCACGAAGGTGAAAAATACTTTGCCCTCGTCAAAATCGAGGCCATCAATTTCGAGTCTCCCGAAGAGACCCGCAACAAGATCCTCTTCGACAACCTCACCCCGCTCTATCCCCAGGAACACATCAAGATGGAGACCGTGAAGGACGGCATTCCCGGCCGCGTCATGGATCTTCTCTGCCCCATCGGCAAGGGCCAGCGCGGCCTCATCGTCGCCCCGCCCCGCACTGGTAAGACCGTCCTGATGCAGTCGATCGCCAACTCCATCACGGCCAACCACCCCGAAATCGTCCTCATCGTTCTGCTCATCGATGAGCGCCCGGAAGAAGTTACCGACATGCAGCGCAGCGTCAAAGGCGAAGTCATCTCCTCCACCTTCGACGAGCCCGCGGCACGCCACGTACAGGTAGCAGAGATGGTCATCGAGAAGGCCAAGCGCCTCGTCGAGCACAAGCGCGACGTCGTCATCCTCCTCGACAGCATCACGCGTCTCGCGCGCGCCTACAACACCATCGTCCCGCCCTCCGGAAAAGTTCTCTCTGGCGGCGTCGACTCGAACGCGCTGCAGCGCCCCAAGCGTTTCTTCGGCGCCGCCCGAAACATCGAAGAAGGCGGCAGCCTCACCATCATCGCCTCCGCGCTCATCGACACTGGCTCACGCATGGACGAAGTCATCTTCGAAGAGTTCAAGGGCACCGGCAACATGGAAGTCATCCTCGACCGCAAGCTCGTCGACAAACGCGTCTTCCCGGCGATCGATATTCAGCGCTCCGGAACGCGTAAAGAAGAGCTCCTCATCAACAAGGACGACCTGCAGCGCACCTGGATTCTTCGCAAGGTCCTGAACCCGCTCTCACCGGTAGAAGCCATGGAGCTTCTCTCCGACAAGCTCGGCAAGACCCGCAACAACCAGGAGTTCCTCCACAACATGAGTTCGCTGTAATTTCCTCAGGGTGGAAATGGCAGACGAAAAGGGCGCAGCCAAAAGCTGCGCCCTTCGCTTTTTGCATTTGCGCCAAGCTTCTTCCTGCCGCTCACCTGCTACCCTGAATCTCAAATGACTCGAGCCCTGCTCCTCGCCCTGGCCCTCACAACCTCCGCCGCCGCCCAAACACCGCTGCGCATCGAAGTCACTATTCCCAGCACGGCCCCGCTCAACGGCCATCTCATTCTCGTTATCGCCAAACTCCCCAAGCCCGGCGAAGAAGCAGAAGAGCCCCGCAACGAGCTCCACGAAACCTACACCTCCGCACAGGGCTTCGGCGTCGACGCCGAAAACGTCGCACCCAACACGCCGCTCGTCATCAATGCCTCCACCATCGGCTACCCCCTTCCCAACCTCGCCGCTCTCCCTCCCGGCGACTACCTCGTCCAGGCCGTCTTCAACAAGTACGAAGCCTTCCACATGGCCAGCGGCAAAACCCTGATGCTGCCGCCCGATCAGGGCGAAGGCCAGCACTGGAACCGCAAGCCCGGCAACCCCTACAACGCTCCCGTCAAGCTCCACATCGACCCCACCTCGTCGACGCCCATCAAGCTCACGCTCGACAAGATCATTCCGCCTCTCCCCACCCCCGAAGACGATCTAGCCGCTCTCCAGAAATCCGATCCGGACGCCGCCCGCTACCTCCGCTTCATCCGCTTCCGCAGCGACAAGCTCAGCCGCTTCTACGGCCGCGACATGTATCTCGGCGCCTGGCTCATGCTGCCCGCCGGCTTCGACGAGCACCCCAACGCCCACTACCCCCTCATCGTCTACCAGGACCACTTCCACAAAGGCACGTTGAACTTCAACAGCAAACCCTCAACGCAAACTTCGCCTGCGCGCGGCGGCCCTGCCGGCACACCCCGCGCTGATCGCGGCCTCGTTCTTTACCAGGCGTGGACCAACGGCACCCTCCCGCACGTCCTACTTCTCTACGTCCAGAACGCCAACCCCTACTACGACGACTCCTACGCGGTCGACTCCGCCAACGTAGGCCCCTACGGTTCCGCGATCAACGACGAACTAATTCCGCAAATAGAAAAGCAATTCCGTGGCATCGCCCAAGGCTGGGCCCGCGCCACTTACGGTGGATCTACCGGCGGCTGGGAATCCCTGGCCACTCAGGTCTTCTACCCCGACATGTACAACGGCACCTGGTCCGCCTGCCCTGACCCCGTCGACTTCCACGCTTACCAGAACATCAATCTCTACGACGACCCCAACGCCTTCGTTCGCAAGGGAGACTTCGGCGAAGTCCCCGTAGGTGGCGACCGCAAGACCGACGGCTCCCTCATCGCCACCGCCGAGCAGGAGTTTCGTTACGAGTACATCCTCGGCACGCACGGGCGTAGCACCGACCAATGGGCCATCTGGCAAGCGGTTTTCTCACCCACCGGCCTCGACGGCTACCCCGCCGAGGTCCTCAATTCCCTCACCGGCACCATCGATCCCAAGGTCGTCGCCTACTGGCACGATCACTACGACCTAAACGCGATCCTTCAGCGCGACTGGCCCACCCTCGGCCCTAAGCTCGAGGGCAAGCTCCACATCGCGGTCGGCGACGCGGACACCTACTTCCTCAACAACGCCGTCCACCTCCTACAGAACTCCCTCAACACCACCCGCAACCCCCACTCCGACGCCCAGTTCCAGTACGGCCCCGGCGAACCGCACTGCTACACCGGCGGCCCCTCCGAATATACCATGCAGCAGAACAACGCCAACTGGCTGCAGCGTGTCCTCCCCCAGATGACGGCTCACATGTTAGCCACCGCACCCGCCGGCGCCGACACCAAAAGCTGGATCTACTAGCTTCGCGCTCTATCCCCGCAGCGAATCAGCCTTCCCCGCCTGCTCTCCCAACGGCCCCAAGAATCCGCGCTCCCCCGTCGCCGACGCTTCACCCACAGCCCGATACCGTATATTCGGAAACGCCTCCGGATAATGCTCCTTCACCCACTCCATCATCTGTTCCCGCACCAGGCACTGCAGATTAAACGCCGTAGGCGAATCCTTCGCGCTCATCAAGCACCGCACCTCCATCGCCTGCGGCGTCAAATTCGTCACCTGGCACGCCAGAGCCACCTCGTTCCAATACCCCGACCCCTTCACCACCACCTCCAGCTGCGCCCGCAGTTCCTTCACCGGCACCATGTAATCCAGATACAGAAACACATACGTAAGAATCGTCGAGCTCTCCCGCGTCCAGTTCGCAAACGCATTCTCGATGAACCAACTCAGCGGCACAATCAGTCGCCGCAAGTCCCAAATCTTAATCACCACATACGACGACGTGATCTCCTCAATCCGTCCCCACTCCCCCTGCACCACCACCACGTCGTCAATCCGTATCGGCTCGGTCATCGCAATCTGCAGCCCGGCCAGAAAGTTCGACGCGGTAGACTTCGCCGCCGTAGCCAGAATCAGCGAGGCAACGCCCGCTGACGCCAGCAACCCGCTCCCGTACTCCCACAGTCGCCGGTCGTCGAACGACCACAGCAGCCCTACCGCGGTCAACACCATCACAAACACAATCGCAATCCGCCGAAACACCTGGAACTGCGTGTGAACCTTGCGCGCCTGAATATTATCCGCCGCCGTCAGGTCATACTTCCGCAGCAAAATATCTTGCACCACATACACCAGCCCGGTGCCAAACCACCCCAGCGCCACAATCACCAACATGAACAGGCTGTGCGCCACGGTGTGATGAAGTCTCTGCGACACGTTCGGCAAAAACGGCAGTGCAATCCACAGGCACGTCAGCAAGAAGATCGCGCGCGCCGGCCGCCCCAGGTGCCGCTGCAGTCCCCACCCCAGCTTCTTGCCCGCCGCCTCGTCGCGCTTCAGCAATCGAAACAGCAGATAATGCACCACGTTCGCCAGCATCAGCGCACCGCAAAAGAGAAAGATCACGACAAACCACGGATGGTGGTGATACATCATCTTCATAAGCCAAACTCCTTCACGGGTGCGATCATCCTTGCATAGTCAAACCTTTAGACGCCATCTTTCACCACCCGGAAAATCCCTTGTTGCGAATAACCCTTCCTCTGACCCCGAATCCTCCGTCCCCGCGAAACATCTATACTTAAACGATGCCGCAGACTCAACTACCGCGCACACTAGGCCAGCTCCGCTCCTCAGAATTCACCCCCGAACGCGTCGCGCGCAGCGTCAAGGACGAGCTCCGCGATAACCTCATCGCGCGTCTTCGCGAGATCGCGCCCGGCGGCAAGCGAGAAGGCGAATCCCTCTTCCCCGGCATCATCGGCTTCGACGACACCGTCGTCCCCCAGATCGTCAACGCCGTCCTCTCGCGCCACAACTTCATCCTGCTCGGCCTCCGCGGTCAGGCCAAGTCGCGCATCCTCCGCTCCCTCACCACACTCCTCGACCCCCACTGCCCCTACGTCGCCGGCTCCGAACTCCGCGACAATCCCTACGCCCCCCTCAGCAAATTCTCCCGCGACCTAATCGCCTCGCTAGGCGACGACACCCCCATCGCCTGGATGACCCCACGCGAGCGCTACGTAGAAAAGCTAGCCACGCCAGACGTGACAGTAGCCGACCTCATCGGCGACGTAGACCCCATCAAGGCCGCACGCTCCGGCCACGAGCTCGGCTCCGAGCTCACCATGCACTACGGCCTCCTCCCCCGCGCCAACCGCGGCATCTTCGCCATCAACGAAGTCCCCGACCTCGCCGGCAAAATTCAAGTCGCCCTCTTCAACATCATGCAGGAAGGCGACGTCCAGATTAAGGGCTACCCCGTCCGTCTCGAGCTCGACGTAGCCATCGTCTTCTCAGCTAACCCCGAGGACTACACCGCCCGCGGCAAAATCGTCACGCCCCTCAAAGACCGCATCGGCAGCGAAATCCGCACCCACTACCCCGAGTCCATCGACGAAGCCATCAGCATCACCGAGCAGGAAGCGTGGACCGCGCGCAGCTACGACCCCAGCAACAACGCCATCCAGAACATCAACATCCCGCATTACATCCGCCAAATCGTCGAGCAGATCGCCTTCATCGCCCGCGAAGACAAAAAAGTCGACAAGCGCAGCGGCGTCTCGCAACGCCTTCCCATCTCCACCATGGAGCTAGTAGTCTCCAACGCCGAACGCCGCGCCCTCATTCACGGCGAGTCCCTCGTAGTCCCGCGCGTTGGCGACATCTTCGCGGCACTCCCCGGCATCACCGGCAAGATCGAGCTCGAGTACGAAGGCGAGATGAAGGGTGCGGACATCGTCATCCGCGAGCTCATCCGCCAATCCGTCGCCAACATCTACGACACCTACTTCGCCGACGCCAACACCCAGCAGATCGAGCAATGGTTCAACCTCGGTGGCGCCGTCGAGCTCAACGACAAGCAGCCCGCGCAGTCCGTCTTCACCGAACTCCACACCATCCAGGGCCTCTTCGAAAAACTCACGCCCCTGAAGATCAACTCCCGCACCCCCGTCGAACTAGCCGTCTCCGCAGCCGAATTCCTCCTCGAAGGCATGACAGCCCACAAGAAAATCTCGCGCAGCGAAGCCCGCACCTTCACCGCCGGCGAAAAACGTC
>Ga0302308_10000725_pt1 | contig 28177 bp, 14 predicted proteins | sample III_Palsa_E3_3_FD_200531 | JGI IMG/M metagenome (GOLD analysis project Ga0302308, IMG submission 200531) | Peat permafrost microbial communities from Stordalen Mire near Abisko, Sweden - III_Palsa_E3_3 | ecosystem: Environmental > Terrestrial > Soil > Palsa > Peat permafrost | place: Sweden...
TGCGGGGGTCGAGGTAGTCTCGGAGGCCGTCGCCGATTAGGTTGAAGGAGAAGACACAGAGGGCCAGGGCGATGGCAGGGAAGAACATCAGGTAAGGGGATTCGAAGAGGTGGGAGCGGGCGTCGTTGAGCATGGCTCCCCAGGTGGCGATGGGGGGCTGGACGCCGAGGCCGAGGAAGCTCAGGGTGGCTTCGGAGAGGACGGCTGCGGCCATGCCGATGGCGGCCTGGACTAGCAGGGGTTGGAGAATGTTAGGGAGGATGTGATGGAGCATCAGGTGGAGGTCGGTGGCGCCCATGGAGCGGGCGGCTTGCACGTATTCGCGTTGCTTGACGGTGAGGACCTGGGCTCGGACGAGGCGGGCGTAGTTGACCCAGCCGGCGAGGGCTAGCGCGAGGATGAGGTTCGCGAGAGACGGGCCGAGGAACGCTACGATCGCGACCGCTAGAAGGATTCCGGGGAGAGCGAGGAAGGCGTTGGTGAGGTAGATGTTGACGACCGTGTCGGTGAAGCCACCGTAGAAGCCGGCGAGCATGCCGAGGATGGAGCCGAGGGTGAGCGAAATGCCTACGACGGCGACGGCTACCAGGAGGGAGACGCGGGCTCCGTAGAGGGTGCGGGAGAGGACGTCGCGGCCTAGCTCGTCGGTGCCAAACCAGTGGGCGGCGGAGGGGGAGAGGAGACGTGCGGAGAGATTGAGCTGTGCGGGGTCGTGGGGCGCAAGCCACGGTGCGAAGATCGCGCAGAGAAGGAAAAAGGTGAGGACGAGAAAGCCTGCTGCGGCGAGCGGCTGATGAGCTGCCTGACGTAGCAGAGAGTTGAAGTTTGATGGAGGATTGCGAAGTTCTTCCATGCTGGTGAAGTGATGATAGCTCAGACGAGAGGGCATGGCTGGTGGAGTGGAGAGTCTGGATTGAGTCTGGGCGAACCTTGACATCCCCGTCCCCACACATAAACTTGACGCAGTAGCCTTACAACGCAACGTGCGTTTACTGGTTCCAAGTGAAGGAACATACGAGCGGTGTCTTCAGGACAATCGCCATGATTTCAAGCTAGTCAGGTTAGATCGGAGTGGTTTTGATGAACCTCAAAGGGGAGACCGCGGTCGTTTGCGGAGCAGGGGGCTTTATTGGCGGACATCTTGTCAAGGGGCTAATAGCAAATGGGGTCAACGTAGTTCGGGCAGTGGATGTAAAGCCGCTGGATGAGTGGTACCAGGTGACGGAAGGCGTCGAAAACCTGAGCCTGGATTTGAAGGACAAAGAGAATTGCATGACTGCCGCGGAGGGCGTTTCGCTGGTGTATCAGCTGGCGGCCGATATGGGTGGGATGGGGTTCATTGAAAACAACAAGGCGCTGTGCATGCTGAGTGTGTTGACCAATACGCACATGCTGATGGCGGCACAGGCTAAGGGCGTGAAGCGGTTCTTTTATTCTTCGTCGGCATGTGTTTATAACGGCGAGAAACAGACGAGTCCGGACGTGGTGGCGCTGAAGGAATCGGATGCGTATCCTGCGCTGCCGGAGGATGGCTATGGGTGGGAGAAGCTGTTCTCGGAGCGGATGTGCCGGCATTTTGAAGAGGACTATGGGTTGGTGTGCCGGGTGGCTCGGTATCACAATGTGTATGGGCCGCATGGGACGTGGAATGGCGGGCGCGAGAAGGCGCCGGCGGCGATTTGCAGGAAAGTGATTGAGGCCAAGAAGTCGGGCGTGCATGAGATTAATATCTGGGGCGATGGCAAGCAGACGCGCAGCTTCATGTATATCGACGACTGCGTGAAGGGCACGGAGATGATCATGGAGAGTGAGATTGATGAGCCGATCAATCTTGGCTCGAGCGAGCTGGTGACGATCAATCAGCTGGTGGACATTGTCGAGGATATTGCAGGAATCAAGTTGAAGCGTACGTATGATCTGAACGCGCCGAAGGGCGTGAATGGCCGCAATAGCGACAACACGCTGATCGAGGAGAAGCTGGGCTGGGAGCCGTCGATCCGTTTGCGGGATGGTCTGGAGCGGACGTACCGTTGGATTGAGCAGGAGATGGCAACCGGGGCGAAAGGGAAATAATCGATGCCGCCAGTTGAGGGCGAAGAACGCACGATTCTTGGCATTCGTTTCTTTATCGGAACGGCAGCGGAAGCCGTGCGACGTATGGCGGGTGGGGGACTTCTGGTGGTTCCAGCAGCGCCAGCGCTGAAGGATCTCGAGGTAAAGGCGTCGTATCGTGAGGCGCTGTTGAATGCCGATATGGCGATTGCCGATTCGGCTTACATGGTGATGGTGTGGAACTGGCTGCAGAAGGATTCGATTCGGCGGCTGTCCGGGCTGGAGTATTTGCGCGTGTTGTTGAAGCAGCCGGATGTACGAAAACTCGGCAATGTGCTGTGGATTATGGCGAGCCCGGTGAGCGCTGAGCGAAACCTCGCGTGGCTTGCGAAAGAGGGTATTACGGTGCCCGAGGAGTGTGTGTACCTGGCGCCGATGTATTCCGAACAGAAGATCTGGGATCCTGAGCTGCTGGAACGGATTGAGCGAATCCGGCCGCAGCACATCCTGTTGACGCTGGGTGGGGGAACGCAGGAACGAGTTGGCCTATACCTCAAGCGCAACTTGAGCTATATTCCTGCAATTCATTGTATTGGGGCGGCTATTGCGTTTTTGAGTGGGGACCAGGTACATATCCCGGTGTGGGCAGATCGTCGATCGCTGGGGTGGCTGTTTCGGTCGATGTCGGAGCCGCGCCGGTATATGCCGCGATATTGGAATGCACGAAAGTTGTTGTATTTGTTGATTCGCTACAGAGAACGCTTGCCAGCGCCGCCCATTTAGACCAATATGGTAACCACAGCAAGTAACTTTTTCTGGTTACTCAATTTGGATAGTAACTTCTTCCTGGTTACTGGGTTGGTGTTGGTATGAATGCTCGTCTCATGTCGGTGGCACTGTTCTTGTCGTGCGGTGTGGCGTGGGCGGCATCGATGCCGAGGCTGGTGAATGGTCCTACCGTTGCCGAGCAGTATCTGCTATCGGCGGCGAATGCGGAACGGGCGCAGCGGGGATTGCAACCATTACATTGGGATCGCGCGCTCTACGACGCGGCGAGTTATCACGCGGAACAGATGGCGCTTCGCGAGACGATTTCGCATCGGTACGATGGGGAACCGGAGTTGATGGCGCGGGGGCAGGAAGCGGGCGCGCGGTTCAGCGTGATTTCCGAGAATGTGGCGGAGGCTCCCAGCGCGCTGGTGATTCAAGAGGCGTGGATGAACTCGGCCAAGCATCGCGAGAATCTGTTGGATCCGCGAGTGGACTCAATTGGGATTCGCGTGATTGCCAGGGGAGACCGTTTGTATGCGGTCGAAGACTTTGATCGGTCGGTGACGAATCTTTCGCTGGAGCAACAGGAAGTGGCGGTAGCGCAGCAGCTGCAATCGCGATCTTCGGTTGCCATTTTGCCGACGACGGCGGATGCCCGGCGGACCTGCTCGATGGAGTCGGGATACGCGGGGGATCGGCGGCCGTGGTTTGTGATGCGCTATACGGCCGATGATTTGAGCAGAATTCCCAGCATGCTGGAGCAACGCCTGGCAACGGGGAACTACAACGCAGCAGTGGTTGGAGCGTGTCCGGCGCAGGGCGTGAGCAATTTCAGCGCGTATAGTATCGCCGTGCTGTTGTACCGGTAGCTGGCTAACCAGCGGCGCTGCGTGCCAGCTGTTCGATGACCATGATGTTCGGCATGAGCTCATTTGGAATTGCGTGGCGTTGCTGCAGGTAGGACGGCGCGTTGTAGGTAACCCACACTTTGCCGTCGGTGTCTTCATGGACCAGGATCTTTAGCGGAAGATCGAGGGCTGCGGTGGGTGCGGCGAGCATGATAGGGGTGCCGGCGCGAGGGCTTCCGAAGATCAGGAGTTTGGTGGGCGGCATGCTCATGCCGGCTTTTGCTGCTTCGCCACTGTGATCTACGAGAGCGAACAAGGTGATGTTCTTGGCGGCCAACGTTTCTGTGAGAGACGCTACAGTTTGATCGACGGAGGCTTGGGCTGGGATGCTGAGGATGCCGGGATCTTGGTTGATTGTCATGAGGAACCTTCTATGGATTCAGATGGGAGAGGCGCTTGAGACTTCATTCAGCGGAGCAGGTGATATGTGCGCGGCGGTGAGCGGCGCTCGCAGTGAATGATCAGGATAACGCCGCTTTGACCCACCCTTGCGCATTTGTTATAAAGGTAGAGGAGCAACCGTCCGGTTGCTTGCGTTCTCCACGCGATCCTGAGTAGCTCAATGGCAGAGCATTCGGCTGTTAACCGAAGGGTTGTAGGTTCGAGTCCTACCTCAGGAGCCACTTAGAATCAATAGCTTACGATTCTAGCTTTCCTCGTAAACAACCTAAAACTGGCCGAGTGTGGGAATTTTGTGGGTACACAGATAAAATCAGTGGGTAATCGTGGGCCTTGGTGAGCACCACTTTTTTCGATTGCAGAGATAAGGCGCCTTCAGCTCAAAGAAATGCCCTACATCAACGCCCAAGGCTACCTTGCCGGCGATATTAAGCACGGTCCCAATGCCTTCTCATCGACGAAACCCTCGCCGTAGTCTGTATCCCCACGCAAGACCCCAACGATCCCGACTCGGTCCTCAAGTACGAAAAAACGCTCGGCAACATCCAGGAAGTCACCGCCCGCTCCGGCCGCGTGATCGCAGTCGCGATTGAAGGCGACACCCACATCAGCCAAACGAGTTGTCGGGGCCAGAACTGGTGAATACATCAAACATGGATTTGAAGGCCGCGGTAATGCCGGAATGGCGGAAGCTTTCTGCAGCGGAGGATTGGACTTAAGCCTACTATGGCGTCTGTCGCATTTCGTGGGCATGTCGAAGAGTGATATCAGGCCAATGCACTCATCGAACCAGGACGATAGGACTAATCAGTGGGCATCATGGCATCAATGATGATCTGCAGCGGAGGATTTATGATCCGCCGCGCCAAAGCGAATCCGTAGAAATTCGTCGAATAAAGAAACGCAGATTCACACGTCAATCAGCGGGATATTTGCGGCCATACTTCGCTCGGAAAGTCATTTCGCAGGAGCGGTGGCGTCAAGCGAAAATACTTCATTAGGTATTAGCGGGGACGGAAGAGGCGCCGGGGATATTGCCTGGTACGTGGCTTCGGCCGCGAACCGTAAACGCGGCTGTGGCACCGGCCGCTACTGCTGAACCACAAGCGAGAAGTGTGATCAGCCGAAACGCATTCACAAAGGAGTCGTCTACCGCCAGGCGTGCGGCCGGATCGTTGGTTTCAATTGCACCGAGCCGGCGCGATTGATTGCTGATTTGGGTTGAGAGATCAGCAGTAACTCCATGCTGGCCGAGTCGAATCGGAAGACTCTTCGAAAAGGCCTGATAGAAAAGCGGAGAACAAATGGCAAGAGCGAGTAGGGCTGCCGTCTGGGAGACTGTGTTGTTGATGCCGGAGGCGGCGCCAGATCTACCGGGTGAGACTGAACTCATAACCGTCGTAGTGAGTGGCGCTACGCTGATTGCCATCCCGAGCCCGAGCACAATCAACGCTGGAAGATACGTCTTCCAATAGGGCCCACCAACCCCGGGAATCGCGAGCAAGGCATATCCGCATGCCGTGATGAGAGGACCTACCGTAAGAGGCAGCCGCGGACCGAATCGGTCGATGAGGCCCCCCGCCCACCGGGAGAGCAGGAACAGTGTTAGCACCAGAGGGAGCATGGCCATTCCCGCCTGGGTAGGCGTGTATCCCTGAATTTGAATCAGATCCAGTGGAAGGTAAAAGAGTGCAGCGGACAGGGCAGCGTAAAGGAAGAATGTAAGAATATTTGCGCCGCTAAAGGTCCGGCTCCGAAAAAGCTCGATCGGCATAATCGGTTCCCTCGCGCGACGTTCTACGAGCACAAATGCCGCCAACATCGCGACACCTACGATTCCTATAAGGCGCACCAAAATGTGAGAGCTGTCCCATTCCATCAACGAATAGGTCAGTGCGCTCAATCCCAGGGTGCCCAGGATTGTTCCTTTCCAGTCGACGGATCTTGCTTGAGTGCGCGGATCCACTCTCGCTGTCTTGCGAAGAACGATCCAGCCAGTGACTAAAGCAATAGGAACGTTAATGAAGAAAACCCAGCGCCACGAGCCATGCTGCACCATCCATCCACCAAGGACTGGGCCAACGGCCGTCATCATGGACGCGAAGCCCGACCACGTACCGATTGCGCGACCACGCTGCGCTCCAGAGTAACTCGCTGACAGAAGAGCCAAGCTGTTCGGTACGAGCAGCGCACCGGCGACACCCTGCATAGATCGCGCGATCAACAGTTGCGTTAAGTTTGGAGCGAGCCCGCACCAAACCGAGCCACACGCGAAAAGTAAAACACCCGCGAGAAATGCTCTTCTGAGACCAAAGCGGTCTCCTAATGACCCTCCGGCTAGCAAGAGGGAAGAGAGAAAGAGAGCATAGGCCTCGACCACCCATTGCACTTGAGTTCCTGTAGCTACGAAGGAGCGTTGAAGGCTCGGCAAAGCGATGTTCACTACAGTTCCATCGATAAAATCCATGCTTGATCCCAAAATCGTGGCGGCAAGGATCCAAGTGCTGTCACGCGCGCGAAGCGTTCCCACCGCTTCGCTGAAGGCCGGACGTTCGGGGCAGGGAAGGGGACCACAATTCATAAGTGAACCTTAATGCGATACGGGAAGTACCGCTCGAGGACAGTTGATCGCAAACAGGTGATCGTTTACTCGTGGATCACGCACAAAGTTTCCGGTAAAGGGATCACGCTGACTTTTCTCAGGTGAGGTCACTGGGTTTGAGCTATTTCAAAAGCCCGCAGGCTTGGACGGCGCCATCCGCTTGAAGCGCAGCGGCTTTTCGAGACCCTTGCAATAGATCAGCAAATAAGGGTCTTTCAACTCGAAGTGCTCAGCTGTTTGGAGAGTGTTCACATATTTCATCTCCTGGTTCATCACCGCCTCGGGACACATCATTCGCGTCGAAGCCAGAGGGCCAAGCGAAATGGCATTCCCGCTCACCGCCGCAGGACCAAAAAAGCGATTGCACGATCCGTTCCCCGCTACCTTACCTCCTTCGGGAAAGGTGAGCGTCGCTTGGACGTTATCAGTGACGCCCAGGCCACCAAGATCTTCCAATAGCCACTCGCTGCCGACGAGGCCAACGGATGCCGTCTTCACGGGCATAGGAGATACAGCCCGGGCTTCCTTGATTGAGGAGACGACCAGAACTGTCCGCTCGCCGGTCTCCACACCCTGCCGGTGCGAGAGCGAGCCCGTCGCCTCGACATGCTTGTTCTCCAGTTTTTCCAGTTTCGTGAGTTTCGGATAATCAACCTCAAACGAATTGACCTGCTTGCCATCGACGGCAACCTCGGAATCGAGTTGAATCGCCCAGCCGGTCGACTCTCCCCCTATCGCCATTACGCGGGTAAGTTTGCCGCCTACGGTCATTGTTTGTGGCCGCGTCGTTGCGTACACGCAGATGGAAAACAACAATAGAACCAGCCCCGTACCTATCCGCGCGATACGCATGTCAGATCTCCTGGTTGTGAACGTCGGTAAGATTCTACCCGCTGGGCGGTGTAAAGAGGTTGCCGGGCGCCCAACTCATTCACCTTGCCGGCGATAATGGCTCCCGCGGGTCACGGGCAACCCGAAAGTAATCCCTAGTACCCTTGCGGGGCGGTCCGACAGCGGCCCCGTAGTAGGGGAGGCCAGCAATTCTGTTTCTATGGCGCTCGCATCAAATTTGCTATGGCACCGAACCTCACCGACATTTCGACCTGGCCTGACCGAGAGTGCGGCAGAAGGAGTTCCACGCCATGCATCGGCGGCAACTTCGGACGTGTTCTCCGAAAACACCGTTTCTAGGGAGGTTCGTTCTTCAAGTCGATTCGAAACAGTCCCACGTCGCGGATGCGGAACCCGCTCGCTCTGCTCTGGAACGAGTGGAAGGGCTCATGCGAGCTGCAACGTGCTCCCACTAACAAAGTCTTTCCCGGAAACGGGGTTATAGGTAACTATGGCGTTGTGACCCTTCTCAGGCTCCTGTCGAGAATGATAAATCGCCAATACCGATGCTTGTATTTCTGCGCGTGTTCAACAGCCACGCTGGTGGCGAGACGCTTGGCACACACGTCTTCGACAATGGGCAGAGATGCAAGCCCGAAAGTTCGGCGCGGCTCGGGCGCTCCGAAGATGCCCATATCACCCTCATGGCATGGGCACTTATTGCATCGAGGAGGGTCTGCCGAATTGCCGTGTCTTATGGCAAGCGCGGTGCTGTTGTGCGGAGGGGAACAGTGGGCAGTGGAAGTGCAGCCTTCGGGTTGACTACCTTCAGCGGAATGACTGCGGCTTTGTTCGCAGCCAAAGACGCGTGCTGAACGAGATCGCCACTGCGAATGGTGATCGCTCCGGCAGGCGGCGAGACGACGGTGTAGTTTCCGCTTGAATCCGAGAACAGTGTTCGCGTTATACCGTTCGAGAAGGTGACATTGATCTGTTGCTTCGTGAGCGGTCTCCCGGAAGAATCGGTAACTCTTCCTGTAAGGTTGGGACCTAGCCGGGTCGTTATGCTTGTTACGAGAGGGGACGGAGTTCGATCGACGAACGCAAACGTAGCGTAGGTTGCATCGAAATACACTGCGATGGGACGGTCATCGCCTACTGTTGTTGACTGCAGAGTGACCGTTCCGCTTTGGGAGGTGCCGTTGCACGCCTGATTGCTATTGGAGAAGCTGGTTGAGAACGATGCACCAGCTGAGGCACCGAAACCGAAGAAATTGTAGGAGCCCCCAACGGAGACAGTGGTTGTGTCGTTTTGAGTCGTCGTGTTGCATTGGTTTGTGGTTGCTGTAACTGGAATCCCGGAATTTGGAATGCCACTGCTTGTGACATCCGGCCCCTGTGTCTGTATTTCTCGAAGGAGGGAGAACCGCTTGGGATTTGCTGCGGTGGGGTCCACCGTGTTCAGAGTCGCGGTGTTGGGGTACGCGGTGCTGGCATTCACTGTGGATGAGGCGATAAATGGATCCTGCGCGAGGAGGTTCTTCTTATCTCCGTTGGTCCAGCCATCCATGATGTGATAGGTATCGGGTTCAGCGCCTCGTACCGTTGCGACGTTGATGGTGACCGTCGGATCGGGTTTCGTAGGGTCCGCGGGAACCAGAGTGAGCGTCAGGCTTGGAATGTTTGCGTATGGCTGGGAAAAGTTAATCGTGGGATTTGTCCAGAGGAAGAACTTGTCCTCGTCATGATTCACCGTATCGAATTTCGACGACATTCCTTCGGTACTGCCTGTTGACTTGGTGATTGTGAAGGACTGGTCGGTTGTGGTGGTCTGGACGTCCGACGTCGTCGTATTGATATCCAGTATCGTCAATCCCACCGAGACACCGGTGCCCAAGGCGGTTGAGATGTCCTGGGTCGAGCCGAACGTGCTACTCGACGAATATTCGACCGAACTACCGATTCCCGGTGGAGCGTAAATAACTCCAATCAGGAGATATCTTGGCTGAAACCAACCGGACGTACCCGCCGGGGGTGCCGCACACAAACCTCCTGAGCATTTGCTTTCAGTCGAAAACTTTTCGTAGACGAACTTGCAGGTGGTTCCATTGGGCAGAGCCGGTCCAGGTTGCAGTATGCCATCTGTGCCGGATGCGTTGGCCTTGCAGACGGGTGGGCCTTTGCAAACGAGGTAGTCGGAAGGTATGGGGCCGGAGCAACCAATGTGCAGGGGCAGAGGTTGAGGTAAGTCTTGTGCTGGGGCGATGCCAGACATCAACAAAACGGCGGCCGAGGTGACCCAGATGAAGCGCTTCGGCTGACACCATGATATTCCCAATTCCATGAATGGCCTCCAGGCAAGCCGGCGATACTCCGCACCCGTTGGGGGATGGAGGAGTAGCAGCCAATGGGTACCTGATTCTTGAAGGCGAAGGCAATACAGGGCAGGTGAAGTGGAGGTGAAGAAGAGGTGAAGGACCAAATAAAAGGAAAATAAACGAGATCAGTTCACGGCAGCGAGATGCGGAAGAGATTTCGATGGACGGTGGTGTCGACGAACGCGAAATGTCCGGGGTCTCTGCCGGGCACGAGGTTGGCGCGAGCTACCGATTGCGCTCCCGGGACAGCGCCAGGAGTGGACATCAGAGCGATGCCGCCGGGCGGGAGCTTGTCCAAGCTCTCGGCGGGACCGGTCGGAATTGCGAGACTCCTTCCGGGGCTGGTGCGCGATGGATCTTCCACTTGAACGAACAGAAACGCTCCGCTCGACGACCAGGTCGGATCGCAATAGCTGAGGCAGACACGCCGCGGAGGACCTCCGTCCAATGGGATCGCCATGGGTGCAGGGCCGTTCTCTCCGGGTGCTGCAGCGACCATCGCCATCACCCAGCGTCGACCCGGAGAAATGCCCTGGATCTCGATGATGGGGTAGGGAACAATCTTGCGACGGCCCGAACTGCCCGGCTCTACCTGTTCCAGATAGTTGGCATGGCCCTCTGTTAGGAGGAAGAGAATCTGGCCACCGGGTCCAAAATGTGGCGACATGCCAGCGAAATCTCCCACTCTCCGTGCAGGGGAACTACGGTCGATTGACGCTAACCACATCCGCGTCTTTCCATTTGGATCTTCTGCTGAATACACGACTTGCTTGCCGTTCGGAGACACATCATAGGCGAGCATTGACACGCCGGGGATCACCACCTCATTTTTGCCTGACTCAAGGTTCATGCTCCACAATTCCGTGCCGGATCCCTGGGAGGGATGGTTGAGGAGGTAATAGAGAGTTTTGTCGTCGCTACTGAAGGCAGGAGGAGAGCCATAGCCGACGACCTCGCCCTCGGACGAGAGTGGGCGGTCGCCATGTTCGTCGTGAATCCAAAGGGTACTTTCGTGCACGCCTACCGAAGTAATGAGCGAGCGGCCGGTTTTCTCTACGGCGATTCCGTCCTCTTCGGATGGGCCAAAGGTGAGTTGAACCGGGGATCCATTTGGGAAGTGCTGGCGCCACAGATGGCTGTGGCCATCGACGTAGGCGGCGAAGTACATCCAGGAACCGTCGGGCGACCAGGCTGCGGAGGTACAGGCGCCACTAGGTCCCACGGTTTTTGTATAAGGTTGGGAATCCAGAGATGCTAAGCGGCAGGGTGCCCAGTCCCCGTTCCCATTCATCTCGACGATTAGGATCTGGTGGTGATCGGGTGAAGGATACGAGTAATGGGCCATGCCGCGCTCGTGCGAGGGAAGATAGATCTGCTTCACCGGGCCGTCCGGCAACGCCTGCGTAACGATGCCAAGATGGATTCCTGAATCGAACCTGGAAAACAAGAGTTCGTGCGCGTTCAGCCAGCTGAGGCCGGCAGCGTTTTTGAGGAGAAGATGAGGATCCCCTCCCAACACGGACACGGCATAGGTAGTAAAGGTAGGCGGCTCGAGGACGGTGTAAGAGATCTCGGATCCATCAGGAGAGAAGGCAAGGCCATACTTCGGCCGCACATCGTCGACGAGGCGTCTAGCTTCGCCATTGGGTAGCATCTTCACGTAGATTTGATCGGCGGTTAGGAAGCCGCTGCCTCCACGTATGAAGGCGAGCATGCGACCGTCAGACGACAGGACTGGGGATACCGCGGAATCGGTAAAGTCAGTGAGTTGGGTATAGCGGATTTCGCGCCGAGACAGGAATAAACGACTCAGGGCGATCCCGGAGAGCGCCAACAGGGTGCATAGTCCCAGCGCGACGTACCACGCTAACCGTGTTCGACGAATTGGTATGGGGACGATGGGAGCTGGTTCTGGCTGCTTTTTCCGGCGCACAATCGCGGCTGCGAATCGGTAGCCTTTGCCGGTGACGGTGTGCACAAAGCGCGGGTTTTCCGGATCGTCTCCGAGGGCTTGCCGGATCTTGCGGACAGCGGTGTTGATGCCATGCTCGGTGTCGACGTAGACTTCTGATCCCCAGAGGTGTTGCGCGATTTCGGTTCGGGTGACCAACTGCCCATTGCTTGCGGCGAGGAGAAGCAGCAGTTCAAGCGGCTTGCGTTCAAGCTTTAGAGTTCGCGCGCCACGGGAGAGGTGAAAGCAATCGACATCCAGCTTGAAGTCACCGAATTCGAAGACCTCTCCTGGCAATGGAGCGCACCTCCGCTGGTGAAGTATAGCAGTCGATTTCGCCAAATCACGGCGAACTTATTTGTCCTCAATAGCTTGCACGTTACCCGATCTTCACCCGCGCCTGTGGAGAAGACCTGGTGGGGCTCTCCCTTGCAGGAGCGAGGGACGAATCTCTGCAATGACTTCCCGCAAAACGGCGTTTTGAGAAACTTCGATTTCGAAAGAACGCTTTCGCCGCGGATGATGTGATAACCGCGGGACATGCCCAACGTAGCCGTTGAGCCACTACTGAACCGTAAGAGCGACGGAAGCGGTATGAGAGATGGATCCTCCGGTTGCGGTCACGACGATAGTAGAGCTGTTGATGCCAACGGCTAAGTTTGTGCCGCAACCAACCAATGACCCCACCAGACCGAGAGCGAAGAGGCAGAGCAGGAGTTTTATCTCGCGTCTTCTGCGGAAGAAGAACCCGACCAGTAATGCTAGAGAGCCGCCGAAAGCAGCTTCGCGTTTTCCGGGTGACGGCGGCAGAGTTAGCTCATTCTTCGCTGTACTCGCTGGCACAAAGACGGTCATGGTCGTGCTGGCTCCTGCCACTCCCGGCGTTACGCTTGAGGGAGAAAAGCTAGCCGTAGCACCGGCGGGTAGTCCGGATACGCTGAAGAGAACCGCCGAGGTGAAGGGACTGGCAATGGAGGATGAAGCCAATTGAAAGTGGAGATTGGCGAAAGAACCCCACTCGACGATGAGTGTCCCCTGAGAGGACGAAAGCGTGAAATCCGAGGGCGTGCCGGCAACCCCCGTAGCTGTGAGGGTGCTTGTTTTGGTGCCGGCGTTGGTGAGGATGCTAAGGGTTCCTGTGACTGCTCCGGCGGCGGTGGGCTGGAAGCTGATAGACAGGGTGCAGGAGCTGCCGGCTGCAAGAGAAGTGCCGCAATTCCCGGGTATCAGCGTGAAGCCGCTCCCTGTCACGGTGACGCTGCCGGGTGTGACTGGCAAGGTGCCCGTGTTGGTCAGGGTGAACGTTTCTGGCGAGGGATCGGTGTTTGATTCGCCAACCGTTGCGCTGCTGAAGTTGAAGCTTGCGGGCGTCAGTGTTGCTGTGGGCGTGGGGGCAGCCACGCCGTTCCCTGTGAGGGTGCTTGTCTTGGTGCCGGCACTGGTGATGATGCTGATGGTTCCTGTAGCTGTTCCGACTGCGGTGGGTTGGAAGGTTACAGCCATGGTGCAGGAGCTGCCGGCCGCGAGAGAGGTGCCGCAGTTTCCGGATATGAGAGTGAAACCGCTCCCCGTCACGGAGACGCTACCTGGAGTGACCGCCACGGTGCCTGTGTTTGTCAGCGTGAACGTCTCCGGGGAAGGGTCGGTACTCGATTCTCCCACTGTCGCAGCACCGAAGTTGAAGCTTGCGGGCGTTAAGGATGCTGTGGGGGTTGGAGCAGCGACGCCAGTGCCGGTCAGAGACGCAGTCGTTGCTATGGACGCGTCGGTTGAATCCTTAATGGAAAACGTCGAAGCGAGAGTTCCCGCGCTTGCCGGCTTGAAGGTGAAGGTGAGCGTGCAGGAAGCACCACTGGCTAATGCGCCATTGCAATTATCAGTTTCGGTGAAGTCCGTAGCATCCGTAAGCGTCCCGCTCGACAACGTAATGGAATTGGCCGTCCCGTTGGTAAGGGTTGAGGTCTGCGTAGCGCTTGAGGCACCTATGGTGGTATTCGGGAAGTTCTGTGTGGTGGGGGTCAGGTTCAAAGATCCGCTGGCGGCGGAGCCGGCGAGGACGAAGACGGTAGCGGAGTAGGCCGGGAAGTTATAGGAGAAGCCGGTGGGCGAGGCGGAGATGCTGCCGGCTGCGGTGATCTGGGTGAGGTTGGCGCCGCTGTAGCTATAGACTTCCGCGGAGCTGGCGGAGTTGAAGTTGGCGATGGAGAGTGCGGTCTGAATGGCGGCGGTGGTTTTGTTGATGACGATGAGGGTGAGCGCGTCGTCGGCGGTGCGGGTGGCGGCGTAGACAGAAAGCTGGCCCTGATTAGAGCTTGTGGCTTGGACACTTACGTCACCGAACTGGCCTCCCTGACCGTCGTAATTGCGGAAGAGGCGGAAGGCGTACGCAATAGGATCGGTGGGCGCGGGAGGGCTCCACATATTGGCAAAGTCAACGCCTTGCCAGCCCAGGATGCCGAGGACATCAGCCTCAGCAAGCGCGTCGGTGATGAGCTTGTTGCCGCTGTCGATGGAGTACTCGGAGAAGGAGAGTTTGGTGCCGGGGTAGTACTGAGCGATCCAGCTTTGGAAACGGGGAATAAGCTGCATGGGGCCGTCGAAGTAATACTGTTCGACCCAGGTGCCGCCGTTGTATGTGGGGTCCCAGAAGGTGCGTGTGGAGGCGAGTTGGGAGGTGGGGTCGGAGAACTGAGGGTAATAGTGCTCGTCAAAGTAGTCCAGGGTGCGAGTGCCATTGGTTTTGTCGTAGGCAGCCATCTGCTGGAGATAGTACTGTCCGGCGTAGAGGTTATTCTGCTGGCTGGGAGTGCCGATCCAACCACCGAGGGTAAAGTCGGATGGCCCAAGGACGGAGGCGGAGGGATCCTCCTGCTTGATCATAGTGGCGTACTGCTGGCCGAGGGAGATGATGGTGCTGTACGGGGGGGTGGTTGGTTCGACGTCGCGGTGGGTATTGCTCCAGCCGGAGGGCTCGTTATCGAGCTGGTAGAAGGGGACGCCTCCCTTGGCAGCGGTGCCGAAGGTTGCGACAAGGTGCTGAATCCAGCCCTGCTGCAGAGCGGTGGAGTTGTCGATGTGGTTGGCATAGATATTCGTGTCGAGGAGCTGGGTGCCGTTGCTGCTGATGCTATTGCCGCAGTCCTCGCCGTTGGGGTGGACATAAGGGTTGGTGGACTGTTGGGCGCCGTAGATCGAAGTAGGAAAGCTGCAGGTCCACGCGGATGTGCTGTTGACGTAGGGGATGATGGGGATGGTGATGAGCGCAGCTGCCGGAGAGTAAGCGCGGACCATGGCGTCGGGGGAGGCACTGGGAACGGGATTGGCGGTGCCGCTGCCGCCCATGAAGTACCAGTCAAAGCCGGCGTTGCTGGAGTCGACCTTCCAGTTGTAGCGCGTGGTGCCGTCCCCGCCCCAGCGGATATTGGGAACTTTAATCTCCTGGGCGAAGGCCGCATCGAGACCGTAGTTAGCGATGCCGTAGATGTTGGGGTTGATCGGGTGGCGGGACGAATTTATGTCGACGGCGAGTGTCGGAGACTGGGCCAGAGAGATGCTGCCGAACGAAACGGCAACAAGAATCAGAGAGACTCTGGTGATCATCTCGACCCCTCCAGTAACCAAATCACCGGTTACCAAAGACTATATGTCGAAATACTGCTGGAAACAAATGAATTGTGACGTATTTCGTTCAACGAAACGAGAAAATCACAGCCGACCGCATCGCGAATGCAGTCACAGGTGCTTATAGGGGAGCCTTTCACGGCGGCTTCTGTCCCTCGGATCTCGTCCATGACCTTTTTAGGTGTACTTAGGGATGCGAAATCCCCAATTGTTGGTTCGAGAAGATCCGTTCTTGGAAACGCGCATTGGCCTGTCATCGCAAATAGGCTCTGGAGCCGTCATTTGTAGGAGGCCTTTGGCCCGACCGTTAAAAACTTCTTCGTAGCCTCCGACGGTGTGAGGATCCCGCCATCGGCCAGCATGCGAGCTGTATAGCGGCGGTTGGCGCCAGACTCAGAGCATCACCGTTTCATCGGAACTTCATCGGAGCACGTCCGGGACGATTGTTGTTGCGCGGGCCTATGTTTTTCTCGCTTCGCGGATCTTCATTCGAAAGCGGGAGACAGGGATGAACAGAAAATTTTGGTTCGGATTACTAATGGTGTACGCCTCTGCGGTATTTGTAGCGGCAGGGTCAGCGAATTGTCAGACGGTAACGGTATATCAGACGAATGCAGACCAGTCGCTGCTGTTGGCGCAGCAGTCTTCGGTCTCGTTTGGGTCGGCGGCGAACGGGACGTCGACCGTGACGATCACCCCGTCGGTGACGTATCAGCAGATGGACGGATTCGGGGCGTCGATGACGGACTCGTCAGCTTACTTGATTTACAACAAGCTGACGTCGGCACAGCAGTCGGCGCTGATGCAGTGGTTTTTTAATGGGAGTACGGGGATTGGGTTGAATTTCCTTCGACAGCCGATGGGCGCCAGCGATTTTTCGGCGCAAGGAAATTTCAGCTATGACGATATGCCGAGTGGGCAGACGGATGTGAACCTTACGAACTTTTCGATAGCGAAGGATTTGACCTATACGATTCCGGTGCTCAAGCAGGCGCTTGCGGTGAATCCCAACATTAAGGTGGAGATGCTGCCCTGGAGTCCTCCAGCGTGGATGAAGACTTCGCAGACGATGAACGGCGGGAATTTTAATGACAGCTACTACTCGTCGCTCGCGCCATATTTTGTGAAGGCGATCCAGGCATACCAGGCGCAGGGCATCCCGGTCTACTCGATTGCGGCGCAGAATGAGCCAGAGAATTCGAATGGGAGTTATCCCACGGAGACATTCTCGGCGAGTGAGGAAGGCACGTTCATCGCGAGCTACCTGGGGCCGGCGCTAGCGAGTGCAGGGTTGACCACGAAGATTTTCGGGTACGAACATAACTGGGGAGACACGACGTATCCGGAAACGATTCTGGGTAACAGCGGGGCGTATCCCTATGTTGCGGGGACTTCGTGGCATTGCTATTCGGGCACACCGTCGGCGCAGTCCACCGTGGAGGCGGCATATCCCAACAAGGCGGCGTGGTTCACAGAGTGCTCAGGCGAGACGACGGGGAGCTTCGGCGGGGATCTTGGGTGGGGGATGGAAAACCTTATCATCGGCGCGACGCGTAATTGGGCGAAGGGCGTTACGGAATGGAACCTGGCGCTCGATCAGAACTCCGGACCGACCAATGGCGGTTGCAGCAATTGCCGCGGGTTCGTGACGATCAACGATAGCGTGACGCCGGCGACGATTACGTACAACGTGGAAAACTACCTTTATGGGCATGCGGCGAAGTTCGTGACACCGGGGGCCTATAGGGTGGAATCGAATTCGGCAGCGGCCGGCGCGGGTGGGATCGAAGATGTTGCGTTTCAGAATCCGAATGGCACGATGGTGCTGATCGCTTTCAATGACGGGACGTCCGCGGCAACGTTCGACGTGAATTGGTACCCAAACAATACCAACTTCAGCTATACGTTGCCAGCGGGCGCGGTGGCTACGTTTACGTGGACGCCATCATCTGGTACGGGGCCAGCTGCTCCGACTAACCTGGCAGCTACGGCGACGTCCAGTAGTCAAATTAATCTGACGTGGACGGCAAGTGGGACATCCGGCGTGACGTACAGTGTGTTCCGCAGCACGACGAGTGGATTTACGCCCGGTTCGGGAAATTCGATTGCGACTGGGGTTTCGGGCACTAGCTATTCGAATACAGGATTGGCGTCGGGCACGACGTACTACTACGTTGTCGAGGCGGTTGGGTCGACGGGAACAAGCGTTCCTTCGAACCAGGCAAGTGCGACGACGACGGCTGTGATCCCAACGGCGCCGACTGGATTGACGGCGACGGCGGCGTCCAGCGCGCAGGTCAATCTAAGTTGGACAGCGAGTACTACTTCGGGCGTGACGTATAGCGTTTACCAGAGTACGACCAGCGGATTCACGCCGGGGTCGGGCAATCTCGTTGCGAGCGGATTGAGTGGGACGACTTACTCGAATACGGGACTGACGGGGTCAACGACGTACTACTACAAGGTTGAAGCGGTGAATTCGGCGGGGTCATCGGCTGCATCGAACCAGGCAAGTGCAACAACTTCTGCAGCAGGGAGTGGAATCTCAACCACTTCGTATTACACCATCACGAATGAAGCAAGCGGAAGCTGCCTGGATGACACCGGCGGGGGGACGTCTAACGGCACCGTGCTGCAGCAATACACCTGCTACGCAAACAATGTAAATCAGGAATGGCTGTTCACAGCGACAAGCGGCGGTTACTACGAGGTGACAACTTATAACGCGAATACGCTGGCTTGGAATGTTGTGAATTCGGGAACGAGCTCCGGCACCGATATGCAGCTGTGGACCTACGGCGGCGGCCTGAATGAGCAGTTCGAGCCAGCGCTGCTGGCCTCAGGGTATTACGAGTTCATCGATCGGAACAGTGGTCTATGCCTGAATGTTCCGGGCGGCGCGAACACGAATGGGCTGCAACTGCAAATCAATACGTGCAATGGAGCGACGAGTGAGTCGTTCACGCTCACGGCGATTGCGGCCACGGCACCTGCGGCTCCTACAGCGTTGACTGCCACGGCGGCGTCGAGCAGTCAGATTAATCTGAGCTGGACGGCGAGTACGACGACGGGCGTGACGTATAGCGTGTATGGCAGCACGGCGAGCGGCTTCACGCCGGGATCGGGGAATCTGATTACCAGTGGTATCAGCGCGACGACGTATTCGAACACAGGGCTGGCGGCTTCGACGGCTTACTACTATGTGGTCGAGGCGGTGAACTCGGCTGGGTCTTCTGCGGCCTCGAACCAGGCGACGGCGACGACTGCGGCCAGTGGAGGCGGCGGGATATCGACGACTGCTTACTACAACATCATTAACCAGGCGAGCGGAAGCTGCGTAGATGATACGGGCGGCGGCACGTCGAATGGAACAGTGCTCCAACAGTGGACCTGCTCCAACAACACGAACCAGGAATGGCTGTTCACCGCGACCGGTGGCGGCTACTACGAGATCACGACCTACAACGCGAGCACGTTGGCGTGGAACGTTGTGAACGTGGGGACTTCGCCGGGTACGAACATGCAGCTGTGGACATATGGCGGCGGATTGAACGAGCAGTTTGAGCCGGTGCTGTTGTCCTCGGGATACTACGAGTTCATCGATCGAAACAGCGGTCTGTGTCTGAATGTTCCGAACGGAACGACGACGAACGGGCAGCAACTGCAGATTAATACCTGCAACGGGTCGACGAGCGAAGCGTTCAAACTGAATCAACTGTAGCGCCAGGAAGAAGGCCTCGGCGTAACGCTGGGGCCTTCCTTTTGCTGGAAGTTAGAAGACGCCCTGGGCGATGGATATGTGGCTGCCTGCATCGTGCTTATCGCTGATGAGGAGGGTACGGCCGTTGCCGAGAAGCGCAATGCCCGAGTTCAGGGGTGGAATGCGGTTGAGTTTTGCGAAGGTAGACGTCTTCTGCGTAGACGGATCGTAGATTGAGATGGCTGGTGTAGTTTGCTTCTGGTCAAGGAAGTAAATACCGGAGCGACCGACAGCCCAGTAGCCCCAGTACCCGGCCAGGGGTTGATCGAGTATGCGGACTTCTTCACCGCCGGATGTAGGCATGCGCCAGATGCCATTTTCACCGCCGCGCGCGAAGTAAAGCCACTGGCCGTCGGGGGATTCCTGGCCCACCATGCCATCGTCGCGCGAGACTGGTTGAGGCACGCCGCCAGAGGCAGGCAGCTTCCACAGTTGCCAGCGACCGCCTCGGTTGGAACGAAAATAGATAGTGCGGCCGTCGACTGACCAGCGAGGGACGATATCGTTTGCTTCGGCGAAGGTGATCTGGGTGGGGGTACCGCCGGCAGCTGGGATGATGAAGATGTGGGAGTGCCCGTTGATGCGGGAGTCGAAGAGTATGTTCATTCCAGACGGCGACCAGGATGGGCTGCCGGAGCCGGTGAGCTCGCCGGTAGTGGGGGTGAGTTGGCGGAGAGACTGGCCGTCAGAGGAGGAAATCCAGATTTGCTGGTTACCGGAGCGCCAGGATTGAAAGGCGAATTGGGATCCGTCCGGGGAGATGCTGGGGGCCGAATCCTGCGCGGTAGACGAGATCCCAATGGAGTCTTTGGCGGCAATTTCGTTGCGCGCGGCAGAGACCTCGAGGATGCCGAAGATGGCAGAGCCCTGGACGAAGGCCAGATTCCTACCGTCCCTCGGAATCGCTGGTTGCGTTGCGTTCTCCGTGCCAACGGGCATGCGTTGCGGCGTACCGCCAGTGAGAGCGATTTTGTAGAGGCCGTATTCCCCAGCGCGATTGGAGGAGAAGACGATGGAACGGTTATCCGATGACCAGGCGATGCCATCGATCATTTTGCCGTCGTGGGTGACCTGTTGGGGCTGACCACCGGAGGAAGGAATCCAATAGACGTCGAGTACGGAGTTTTCGCTGGCGCGGAGAAAGGCGATTTTCTGTCCGTCGGGCGAAAATACTGGGCTTAGATCTCCTTCCCAACCAGCAGGAGGAGAGGTGATGGGGCGGGCGCGGCGAGTGTCCAGGTCGATGCGGTAGATGGAAGAACTGGGCTGGGCCCCGAGGTGGTCGGCGAGCACCAGACTCTTGCCGTCGGGGGACCAGGCGAGGGCTCCCTGTTCCCAACGGGTAGTCTCGCCGGGAATATAGAGCTTGTCTAGAGAATGCGTTGGATCCAGCGAGGCTTTGTAGAGGGCGAGTCCGGCCGGCGAGGAGGAAAGGAAGGCGATGGCGCGGCCGTCGGGGGACCAGGCTGGGCTGTACTCGTCGTCGGGCAGATTGGTGAGGCGCAGGAGGGACTCGCTGCCGAGTTGTTTGATGTAGATGTGCTGGCGGCTGCCGTCCTCTTTGGCCCAGACGAAGGCGAGGCGTTTGCCGTCCGGCGAAAGAGCGGGGCGGCTCTGTTCGCCGGCGTCAGTGGTGAGCTGGAAGGTAGGAATGACTGAGGGGACGGTATCGGGGTGCGGTTGATGAGCGATGGATATCACCGCGGTGATCGCGATGAGGACTGCAACGACGGCTCCTGAAATAAGGCCCAATCTGGCGGGTGTCGTTCTGCTGGGGGCGTCGGGTGGAACGTGGGCCATCGATGAGGCCGGTTCGGGCGAGGGGTGGGCGAGTTCGAGAGGGCGTATCGAGACCAAGAGGCAATAACCTGCCTTAGGGACAGTCTTGATAAACCGGGGATTGTGAGGGTCGTCGTTGAGCGCGTGACGGAGGATGGAGATGCAGCGCGTAAGTGCGTCTTCTCCAACGAACGTATCGGGCCAGACGGCGCGCAGGAATTCATCTTTTGAGATGACACGTTGAGGATGCGCTGCGAGTTGGAGGAGGACACTCATCACGCGCGGCTCGAGTGTACAGATAGAGCCGCCGCGGGAGAGTTGATGGAAATCGGGGTCTACGATCCAGTCGTCTATGGCGAAGAGAGGCGTACGCTCTGCTAGTTTCATGGCCGTCCTGCTGAACCCGACATACTTCGAACTAAGAGTGCAGACAAGCGCACTGTCTCCGAGATTGCCACGCCCATTTTCCCGATCCCGCGGCGAGTTGTCAACGACTACATGCTCGGTCAGCGAGTCAATGATATCCTCCCTCTTCGATGATCATTGCCCTTCATCGCCATGTCGATTGGTGCCAAATCGCCGAGTCACGCATCGAGGAGCGGATCAGTCCTCATAAGTCGGCTTGTGTTTACGCAATCGGATCTCAACTGGCGAAAATTGACTGGCCGATGCGCGTTTCCAGAGTAAATCCCGCTGGCTGAGTGCATTAGCGATTTATCACTCATCGAAAATCCAAGGATGAACAACTTCGTCTGAGAGCAGTTCTCCCGATGTGGCAGTTGTGAGATATTGGCTGCCGGAACCGTGCGATCGACTACAGCTGCGGCTCCTAGAACGTCATTACGAGGCGAAAGGTATATTGACGTGCCGGTCCAATGGCGTTACCGGAGAACAGACCGCCGAAGTCGATAAGTTCGAGCGTGTTACTCACGTTCGCGACATCGCCCTGAAATTGCACAGTGCGATTTCCCCGCTTGTAGATATCGGCCTCCACCGTATCATTTTGCGCGAAGTAGGGATTGATGCGGTCACGAGTGAAATTGAGGTGATTGACCACTACTTGACCGTACGTCGTGGCATATTGCTCAGGAGTCAAATCCGGTTGAAATGGCAGTCCGCTGTTGAAGTCACAACCCAGGGCGAGCCACAACCGGGGCGCGATCTGATAACGCCCTCGTGCGCGAATGGTTTGCCGCTGGTCCTGTGAGTCTGGAAAATGCCCGGTGGTCGGATTGTCCGCATTGTCTCCTAGGAATAAGCCGCCCGTCACCGGATAAAAGGCATTCCCGACGATGTAGGAGTAACTGACGAAGCCCGAGAACGGTCCCCAATGCGGAATTTCGATCTTCCCCTCCGCTCCATAGAGAATGGCTTTCTGAAACGAGATTGCGAAACTGATCCCGGTACTCAGGATTTGATTGTCATCCGCATAGTTGTTTACGTCACGGCGAAACACATTCGCGTCTACCCGCAATTTATTCCACAGCGCTTGCGTCGCGCCCAATTCGTAATAGTTGCCATGAGACGGCGGGACCGGCAATTGCACTGCGGGAACGCTGGTGTCCAAAGCCTCCGCCTCGGGGGAACTGGACAAGAGTATGTTTTGGTTGGATGGCGTCTGGAAGATGCGGTCGTAGGCTCCGTGAATATTCAGGTTAAGCGTGGGGAAGAAGCGGGATACGGCGACACGCGGGCTCACCGCGTTTTGGTTCAATAGCAATTGGTAGTGGTCCCACCGCAGGCCTGCATCGATCGTCCAGTTACCGAGGCGGATTAAATCCTGAACATAGGCAGCTTGTTCAAGATCCGGGCGGCTGCCATTGAAAGCAAAGGTTACGTCGGCAGAGTCCAGGATGCCCAAACTTATCGGGCATTGAGGATCATCCAGATTGGCGCAGTAAGAAATCACGTAGTTGAAGTTTTCGTGTAGGAAGGTATTGTCGGATTCAACGCCTACCTTCCACTCGTTTCTTCCATGATGAATGGCCACGCTGCTGTTGAAGTATACATCCTTGAAGTAGTTATGCTGGGTCGCGATGAGGGGCCACGACGCCGGATTCGATTGATAGTCGTTGGAGTTATCGCGGGCCATGAAGTGCAGCCACCCCATCGCGTCCGGAGAGAAAATGTGCTGGTAGGCGACACTCCCCATGGTCTCAAAGTTGTCGCCAGTCTGCAGCTGCCCTCCGGGAATGTAGACGCAATCAGCAGGCTCCTCGTTGGGGGGAGCCGGTGGGCAACCGGTCTCATTATCCGCGTTGGGTAAATATGCACCGTTCTCTTGCACCAGCTCGTTGGGAATCTGATAGCGGTCGAGTTCATGGATGACGAAGAAGGTGAGACGGTCCTTCTCCGTAATGTCCCGCTCATAACTCCCCGAGAAGCTGGCGATCGTACCGTTGTTAGTGTAGTTTTCGGGGACTACGGGGTTGAGGTAGTGGCTCGTCATGCTGCCGGACGCGCTCACGCCAATCGTATTCTTCCCCCATGTGTATTGGTTCTGGGTGCTGGCCGCGGCCGTATCGTAGCTACCGCCAAAAAAAGTGAATTGTCCATGAAGCCCCGGTGTTCCGTTTTGCAGAGTATTGACCTCAACCACGCCTCCCATCTTCCTGCCATATTCTGCGGGAATGCCGGCGGTATAAATCTTCAAAGACTGGACGTTTTGGGCTTCGGCAGGTTCCGGGCCGAAGCTTGGTGAACGGTTGTCGGTGAGCGGAATCCCGTTCACAACAAACTGGGTCTGGTATTCCGATCCGCGCGGGTGCAAGACCGCATTGCCTTCATAGAGCCAACCAGGTTGTGAATTCACTAGGTCCTGGATGGAGCGGCCGGGGATTGCGGTCAAACGGTTCTGAATTTGCTCCGAACCTATCTCATTGACGGAACCTGGACGATACGGATCCATCAGCGTGCTTGTGTCGGTGACTTGTACTGACTGGGAAACGGAGGCTAATTGCAGCTGAATCCTGCGATCCATGGGCAGCGCCGACCGTATCTCAACCGACTCGGACACTGGAGCAAACCCCTGCGCTTGAATCTGGAGATGATAGATCCCAAAGGGCAGGCGTTTGGCGTCCACGTCACCCTGCTGATTCGTTACAAATGCCTCACCGTACTGGGTGCCCTGGCTGGCGAGGTAGACCCTGGCCTTCACGCCTAATCCCGCGGGATCAGCGACCGTCAAACGCAATTCCCCGGTCGTGCTTTGCGCGAGCATGGGGAAGGGCAACAGAAGTGCCGCAAGTAGCAGCGTCTTTTTCATTGTCGCCACCCATTCGATTGGCTGCAAAGCATGCAAAAAGGTTTGGTCTCCGGTTTGGGGATTCTTCTGCTTACTGATTTTCGTCGGAATGTCTACTTCGCCCATCTGCGCGTGATTTTGTGTGTTGGGTGACATAGCGAATCCAGTGCTCACCTTGGGATCTGCGCATGAAGCGCGGAGATTTTCATTGCTCCGCGCAACCGGAAAGGTCGGTCGTGGATCTAACCCGTCGTCGTCATGTATGGGTCGGTTGTGGTCGGGCGGCCTGTTTCTACCCGCCCAGCAAGGCGAATCGTTGCACTACTGCCGGCTATTTTGATTGTTCGGTCATACCAATGATTGCTTGCCGCAAGTGGGATTTCGACGAGAGATCGCGAGCCAGCCTGGAGTTGTTTGGTGATGGGCGCACCCGAGTAGCTGTTGTCGACAACTGTCATCGACTGCGCGGAATTCGATTTGTTTGTCAGAATGAGCTGAAGTTTCTGATTGCCAACTGCCGTGGTGAGTACACAAACCGAATCTTCAACTGAACCGGCAAAGCGCCGATAGAACCCGTTTGGCGCATGCACTTCAATCTCATACTGTCCGCTTTTGAATTGTGCAATCGGAAATGACGGCCGAAGCACGTCGCCGGCCTTCACGGCGTAGGTTGACGCCTGCATGCTTGGTCCGGTAGCGCAGTTACGCAGGTAGACATTGAACGGCGCACCGACTGCGCGCTTGCCGAAGAGCTGGTTCTCAGCGACGAGTTCAAGCACGAAGTGTTTGCCATCGGGAGAGATCGCGCCGTTGGCGTGTAGTTCGTAAGGAAGAGCGCAAGCTGGTCGAGTCCCCGGTTCTTGATGCGAGATTGCGGACGCGGTCTGCGGTTTGCTGGTGATTGAGGCAATGTCGGCGGCAATTAGTGGTTTGGGGACTGTGGGAATTGGCTTGTTCTTGGCTTGCGCAATCAGCTCGATGTGCCTATCGCGATTGAGATAGCTGAGAGTTGGCTCGGAGGTATGCTGCGGACGGAAGCACGAGGTGAAGTCACCGGAGATAGCGCGCCGCCACGGGCTGATGTTCGTTTCGACGACCCGCTTGCCGAACTTGGTCTCGACAAAGGCTTCGAGAAACTGCAGCGTGGACGTATGGTCGAAAAGCTGCGAGTTCACCCAGCCACCGCGGCTCCATGGGGAAGCGATGATAGTGGGAACGCGGAAACCCATTCCGATAGGACCGCTGCGCGCTTGCTTTTCCGGAACCCCTTGCGCGAGCTCGTCCGCGACGTAGGTATACTCCAGGCCTGTATCGATTCCAGTAGAAGCGCCGCCGGTTTCGGGACGCTTTGGATCCGCGGCGACGTAGGAGATTCCGTGATCGAAGTACCCGTCGTTCTCGTCGTAGGTGAGGATGAAGATGGTCTTCTTCCAGGCTTCTGGGTTCTTCGTAAGAATGTCCATAATTTCCGAGACCCACCACGCACCGTACCAGGGGGACGAGGGGTGATCGGAAAAACGTTCCGGCGCGGCGAGCCATGAAACGGTTGGCAGCTTGCCGCCTTCGACATCGGCGCGAAACTGGTGAAGGACGTCACCCTTCGGTACGTTGAGATGCTGCGGGGCGCCGTCGTCGGTGAACCGGAGCGGCTCAAGCGAGCGGTATTCCGGGTCGTTCGCGTTGGTCACGAAGGCCGCATCATGCAAGGACTTCTGCTGCTCAGTGAGCTGCTTGTACCTGATTTCTCCGGAGTCGGCGAGCGTGGCATTTAATTTGGCGATGTTCGCTTGCTGCCCCGCCAATTGATTCTTGAGGCTGGCGATTTGGTCAGGCTGCGAGACCTCTGCAAGCTGTGCTTCAAGGTGCGCCACCTGCTTCTGAGCCTTCTCAATCTCGCTCTTGAATGCGAGCGGGGCATTCGGACTCGCGAGAACGTTATAGGCTCCAAAGCATTCCAGGATGTTGCAGCCGTAGTTGGAAAGCCACGACTCCTCCTCGCCCGTCATCCCCCCTGACGCAGACAGCTCGTTCTGGTAGAAGCGCCAGGAGATGCCCGCTTCCGACAGGCGCTCGGGGTAGGTTTTCCACGTAAGCGCTTCGGCAAAGAGCTCGTCATTGCGCATGAACACGCGAGAATCCGCGGATTGCTTGTCACGAACTGTACCCGTCCAGAAGGTCGAACGATTCGGTGAAGTCGACGTCATTACGGCGCAGTAACTCTGATCGCAGATGGTGAAGGCATCGGCAAGCGCGTAATAGAACGGCAGATCTTCGCGGGTGTAGTGGCCCATCGTAAGAGGCATGCGCTCATAGGCCTGCTGGTAGCTCTTCTTGGCGTCGATCCAGTTATCGCTTAGTCCGTTGTTCCAGGCATCCACCTGGGAGTTGCGCGAGTGGGGTAGCGAGCCCATCCAGGTGATACGCGTGTCGCGGAGATCGAGGCGCCACGGCGCGTAACTCTCGCCCGTCGAGGCGGAGGTTTGCACGAAGACGGAGTTCCCGTTAGGAAGACGAAGAGCTCGGGGATCGTTGAAACCGCGCACTCCCTGCAGCGTGCCGAACGCATGATCAAAAGAGCGATTTTCCTGCATGAGGATCACAATGTGCTCGGCGTCGGCGAAGGTTGAGCCGGGTTCGGGCTCGATGGCAAATGCTCGCTGAATGGACTCGGGAACAAAGCCCGAGATGCCCGTGGCTCCGGAAAGGAGAGCAGCAAATTTCAGGAAGTCGCGACGAGAAGATGACATAGCTGACCATTAAATCAGACGCATGAACTCGTCGTGAATGCGGTCGTCCGCGCAGTCTTGCTCGAATTCCGTGGTGGGCATGATTTTTCGTCTTGAATATAAGACCAAGTATGTCGTATATTGAACTCAGACAAGTTTGGTCGTATATGTATGAGTAGCTCAAGGTGCGCGATCCATGCGCCCTTCAGTAGTAAGCAGATCCCCGCGGTTGACTCTTGGCAGAGACCGCGGGGACCTGTGACACCACAGCCGTAAGCCGCGGGCTTCCCTCACTCTAGGGTTCCTGCCCGGAAACTTCAACTGTCACGATGGCCAACGATCTTCAGGGCCAAAGGACGAGTACGTGCGTTTTGAGGCAGGACAATGAGTCATAAGGCATTTAGCTGTGGGCGCGTGAAAGTTAGTTCTCTATTTCTAGCGATTGCGGTTGTTTTTTCTGTGTGTACGGTCGGAGCGCAGACCACCTCGCGGGCACATCCCGGGCGTGGTGCGATGTCGGCACAGGACATGGCGAAGATGGTCGCACAGGCTACGTCGGGTTCGGATACGGCAGACCAGGTTTGTGCTCGGTTCGCCACTGGATCTACGGTTACTGCCCCTCCGGAACTGAAGAGCAGCAGTGGGACGCTGGAGGTGACTTTCAACTTTCAGACCGTGACCGACGCCCAGGGACTGGTCCGCTACTGCTATGTGACCACCACGGGTTTGCAATCGCCCACGCTGCGCGTGAACCCCGGCGATACACTCATCATTCATTTCAATAACAATCTTCCCGCGACGGCCTCTGCCAGTGCCAGCGACAATATGGCGGGCATGAAGATGGCGCTGACCCCCAAGGACAGCAGCGCCAGCAACGCTTGCAACGGAGTCATGTCGCCGGACGCGAGCAACATTCACTTCCACGGGACCAATGTTGCGCCGGTGTGCGGGCAGGATGAGGTCGTTCAAACCCTGGTCTCGCCTGGGCAAAGCTTCACCTACAACGTACAGATTCCAGCCAATGAGCCGCCCGGCCTTTACTGGTATCATCCTCACCCGCACGGCTTCAGTGAAGGCCAGGTGCAGGGGGGTGCGACCGGCGCGCTGATCGTCGAAGGCATTCAGAACGTCGATACGGCACTGGTAGGTTTGACA
>Ga0302308_10000730_pt1 | contig 28114 bp, 24 predicted proteins | sample III_Palsa_E3_3_FD_200531 | JGI IMG/M metagenome (GOLD analysis project Ga0302308, IMG submission 200531) | Peat permafrost microbial communities from Stordalen Mire near Abisko, Sweden - III_Palsa_E3_3 | ecosystem: Environmental > Terrestrial > Soil > Palsa > Peat permafrost | place: Sweden...
CCCGGCGCCGAGCCCGCTAGAGGCGCCGGTAATCACGATGGAGCGGGGAGAGCCAATATGGGGCAAAACCGAAAACCTGCCGAGGGCGAAGTCACCTTAAAGACGGACATTTGGCCATAGGCAAGCCCGCACCGGTATCCCGTACATCTACTTTTACCCTTGTTTACTCACTGGAATCCCCATCCGGGCGAACTCGCGGTGGCCATCGAGGAACTGATGCTTCAGCGCGCCCGCTACGTGAGCCAGCAGGAGCGCGACCATGATATAGCCGCCAATCGTATGACTTTGCACGAAATACCCATGCATCACCTTCTGAAATCCCGGCTCCAGATGCGAAACCGGGCCGAGCGGCGGCAGGTGGAAAAGCCCCCACCAGATCGTGGCACCCGCGCCAGGATGCGGCGGGTGCGCCGAGATGATCGACCATCCGGTAAGTGGCATCAAAATCATCCCCGCATAAAGCAGCCAATGCACTGTGTGGGCACCAAAGCTTTCCAGTTTGCTTAAGCCGGCAGCGAAATCCGGTGGCCGGTGGGTGAAGCGCCAGAGCAGCCGCACGACCGACAGCCCGAGTACCGTGATGCCCGACGACATGTGCATCGGCAGGATCACAAATCTCAGCGGTGGCGGGAACCCCTCCATGAAGAAGCCGAGACCAAGATTGAACAGGATCAGAACGGCGATCGTCCAGTGCAGCAGCACCGCCACCGCGGTATAACGTTGAAGCTGTTGCGCGCCATCCAGCATCTTCCCACCCCTAACACCTACTGTGACGATTGGAACCAAACTCTAAGAGTCCGTCCCGAATCGCAATAAATGAAATCAATAAATTGAAGCACAAGGAAAGTCTTCTTTTTGTGAACAAAAAGAAGCAAAAAAACTTTGTCAATTTAGGATTCGCACGCACCGGTCTGCCGACAGTGATTCCGGTCCATTCGAACAAAAGTTTTTTGCTTGTTTTTTTCAAAAAAGATGCTTCTTTCCTTCCCTGCAACCTAATGATTTCACCTACTTTGATCCCGGACAGACGCTAACACTCAGTGCGACGATTCGGGTATCTCGACGCCGTTGATCACGAGTGGCTTCGCCTCGATCAGGATGAACACGATCCGGGTCCATTCGGTAAGGCTCGGGTTCCGCCACAGATGGTTGGTACCCCGCTGCACGACGATGTCGCCAGCGTGGAGCAGTACCGTCTCGCCGCCGTCGAGCGTAAGTTCCAGATCGCCGCTGATGATGATGCCATAGTCGATCGAATGCGACCGATGCATCGGCGACGGTGCGCCTGGCTTCATATAGACGGTCCGGATCACCGAACCGCCGTGCAGGGTTACCCCGGCCGGACGATCGGCACCGATACTGTCGTTCTGATTGTCGGCCGGCACGGTTTGCGTGGTCCAGATCAGCGCCATTTCCGCGTCACCCGACGGGACCAGTTTCGCGGTGACGGCGTCGTCGGAGCGCACGATCGAGCGGCCCTCGGAGTCGTGGTCGGTAACGATGCGGCGGATCGGCGGGTTCATGCGGACCTCATGAAAATGATTGCAAGCGGGAACCTACATCGCCCGAACGAGGGCGGCAATTCGGGTATTTCAAAGAAGGGCCTAGAATTGCTTGACAAGGTGGCAGGGTCCCACTCAGACCACGCGCTCCCCGCGAAGATCGGAACAGGTTGAATGCGCGTCGCTCTGCTAACGCTGGAGGCCCTGGCTTCGGCCGCTCCGGTGCGTCGCTTCATCGCGCAAAACCGCGAGCGGATCGCAATCGTGGCGTTGTCCGATCCTTACCGCCCCCAGGCCGGAGGCTTCGCCGGCCAGGCGGTCAAGATCATCGGGCGCTCCGGGGTGCGGATCATTCCTTATCTGCTCGCGAATTTCGTATTGCCGCATTTGGGCCGGCTGTGCGTATGGAAGCCGCGCGAGCCGGGACAAAATCTGATCGCGCCGTTGTGTGCGGGGTTGGGCATCCCGCTTTCGACCGAAGCCGACATGAACGGGGCCGCATTTCGCGCCAAATTGCAGGCGAGCGGGGCGGACGCGATCCTGACCTTTCATTGCGATCAGATCCTGTCCGCCGAGACCATCGGCTGCCTGGCGCATGGCGGTTTGAACGTTCACGCCGGATTGTTGCCCGACCATCGCGGTCCGGCGCCGACGATCCATGCGCTGTTGGAGTCTCCGCCGCGTTTCGGCGTAACGATCCACCGGCTGGTGCCCCGCATCGATGCCGGCGGGATCTTGGCGCAGGTGCCAGTTGAGTTGCCGCGCGGCACGTCCGCGCTCAGCGCGGCGCGGATGCTGCATCAGGCGGCGCTGCCGTTGCTCGATGGTCTGTTAGCCGACCCGGCGTTATGGCGGGAAATTGTCGTGGAACCCAAGCCCTATTGTCCGTTTCCGAAGCCGGCGCAGATGCGCGCGCTGGCTCGATTGGGGCACAGCGCCGCCAACTGGTCCGATATGGCTGCGGCGTTGCGTACCCCGATTTAGCGCAGGAAGAAGCATCTTTTTTGGAAAAAAAGAAGCAAAAAACTTTTGTTCACCTGGACTCCACCGGCTTCGGCGGGTGCGCTCCAAGTCACAAAAGTTTTTGCTTCTTTTTTCAAAAAGAAGACTTCTTCTTCTCAATTATTGGCGCTGCCGTATTTCAGACCAAACTGATCCCCGTCGTCCTCGCATTCGAAATCATAGCCCAGTGGGTCCTGGATATATTCGTAGACCGTAGTTTCCCGGTACGGCGCTGCGCGGACCGACGGATCGGTCCAGGTCGCCTCATCCGTGAGAGTGGAACCGTCGGTACTCTTGGTGATGCGCTCGACAACGTGCAGATTGGGGCTGGCGACCAGGATCTTGTGCAAACCCCCTTCCAAGGTGGCGTCGAGGCCGGTGATAAAGCCGCGCAACCCAACCGTATCCACCACCAGCGTATTGCCCTCCCAGTGGGCGATGCTGTCGCCGTTGCCGGTGAATGGCGCATTTGGCGTGTGATGATTGCCAAAATAAATTCTGCGCGCCCGCAACTGGTTGTTGTAGACCATCGTCAGTTTGGTTTTGTCCTGATAGATGCGGCCGCTTTCGGGTTGCGGGCCGAGATCGACGATGCATAGGCGCTCCGCGTCGATCTTCGTGGTGCGAACCAGGCCCGGCGGTGCGTCAAGGATCGGGACCGGCACGCCACCGCCCGGAAGCTGCCCACCGGGAGCTTCGGGATCGTACCAATAACCGGTGAAATCGCGGGGATCCCGCGAAGGGTTCGCAATCTTGACCACCGGAGTGGCGTCCGGCGGCGGCAGGCTGCCCTTGACGACAGGACCGCGGTTGATCGGCGTAATCAATTTTGATTTGCCGTGTAATAGCGCCTGAAATTGCTTCGGCGCAGCGTCGAGCTCGCTCTCCGTCGGCCTCTCGATCTGCGCCAGCGCCGGGGCCGAGAGCAAGCATGATGCGAGTAACGCTAATATTTGGTGGCGCGCGATATGGAACATCGGAACCAAAGACCTTTACTTGGTAACCGAATTATAGATCGTGGCGTAGTTGTTGAGGTTCTTGCGCTCCATGCAGACGTCTTCCTTGATCCGCGTGTCGTCGGGCAGACGCCTGAACAGCAACTTGGTGTCCCAGTCACGCGTGTAGGTGGCGGGGTCGCTCACGTGAATGTCGGCTTCCAGGATTTGGCCACCGTTGATGGTGTGAAAACGCTCGGTCAGAACAGCAGAGTCCGTGTGCGGCAGGCCGGCGGCATCGAGCGTGGTGTTTTCTTTAATGCCGGTGACGCTCGCCACCAGCGTGCTGCCCTCCCAGTGGGCGGTGGAAGCGCCAAAATAATAGGGACCGACATAGAGCGGCTCCTTGCCGACAATACCGATGATGCGATCAAGCCGGTTCCATTGAAACAGGAAATCCACCCGGGCGGGACTAACGTCGATCTCGAACGGCATCCGATCTTGCAACATCGTGCGGGGTTCGCCGGGTGGTTTGCAGATCGCTACCGGATCCCACGAATAATCACCTTTGGCGGCGGCGGCGAGATCGGCTTGGTATTGCGCAGCCGCAGCGGCATTGAGCGGAGGCAACTGGCCCGTGGTGGTGAGCAACTTGTTGGGCGAGATCGCCACCCAGACGCCGGCGATCCCGGCCGCCTCGGCCGCGTGCGCGCCCAGGGCGAAAACCGCAGCTAGAGCAAGAAATTTCCGGATCATTTCGCGCTTCCATAGTTGGGACCGAACATATCGCCGACATCCTCGCATTCTGAATCGTAACCCAAAGGATCGGCGCTGTAGGTGAGGGTGCTGGTGGTCTGATAAGGCTTGCTGGTTACCGAAGGATCGATCCAGGTGGCCTGGTCGGTGAGTTTCGAGCCGTCGGCACTTTTGGTGATGCGTTCAATCACATGCAGCGACGGTGTTGTGAGCAGCAACGTATGGGCGCCATTTTCCAGATCGAAGTCGACCGCGGTAATCATGCCCTTGATGGCGATGGTGTCCACGACGAGGGTATTGCCGTCCCAGCGCGCGATGCTGTCGCCGTTATAGGTCAGCGGCGCGTTCGGCGTGTGCGCGGATGTGAAATAAATCCGCCGGGCGCGCAATTCGTTGCCGAAGACCATCGTGAGCTTGTATCTATCCTGATAGATCCGCGCCCCCGACATCTGTACGCCGAGGCTGACCGTGCACAGGCGATTGGCATCGATCACGGTATGCCCAACCACGCCGGGGGGCCGAGGGCCGGCTCGCCCACCGGGGCCGCCGGGCCCACCAGGGATCGGCCCACCTGGTCCGCCGCCACTTGCCCAATAACCGGTGAGGTCGTGCGGATCACGCGATGGATTATTAATCGGGACAGCCTGAACCATGCCGGGCGGCCCGCCGCCGGCACCGGGCTTAGGCGCCAGCGGTCCGGTCTGCGTGATTAATTTCGAACGGCCATGCAGCAGATTTTGAAACTGCGACGGAGCCGCTTCGAGTTCGCTCTCGGTAGGTTTTTCGATTTGCGCAAGCGCCGGGCCGGCCAGGACACACGACGCAAGCAGCGCCACGGTCCAGCAACATTTATGACGAAGCATCATTTTACCCTGCTGCCAGTGGTCAGAATTTCAATTGTTTGCCGGTGCCGTCCCAAACCGCCAGGAATTCGCCGCCGTTACTGCCATCGCGATACGGTGCCACCAGAAACTTCACTGGATCTCCGGCTTTGAAGGAATGGGCAGAGGCGCCGTTGCGCGCCATGCCCGTGGCCGAGGGGCCCTCGAGCTTGAACAGGATCGAGCCGCCTTTACCGTCGGGCACCATCACCTTGGCCCAGATATGCGGGTTGGCCCAGTCCCAGGTCACCATGGTGCCCTTGAGCGTAAAGGGCTTGGTGCGGTCGAACGCCGCGGCCGAGTGGTGCGCCAGAGCGGGCAACATCGCCGGCGCAAGCGCCAGGCAGAGTAGCCATTTTTTCATGGTTTGATTTCTCCGTCAGAATAGTTTTTTGCGGCGTGTTGGTGCCGGTTGGGCTTGTACAGGTTTTCTACTCGTTCAGGGCCGAGTTAGACAAGGGGACCCCAAGCGGAGGCTAGGTTTCGAAACGTGAAAAAAGGCAACAGGGAAGAAGAAGCATCTTTTTTGAAAAAAAGAAGCAAAAAACTTTTGGACATTTAGGTCGGAGCACTCAGCCCGGGGTTGGTGCACTGGCCCAAAATTGACAAAGTTTTTTGCTTCTTTTTGTTCACAAAAAGAAGCTTCTACTGTTACCTTAACCTATTGACTTACTTACGTCTTATCATACTTGGCATGAGGGCGCCAGATCAGGCGGCCGTCGACCTCCATGAGGCCTGTGCGCGGCGTCCTGGCCGATCCGCGAACGATCAATTCCCCGGTGATGACAGCGCGGACGGGTGCCTGATCGGGGTTCTCCAGCATGGACTCCAGCGCCTCCACGGTCCGCGCCACGATCATCGGGATCGGCTGCGAGTAGGTGGTAAGATCGAAGTCGGGCCACACGGACATCGGCGCGTCATCGAAGCCAACCACCGAAATATCCTTGCCGATGGCGAGCCCGAATTCATGCCGCGCCACGCCGATAAAGGTGAACGCCATCTGGTCGTTGCCGCAGAACACCGCCTCTGGCCGCGATTTCACCGAAAGCAACTCGCGCGCCGCCGCGCGTGTGCCTTCGTAGGAGTAATATCCGACCGAGCGCGCTGCCTCGGGCACCTGCTGTTCGCGCAGATACGACAGGAACCCGCTCTCGCGATCGCGGCTGGCCGAGGTGTTGCCCAGACCGGCCACGATGCCGAAACTTTTATGGCCGCCCGCCAGCAGAAAGGCCGCGACCACCCTGGCCGCGCGAAAATTGTCGCTGGTGACGGACGAAATATAGAGACTGTCGGTTTTGTGGTTGAGCAGCAAGGTCGGCACGCCGGCGGAGCGGCAGGCCTCGGCGGAGCGATCCGAGAGCATGATCGATCCCAAAATCACCGCGTCGACGTGATAGCGCAGCAATTCCTCGATCACCTGCTCGGCGTCTTTGGAAATATCGGCCATGAAAAGCAGGGTGCGAAAGCCCTTCGCGCCGAGTGCGATCGAAAGCTCCTGCACCAGAGCCGGGTAGAACTGATTGTCGAAATGGGTGAGCACGATGCCGATGATGTTGGAGCGGCCGGTAATCAGCGAGCGCGCCAGCAGATTGGGGCGGTAGCGCAGATGCCGGGCGGCCTCCAGCACGGCTTGGCGCTTCTCGGGCGAGATGCTGGAACCGGGTGTAAAGGCGCGCGATACCGCCGCTGGCGAAACCCCTGCCAAACGCGCTACGTCGATCACCGTATTGGCGCGGGTGCGGATCACCAGCGGCTGGGAGGGCGGATCGGCGAGGGCCGGTGTTTTAGGCGGTGTGCGCCCGCTGGCCTTGCGGGCCGCCTGGTCAGCCATGGGTGAACTCCAAATTGCGGCGATGCCTAATTGTCGGTCATAACGGGGCGGGACACAACTCCCTCGCGGCGAGATGGCGATTTGTCTTCACATCCCTCTCGACGCTCCCAGCAGGGCCACGTCCTGCGCTACCAGCAAATTCGTCGCGATGTTTCGCACCAATTTCGACATTCTTCCCTTCTCCTCGAACCTCGTTCTGAAATCGCTCACCCTCAGCAAATTCACCACCCGGGGCAGAATTCCCCCGGCCAGCAGCACCCCCCCGAGAGCACCGTGGACCAACGCCAAATCGCCCGCCACGCTGCCTAGAATCCCGAAAAATCGGTTGAGCGTCGCCAGTTCGATTGCATCTCCGGCCAGAGCCCCTTCCGTAATGGTGCTGGGCGTGCAGTCGGCCACGGTTCGACCCTCGATCGTTGCCAGCGCCTGATGCAAATTCACCAGGCCCTGGCCGCACAGAATTCGCTCCAGCGAGACGCGCCCATACCGTCGCGTCAGCACGTGCAGCAATTCTACCTCGACCTCATCGGTCGGCGCGAACGCGATATGCCCGCCCTCGCACACCAATATCGCCGTCTGTTTGCCATCCACCACCCAGGCCCCGATCCCGGTTCCGGTCCCTGGGCCGATCAGTGACACCGTCTGCCCGGCGTCGATCAGGTCGTCCGAACCGATCGGCCGCAGATCGACCGGGCGCAGCATCGGCACCGCCAAGGACAGCGCGGCAAAGTCGTTGATCAGCCGGACCCGCGATAAGCCTGTGGCGTGAGCCAGAGCCGCCTCGTTCAAGTGCCAACCTTTGGCATTGGTAAGATCCGCCACACCGTGCACCACCGGGCCGGCCACCGCCAGCACCGCGTCGCGTGGTTTCCGGTCTTCCGGCACGGTCGCGAGATAGTGCGCGACCCCCGCTTGCGCGGAACTGAACTCCGCCGTTGCCAGATACTCCACTGATTCTATCACCGGCGAGCCTTCGTGCGTTCCCGCTAGCCCGAACCTGGCATTGGTGCCGCCGATGTCGCCGACCAGACGCCAACTCTCATTCGACATACTGTTTTTCCTCAGGACGATGTTGCGCGGCACGGTCTGCACAGCCTAGCCTCAACTTAGACGCTATCGACCGCCCAGGGGAATGCCATGCGTAATTTCACTTGCCTCGCCACCCTATTTTTGCTCGCCGCGGGGGCCGCCCGAGCCGAGATCGCGATCGGCGTCGCCGGCCCGATGAGCGGGGCGAACGCGAGTTTCGGCGTGCAATTGCGCGAAGGTGCCACCGAGGCGGTGGCCGACATCAACGCCAAGGGTGGCGTGCTGGGCGACCAGCTTACCCTGGTGGTAGGCGACGATGCGTGTGATCCGCGCCAGGCGGTTTCCGTTGCCAACGACATGGCGTCGCGCGGCGTGCTGTTCGTCGACGGGCATTATTGTTCCGCGAGCTCGATCCCCGCGAGCAAGGTATATACTGACGCCGGCATTATTGAAATCTCGCCGGCGTCGACCAATCCGACCTACACCGATCAGGGAGACTGGAACATTTTCCGGGTATGCGGTCGAGACGATCAACAGGGGAAAGTGGCCGGTCAATATATCGCGAAGAATTTCGCTGCGCAGAAGATCGCGATTCTCAGCGACAATTCGGCCTATGGCAAAGGTCTGGCGGACCAGACCAAAAAGTTCATGAATGCCGCGGGCAAGCAGGAAGCGGAGTATCTAACCTACGTTCCGGGCGAAAGCGATTATTCGGCGCTGGTCAGCCGTTTGAAGGAAGACGGCATCCAGGTGGCTTATCTGGGGGGATATCATCCCGACGGTGGATTGATTTTACGTCAAGCCCACGCGCAGGGGCTTAATTTGCTGTTAATCGGCGGCGATGCTTTGGTAACCAGCGAATTCTGGCAGATCACCGGCGCCGCCGGCGAAGGCACGCTGATGACTTTCCCGTCCGACCCGCGGAATCTGCCCAGCGCCGCCGCCGTGGTGCAGGATTTCAAGAAACGCGGCGTCGATCCGGAAGGTTACGTGCTTTATAGCTACGCCACAGTGCAGGTGTGGGCGGAGGCCGCGGCAAAAGCCGGCACCAGCGATCCGGTCAAGGTCGCCGCCGAAATGAAATCCGGCGGGCCGTGGAATACCGTTCTGGGACCGATCGCGTTTGATGCCAAAGGCGATATTGTGAATTCCAACTACGTGTTTTATCGCTGGCACGATGGTACGTACGCAGAAATCGGGAAGTAGTGTTCACAAGGGAAGAAAGCATCTTTTTTGAAAAAAGAAGCAAAAAACTTTTGTTCCATTGGAGTGTGGCGACCATGCATTAGCGCACGCCTAATTGACAAAGTTTTTTGCTTCTTTTTGTTCACAAGAAGAAGATTCTTACTGTCTTTCATTCCATTTGTTCTAATTGCTATCATTTCGCATGAACATTAAAGATACAGACCACGCCCTGTCTGTCCAGTGTTCAGTCGCATCCTATTGAACAAAAGTTTTTTGCTCTTTTTTTCAAAAAAGATGCTTCCTCCCTCTCTTGAAACCTCTTTCAATCGGAGCCGACCGAAACAACGTTGGTCAACGGTATCACCTGCGTGCCCAGATCGACATCGACCACACCAGCATTGTCCGCGACGCCGGTCGCGGTGCCGGTTACGTCAAAACTCAGGGGATTGCCGCTGGGGTCCGTCACGCTGATCGCGTAGGCGCCGTCAGGCTCGACCCCGCCACTGGCGTTGGCGCCGTTCCAAGTCCAATTGTTGGCGCCCGCCGTCGCGTTGACCGTACCACTGTTGATTACGTTCCCCGACGCATCGGTGATCGTGATGGTCGCGGCTTCGGCGCTGGGGGCGGTGAAACTGATGCTGCCGGTGCCGCCCTGCAACGTGATGTCGCTGCTGGACGCCGTAACCTGCTTGCCCAGCAACGACGACGCCTGTTCTACCGACTCGCCCTGAGTAAGCTGGATCAACGAAGTCAAATTCGTGTTGGTGTTAACCTGCTGCTGCACTCCCGAGAATTCGACCAGCTCCTGAGTGAACTGGTCGGTATCGACCGGACTGCTTGGATCTTGATTCTTCAGTTGGGTCATCAGCAAAGATAGAAAACTGTTGAAATTCGACGACAGCGAACTGAGCGCCGCGTTCGATGAAGTGCCGGTGGAAGCCCCGGTGGAGGCGATGGATGCGAGACTCATGGTAGGATTTCCCTTGTCATGCGGTGATATTAACCAGGCCGACTCTTGATGCGGAGATCGGAATTACGGAGCTTGCGGCGGCGTCATCAGGTTCGTCGGAAGAGCCCCATGCCTGCTGCGAGCCGCCCGAGCGGTCCGCGTTCCTCTCCGGTTGGCCGGCGCCGGCACCCAAATCCTGTTCTGCGAGACTGAAGCTGAGGCTGCGCCCGGCCACCGGCACGCCCGCCTGGTCGAGAGCGCGCTGTAGTGAGGACTGGTCATCCACCAGTAACGCCAGAGTCTCGCTACGCTCCGCGGTGACCGAGATTGCGGTGCCCCCATCGGCGTTCCGCGCGAGCGAGATTTGCACTTTACCCAACTCTTCCGGCGCCAACTGCACGGAGAGCCGCTGCTGCCGATCGCTGCCGGCGGCGAACTTGATCACCGCGCCGGAGAGCTGTGCCGCCGGTGAGGCAGTTTGGTGGGTTGGCTGGGACGGGAGCGAATGCGGCGCGGCCGCCGCTGTGGGAGATAGGGCGTGCGCCAACGGCGCTGCCGCCGCGGTCGTTACTCCGACTGTTTGGGTCACGCTGAATGGGGCGGAAGGTGCGATAAATGCCGCAGCTCCGCCGATAGGTCCGGGTGTCCCGGTGTCGCGGTCATTTCCGGCGCTCGCAATCTTGCCGGGAGCAACGGTCTGCTCCGCAGCTTCCAGCGCAGTGGCGGCTGGCTGCCTTGGTGGCGTGGCCGCGAGCGGCGCCAAAACCGGGGCGAGGGTAGGTGTTTCGGGAGTGACTATTGGTTCTGTAGCGGGGGCGCCGGGTGCCGGCGGCTGGTTTCCGATCGATTGCTTTGCAGGGGTTTTGCCGGTCCCCAGAATTGTTTTAGGTGCCGCGATCTGGGAAATACTCTGAACAACGGTTGCGAGTACGATTGGCATTCCCGGCGATGACACTGGAGACGAATTCCGAGCGGGGGGCGCGACAGCATCTATACTGCCGGATTGCTGAACATTGAGATCGCCAGACGGCGCTCGGGGCGTAGCGGCGCAGGCGGATTGTGCCCCGGTCAAGCGCACCGCATTTTTGCCAGAGCCAGCCGAGGGCTTAATCGGGGCAGCTCCGACTTGCGCCAAAGCTTTTTCGAATTCGGTGCCAACCTTAGCTTGCAACGTTGTCTCGGCCCCTGACGCGGGCGCGCCCGGCTCGCGAGCAGCGTGGAGGCCGCCCAAGTTCAACGAAGCGACTACAGAACCCGACCCCACCATCCATCCTTTCCGTTTCGAACCAGTTGCAGCGTCCGCGGCCCGCCCTCCACGCTTGTGCAATTGCCGGGCCAAGCAGCGACTGTTCGCAACTCGCCGCAATTCCTCGATTTCCTGCACTGCAGGTCGTGCTCCCGGCAATTATTGCCGACCCGTTGTTGCCGACCGGCACTCTCTTTCGCGAAAATGGGGCAAATAATCGCGAAAACACGCCGATTTCTCGTGGCACGGATTTTGTTATTCTCACTCTGTCGCCCAAGTTTCCCTGGCGCATTGATGGAGTAGCGAAATGTCGATATTCGGAGCCATGAACACGGCCGTGAGCGGTCTTAATTCCCAATCACAGGCGTTCGGCAATATCAGTGACAACGTCGCCAACAGCCAGACCGTCGGATACAAGCAGGTCGACACCAATTTCGAGGATTATCTCACTCAATCCACGCCCACTTCGAATACGCCCGGCTCGGTCGCCGCGACCGCAAGTTACGAAAACAGCGTGCAAGGCACCGTAACCGCGACCAACAACGCGCTCAACTTGGCGGTCAGCGGCAACGGTTTTTTCGCGGTGAACACCGCCACCGGCGTTTCGGCCACCGGCACACCAAGTCTATCGACCACGCAATCATACACCCGCGCCGGCGATTTCAGTCAGGATGCGAGCGGCTATCTGGTAAATAGCGAAGGCGACTATCTTGACGGCTGGGCGGTGGATTCCGCGACCGGCAATACAACGACCAACACGTTGGCGCCGATCCAGGTGAGCACTGCCCCCAATCCGCCGACCGAGACTTCCAGCGTTGCGCTCAGCGCCAATCTGCCGACAACTCCGTCGTCGACCACGGCTCTCACTTCCAATGTCAACGTTTACGACAACCAAGGCAACGACGAACCGCTGACATTGAGTTATGCGCAAAGCGCCACGACGGCTAACACCTGGACCATGACCGTAGCACAGAACGGCACCGCGATCGGCACCGCCAATCTCACCTTCGGAGCCGATGGCACGCTCGCCAGTCTGGGATCCGCGACCGGCGGCATCACGCTGCCCACCACGGTTTCAGGCGCCGGCAATGTAGCGAGCTTGAGCTTCACTCCGCCTACCGGTAATTTCTCCGCCCCGATCACACTGAGCATGGGGAATTTCGGCAGCTCGAGCGGCGTCACACAATATGCCGGCACCAGTCTTGACCTCAACAGCCTCACTCAGAACGGCATGGCGTCAGGCACCTATTCCGGCACCACGATCAATTCGTCGGGGCAGGTGATCGCGAGTTATTCCAATGGCAATAACGCGATTGTGGCACAGGTGCCGCTGGCCAACTTCGCCGACGCCGACGGACTTCAGCGCGAGAACGGCCAGAATTTCGCGGCCACGACGGATTCCGGCACGGCCAATGTGGTGGCAGAAAATACCGACGGTACCGGCTCGCTCGTGACCAGTTCGGTGGAAAGTTCCAACGTCAATCTTTCGCTGCAGCTCACCCAATTGATCGTGGCGCAGCAAGCGTATTCCGCTAATACCAAGGTCGTCACCGCGGCCGACCAACTGTTGCAGACCACGATCAGCATGGTCACCTAGGCACGTATCCGCGTCATGAACATCTTCTCTGCCCTCGACATCGCCGCAAGCGGCATACTTACGGTCAACAACCAACTGTCCGTGGTGGCCAACAACATCGCCAACCAAAACACCACAGCTTACGCCACCGAACTCGGCAATCAGAGCGCGATCGTCGCCGGGGGCACCGGCATGGGTGTGGTCAGCACCGCTACCACGCGCGACATCGATCTCAGCCTGCAAGGCGCGGTATTTACGCAGAATGCCTCGGTGGCATCGCTCGCCACGCAGAACACCGCGCTTTCCGCGATCGACGATGTCTCCGGCACGACCGGCGCCGGCAACGATCTGCCGAGCCTGCTGGGAAATTTACAGGCTTCGTTCACTACTCTTTCAAGCACGCCCGACAGCGGGGCGGCGCAGTCCGAAGTGGTGAGCGCGGCGAGCGTGCTTGCAAGCGGAATCAACAATATTTCCGGCGCCGTGGCCAGCCAGCGCCAGAGCGCGCAGGACAACATCGTGGCCAACGTGAGCACGCTGAACCGCGCACTTGCTACGGTCGGCACGCTCAACGCGCAGATCGTGCTCAACCAGGCCATGGGCTTAGGGACCGCCGATCTCCAAAATCAACGCGACATTTCCGAACAGGCTATTTCGAGTCTCGTCGACGTCAAATTCGTCACGTCGCCGAATGGTGCTGTGCAGGCGATTACAAATTCGGGGTTGACGTTGCCCACGGACGGTACCGGGCTCACCACGTCGGCCACCACCATAACCGCTGCCTCCACCTACCCCAGCGATATTCCCGCCATCGCGCTCGATGGCACCGATGTCACGGGATCGCTCACTGGGGGCTCGATTGGCGCCGCGATCACGTTGCGGGATACGACTTTGCCCGCGCGTCAAGCCGAACTCGATGAATTTTCCGAACAGCTCGCCACGCGTTTCTCGGCGCAGGGCCTGGATCTATTTACCGACGGCGCGGAAGGCGTACCCGCCACGGGTTCGCCGACTCAGACCAATTACGTCGGATTTGCCGGCTCGATCGAGGTCAATCCGGCGGTAAGCGCGACCGTGAGCCTGGTGCGGGACGGTACGCAGGATGTAGCGGGCAGCACCACCGGCGCCAGCGCCTTTACCAGGAACAGCGCCGGCACCGCGGGCTTTACCACGCTGATCAATCGTGTTCTCAACTACACCTTCGGCGGCGACGTTCAATCAAACGTGGCACAAACCACCATCCCGACTTCGGGCCTCGGCCCCAATGGTTCGGACAGCGTCGGCTACAATCCGGGCGAAAGCCTGAGCAGTTTCGTCTCCGCGTTCAGTTCCAACGATGCAGCCGAGGTCTCCAATGTCTCGTCGCAACTGACCGGCGAAACCGACACTCAGACCACGCTGCAAAACCAACTCTCCAGCGGCTCGGCGGTATCGGTTGACGCGCAGATGTCCGACATGGTGCAGCTGCAGAATTCCTACGCCGCCAACGCGAAAGTGCTTACGACGGTCGAGGGCTTGTGGACCGATTTGTTCGATGCCGTAGACCCCGGCTGATAGGATTATTCGATGTCCAATAGCATCAGCGCCTCCAATGGCAACTACAACACGCTGGCCGAAATCATCATCGCCGGCAGTACTGGCACAAGCAACGAACTTGCCAAACTCGAGGAGCAAAGTGCGTCGGGGTATGTGGCGCAAACCTTTGGCGGCATTGGCGCTGCTTCGCAAACGGTGTTTGATCTCGATCCGCAGATTACACAGATCGGTGCTTACCAGACCAACATCGCGAGCGCCACCACCAACATGAGCATTACGCAGACCGCGATGACCCAAATCGCCTCGATCGCGCAAACATTCAGTTCCGACCTACCGGACATCAACGACAGCAGCAGCAACGAGATCGACAGTGTGGCAGCAAACGCGCGCTTGGCGCTTTCACAGGTGGCGAGCCTGCTTGATACCACCAACGGCGAGGGTTACGTGTTTTCTGGACAGGACAGCAGCAATCCGCCGATCGCCGATCCCGATGCGATCACAAGCTCCGGGATGTACACGCAGATCAATACCGCCGTAAACAGTCTCGGCACTCTCGGCGCCGCCGGTGTTATCAGCGCCGCCGTTACATCGGCAAGTTCCAATGCCTCCGGAACCACACCCTATTCGGCCTACCTGTCCGGCGGCTCTGTCGCTACCAGCGTGCAGGTGGGTGAAAATCAATCCGTACAGACCGGTCTTTTGGCGAATAGTAATACGCTTGTACCCCCCACCTCCGGCACCAACACCACCGGATCCTACATGCGCGACCTGCTGATGTCGCTGTCGGTTCTCGGCTCGCTCAATTCCTCGCAATCGACCGATACCGGTTTGCCTGACTTGATTAGTGGCCTGCAGAGTACGCTCTCCGGCGTGATCGATGCGATGGGCACCGAGCAAGGCATTCTGGGCGACAGCCAAACCGCGATTACCACACAAAGCACCAACTATACCGATCTCACCACGACGCTGACCAGCCAGATTTCGAATGTTCAAGACGTCAACCTTGCGAGCGTCTCCACGCAACTGCAATCGGTGCAAACGCAGCTTACCGCTTCGTATCAGTTGATTGCCAATCTGAAGTCACTTTCTTTGACCAACTACTTATAATGTTTGATTGCCTTTACCGTAAATTAACCTCGACGGCCCTATCTTTCGTGCACGGTCGCGAAAAGGCGCCCAGCCAGTCAATTCTTCCAGGTATGTAAGGTAAGACACCATGGACCTGTTTTCCGTCAATACGAACAACGCCGCTTCGATCGCCCTCGAGACGCTAACTTCGGTTACGTCTTCGATGAACGATGCCCAGAAGCAAATTTCTACAGGCTTTCGGGTCGCGGGTGCGAAGGACGATGGCGCCGCCTTCGCGGTCGCCCAGCGCGTTCGCTCCGACGTTTCGACACTCACCACTGCCAATCAGCAGATTGGCAGCGCGACCAGCTTGGTTGGAACCACTATTACTGCCTTGACCGACGTTTCCAACACGTTGACTTCGATCCGTTCGACCATGACCGATCTGGCGAGCACCGGCCTCGACACAAAGACTCGCGCCAACTATACGGCGCAGTTGAAGCAGATGGTCTCGCAGGTTTCGTCCTATATCGAGGACTCGCAATACAATGGCAAGTCCTTGATCGGTGATGTCAACGGCGGCACCAAGAGCAGCGTAACGCTGGTTCGCAACGAAGTAGGCACCACCTACGGCATCGCGAGCTGGAGCGGAAAGAGCAACGTCACCACATCGCTTGCCAAAGCGACCGGCTCAGCCCTTACTGCAGGCTACTTCCAAAAGGCGCTTGGCAGCTCGGGGATGATCACCAACGTTGCCAATCTCGTCGCCACTTCTCTGAACAACTTCGGGTCGATCTCGAACTACCTCGACAACCAGGTCTCCTATAACAGCGATAAGATTGATTCGCTGAACACCGGCCTGGGCACTCTCGTCGACGCCAATCTGGCCCAAGAAGCGGCTCAGTTGGCGGCTCTGCAGATCCAGCAACAGCTTGCTACCCAGTCACTTTCGCTGGCCAATCAGGCACCGTCGATGTTGCTGAAACTGTTCCAGTAACCTGAATAGGCGGGCAAAATGCTCGCCTTTCGCTTTTCGCATCGCCACGTGCAGGATCAGAGTAGTGTCCAATCTCGTACTCGAATTGCGCTCAGGCGAAACCATGATCGTCAATGGCGCGCCGATTCGCTTTCGCACCAAGACCAGGCTGGAACTCACGGCTCATGCCCGGTTTCTATTCGGTAAGCAGATTATGCCCCCCGACGAAGCCGATAGCCCCGCGCGCCGGATCTATTTCGCCCTCCAGACCGCCTATATTGGCTCCGAGGAAGAACGCCGGGACGGACTTGAGTCCGCGCGTGGTCTGATCATGTCGTTCAAGACCGCTACTACGTCAAGCCTCGCGCGCGAAATTCTCGATCGCGCCATGACTGCCGCGGAAGCGGACGATTGTTACCAAGCGCTGAAGTATGTGCGCCGGGTAATCCGACATGAAGATATGATCTTGGGCCGCAACGAACCGTGCCCACCGGCTTTTCCCTCATCCTAACTACGGAGACAATCTGATGACAGCGGCAAAAAATGCGGCTTTGGCCTACGCTGTGGCGTCTAGCCACCGCGGCTTGCGGGAACAGGAAGCCGATGTGTTCAAGCGCGTCAACTATGTATTGCGCACTGCAACCAACGGACGCAAGCTTGATCGTGTGAAGGCGATCTCCGACAATCGGCGGCTGTGGACCACGCTCCTTAACCTGCTGCACGACCCGGACAACGCGTTGCCCGAGGAATTGCGGGCGTCGATCATATCAGTGGGCCGCACCGTCGAACGTGAGATGAACAATGTCTCGCCCAACTTTAGTTTCTTGATTGCCATCAATGAGAATATGGCGGCCGGCCTTTCGGGGCAGAGATAAGCATCGGTGGTGTCAGTATTTGGCGCGAACCTGGACTACGCAAGTCTATTCGGCTTTTCGGCGTCCGGATCTAATTCGTTTCTGAACACGCTCTACAACCCCACTGCGACCACCAACTCGCCGGCCGGTGCCCTTAACGCCCTGCAGAGTGCCGAAACAAACGAAACCAAGGATGTCGCTGTCGAGGCACAGCAGACCACGGTTGCGCGTAACATCGCCAATTTCACTACGGCCGTTCAAGGCGCCACCAGTGTTCAATCATTGTTGTCAAACCCTACCGTTCTTACGGTCATCCTCACCGCTAACGATCTTACCAGTCAGATTCCCTATACGGCGCTGGCACGGAAGGCTTTAATGTCTGACCCGACGGATAGCTCTTCGCTTGCCAACACTCTCACCGATACCAACTGGGCCTCGGCCGCGACGGCGTACAATTTTTATTCTAACGGCCTCACCGATATCCAAAAGCCCGCGACTATCGCAAGCATCACGAACGCCTATGCTGAGACTATGTGGCGCCTTTCGCTCGATACCACCACGCCCGGCCTTTCGAGTGCGCTCGATTTCCGTGCCAATGCTAGCTCGATCACCAGTGTCGATCAAATATTGGGTAACAGCGTGATGCGCGACGTTGTCACGACGGTACTGGGACTGCCGCTGCAAATCGCCGAACAACCGCTGAGCCAGCAGGAGTCCGATATCTCCTCACGCGTCAATCTCAGTGATTTTCAAAAAAGCCCTTATGTAGACAAAATGATTCAACAATATCTGATTCTCAAGGCCACCAATGCCGCCACCACTGCAACTCCTCTAAGCACCATAGCCAGTCTTACGGCCTGATCGTTTTTTAGACTCAAAAGGAGTCTCTCATGAGCCAAGCTCAATCCGCCGCGTCCGACGCCCTCGCCGAGCGCGTCGATCGCATGATCTATATCGGGCGTGTCGGCGCCGCGCGTCCCCTCGTCGCAGCCCTTCGCCGCATGGGTCTGCCGCGGTTCCGTCTGGATTTGTTGGAAGCCAAGCTCGCGCTACGTGAAGACCGCGTGGAAGATGCGCTGGCGGGACTCGACCGCGCCATCGACGCTGAAGCCGACAATGCGGAGTTGCGAAAGTGCCGTGCTGAGGCTAGGCTCAAGGCCAATAATATTATCGGCGCTGCCGACGATGCAGCCGAAGCGGTAATCCTCAACCAGGTCGATCCCGCCGGGAAGGCGCTGCTCGGTGTGGTGCTGATCGAAATGGAGCGTTACGACGAAGCGGTAGCCTGCCTTGCGGAAGCCGTGGCCGCCGACCCAGGACACCCATCGTATCGGCTCGGACTCGCTGAAGCGCTGCTTCGTGTCGGGCGCGTTGCTGAAGCTGAAGAGACGATGGATCAAGCTGTCGCGCTACACCCCGATAGGGTCGAGTTGCGCATAAAAGCAATTCTGCTGAGGATGCGCCAGCGAAACTTCCGCGGCGCTCTTGCGCTGGCTCTGGCCGCCCGGCTCGATGGGGTCGCCGACGCAGTAGTATTCGGTTTGTTAGGTCACGCGCACTCCAGCCTCAGTCAGCACGATCTCGCGGCCGAGGCTTACCGCGAAGCACTCAAGCTGTGCCCCGAGGACGCATATGTCCGCCATCTGGTGGCCTCATCGGGCGCGATGCCGGGCGCGGACCGGGCACCGCCGGAATATTTACGTGCGGTGTTCAATGGCTACGCCGAGCGGTTCGAGCCTCATCTGATCACGCTGCAATACCGTGTGCCGGGACTTATCCGCAAAGTGGTTGAACGCGAACTCGCCGATCAAACCGCGCCGGCGATGCTCGATCTCGGATGCGGCACCGGCCTGGTCGGCGTCACCTGTTCAGACTTGCCGCTTGGTCCGATTACCGGCGTGGATATTTCGCCGTTGATGCTGGTCAAAGCCGATGAAAAATCAGTCTACGCCGAGTTGATCGAGGCCGATCTGCCCCAATTTCTCGAAACTGATCCGCGCTCCTGGTCGCTGGTCACCGCCGGCGACGTGTTCTGCTATTTTGGTGATCTTTCCGGGATCTTCATCAAACTACGCACTCGTGTGGCGGCCGGTGGGCTATTCGTGTTCTCGGTGGAGGAATTGCTGCCGGATGCCGAAGGCGTAAAGCAGGGTGACGGCGCCCATGCTCTCGGCCGTCTTGGGCGCTACGCTCACTCGTTCGAGCACGTTCAGGCGGCTGCCGGTGCGGCCGGCTTTGCCATCGAACAGATGCAACGTGAAGACCTGCGCCAGGAATCCGACACCCCCGTACCGGGGTTGCTGGTAACGCTACGGGCTCAGTTCCATGTTTGATATTCCTGGTGCTCAGCGTGGGCTGGCGTTGCTCGCCGCCGAACATCCCGAAGAGGCTCTGCCGCTGCTGCGGCAAGCGGTCCAGCAAGGACAAGCCACACCCAAGATTCTTCTAGGTGTCGCGCTTGCTACAGAACAGACGCAGGGCCCCGATCAGGCCCGCTCGCTTTATCGCGCCTTGCCCGAACTGTTTCCACAATGGGATGAGGCCGTGCTACGCTGGGCCGATTTCCTGCGCCGCACGAGCGATGCGGCCGAGGCTGAGATCGCCTATCGCGCCACGTTGGAGATCAATCCGAATCGCGTCGAGGCACTGATATCGCTGGGCGGCCTGTTGCTCGTCCGCGATCTCGGCCGCGAGGCCCAAATTCCTTTATTGCGCGCCTGTGGGCTAGCGCCGGAGCGCGCCGATGCATGGAACCAGCTCGGGCTTGCTTTTGCCGGCGCTCGCGATTTCGGAATTGCAGTCACCGCGTTTTCGCTAGCCCAGCAACGAGAGCCGTCCAATTACGAATACGCGATGCATCGGGTCGAAGCAGCCTGGCGCGCCAAGAAATTCGAAGCTGAACTCGCGCTGATCGAACGCGAATGCGCCGAATTCCCGCTCGATCCCGTGCTGGTAACAGCGCGCGGTTTTCTACTGGGGTTACTCGGCCGTCTCGACGAGGCCGCCGACGCGCTCGAAGCCGCCTGCGTGTTGGCGCCTGACGACAGCCAACCAGCAATGCAGTTGGCAATCGCAATGTTGCGGCTCGATCGGAACGAAGCCGCAATTCCCTTGCTCCGGCATCTCTACGCGCGGTTTCCGGAAAACCAGCAATTGGCAAACGATCTGGCCGTGGCCTTGATGCGCTCGCATTGGCATAGCGAAGCTGCTGAGATCCTACAGGAATGCCTGGAGCGACATCCCTGGAATACTCCCACCGCCTGCAACCTGGTGATTACATTGCTCTGGCAAGGGCACCAGGCCGAGGCGGTTGCGTTGGCGCGACGAGCCATTGCGGCCGATCCCAAGGCCACCCAGCCGCGGCGCGTGCTGTGCAACGCGCTTCCCTATGCCGAAGGCGAGGATGGTGCCACGGTGCTTGCCAGCGCCGTCGAATGCGCCGCCACCTTGTATCGGCCACCGGCCGCCGCCTTCGCCGTCTCGCCCGACCCTGTAAAGCGTTTGCGTCTTGGATTGCTTTCCGATTTGCTGTGTACCCACCCCGCCGGATGGCTTACAGTTGCGGGATTCGAGGCGCTGGATCCGGCTGAATTCGAAATCATCGTGTTCGGTCGCAATGCCGGCGACACGATTTCCCGCCGCATCGGCACGATTGCATCGGAATGGGTCGCGATCGACGGCATGGACGATCCCGCCCTTGCGGCCGCGATCCGTGCGCGGGAGATTGATATTCTGATCGACCTCGGTGGCTGGGGCGACCACGGGCGCCTTCCGGTGTGCGCGTTCCGGCCGGCGCCGGTGCAGATCAAGTGGGTCGGGATGCAAAACCATAGCACCGGTCTCGCCGAAATCGATTGGATGGTCTCCGATAGTTGGGAAACTCCGGCTGAACTGGCCCCTCTCTATAGCGAGAAACTCCTGGTTCTTCCCGACGGCTACGTCTGCTACAGTCCCCCGCCGTACGCGCCCGATGTCGGTCCGCTGCCGGCACTTGACACCGGCACAATCACCTTCGGCTGTTTCAACAACCTGGCGAAAATCACCGATGGTGCCGTCGCAGTCTGGAGCCGGATACTCACACGCTTGCCGGACGCGCGGATCATACTAAAAACCCATCAGTTCAGCGAGGTTAGCTCGCGTACCTTCATTCATGCCAAATTCGCAGCAAACGGCATCGCCGAGTCGCGCGTAGTGCTGGAAGGCCGCAGTCCTCACCGTGAGTTTCTCGGCGCTTACAATAAGATCGATATCGCGCTGGATCCGTTTCCCTATTCGGGTGGCCTTGGCACCTGTGAGGCGCTGTGGATGGGCGTGCCCACGGTGACCCTGCCTGGCGACACATTCGCCTCGCGCCATTCGATGAGCCACCTATGCAATGTCGGACTTCACGAGTGGGTTGCTGAAGATATCGAGGCCTACATCGGAACGGCAATCGCCAAAGCCTCGGATCTGCCGGCTCTCGCCACGCTGCGTAATCATTTGCGGGCAATCGTTAAGGCGAGCCCCCTATGCGACGCGCCCCGCTTCGGCAGAAACCTGGGCGCGGCCCTCCGTAACTGCTGGCGTGCCTACGCCAGTGTCCATTCACAATGAGCAATCGTGAAATCGATAAGTTGAAGTGAAGAAGGAAGCATCTTTTTTGAAAAAAAGAAGCAAAAAACTTTTGATCAAATGTAGCGCGCCGACCATGGATCGGTGCCCCAGGTGACAAAGTTTTTTTGCTTTTTTTTGTTCAAAAAAGAAGGCTCTTTCTACACTCACTCTTCCGGGAAAGGAGAGTGTCGCAAAGGATGATTGGAAACCGACCCGGCCGCGTGCTGTTCCTGGTTCATAATATCGAAGCATGGGACAGCCTTGCGGATGTTTTCGACCAAATGCAAGCCGCGCCGGACTTCGAGCCCATGGTAGCGACGATCCCGTGTCTCTACCATCACGGCAGCGATAATTCCGATGGTGAGGTGGCGAACCACAACGGGCTATCCCGTCTCGGCGTGCCGCATTTTCGTCCCGCCACAGGCGACCCGGAGATCGCGCTTGATTTCATCAAGAAAATAACGCCGGACATCATATTCCGGCAATCGCCGTGGGAAATGGACATCCCGACCGCCTTCGGCGCAAATTCGCTGACCTTTGCGCGGTTGTGCTACGTTCCTTACTTTGTCGGCGCCGTTGTCGATGATTTCAGTGCCGGCGGGGACAGGATTGATCTTCATGGCGACCAGCTTCTGCACCGCCTATGCTGGCGGATCTACGCGGAACACGAGATCACAGTGCAGAATATGCGCGCACGATCCTCTCGTGGTGGCGACCATATCGTGCTATCAGGACACCCTAAACTCGATCGGTTGTGGAAGACTCGCGCTCGCCCGGCGTGGCCGATCGAGTCTGGAACAAGAGCGTTTCGCATAGTCTGGGCGCCCCACCATAGCATCACCGCCGGTTGGCTGGGATTTGGGACTTTCCTGCGCACCTACCGGGACATGTTAGCCTGGGCGCAAGAAGATCCCGCAATCGAAATCGTCCTGAAGCCGCATCCTGCGTTGTTCGGACGGCTTCGCGGCGACCCCACCATGCGGCCCGAGGGTTTGGCGGAATTCTTGCGCGCATGGGGCGTATTGCCCAACACCGCAATTGTCGAGGGCGGTGATTATGGCCCGCTGTTCGCCGGCTCCGACGCGATGATCACGGACGGCATCAGTTTTCTGAGCGAATACCAGATCTTCGATAAGCCGTTGGTGTTTCTGGATAGCGGCCACCACGTGCCGTTCAACCGGCTTGGCGAGCAAATCATCGCGTCGGCTTGGCGGGTCGGCTTGGTCGCCGATGCCCGCGCGTTCCTGAACGATTTTAGGCGGCAAGGCATGGATCCGACTGCGAAAAGCCGCATTGCAACGATGCAGCTCCTGCGCCCGTTCCCCGGCGAGGCGGCCCAGCGGATTGTTCAGGATCTGCGCGTTGGGTTGGGTACTTAGTTAATAAAACCAAATTGTTAGAGCAGGGTGGAAGCTTCTTTTTGTGAACAAAAGAAGCAAAAAAACTTTGTCAATTTAGGGCCGGGATTACCATCATCCGCGGACGGCGCACGCCGAGAGGTGACCAAAAGGTTTTTGCTTCTTTTTTTCAAAAAAGATGCTTCTTCCTCACTTCAACTGGGCACTTGCCTCCACGCGCAGGGGGACTAACTTATTCCGATCACTCGGAAGGACCATCCTGATGCCCGCCTATCGCAGTCGCACCAGCACCCACGGCAGAAACATGGCCGGCGCGCGCAGCCTGTGGCGCGCAACCGGCATGGTCGACGGGGACTTCGGCAAGCCGATCATCGCGATCGCCAACAGCTTCACCCAATTCGTGCCCGGGCACGTGCACCTCAAGGATCTGGGCCAACTTGTCGCCGCCGAGGTCTATAAGGCCGGCGGAGTTGCCAAGGAATTCAATACCATCGCGATCGACGACGGCATCGCCATGGGGCACGAGGGCATGCTCTACAGCCTGCCGTCGCGCGATCTGATCGCGGATTCGGTTGAATACATGGTGAACGGGCACTGTGCGGACGCGCTGGTGTGTATCTCCAACTGCGACAAGATCACCCCCGGCATGCTGATGGCAGCCATGCGGTTGAATATCCCGACGGTGTTCGTCTCCGGCGGGCCGATGGAGGCGGGCAAGGTCGGTACCGGCGCCAAACTTCGTTCAGTCGATCTGATTACGGCGATGGTTGCCGCGGCCGATCCCAATGTAAGCGAAGAAGACAGTGCCGAAATGGAGCGCTCGGCCTGTCCCACCTGCGGGTCTTGCTCGGGCATGTTCACCGCCAATTCGATGAATTGTCTCACCGAGGCGCTTGGCCTGTCGTTGCCCGGGAACGGAAGCCTGATGGCCACCCACGCGGCACGTAAGAAATTGTTCGTCGAAGCCGGTTGGCAGATCGTCGATCTGGCGCGGCGCTATTACGAACAGAATGATGCCTCGGTGCTGCCGCGCTCGATTGCTTCATTTGCGGCGTTCGAGAATGCGATGACGCTTGACATTGCGATGGGTGGGTCCACCAACACCGTGTTGCATCTGCTGGCCGCGGCGCACGAGGCGGGGCTCGATTTTACCATGGGCGATATCGACCGGCTGTCGCGCCGAGTGCCCAATTTGTGCAAAGTCGCGCCCTCGGTGGCCGATGTGCACATGGAAGATGTTCATCGCGCAGGCGGGGTGATGGCGATCCTGGGCGAGCTTGGCCGCGCCGGATTGTTGCATCTCGACAGCCCCACCGTGCACGCGCCGACACTCGGCCAGGCTCTGGCGCGCTGGGACGTCGGGCAGAGCAATTCGGAGAATGCCATCAACCTGTATCTTTCGGCGCCGGGCGGCGTGCGCACGACCGTGGCGTTCAGCCAGGATCGCTATTATCGGGAGCTTGATCTCGATCGAGCCGAGGGCGTGATCCGCGACGTCGAGCACGCGTTCAGCAGGGATGGCGGCCTGGCGGTGCTATACGGCAATTTGGCCGAGGACGGAGCGATCGTGAAAACCGCGGGAGTGGATAAAGACTCGCTCGTGTTCGCGGGCCCGGCCCGGATTTTCGAAAGCCAGGACGAAGCGGTGGCCGGCATCCTGGCGGACAAGATCAAACCGGGCGACGTGGTGGTGATCCGGTATGAGGGTCCGAAGGGCGGCCCCGGAATGCAGGAGATGCTGTATCCGACCAGCTATTTGAAATCCAAAGGCTTGGGCAAGGTTTGTGCGCTGATCACCGATGGACGGTTTTCCGGCGGAACCGCGGGACTTTCGATCGGACATGTTTCGCCTGAGGCGGCCGAGGGCGGCGTGATCGGGCTGGTTCACGAGGGCGACCGGATCGAAATCGACATTCCGCGGCGCGTGCTTAGATTGGCTGTGGATGATGAAACGCTGGAGGCACGACGGGTGGCCCGCGGGGCCCTCCCGTGGAAGCCGGCGCATCGAGTAAGGAAGATATCGACGGCATTGAGGGCATACGCGGCTTTGGCGACGAGCGCGGCACGCGGGGCAGTGAGGAATGTGGAGCAGATTGGGGGCTAGGGGAAGGAAGAAGCATCTTTTTTGAAAAAAAGAAGCAAAAAACTTTTGTTCTGATGGAGTGCGCACGCAATGAATGAGTGCACCTCTAATTGACAAAGTTTTTTTGCTTCTTTTTGTTCACAAAAAGAAGACTTCTTCCCTTCCACTTCTCCCACCTACCCATGTTCCGGCGTCACCTCCCGGTGGCGATGATCCTCCAACCAATCGGCATTCTCCGCCAGAGCCTCGCGCCCGAGGTCTTTGAGCAGGTGTTGATAGGCTTCAATTTCCTCGGGCGTTGCCAATTTGTCGGCCTCCTGCAAGGCGCGATCGAAGAGACTCCCCATTGCCTTGAAGCTTTGGGCGTGTCCTTCATAAGAGTATTTATCGGCGATGAAGTGGATCGAGGCGCCGATGGTAAGGAAGATCACAATAAGCACGAGCAGCAAATTACGCAGTAGTTCGCCAAGCGCGTCAGGCAGGTGCGAACCAAGCTTGGGGAAAAACGGCAAGCAGGCCGCAATCAGCAGCAGCACGGTTAGTGCCGTTGCGACCTTCAGGCATTGATCGCGCCGAGCAAGATAGTGATAATGCGCATCATGATTGATGCGCGCCTTGCCGGAGCTGCCGTCTGAGCCGATGAAATATAGCTTTTGATTGAGCAGCCAGGATTTCCGGATAATCGGCCGCCAATTTTCCTGGTGCGATTTCAATGCCACCGCGATCGCCCATAACGCAGGACCGCGCAGGGTAAACGAAATCCAGCCAAGCTCATCCTGCTGCTTACGCATGTAATAATCGGCGACCGCGTTTGGTATGCCGGCGAGCGCCCAGAAGATCTGGACACGCATTGCCTCCGCCAAAGCGCGGTAGTCCTGAAAGCGGTTCTGCCATTCGCCCTTTACGACTACCCGTTCGTGAAATTGGTAGATACCGAGAAGAATACAGAGGTTGGCCGCGATCCATGCAGGATTCTTGTTCAGGTGAGCGTAGATTTCAAAGCACGCGACCGCGAAAGCAAGAAGCAAGGGATAGAAAGTCACTACTCCGGGAACATGGTAAAGGCGCTGCCGCAAAGTCGCGGTGGCCGGGGCGTCGCCAAGCAGACGTCGCTGGTGATACTGCGCCGCAGTGTCTGCCGCGGCCTGGCGTTTGCACAGATACGCCAGCTCAGTCGCCACATCGTGATCGGTTGCAGCAGCATCGCCGACACCAAGAAATTCGATCTGCGCGGTGAGAATGCCCTGATAATACCGCTTGAACCTGCGCTCATCGGCGTTGAGCGTCGCGATTTCGGCAAAGGGGTGGTTAAATTTTGAGCCGACGCTGCCAACGACGCTCTCGACCGCCGCTTCGGGAGACGGATATTCGGCACCACCCGCGAGCGAGATCGCACCGGCGACGCCGGCAGGGGGCGCCCGTCCGGCACGCGGGGTCAGGATGTGCAGCACCGGGCCGCCGCTGGCGAGGTCGAGACGAGAACTCGCGTCGCGGAACAAGCGGCTGAGGCGAAATCCGGCGGCGTGGAACTCGCCGTGCTGGCGCATATAGACCACGTGGCCGGTGCCCCCGCGGCCGTCCTGCCGGGCCTGCGCTTGTGCGGGATCATCCGCGGGCCAGGGCGTCCCGTCCCATAACGCGATGACGATGTGCGAAAAGCGCGACATCACCGCGCCGAGCTGTTCGTATTGCAACTTGTCGGTATTGGGATCGCCGGGCAGCACCAACGGCAATTCCAGCCTCAGGCTGGAGAGGGCCCAGTGGTGCTCGAGTTTCTCTCGCCCTTCGGTGGTGTCGATCGTTTTGGTAAAGTCTGCCTTGGGCATCGGCAGCACGGCGAGGTGGGGTATTCCCAGCTCGGCCGCCACTTCGGCCGCCAACTGGTCGGCGCCCTCCGCTAGGCCGGTGGCGAGATGCAGGTCAGCGTGAAAGCGTGATTGTAGAGCCTGGAGGGTATCGTGCAGGCTGGACCTCACGCCGGTCAGTGCCTCGGGCGCGATGGCGCGGTGCCCGCTGATGCCGACGATGATCGGGAAGCAGGGCTGTGGGCTGGCTTCCATCGGCATTCAGTTGTCGCTCAGGTTCTTGAGGGCGTTTTTGGCGTTGGTATTGCCGAGATCGGCGGCCTTTTGGTACCAGATTCGCGCCTGTGCGTTGTCCGGGCTTACGCCGTCGCCATCCCGATAGACGTTTCCGATCAGATCCATGGCGCCCGCATTTCCAAGATCGGCGGCCTTGCGGTACCAACTCAGCGCCTGAGCATAATCCTGGGCTACCGCCTGGCCGCTGAAATAATCGAGACCGATATTGGTCATCGCAGCGGCGTTGCCAAGGTCCGCGGCCCGCCGGTACCATTTGAGGGCGGTGGCGTAATCCTGAGCCACGCCATGACCGTAATCGTACGCGAAGCCGATGCTGTTCATCGCGTCCGAATTCCCGAGATCGGCGGCCTTGTGGTACCAGCTCAACGCCTGGGCATAATCCTGGGAGATCCCATTGCCGTTGGCATATGCGTCGCCAAGGGCATCCATGGCATTCGCGTCACCCTGGCCGGCGGCCTTGCGGAACCAGCTTAGTGCCTGGGCATAGTCCTGGGAGACCCCCAGACCATTGGAATAGTCGATACCTATGTTCGTCATCGCGGCGGCGTCCCCGGCGTCGGCGGCCTGATGGTACCAGCTTAGTGCCTGGACATTATCCTGGGTTACGCCATGTCCGAAATCATACGCGTAACCGATGCTGTTCAACGCGTCC
>Ga0302308_10000742_pt1 | contig 27804 bp, 30 predicted proteins | sample III_Palsa_E3_3_FD_200531 | JGI IMG/M metagenome (GOLD analysis project Ga0302308, IMG submission 200531) | Peat permafrost microbial communities from Stordalen Mire near Abisko, Sweden - III_Palsa_E3_3 | ecosystem: Environmental > Terrestrial > Soil > Palsa > Peat permafrost | place: Sweden...
GTCACGATGTCACGCATGATGCGGGTGATGTCGAAGTCCTTTGGCGTGTACACAGCGGCGACGCCGGCCTGCCGCAGCGCCGCGACGTCCTGCTCGGGGATGATCCCGCCCACGACCACAGGCGCCGTCACGCCAGCCTCATGCAGCGCGTCGATCACCGCCGGGATCAGCTCGCGATGTGAACCCGAGAGGATCGATAGGCCGATCACGTGCACGCCCTCCTGCAGGGCTGACGCTGCGATCTGGGCGGGGGTCAGGCGGATCCCTTCATAGACGACGTCCATGCCCGCATCGCGAGCGCGGACCGCGATCTGCTCGGCTCCGTTGGAATGCCCATCGAGGCCCGGCTTGCCCACGAGAATCTTCGGTCGGCGCCCCAGCTTCTCCTGCAGGCGCGAGATCTCGCCCTGCAGCTCGCTCAGCTCTGCGTCTGGCACCGCCGCCGAGGCCTCGCCTACGCCTGTGGGGCCGTGGTAGCTCCCGAACACCTCACGCAGCGTCCGCGACCACTCTCCCGTGGTCGCCCCCGCGCGTGCAGCCGCGATCGTCGCCAGCATCAGGTTCTCCTCAGCGTCGACGTCGCCAGCCACCGCGGCCAGTGCTGCGAGCGCCGCGTCTACAGCGGACTGATCACGCTGTGAGCGCCAGTGACGTATGTCCTCGATCTGCTGCGCTTCGACCGCCTGATCGACCACCAGGATGCCGCCCTCGGCGTCGGCGGTGAGCGGCGAGATCTCGCTCTCGGTGAAGCGATTCTGCCCAACCACGATCTGCTCGCCAGCCTCGATCCGACGGATGCGCTCGCGGTGGGATTCGACCAGGGCAGCCTTCATGTAGGGGACCGCCTCGACCGCGCCTCCGTGCTCGGCCACGACCGCTATCTCCGCGCGCGCGCCGTCCAGCAGCTCCTGCACGAGCGCCTCCATGACCTTGGAGCCCTCGAAGATGTCGGGGTACTCGAGAATGTCGGTTTCGTAAGCGAGCACCTGCTGGATGCGCAGCGACCACTGCTGGTCCCACGGGCGGGGCAGCCCGAGTGCCTCGTTCCACGCGGGCAGCTGGATCGCGCGTGCGCGCGCGTCGCGTCCGAGCGTGACCGCAAGCGCCTCGAGCACGATCCGCTGCACGTTGTTCTCAGGCTGCGCCTCGGTCAGGCCGAGCGAGTTGACCTGCACGCCGTAGCGGAAGCGCAGGTGGCGCTCGTCCTTGACGCCGTAGCGCTCGCGCCCCAGCTCTTCCCACAGGATCGACATAGCGCGCAACTTGGCGTGCTCCTCGACGAAGCGCACACCAGCGTTGACGAAGAAGGAGATCCGTCCGAACACCGCTTCCAAGCGCTCCTCCGGCACCCGCTCGCGTGCGGCGTCGAGCACAGCGATCGCGTTGCTCATCGCGTAGGCGATCTCCTGAACGGGAGTGGCGCCGGCCTCCTGCAGGTGATAGGAGCAGATGTTGATGGGGTTCCACTTAGGGACGTGCTCGACCGTGTAGGCGATCATGTCCGCGATCAAGCGCATCGACGGCGCCGGCGGGAACGCATAGGTACCACGCGCCAGGAACTCCTTGATGATGTCGTTCTGCGTGGTGCCCTGCAAGTGCTCCTCGCTCACGCCCTGCTCCTCAGCCGCAACGATGTACAGCGCCAGCAGCCATGCGGCGGTCGCGTTGATCGTCATCGACGTGTTCATCGTCTCGAGCGGAATGCCGTCCATCAGCGCCGCCATGTCGCCGCGATGGGAGACCGGCACACCAACCTTGCCCACCTCACCACGCGCCAGCTCGTCGTCAGGGTCATAGCCGGTCTGCGTGGGCAGGTCGAACGCGACCGACAGGCCAGTCTGGCCCTTCTCCAGGTTCAGCCGGTAGAGCTCGTTTGAGGCCTTCGCTGTGGAGTGCCCCGCGTAGGTGCGCATCATCCACGGCCGGTCGGGCTTAGGCAGGCGCGCGGCGTGCTCGTCGCTCATGCTGTCAATTGTACGGTCGCGCGGAGAGCTTTATCCTGCGGGCCATGGATCAGACCATCGAGAAGCCACGCCTAGGTGGAGCGGGAACCGGTCTCGGCGGAGCTTGGAGGGTGATCGTGTGCAACGACGATCACAACACCTTCGATCATGTCGCACGCACGCTCGCCCGCTTCATTCCCGGGGTCACGCTCAAGCGCGGCATGGAGATCGCCAACGTGATTCACGCCTCGGGCAAGGCCATCGTCTTCAGCGGTCAGCAGGAGACAGCCGAGCACTACTGGGAGCAGCTGAAGGGCGCGGGGCTGACAATGGCGCCCCTCGAGCAGGGCTGAGCGAAGTCTCGCAACGCGCCACTGAGACGGACGAGGACGACGCCCGGCGCCGCGGCCACGTTCGTCTCAGGCTACGTCGCCGACCGCGGCACCGTTGCCGTGGCCGTTGCCGTGCGCGATCGCGTTGCCATTGATCGCCCCATGGGCGGTGTGGTCCCACCAGCCATAGAGCACAGGCACCTGGTACCAGCTGGAGTGGGTTGCGCGGAAGTAGGTCATCTCCGGTCCGCCCCAGTAGCGTTCCCAATCAATGTGCTCCGCGAAGGCCGCCAGCTGTTGGAAGCGATAGCGGTCATCTTGCGCGCGGTAGACATCGTAAGAGCTCGCGCCGTAGCGCAGCGCGGTGGCCGCCACCTCGTTCAGCGCCTCCTCGAAGGCGTCTTGGCGGAAGCCTGTGGCGTACCAGGGAACAATCACCGTGCCAGCCATCAGGCACCCACCTCTGCGTGAATCGCGCCGGGGCCCTCAGCGGTCTTGCCCTGGCCCTCGGCGTCGGCGCCGACGAGGATCGAGATCTTGCCGAGATGCTTGTTTTCGAGCATCAGCTGGTGCGCTTCGGCGACGCCCTCGAAGCCGAGCGTGCGCCACAGCACCGGTTGGATCTGGCCTGACTCGATCAGCTCGTTCGCCTTCGTGCACTCATATGCGTTGGCGAAATGCGATCCCAGGATCTCCTTCTGGCGCATCCACAGGTAGGCCACGTTGAAATCCAGGTCCAGGCCGGTGGTGCCCGCGCAGATCACAACTTTGCCGAACGTCTTGACCGTGAACACCGACGTCGGGAAGGTCGCTTTGCCGACGTGCTCGAACACGATGTCGGGCGCGTCGCCCAGGATCTCCTTGACGCGCTTGGCGAAGCCACGGGACACCTTGAAGCGTGCAGCCTCCTCCTCCTCGCTCTCACCGCCCTTGCGCATCATCCCGTCGAACTCACCGCGGTTGATGTAGTCGACCGCGCCGAGGCGCTTGACGAGCTCGCCCTTCTCCTCGGAGGACACGACGCCCACCGAGTGCGCGCCAGCGGCAGCACAGATTTGCGTGGCGAACACGCCAAGCCCTCCAGCTGCTCCCCAGATCAGCACCTTCTGGCCTGCTTGGAGTTTGCATCGCGTGATCAGCATGCGGTAGGCGGTGAAGTACACGAGCCCGTAGGAGGCCGCCTCCTCCCAGGTCAGCGCCGCCGGCTTTGGCAGCAGCTGCTGCGCTTGCACCTTGGTGAACTGGGCGAAGGAGCCCCACGTCGTCTCATAGCCCCAGATCCTCTGCGAGGGCGCCGCCATCGGGTCAAGGCCATGTACCTCCGGGTCCTCGTATGAGGCCATGTTGCAGTGCACCACGACCTCGTCGCCGACCTTCCAGCGCGTGACGCCCGCGCCGACCTTCCAGACGATGCCAGAGGCGTCGGAGCCGCCGATGTGGTGGCCGAACTCAGGGTGGTCGCCGTAGCGCATCACCGACACCGGCTTGCCGAGCGCTGCCCACACATTGTTGTAGTTGACGCCAGCGGCCATCACTCGCACGATCACCTCGAAGGCGCCCGGCTCGGGCACCTCGATCTCCTCGAGTTGGAACGCATCCTTAGGTTCGCCGAAGCGCTCCTCGCGGATCACCCATGCTGCCATCGTCTTCGGCAGCTCGCCGGGTTCGGTGTCTACAGCGGAAACTTGTTGGAGATCGATCGCCACGTGCTCTGGAACCTCGTCGTTCGGGATCAGGGAAAGGAGCCCAATCCTACCCCGAGGGGGCTTGCGAGGCGTGGCGGAGCTCGCGGCGCCAGAGGAGCCGCAGGCCGGACCAGTCCTGATCGAGAGCCGCGACCTTCACATCGACCAGCCCCAGCGGCAGCGCGACCGAGCGGATGTCTTCGTCGCGGATGTCGCTGTCGTGGCCTGCGCCGCGCCGCGGCCACGCCGCCCAGATCGCGCCCGCCGGGTAGATGCGCGGCGCGAGCGTTGGGATGCGCTCGCGCATCTGCGCCAGCGCCGGGAAGAACGCAACGATGATCTCTGCTGGCGTATCCGTGTAAGGCTCACCAGACTCGATCGCGGTCGTTACGCCCTCAGGCAGATCCGAAACGCTCCAGTCCCAGGGCGGATCGACGAGCAGCAACGTGTCTCCAGTGCGTACACCGAGCTTCTTCCACAGTGGCGTGTTCGAGTAGCCAGCGCTCATCTACAGGCGGAAACCAGGCGGTCCTCAGACGTGGAGCGTCTCAGTCGCAGCTAGCGACGGCGTCTCCTGGGGACCGGAGACAGACTCATCGAGCGGGCGCAGATCGGAGATGGTGAGCTTAGGCTCGGTGCTGGCTGCCCTCGCGCGGACCAGCGTCCAGGCAAGCACAGCGCCGAGCAGCGCCACGGCTGAGCCGAGGCGCAGCCCGTACTGCAGTGCGTACACAAATGCCTGCTGTCCCGCGTCGACGATCTGCGCGGAGATGCCGTGCGGGACTTCGCCCGAGCCCAATCCCGCAGCCAGACGGGCGCGCGCGCCGCTGGGCAGCGTCGGCAGCAGCTGGTCGATCTTCGAGCGCCCGAGTGTGGCCACCATCGCACCCAGTACCGCCACGCCGAACGTTCCGCCGACCATTCGGTTCATCGAGAGAATGCCCGAAGCCACTCCCGCCTTGGCCGGTGCGACAGAGTTCATCGCGGCCATGCTCATCGGCGACATCACGAACGCCATCCCGATCCCCATCAGCATGAAGCCCGGCAGCAGCGTGCCGTAGCCGCTTGAGACCGTGAGCTGGGACTGCCAGAACAGCGCTCCGGAGACCGCAAGCAGGCCGAAGGTCATCAGCGGTCGTGGGCCAACGCGGTCAGCCAGACGCCCGGCGAGGGGGGCGATGATGACGATCATCAAGGTTGAGGGCAGGAAGCGCAGGCCGGCCTGCAGCGGCGAGTAGTGCAGCACGTTCTGCATGTACAGCGCCATGAAGAAGAACATCGCGAGCATTGCGAAGCTGACGATGAACGCCACTATGTTGGCGCCGAGGAATGTGCGCGAGCGGAAGAAGCTGAAGTCGACCATCGGCGAGGACTGTCGGCGCTCAACGACCGCGAAAGCGGCCAGGCCGGCCGCCGCGATCGCGAACAGCGCGAGCTCGCGCCCGGAGCCCCAGTGCCATTCGTTGCCCTCCACCAGCGCGAGCACGAGCGCCGCGAGGCCGGTGGTCAGCGTCAGCACGCCGGGTAGGTCCACCCGCTGGGCGACGCTCTCATCGCGCGACTCACGCACCGCGAACAGCGTCACCACGACCGCGCCGACCGCGACGGGCAGGTTCAAGAAGAAAATCGACTGCCAGCTGACGCTCTCCACCAGGAAGCCACCGAGAACGGGGCCGATCGCGAGCGCCAGCGCGGACACGCCCGCCCACGTGCCGATCGCCTTGCCGCGCTCCTGCGGCGGGAAGGCGTTGGTGATGATCGACAGCGTGGCCGGCATCATCATGGCTGAGCCGACACCCTGCACCGCGCGCCAGGCGACCAGCCAGGTGTCGTTTGGGGAGAAGCCGATGGCGCCGCTGGAGCACGCGAACACGACCACGCCCGCAAGGAAGACTTTGCGTCGTCCAAACAGGTCGCCGAGGCGCCCGCCGGTGACGAGCAGCACGGCGAAGGAGAGCGTGTACGCGTTGACCGTCCACTCGAGCGACGCGGTTGAGGCGTGCAGGCTGCGCTGGATCGAGGGCAGCGCGACGTTGACCACGGTGTTGTCGAGCATGATCATGAACAGCGCGAAGCACATCGCTCCCAGCGCCCACCAGCGGCGGTTGTCGTCGTTCATCTGCAGCAGTCGAATCCTCTCGGTCATCACGCGCTTCCCTTCTGGGTAGGTCTGTAGGCGGCGATCTCGGCGCGTCGCTCGAGGATCAGGCCCAAAGCGTGCTCCAGCGCGGTGGCCTCCTCGTCGCCGAGTGAGCTCAGCAGCCCCTGCAGGGCCGACAGGCGCGACTCATTGAGGGCTTGTGGCACCGTTCGACCGGCGTCTGTCAGGCGCACTCGCTTCATGCGCCGATCCTCTGAGTCCTCCTCGCGGCTGACAAAGCCGCGCTCGAAGAGCCCGTCTACCGCGCGACTCATCGCGGGGAGCGAGACGCCCATCGATTCGGCCAGCGCCTTTACCGAGCGCTCTTCGCCGTCCGCCTCCAATGCGCACAGCGCCTTGATTTGCGTGAACGACAGGTCAAGCTCGGCAATCGTGTTGAAGGTGCCCACGTTGGCAGTACGCATGAGGTAGCTGGCCAGCGCGTACATGTCGCGCGCGAGTGCCTCACGGCCAGCTTGCGTAGGCGCAGTAGTTGCTTGCATGCACGCAACTATATATGTGGCGCAATAGTTGTCTGTGTGTCATGCATCACACAGGACATCGCGCTACGCTCGATGCGAATGCCTGATTCAGAGCCTCCTGACGAGTCCGATCAGAGCCCCGCCGAGCAGGGCCCGAACATCATGATGCCCTCCGAGGAGTTCGCGGGCAAATGGGCAAACGCGGCCGCAATCGCGCGCACGCCGCACGAGTTCACGCTCGACTTCATGCGCATCGGGCCACAGGGTCAGCAGGGGGTGGTCGTCTCGCGCGTGTCCTTCTCGCCGCTGCTGGCGAGCCAGCTATTGGACCTTCTCGGCGAACAGTGGCGCGAGTACATAGAGGAATCCGGTGTGCCCCCCGAGGGCGAGCGCGATGGCTGAAGAGGAGCCGCTCAGAGGCAGCGAGGACATGGAGCCGACAAAGGTCCCGCTGACGGGCCCCAACGTCATCAGCACCTTTGACCTGCCGCCGCACCCCGATGCGGTCAAGGCGCAGGACGCCGCGATCCGCAAGCACCTCCAGGATCGCCGGCCACCCCCGCAAGACCCGTCGGACGCCGCCTGAAGGCGGCGTAGCTGGAGCTGTCAGTCGGGCAGGAGGGGGAGCTCGACGACCTCGGCGCTCGTGCCGTTATCGCCCACCTCCACGATCGCTCCCGGCTCGGCCTCGCGGCGAACCAGCGCCAGCGCCACCGGGCCGAGCCTAGGGGAGACCAGTGTGCTGGCAAGGTGGCCCACGGGACGATCGCCCAGTCGCAGCTGATCGCCTGTGGTGCCTGGAGCGGACAACCTTAGACCTCGCAGGTGGCGGTTGGGCTTGCCCTTGTAGTACAGGCGCGCGACCGTCTCCTGTCCCACGTAGCAGCCCTTGGTGAAGCTCACCGCACGCTCGTTCAACCCTGCCTCCTGTGGGATTACCGTGTCGTCGAGGTCGATCCCGTAGCGCGGGCGCCCGCGCTCGATGCGTAGGCACTCGGCGGCCTGCTCGCGGATCGGTGTCGCACCGCGCGCGCGCAACGCCGCGGCCAGCCTCTCGGTGTCAGCCGCATCGCAAATCAGATCCACGCCGACATCGGTGCGCACCGCCAGCGTGGCAATGCCGTCGATCTCGAGCGCCACGTTCGCGTGCTCGGCGTCGGCGAGCTGGTCGATCCCAGCGCGCTCGCCAGCGGCGATCACAGCGGCCTCGGGGCCGATCAGCGACAGCAGCCCACGCTCCAGCGTGCGCTTGTGCAGCTCGACCTCATAGCCGACCTTGAAACGGCGGATCATGTCGAACAGCGCTTGCAGTGCCACTCGCTCTGTGTCGAGCACCAGCTCCGACGGAGCCTCCTGTGGGTGCGCGCCCACAGCGAGGATTCGCAGGTCGCCGAGCATCTTGCCCTTGGGCGTGAGGAACGCGGCGTAGCGGCCTTCACCCGCCCGCAACCCCATCAGCTCGTTGGTGACCTGTCCGTTGAGGAACTCGATCGCACCGTTCCCGCTCAATGAGAGCTTGCCGCGATCGGAGCGGTCGATCAGCCCGCAGCTCTCAACGAGGGCTTGGTAGTCGCCGTCCAGGGTGTCGATGTGGGCGCTGGCCATTGCTTCGAGAATAGCCGCGCTAGGCTTCCCGGGAATGGCAATCGCAGAGACCTTCCAGCGCATCGTCGACGCGCTGCCCGAGGATTGGACCGATCTCGAGCTCGACCTGCGGATCGCCGACGAGTCGCGCTACGTGGAGGCGGCCCTGTATCTGGCCACCTGCAACGCGCGGCCGTACTCCCACCATGACTGGCATTGGCGCCTATTGGTGGCTCACCGCTTCGGGCACGCCGCCTCGGCGCCGACCGTGCACGGCGCGCTGGGTCTGCTCGACGATGCCGGCATCGAGGCTGAGCTGGTCGTGCGTGAGACGCGCAGCGGGCGGGTGGAGGTCACGCAGATGTGGGGGCGCCCACACTCGGCACGCGAGGAGTTTCGCCGCCTGCGGGCTCAGTAGCGATGGCCCGCGTGCTGGCGTTCACCGGCGATCTGCTGTTTGGCTCGCGCGTGCAGGGCGCGCTCACGCTTGCCGGCCACGATGTCGAGCTAATCGGCGACGCCACTCGGCTGAGGGAGCGTTTGGCCGGAAGCGATGAGCCCACGCTCGCGATGGCTGTGGTGCTGGTCGTGGACCTGACCGACGCTGAGCTCGATGGGGCGGGAGTGGTCGAGTCGCTCAAGCTGGCGGGCGAGCTGGGCTCGACGCCCACGCTGGGCTTCTATTCGCACGTCGACACGGCCGCGCGGGGGCGGGCTGAACGTGCCGGCTTTGACCTGGTGGTCGCGCGTTCGCGCATGGCCCGCGAGGGCCCCGAGCTGGTGGCGGGGCTGCTCTAGGCGACGTGCGAGCGGGCGGCCCTGCGCAGCAGCGGGTGATCCGGCGGCGCGCCCGGCCCGGGAACCGCCTGGGCATCGCGCACGGAAAGCCTCGCGCCGCACGCCTCGCACACGCGATGCGCATCCACCGCGCCGCCGCAGCCGCGATGTTCGAGCAGCACCGCCGGCCCAGCCTCGGGGACAGCGTAGCGGTCGCCCCATTGCATCAGCGCGACGATCGTCGGCCATAGGTCCAGGCCCTTCTCGGTGAGGCGATATTCATAGCGCGGCGGGCGCTCCTGATAGAGGCGCTTCTCGAGCACGCCCTGATCGAGCAGACGGGTCAGGCGTGTTTGCAGGACGTTGCGCGCGATGTCGAGGTTCTCCTGGAGCTCGTCGAAGCGGCGCAGGCCGAGCATCACGTTGCGCACGATCAGCAGCGACCAACGCTCGCCGACAACCTCGAGCGCGCCGGCGATACTGCAGATCTGGCTGTCGTAGTCGTTGCGAAGCATCCTCACAGCAGCTTAGACGACTTGGTTGCATGATGCAACCCTATGCTATGGTCCGTTTCATCATGCAACGGAAATGGCGCGTATCGCTCATCGTCTGCGTCGGGGTGTTCATGTCGAGCCTCGACCTGTTCATCGTCAACATCGCGTTCCCAGCGATCAGCAAGCACTTCGGCGGCGCCTCGCTCGGCTCGCTGTCGTGGATCCTTAGCGGCTACGCGATCGTGTTCGCTGCGCTGCTTGTCCCCGCAGGGCGCTGGGCGGACGCGTTTGGACGCAAGCGCGCGTTCCTGCTTGGCTTGGGGATCTTCGTCGCGGCTAGCACCGCCTGTGCGCTCGCACCATCGGTCGGCTTTCTGATTGGCGCCCGCATCGTGCAGGCTGCCGGTGGAGCGCTGATGCTGCCGACGTCGCTGGGTCTGATGCTCCCGGAGTTCGGGCCGCACGAGCGGCACGTGGCGATCGGCGTATGGGCAGCCACGGGCGGCATTGCCGCCGCTGCGGGCCCACCGCTGGGAGGACTGCTGGTTCAGGCTGACTGGCGTTGGGTGTTCCTGGTGAACGTGCCCATCGGGCTGCTGGGCCTTGGCTTCGGCTTGCGTACGCTGGCCGAGCGGCGCGAGCTCGGCGCTGGACGCCCGGACGTGGTTGGGGCGCTTGCGGTGATCGTCGCGATCGGCTCCCTTGTAGTGGCGATCGTCAAGGGCCAGGAATGGGGCTGGGCCTCACCAGCGATCCTCGCCCTGCTCGTGGTCAGCGTGTTGGGGCTACCCGCGATCTGGTGGCGCTCAGAACGTCATGACTCGCCAATCGTGGAGCCCGCGATGCTGCGGGTGCGTAGCTTCGGCTTGGCTGTGGGCGCCTCGGTGCTGTTCTTTGCGGGCTTTGGCGCGATGCTGCTCGCTGGCGTTCTGTTCTTGACGGGCGTATGGCACGAGAAAGTGTTGACGGCCGGCCTAATGCTGTTCCCCGGCCCGGCCATGGCAACCGCGTTCAGCGTGCCGTCTGCTCGTCTTGGCGCACGCGTGGGCTACCGCATCCCGGGCATGCTCGGCGCGCTGCTGTTCGTGGCCGGCCAGGTCTTCTACATCACGCAGACCGGCGACAGGCCTGCCTACCTATCTGAGTACCTACCCGGGATCATGATCAGCGGCGCGGGCGTGGGCCTGGTAATCCCCACGCTTACCGGCGCCGGTGCGTCCTCGCTTGCGCCCGAGCGCTTTGCCACCGGTGCGGCGGTGTTGACGATGGGTCGTCAGATCGGCGCCGCGCTCGGTGTGGCGCTGCTCGTGGCAGTGCTCGGCACGGCAACGAGCACGGCATCTGATTTCCACGCCGCATGGTTGATCAGCGTCGTGGGCGGTCTGACGGCTGGCCTCGCGTTGGCCGCGATCGGACGGCCGCTGCCAAGCGCAGTGGCCGCACCGGCGGTGGCTGATGTCACGGCTAGATCCGATGTGCCGGTGATCGTGGAGAGCGCAGCGTGAGCGCGACTGAGCATCGGCGTACGCGTAGCTTCAGCTGGGAGGACCCGGCCGCGAGCGCCGCGGCCGGCCTGCAGCTATCGGGTCTGCAGTGCATGCAGGCGATCGTTGACGGCACGCTCGCGCCGCCGCCGATCGCGCAGTTGCTCGACTTCGCGGTCATCGAGGTAGGAGAGGGTCGAGCGGTGTTCGCGATGGAGCCGGCAGAGTGGATGTACAACCCGATCGGCTCGGTCCACGGCGGCATTGCCGCGACGCTTCTGGACTCGTGCATGGGCTGTGCGGTTCACACCACGCTCGAGGCGGACGTTGGCTATACGACCGCTGATCTGCAGGTCCGCTACATCCGCGCGATGGGCGACGCGACGGGCCGTGTGCTGGCGGAAGGTCGCGTCATCCACAGAGGACGGCGCACCGCAACCGCCGAGGGACGGCTGTTCGTGGAGTCAGACGAGACCCTTATCGCCCACGGCACCACCGGCTGCATCATTCTCGCGTGAGCGCGAGCTAAAGGACGGGCAGTGAAGTATTACGCGGTTGTTATTGGCCAGGCTCAATGGCTACGGCCGCGTATAGCCTGGCGTATCTCATACATGCATGCGGTGAGAGCGAGGATTCCAACTGCCACTGACGCCCACATCGGTTCGCCGTGGCGTTGCGTTGCGAGATACAGCCAGCCGGCGGTTGCCAGGCCGTAGGCAAACGCGCGACGTCTGTGTGTCACGTCCCGACGCTACCTTCGCTCGGCAAGCCCACCAAGCGGCACGAGCGCAGCGTTGGGCACTCGCTCAAAGCTCGCGCCGTGATCGTCTGCGCGGCTGGCAAGCGCAGCGCGGATGACCATGCCGTGACAGACCACCAGTGCAGGCAGAACGCCGCGTTCGACATCGGCGAGGGCGGCGCTGACGCGTACCTCCTGCTGGGCGAATGACTCGCCGCCAGGGAATGCAAAGCTGGGGTCGGCGGCGGCAAACGCGTCGAAGCTCTCGGGCGCCTGTGCGCGCACCTCGGCGAAGCTGAGGTTCGTCCAGTCGCCGGCATCGGTCTCCATCAATCGCTCATCGTCTTTGGGCTCCAGGCCGATCTTCGCGGCAACGATGTCGGCGGTTTCGCGGGCACGCAACAGCGGGCTGCACCACAGCGCCCGGAATCCGTAGCCGGCGGCGCGCTCTGCCAGCTCTGCTGCCTGGGCTCTCCCGGTGTCATCGAGCGGCACCTGTTGCTGGCCTTGAAAGCGGCCCTCGTGGTTGTAGGCGGTCTGGCCGTGGCGGGCAAGGTAGATCTGGACTTGAGCGGCCATGGACATGGAAGCTGAGCATAATGGGGCCATGACCGTCCGGACCCAGCCCCGCCGGGTCCGTCGGGCGGCAGGCGGACTGCCAAATGAAGAGCGCTGTACATCGACGACTTCGGAGGATCGACATGAGTGACACGCCACCCCGCACCACCACCGACGCAGGCATCCCGGCCCCGAGCGACGAGCACTCGCTGACCGCGGGCGCGGATGGCCCGATCCTGCTGCAGGACCACTACCTGATCCAGAAGATGGCGCAGTTCAACCGCGAGCGCGTGCCCGAGCGGGTAGTGCACGCCAAGGGCGGCGCGGCGCACGGCTTCTTCGAAGTGACCGAGGACGTGACCCAGTGGACGAGTGCGTCATTCCTCTCAGCGGTGGGCAAGAAGACCGACACGTTCCTGCGCTTCTCAACCGTCGCAGGCGAGCTCGGCTCGGCGGACACCGCCCGCGACCCCCGCGGCTGGGCGCTGAAGTTCTACACCGAGGACGGCAACTACGACCTGGTCGGCAACAACACGCCGATCTTCTTCATCAAGGACCCGTCGAAGTTCTCCGACTTCATCCACTCACAGAAGCGGATGCCGGACACGCACACGCGTTCGAACAACGCGCAGTGGGACTTCTGGTCGCTCTCGCCGGAGTCCTACCAGCAAGTCTCCTTCCTGTTCTCAGACCGTGGCACGCCGAAGACGTGGCGCAACATGAACGGCTATGGCAGCCACACGTTCATGTGGGTTAACGCAGCTGGCGAGCGCCACTGGGTCAAGTACCACTTCAAGACCGTCCAAGGCATCGAGAACTTCACCGACCAAGAGGCAAAGACGATGGCCGCGGAGGACCCCGACTACCACCTGCGTGACATGTTCGAGTCGATCGCCAAGGGCGACGCGCCGGAATGGCGTCTGGAGATGCAGGTGATGCCGTTCGACGACGCCAAGGACTACCGCTTCAACCCGTTCGACCTGACCAAGGTGTGGCCGCACAGCGACTACCCGCCGATCACGATCGGCCGGTTGGTGCTCGATCGTAACCCGGAGAACTACTTCACCGAAGTCGAGCAGGCGTCGTTTGAGCCGGCGAACATGGTTCCGGGCATTGGCCCAAGCCCCGACCGCATGCTGCTGGGGCGGATGTTCAGCTACCCGGACACCCACCGCTACCGCATCGGCCCGAACTATCTACAGCTGCCGATCAACCGGCCCAAGAGCGAGGTGCACACCTACAACAAGGACGGCGCCATGCGCTACGAGCATTCGGGCGCCCAGCCGGTGTATGCGCCTAACAGCTTTGGTGGACCGCAGGCCGACCCGCGGCGCTACCCCGATGCGTCATGGCAAGCTGACGGCGACATCGTGCGCACCGCGCAGACGCTGCACTCAGAGGACGACGACTACGGCCAGGCGGGAACGCTGTATCGCGAGATCCTCTCCCAGACCGACCGTGACCACCTGGTGGAAAACCTCGTCGGGCATCTGGGCACCGACGTAGAAAAGGCGATCCAGGAGCGCGCGGTCGGTCATTGGAAGCAGGTTGACGCAGATCTCGGCGCGCGCCTGGCGGCGGGCATCGCCCTGGACGGATCCGGTAACGGCTCTGTACCGGAGCATCCAGGCCAGCCGGCCGAGCAGGGCGCCGGCGTGCAGGGCGGCGAGCCGCCGGTGGCTGAGCCAGCGCGCGGCTGAAGGCCGCACACTCATCGAAAGCTGATGGGGCCCCGCGTCAGATATGACGCGGGGCCCCATGAACGTGTTTAGCGGCCCGCCAGTAGCACGGGGCGCCCGGACGTCTATTTGCCTTTCTTCGCCGGTCTTAGTTCCGTGGGCACTTCGAAGGACAGTTCCTCGATCGATTCGATCGCCCCGGCTTTGTACTTGCCCTTCTTCGTTCCTTCCGTGGCGCTGAATTCGAGCTCGGTCGTTTTGCCTCCTTGGAACTTCGTCACGGCCTGGTGTCCTGCGCTTCGGGCGAAATTCAGCGTGTAGGATTCCGGTGGAGTGACAAGTGTTTCGAGTGGCGTGATTTCGCCTATGACCCCGCCCTTGGCTTCGAACTTGACTCCGTCGCATTCGAAGGTCGTAAAGAGGCCTTTCGGCTTGAGTTCGGCTCCGACTCTCGATGTTTTCGAGTCGATCGCGGCATAGGTCAACGTCAGGCTGTTGGTCACTATTTCACCGGAAGCGGCTGCCGGTGAAGTGCAGGCTACGTTGTTTGATTTTCCGTTGGGATTGATTTTCCACGCGATCACGACGCATTCGAAGTAGTGCCAACCTTCGCGCCGGTTCCACCGGTCGCGCTTGCATTCGATGATCGCGTTGGCGGTGTAGAGCAGCGTCTTGAAGCTGCCGAGTTCCGGTTCAGGTGGTGGGTTGCCCCCGGTGTTCCAAATAATCTCTTTCGCCTGTGCCGTAGCGGTGACGCTCGACGAGAACCCCACTATCAAGCACGTGACCATGGCGCCTATCGCAAGCGCCTTAGTGCGTCTCATTGCTCCCCCTCTCGATTGATCTGCCAGCAACACCCCCATGCGCAGCACGCCAGCAACAGCAACAGCTCCGGTGGACTGATCAGACGGGCGTGAGCGTAATCTAATTGTCAAGCGTTTGGTGAGGGGAGGGAAGGCCGATGAAAAAGCCGGAAAGAGCGGCATTTCTTAGGAAGCGCTAAGCGCAGAGCCGTAAGGGGGCCCCTCAGGCGGCGTCCGCTGGCATTCACGCGAGCGTTCTAGACTCCGTTCAATGCGTCGCAGGGTCACGTTCAGCCGCAACCTGACACTGTCGCTGTCGCGGACGTGTCGCTGCTACTGCAAGTACTGCGCGTTCGCCACCCATCAGGCGCACCTGTACACGCCCGAGGAGGTTCTGGAGATCCTCGATGGGGCGGCCAAGCGCCAAGTCAAGGAGCTGCTGGTGCTGACGGGCGAGCGTCCCGAGGTCAACCCGGAGGTGGCTGGGCGGCTGCGCGAGCACGGCCACGAGGACTTCACCGCCTACGTCGTATGGGCCTGCGAACGTGCGCTAGAGCGCGGTCTCTTGCCGCACACGAACCTCGGCGTGCTCGCGCGTGAGGAGCTGGCGCGCTTGCGCGAGGTGACCGCTTCGCAAGGGCTCATGCTCGAGTCGGTATCTGAGCGCCTGATGGAGACGGTGCACGCGGGCTCGCCGACCAAGCACCCAGCGCGTCGCCTGGAGACGATCCGCGCGGCGGGCGAGCTGCGGATCCCGTTCACCAGCGGCATCCTCGTGGGGATAGGGGAGACCGAGCGGGAGCGCATCGAATCGCTGGAAGCGATCGCTGCGGTGCACGCCGAGCACGGCCACATTCAGGAGGTGATCCTGCAGAACTTCGTGCCCCACCAGCGCTATTACGGTGAAGAGCCTGCGCAGATCGCGGATGCTGCCGCGCGCGAGTACTGGCGCACGGGCGTGGCGGACGCGCGCCCAGAGCTGCCGCTGCCGGAGTGGGCATGTCCGGTGAGCATCGAGGACATGAAGCGGCTGATCGCAGAGACCAGGCGGCTGATGCCCGACGTGGGCATCCAGATCCCGCCGAACCTCGCCGACTGGTGGGGTGAGCTGGTAGCGGCCGGCGCGACCGACCTCGGCGGCCTGAGCGCCAACGGCGACCACATCTCGCCCGAGCACCCGTTCCCCTCGCCGCACCAGGTGCGCAAGGAGCTGCAGAAGGACGGCGTCGCGCTGACCGAGCGGCTGTGCGTGTACCCGAAGTACATCGACCAGGATTGGGTCGCGCAGGGCGTGATGGACACGATCAAGGTCAAGTACTGGAGTTTCATCCCGCGGCGTGGCTCCGGTCGCACAGACCCGACGGCGAGCGGCGCTCCGCCGATCCGCCCAGACCTCGTGGTGGGCGCTACCGAACGCGCGCGGGATGGGCTCGCGCTAAGCGCACAGGAGATGACGGCGATGTTCGCAGAGACACGCCCGGAGGCGATCGAGGACATGCGTCAGGCCGCCGACGAGCTGCGCGCGGAGTTGGCAGGCGAGCTGGTGACATTTGTGGTGAACCGCAACATCAACATCTCCAACGTGTGCACTGTCGGCTGCGCGTTTTGCGGCTTCGGTCAGGGCAAGCGCTCCCCTGACGCCTACCAGCACGACGAGCGCGAGTTCGTGACACGCATCCACGACGCGCTCGAGTTCGCCGCGACTGAGCTGTGCATCCAGTCAGGTATCCATCCCGACTGGGAGCTCGAGGACTACCTGGGGTGGCTAGAACTGGCAAAGGCCACGGCCGCCGATGCTGGCGCAGAGCTACACCTGCATGCCTACAGCCCGATGGAGATCGCGCACATGTGCGACATCTCGGGGCTCCAACCAGCGGAGGTGTTCGCACGGCTGCGCGACGCTGGGCTGGGCTCGACGCCAGGCACGGCCGCAGAGGTGCTGCACGACGGTGTACGCGAACGCATCTCGCCCAACAAGCTGCCTGTAGCGCGTTGGGTTGAGGTCATCGAGGCCTCCCACGCAGCTGGGCTGCGCTCGACTGCGACGGTCATGTTCGGCCACATCGAGGAGCCGTGGGAGTTGGCTGAGCACATGCGCGTGATCCGCGAGCTGCAGGAACGCACAGGTGGGATCACCGAGTTCGTGCCGCTGTCGTTCATTCCGTTCCAGACGCTGCTCGGTCGCACGCACGGGGTGGAGGAGATCTCGCGCGAGGAGAACCTCAAGCACACGGCCGTCTTTCGCCTCGCCCTTGGGCGAACTGTGCAGAGCGTGCAGGCCAGCTGGGTGAAGATGGGACTCGACGCCGCCACCGAGTCACTGCGCTGGGGCGTTAACGACCTTGGTGGCACGCTCATGGAGGAGTCGATCAGTCGGCTCGCCGGCAGCTACCACGGAACCCGCCTGGAGCCAGAGCAGCTGGTGGCTGCTGCGCACGATGCCGGGCGCCCCGCTGCCGAGCGCACGACGCTGTACGGAATCAGGCGCGAGTTCCCGCTGGCATCTCCATCTGCCCCGGACGAGCTGCCGGTGGCGGTGTAGGCGCTGGCCTAGGTCGAGCGCGCTGGCGCTAAAGCTCGTTCGCCGTGGCACGACTGACCAGCGCCAACAGCAGTCGCTCCTCGGTTGCTGCCGGCACGGGTCGTGCGTAGCCAGTCGCCTCCAGTTCGATTTCGGCGGGCCCGCATATGAAGGTGAAGATGTCGTGATAGATGTGAACGCGCACCTGTTTACGGTGAACAAGGGTTTCGGCAATCGTGCGCAGAAAGCTGTGAGACACCCCTGGCAGCGGGTTGGGCAGCGTAGCGATCCGCAGCGAGCCGAATTCGAGCCTCCCGGTGCGTTGCTTGTTGAGCCGCTTATGCGCGGCGTTGAGGTAGCGAAGGAAGCAGGCGCGCCCGCGGGAGCTGAAGTAGGCGGCGTTGTTGCGATCGCTCAGATTGGATGTGGGCCACACTTCGACCCTGGATTCCACTGACTTAGATTGGCGGGCATGTCCGGCGGAGAATTCCGGCGAGCGAATCTTGGCGAGCCGAAGCGTTGGCTCCGGGCCGCCATAGCAATTGACGAATTCGGCGCTGGAGCGTCGACGCGAGGCGGTTTCCACGGCTTCGCCTTCGCTGAAATGGCTTCGCATCTCGGGAACGTCAGCAGAGCGCAGGTTGACCGCATGAGCGAATGCGACGCCCTGCGCTCTGGTGATTGGTGCGCTGGCCTTGGTGGCGGCGGTGTTGGTGGAGGCCGAGCTGCTGGTGGAGGTGCTGCTGCTGGCGCCTCCGCAACCGCTAGCGAGGATGCCGCAGGCGGCGAGGGCGAGCATGGTGGCGGTAGGCCTAAACACTGACGGGGATCATGCCAACCCAGCCGGCGCGCTGCCAATCGCTTTGGACCTGTCGTGAGGCGCCTAAGCTGCCACTCCCACAACGGTTGCGTCAGTCTCGAGCTCGACGACCTCGCGTTCGATCTCGTGCTCACGCACGAGCAGTGCCGCTGCGATCCCGCCGAGCACCGCAAGCCCGCCGCCGAGCAGCAGCACCTCGTTGAGGCCCGACAGGAAGCCCGCCCGTGCGGCGTGGGCGACGGTGCCGCGCACCCCGGCTGGCAGCCCGCCCACGGCCTCGTGGAGCCTGCCGGAAGCCACCGCTTCGATCAGCTGACGCCCGTGCCCGCTGGCAGCGGGGGCCTGCGAGACCGTCTTGGCGGCGCCACGCGCGGTGAACAGCGCGCCCCAGGCGGCGACGCCAACGACGATGCCGACCTGACGGAAGGTGTCGTTGATGCCGGCGGCCATGCCGCTTCGCTCCTTGGGCACGACGCTGAGCGCTACGTCGGCGATTACGGTGTTGACGATTCCCACGCCCACGCCGGCGACGATCAGGCCGGGTAGCAGCGCCGTCCAGCCGTCGCTTGCGTGCAACCCGGACATCAGGATCAGACCGAGTCCCGCCAGCACGAGGCCGGCGCCGAGTTGCGCTCGTGCCGCGATCCGCGATACCCACGCGGCGGACAGGCCGGCGATCACGAACGTGACGATCGTCAGCGGCAGGTAGCGCTCGCCGGCGCCGAGGGGCGAGTTGCCGAGGAACTGCTGCAGGTAGAGGGTGAGGTAAAGGAACAGCGCGAACATCGACGCGCTAATCGCAAACGCGGCGATCTGCACACCGGTGAAGGCACGGTTTCTGAATAGCTCGAGTGGGAGCATGGGGTTCGGCGAGGTGTGCTCGATCGCGACGAACGCGCTGAGCGTGGCTACGGCGCTCACTAGCAGCGCAACGATCGGCAGGCTGCCCCAGCCGAGCGCGTTGCCGCGCAGCAGCGCGAACACGAGCATGAACAGCCCCGCTGTGAACGTCGAGACGCCGGGCCAGTCAGCGCGCGTTGCGTTCGGATCGCGAGACTCAGCGACCTTGGTCGCGGTGATGGCCATGGCGGCGATGCCGATGGGAACGTTCAGGTAGAAGACCGACTGCCACCCGAGCGACTCGGTCAGCGCGCCGCCGACGAGCGGACCGGTGGCGACGGCCACGCCAATGGTGGCGCCGTAGATGCCCATCGCGGTCCCGCGCTCGCGACCGACGGGGAACTCCTGCGCAACTAGTGCGAGCGACAGCGCAAACATGATCGCGCCGCCGATCCCCTGCACAGCGCGCGCGCCGATCAGGAAGCCCGCGCTTGGCGCCAGCGCGCATGCCAGCGACGCCGCGGAGAACAAGAGCAGGCCGGCCAGGAACGAGCGCTTGCGTCCGAGCCGATCAGCGAGCGAGCCGGCGGTCAGCACGACGGTGGCCAGTGCCAGCGAGTACACGTCGATGACCCACTGCAGGTCGGTGAAGCTCGCCCCTAGGCTCTGCTCGAGCTTGGGTAGCGCGGTGTTAACGACGGTGATGTCGAGCAACAGCATGAACGTGGCGATGACCACTGCTGCGAGGGTCCACCACTTGCGGGTTGTTGACGGCATTGACGGCCTCCGATCGTGCGGCTAAAATTGATCAACCAAGTTTGTAAGATCGATTGATCAAGCGACCTTATCAGATAGGATGACTAGATGCCGACGACGACACAGCGACAGGACTTCGTAGCGCTGCTGTACACCGCAGCGGATGGCCTCGTTGCGGAGCTGACGGCGCGCTTGGCGGAGGCCGGCTACGGCGATATTCGCCAGACCCATGGCTGCGTGTTCGGGAACATCGCGCCGGACGGCATGCGCTTGACCGAGCTTGCGGAGCTGGCCGGTATGACCAAGCAGGGGGTGGGCGAGGCGGTCAGCGATCTCGAACGGCTTGGCTACGCCGAGCGCGTGGCCGATCCCAGCGACGGACGCGCGAAGATCATTCGCCTGACAGAGCGCGGCCGCGCGGCACAGGGCACGGGCTTTGAGCTCATCACCGACATCGAGAGCGAGTGGGTACGGCGGTTCGGGGCCGAACGTGTGGCAGTGGCGCGGTCGCTGCTGATTGAGCTCACCTCGGCGTCCGAGCAGGCGGTCACGCTGTCGCACGCGTCTGAGCCGCTTGCCGCCAGCGTCGCCTAGCGCCTACTCAGCGAAACAGGTCCTCCCGCAGGGGACGCAGCAACGCGCTGGCCCCTGGGCCATCGTCGGCGGTGAGGAAGCGCTGCAGACCATCGATGATCACGACCGGCTCACGCGAGTCCTTGGCGCGGGCGAGATCCGCGGTGCCTGCGGCAGCGTCGGCGATCGCCAGCCAGGTGGCCCTAAGCTGCATGCCGCTGGCATCCGTTCGCCCGCGCCAGTCATCCAGTGGCTGCATGCCTGCCAATCCGATCGCCACATCTACCTGGCCGTTGCGCCAGGCGCGTCCGAAGCTGTCGGTGATCAGCACCGCTGGAGCCCTACCGTCGCCTGTGCTCGCGCCTGTCAGCTCGCGCAGGCGGGCGCGGATGCGCCTAGCGGAAGCATCCGGGTCGCGGGGCAGCAGGACCAGCATCTCGCGCCCATCCTCAGCGGCGGCGTTGGAAGCATCGACGCCGGCGTTGGCGCAGATGAAGCCATGGCGGGTGCGGCAGATGAGCACGCCGCGCACCGCACGAAGCACCTCGACGGACTCATCGAGTACCACCTGTACCGCGCGCGGGTTCCTTTCCTGGCCGGCCGCATCCGCTTCAGCCGCCAGCTCGAGGGCGCGTGGACTCGGCCTGACATCCGCGAGATCCACCAGCGCTCCCTCGGCCTTGGAGACGGCGGTGTGCGCGATCGCCACGAGCTGCCCGTCGAGCAGCGGCTGGCCGGCCAGCGCCGCGAAGATTAGCTCCGCTAGATCGTCTCCGGGGCGCACCTCGGGGATCGCGCTGAGCGCCCGCGCGGACAGGCTTGCCACGACGGAGCCGCTTCAGACGGGGGTTGTGAGGGGGAGGATGCTCGTGCGTTCGGGCTGGCCGAGTACCGAGCGTGTGCGCGGGGCACGGGCATCGAGCCCCGAAAGTCGCTCGCGCAGCACTGCGAGATCAGAGCCGGTGTCGATATCCAGCAGCAGCGAGGACGGGCGTTGCACACTCACGGCGACACCCGCTGCGAGCGCCAGCGCGCGATGACGCTCGCAGCTGTCTGGCCCAAAGCTCGGCGCGATCGCATCCGGTGGGCTCAGCAGCAGCCCGTTGGTACCGGTGCCGTGGCGATCGGGCACGATCACCACGGTCGCCTGCGCAGGGAGCGCGCCGGCGCTCACATGCAGGAGCGTTTCGAGCTCAGCTGGGTCTAGCGCTGGGCAATCTCCGGGAACGCACACCACCCGCTCGATTCCCTCCGCCAGCGCCCACCGAGCTCCCAACGCCGCCGCTGCGGACTGTCCGCTTTCGGCGATGTCATCGAGCACGATCACACCCTGCTTGCGTGCTGGTACGGCGACAGATTGCTCGCCGGTGACGATGATCGTGCGCTCGATCGATTCTGTCTGCGCAAGCGCAAGCAGCACGTCCGCGACCATCGCGCGAGCAAGCTGCAGGCGCAGCGGGTCGGGCACGCTCGCTCCAAGGCGCTGCTTGGCCCGGGCGAAGCTCTTGACGGGGAGGATCGCGGCGGTGCGCATCTGGCGCAGACGATAGTAAGACGTGCCGGCGCTACCAGCCGAGCAGCATCAGCCCGACGCTCACGCCCGGGCCGATCGTCACCATCAGCCCGTGTTCGCCCGGCTGCGGCTTGTAGCGCTCGATCGTGTCCTTGAGCACGTAGAAGATCGAGGGAGTACCCACGTTGCCGTGATCAGCCAGTGCGTCCCAGCTGGTTGCGACAGCCTCGTGGGAGAGCTGCAGCGCCGTTTGCACGTTCTCGATGATGCGCCTGCCGCCAGGATGGACAATCCAGTGATCGATGTCCGAGTGCTGCAGGTGATTGCGGGCGAGAAATCCACTGACAACCGCCGGCAGGCCCGACCCGGCGAGATCCGGCAGCTCGCGCGCTAGATGCAAGTAGCTGTCCTCGCCGGTCATGCTGAGGCTGACCGCATGGAGCGAGCCTGCGATCTGGTGGACCTGGGAGGCGAGGATGATCGGGCCCTCAGCGCGAGGGTCGCTGGAGAGCACAGCTGCTGCGCAGCCGTCGCCGAAGATGGCTGAGCCCACGGTCTTAGCCTTTGGGTCCTCCGGCGTGGCGGGCATCAAGGTGCCGCTCATGCTCTCGGCCGCCACAACCAGCGCTTGCTTCTCGGGGTGCTCGCGCATGGCCTGGGCGGCCAGTCTCATCAGGGGCACGCCGCTCGCACAGCCCACACCGGTGATGTGGTACTTGTCGGTCGTTGGGTGCATCTCGTAGTGGTCCACGAGACGGTGCGCGAGCGTGGGACAACCGAGCGAGTACAGGCTCGCGCTGAGCACCGTCCCAATCCGCTGCGGGTCGAGCTCGAGCGCGTCCACAGCTCGGATAGAGTGCCCCATCAGCTCCTGCTCAATCTGCGTCGTGCGACCCTGCAACGTGCGGCCCAGGAAGTCCGGGCTTAGGTCCAGATGGCGGCGCTTGACACCACAACGTTCGAAAATGCCCTCCGCGAACTCGTTGCCCTTCAGCCCCAGACGATCAAGCACCTGCTCCTGTGAGAACACCTCCGGCGAGTCTGAGACCGCGATTCCTGCGATTCGCGGCCCTCTGCGCGGGGGCTGGTGCGGCGTGAGCACGGGATCGGCGAGAGTTGATAGGCCGCCGCTGCCGTATGTCCGATACGAGACGCTCTGCACAGGCGGGGCTCCTTGGTTGGCGGTGGCGCCCGATCGGGCCGTCAAGCTGGGTTTCCACGATATGCGCACCACTTGACAATGCCCGGTGCGTTGACGCCCTTCTTACCGACTTCTTCGCGTGCTCGGAGGTCGATCTGCTGCGATGAAAACGTTTATCCGAGGGGAGAAGTCTAGATGAAACAAAGGACATCCACGGGCATGACGGTGATTGGCGCCGGTCTGCCTCGTACCGGCACGCTCACCCAGAAGCTGGCTCTCGAGGAGCTCGGCCTGGGTCCCTGTTACCACTGGGTCAACGTGATCGCCGATCTCGATCAGGTCGGGCTGTGGGATCAGGCGCTCGATGGCGAGGGGCAGTGGGAGCAGATCTTCGAGGGCCACCACTCGAGCGTCGATTGGCCGGGGGGCTACTTTTACGAGGAGTTGACGCACGTCTATCCCGACGCCAAGGTGTTGCTCAGCGTGCGCGACCCCGTTTCGTGGGAGCGTAGCTTCAGGGACACGATCTGGACGATGAGCCACGGCAAGACGCTGATGCCGCTGCTTGCCCACGCCCGTGCTGAGATCGACCCGCGCTGGCGCGACTACCTGGAGTTGGTGGATCGCATGTTCTGGGGCCCGCAGGGGACGTTTGCCGATGGATACGACGAGCCAGCGCAGCTGATCGAGCAGATGGTCCGCCACACCGAGCGGGTCAAGCGTGTCGTCCCTGCTGAGCGGCTGCTCGTGTGGGAGGTCGGCGAAGGCTGGGGTCCGCTGTGTGAGTTCCTCGAAGTTGACGTCCCAGACGGTCCGCTGCCGCACGCCAACGATCGCGGCACTTTCCTTGAACGCGTGATCGGTGGCGCGCTGGACGCTCTGCAGACCTGGCGCGAGAGCGCGGCAACGGTGGGGGGCTGACGCTCCTCGCCTAGCTGGCCAGGGCCCGCGCGAAGGACAACGTCTGCTCGGCAAGGCGTGCGCGGGAGTCGGCGTCGTCCATGCGTGTGTCGGTCTGAAGCGTTGCCAAGCGAGCCACGTCTTCGTCGGCGACGATCCCGTCGAGCAGCTCGCCATAGAAGTCGGCCACGCCGTCAGCGCTGCACTGAAGTGCGCCAAACGCCATGAACGCGGCGGTGGGCCCCTTGAGCACCTCGCCGCCGACGATCGGGCTGACCGCGACAACGGGCGCGGTAGCGGCTTGTAGGGCCGCGTGGATCCCAGGCACCGCGAGGATGGGAGCGATCGATGCGAGTGGGTTGGACGGACCGATGATGATTGCGCTGGCGCCCGCAATCGCCGCGAGCGCTTGCTCGCTTGCGCGTGCCTGCTCGGCGCCGCGATACTCGAGGCCCTCGATGACGCCGGCGGCGCGCTCGCGGATCATGAACTCCTGGAATGCGCACCACCCAGCGGCCCCCGTGCGCACCCACGTGCGTACCGGATCGTCGCTCATCGGCAGCACACGCGTGCGCACGCCGATGGCAGCGTTCAGCTGAGCCAGCGCCGCGGTCGGGGTTAGGCCCTCAGCGAGCGCTCGTGCACGCTCCAGGCACCACGCCAGATCACGATCGCCGAGGTTGAACCACACGTCGACGCCGAGCTCACGCAGCGCGTCCATCACCGCAAAGCTATCGCCGCGTATACCCCAGCCGCGTTCGTCGATCGTGTCGGCCAGCCAGAAGGAGACGAGGTCAGGGTCCGGAGAGACATGCGCGCCGTAGATCTCGATGTCATCGCCCGTGTTGACGATCACAGCGAGGCGCTCGGGGCCTGCAACCCCAGCGATCCCCCGCGCGAGCTTGGCGCCACCGGTGCCGCCCGAGAGGATCACGATGTCGCTGTCGCTCACTCCCATAGCTCCTCGGGCATGCTTGTCAGGTGGATACCCGCGTGGACCTTGTAGCGAGCGTTGACGGAGATCAGCAGCGCTGTGAGCGCCTCGGTCGTGCGCGCCATCTCCAGCCTTCCGCAGTCGACGCAGCGCAGCCCGTCGATCCGCTCGATCAGGCTCGCGGCGCGGCGCTTCTCAGCGCGGGAGTCGCCGCACACGAGCACGTCCTGTGTGAGCGGGTGATCGAGGTCGCTCAGCGAGGCGGCGCTGACAGTGTGCAGTGCCGAGACCACAGGAACACCGTCGGGCACCATCTCGAGTGCCTGCTGGGCGGCAGAGCCCTGCCACACGCCGAGCATGCGCGTCGCTTTGCCCCCTACCGCGGCTGCCAGCGGCACGGTGGCGTCGATCAGCAGCTGTCCGGGGGAGAGGGCTTCCTTGAGGTTGTTGAGGGTCTCAGATTGGTTGCGGAAGGGGACGCTCAAGACAACGATGCCAGCGCTGCCAACAGCACGTACCGCGTCGGCGTTCTCGTGCGCTGAGAAGGAGCCCTCGGGGAGGATCGCGCGTGCGCGCTCGGCGGTCTCAGCCGCACGCGGCGCTTCGCGCGAGCCGATCGCGATCGGCACGCCTGTGCGCGCGAGCCGCAGTGCAAGGCCGAAGCCGAGCGCCCCAGAGGCGCCGATGACTGCAACCGGATCGGGGCTGGACGCTGCCACGGCGGCCGAGTATAGGCTGCGAGGGATGACGTTCGAAGCGAGGCACAGCGCAGTGAGCGAGCTGCCGCAGGCGGTGAGTATCAGGGAGGTAGGTCCGCGCGACGGCTTTCAGAACGAGCCAGAGGTGATCGCAACCGAGCGCAAGATCGAGCTGATCGACGCGCTTGCGCGCACTGGTGTGCGGCGTCTGGAGGTGACGAGCTTCGTGCGTCCGGACGTGATCCCCCAGCTGGCCGACGCGGCTGCGGTGCTGGCTGGGATCGACGTGCCACAGGAGGTGAGCGTGTCGGTGCTCATCCCCAACGAGCGCGGACTTGACACGGCGTTGGAGCTACGCGAACGGGCGGGCGGTGAGCGTCCGGCGTTCGATGAGATCAACGTCTTCATGTCGGCGTCGGAGACTCACAACCGCCACAACGTAAACCGCTCGATTGCCGAGTCGCTGGCTGGCCTAGAGGTTGTCCTTGCGCGAGCGCGCGCAGTGGGCCTGCGCTGCGAGGGTGTCATCTCAACGTCGTTCGGATGCCCATATGAGGGCCATATTGCGCCCGAGCGGGTGCTGGAGATCGCGGCGCGCCTACACGACGCGGGTGCGCAGGAGGTTGGCTTCGGTGACACAACCGGCATGGCCAACCCCGTCCAGGTGCGCGAGTTCTTCACCGCAGCCCGAGCCAAGCTGGGGGAGGGCGTGGAGTTGACCGCTCATTTCCACAACACGCGCGGGCAGGGTCTAGCCAACGTGCTCGGCGCACTAGAGGCAGGCGTGCAGAGCTTCGAGTCGAGCTTCGGCGAGCTGGGTGGCTGTCCAGTGCCTGCTGGGGCGACCGGCAACATCGCCACGGAAGATCTCGTCTCGATGCTCCACGAGATGGGCATTTCGACCGGGATCGATCTTGCTGCGCTGCTCGCCTGCGCGCGGCGGGTGCAGGCGGTTCTCGGACGCCCGCTTGGCAGCCACACGCTCGTGGCGGGTCCCGTTGACTGGCAGGCATAGCCCCGAGCCGAGAGACGCAGGCCGCGCTCCGGGCATCGCCAGGGGCGAAATAGTCCGGCGATGACGATCGCATCGGCACCTTAGCCCGCGAGCGCTCCCTCCGGCTCGTGCTCGGTCTTCTCGCTGCGCGCGCTCTCCCGCGCGGCCGCCACGCAGTACTCCTGCACCGCGATCTCCAGCTCCAGGCTCTGTGCGATCGTCGGGCGGGCTGAGGCGTCGAGCACGCGCTTGGCGCGACCGACCGCCACATGCGAGTTGGCCAGCAGTTCGTCCACGAGCGCCTGCGTGGCCTGCTCGAGCTCCTCCGGTGCGACCACCCGGTTGATCAGGCCGATGCGCTCAGCCTCTGCAGCGTCGATCATGCGCGCGGTCATGATCAGCTCCTTGGCGCGCCCCAGGCCAACGACGGCGGGCAGGCGCGTGGAGCCGCCGACGTCGGGGATGATCCCGAAGCGGACCTCAGGCAGCCCGAAGCTCGCATCGCTCGAGGCGATCCGCAGGTCGCAGCCGAGCGCCACCTCCAGTGCGCCGCCCACGCACGTGCGGTGGATCTGGCAGACGACCGGCTTGGGCATCTCTTCACACAGGTTGGCGCAGTCCAGGAAGACGTTGCGAAACGTACGCATGTGACCAGCCTCGCCGGAGGAGGCGGCCAGCTCGACCAGATCCACGCCGGCTGAGAAGACCGGCCCTTCGCCGCGCAACAGCACGCAGTGAACGGACTCCTCTGCGGCGGCCTCGCGCAGGGCCTGCCCGAGCGCGCGCAGCAGCTCCTGGCTCATCGCGTTGCGCTTCTCCGGCCGGTTCAGCACTACATGCCTGACCGGGCCGTGGTCCTCGGTGAAGACGATGCTCATGGCGTGCCCCTCCTGTCGATGAGCGTCCCGTCGGGCATCTTCCGGTCGGATGAGCCTCGTACAGGGCCAATTGGTCATAACAGCGTACGGAAGGACGCCACTGCTAGCATGATTGCACCGATGATGCAGAGGATCATGATCCAGGCAGAGCCCGAGCTCGTTGAGCGCGCCAAGCGCCGCGCGCGCGAACGCGGCGTCTCCGTGGCGCAGGTGGTGCGCGAAGCGATGGAGCACGAGCTCGCTGACGCCGACGAGCAGAGCCCGCCGCCGCTGACTTGCATAGGCGCGTTTGACTCTGGTCGCAGCGATCTATCCGAGCTGGCGAGCGAGAACATCTTCATGCCTCTCTCTTGGCGCTCGTAGTCGACAGCGGTGTCCTATATGCCGCGCTCGACGTGCGCGACCACCGCCATTTGGCCTGTGCCAAGCTGCTGGCGGACGTACGCGAGCCACGCGTCATACCGGCGCCCACGCTCGCAGAGGTGGACTGGCTTTGTGCTCATTCGTCCGCGGGTCGGTTCGCTGCAGTGCTCGAC
>Ga0302308_10000746_pt1 | contig 27726 bp, 23 predicted proteins | sample III_Palsa_E3_3_FD_200531 | JGI IMG/M metagenome (GOLD analysis project Ga0302308, IMG submission 200531) | Peat permafrost microbial communities from Stordalen Mire near Abisko, Sweden - III_Palsa_E3_3 | ecosystem: Environmental > Terrestrial > Soil > Palsa > Peat permafrost | place: Sweden...
CGCTGATGTAGTTCTCAATTACGGTGATTTCGAACGGACCCTTGTCATAGGTAACGGTTCCCTGGATACGATCCTTGGGATTGGCTGTATCGCCACCAATCAGTTCCGGGCCATGGGTGCCTGCCAACTGATACGACACGCCACCGACGGTCAATTCGTAGCTCAACGTATGGGTCCAATCGAGTCCGGTGTACAACGAGCCGAAGTCGCCCAGACGCCACGTGTAGTGCGTCTCGAACTCAAGACCCCGGACTTCGGTGGAGTTGGTGTTCTCGTACGGATCGGTGTAGTACAGCAACAGGCCGTTTGCACCGCCCGGGATCGTGCAGATAGCGGTTCCGCCCGGCTCGTAGCACTCGCCGGTATACGGATTCTGATCGCGCACTTCGCCGCCGCTTTGATTCGGAGGAGGCGTATAGATCTGGTCCTTGACCTTGATGTCATAGAAATCAAGGGTTGAACTCCAGCCTCTTACGGGCTCAAATACCACGCCCAAGGTTCCAGAGATGGATTTCTCAGGCGACAATGCGGGCGAGGCCTTATATCCGGTTACAAAGATTGCCGTTGGCAGACAGGAAAGGACCGGCGTATTTGGTGCCGGCGCCGCTGCGTTGGGGCACAACACGCCGTCATTGGGACCCGCAAAGGTCAGGCCCGACCTGCCAGTTTCAGCAACGTTTGGCGCGCGGAAACCGGTCGCAATGGTTCCGCGCAGTGCAAACGCACTCACCGGAGTCCATTTGAACCCGAACGACGGCGTAAACGAAGTGTTTTCGCCGCTCAGTCCAAACCGGTCAGCCCGAGCATGGGCATCGAGTTCCAGTCCCTTGACGACCGGAGCAACAATTTCGGCGAACACTGCCGTGTCCGATTGATCGCCTTGGACGAATTGCACGAACCCGTTGTTCGGGATGTCACCCTGTGCATAAAGGTCCGGCGCAGGCGCATTGACCTTGGAGTAAAGATATTCGACGCCAAAGTCGAGGCCCAAGTCGCCGCCGGGCAGCTTCATCAGCGAACGTCCCGCATGCGCCTCTATGTCACCCAGCTCCGAATACATGGTGGTTGTATTGGGAGTATAGATTGCCGCGATATTGGAGATGGTGTTGTTCCCCGTGATGGAATACGGGGTCGCGCAGGTGGGAGGACTCGTGCTCGCACAATTCAGCGCGTTAGACAGCGCTAAACCATTCTGGGTCCCCACGTTGTCGTCGAACTCGACGCTTTTCGAACCCGTGATCGACACTGCGGTGTCCCACCCAGCGACTTTTCCGGTCAACTCGAGCGAAAGCCGGTAGTTGTTCGTGTGAAGAAGCGTCTCGGTAATCGGGCTGCTCGTATCAAGCCCTTCCACTAGTGCAGGCGCGCCCAAGGTATTGCCCGGGTAATTCGCAGGCACCGTGACAAGTCCCCCGTAACCCACTACAAAGGGTATGCCGTTATTGACACCCACGGCCGGGCTAAGAGACTGGGTATATCCGGACCGAAGCCCCTGACCGGCCGCAGAATTCTCAGCGTCCACGGTGCTGCTGAACAGGGATGCTTTGGCGGCCAACTGCCAGTCGTCGCCCAATTTCTTTGTGAAGCTGCCCAAAACATTGACGTTCTGGGTTTCCGGCTGAATGGTACCGATCGGCTTGTAGGCGCAGCCGCCCGAGCTCAGCATTGCCCAGCTCGAGCATGGGCCTGAAAGGAATTCGGTATTGGCTGCCGATGGGGCGAGCCCGCCCGCCGGGTTATACAGATAGACGGAACCGGGAATGACAGGTGTCGGCTTGACCGGATTCGGAACGCCGGGAGTGAAGTTATATCCACCGTACTGCGTGAAATTCAGATTGGTCCAGGCGCCATCGCCAAAACGAGAGGCGTTCGAGATGGCGTCTTCGTGGCGATATTCAAGGCTGATAAAGGCGTTATAACCATCGCTGCTCAGGTCGCCCAGGCCGCTGGTGATCGAGGCGTGCTTGGTTGTGCCACCACCCTCGGTTGCGGTGCCGCCCTCGGCATTGATCGTCGTACCAATGACGTTCTTCTTCAGGATGATGTTGACGACACCGGCCATTGCATCGGAACCGTACTGGGCGGATGCGCCGTCCTTCAGAACCTCAACCCGTTCGATCGCATCGAAGGGAATGTTGCCGATATCGACGAAGGCACGCTGACCGTCGTCGAACATCGCGTTCGGCGCGACGCGGTGACCATCGATCAGAACCAAAGTGGCAGAGGAATTTAAGCCGCGCAGCGAAACCGCTTGCGCGCCGGCAGCAAACGCACCGGCAAATCCCTGACTCAAGGTACCTTGACCATTCGCGGTAATGTCGTTCAAGACCTGCGCAATGGACGTATAGCCGGATTGCTTCAGCTGTTCTGAGTTAATAACCTGCACCGGGCTGGGCGTCTCGGTATCAGTGCGACGGATCAACGATCCGGTGACGACGACTTCTTCCAGCGCGGGGCCGTTATTTTGCGCGGTAGATTCCTGCGCCTGGGCGGATAATCCACCCAGCGACAGTGTCACTGCCGCCGCCAAGGCAATAGGAATGTGCCTCTTAGGTCCAAACATATGATTCTCTCCCTGACAAGTTAGACTTTTTTAGCGAGATACGATCTCGGCACGCTGCCTAGAACATCACCGTGGTACTACGAGGACGTGAGGGGGTGCGATACCGATATGGAACTATCCTACCCAGAATGTGTACTAAGGCACAACTCCCTGTTTGCGCCGTACTAATGCGCTAGTACAGTAGATTCAGCGGCATTCGGGTAGAGCTTCCGGCACCGGGATTTCAAGGGTTTTTCGCATTCCGGTGCGCACTTTTTTGCTGCAGTTGCACCGTTCGCGAGGCTCTTGCCGCTCTCTAGAGGTGCAATAAAGCAACAGCCATCGGCCCTCGAACGGTCGCCACTCCCGACCTTAATTATTAGTGTGAAGCGCTCCAGCTGACCTTATCGCCGACCCGAATGTGCTGCGCAATGGCCTGGCCACCGGCTATTTCGAGCACGGCGCCAGCCGGCTCAGAACAAGTGACAATGTCCAGTGTCAGCGGAACGCCGGTGCGAATACACGCGATCCGGTGGTTCCGGTCCAGGAACAGCAGATCGAGCGGTATATAAGTGTTCTTCATCCAAAAGCTCGCAATCCGCGGCGGATCCATCGGGAAAATCATGCCCTGAGCCACCGGCAGGATCCGCACCCACATCAGCCCCAATTCCTGCTCGGCATCGCTCTGCGCCAGCTGGACATCGAAGTCCCGCTGGCCGCGCGCCGTCTCGATCTTAAGATCCGCGTGCGCAAAATGAGCCGGGATTCCATCGGCGGGAGTGGCCTGGACGGCGCCAGCGACCGCGGTGAGCGTGACCAGCGCGAGCCGGGCGATCCACTTCAAGGCGCTAGGTCGGTTGATGCTCGGCATGCAGTTCGTCCGTGGAAAAGTCTGCCCGACCCGCAAAGTCGAAGCGGTTGATGAAGACACGCCCGTTCTGATCCAGCGAGCTGGCCGGATCGACACAAAAGCCGCGGCCGCTGATGCGGTAGGTACGGGCGTACTCGGATCCCCCGGGCAGCGGCTCCTGCGTCAGGGTGTCGAGCGTGCACTTATCATCGCCTCGGGTCGAGTACACCCTCTTGCCGTCTTCAATGATGAGTGTCACGTTCGCCGGCAGGGCGGTCGCACTCGCGCGGCCGGGCAGCGTCGGCACGCCGATCAGCATGCGCAGCGTGCGGCCGCTGGCATCGAGCGGACCGGACAGGCTGATCCGCACGCCATCGCCGTTGGGACGCGCGCTGCCTTCACAGGCGAGTGCCGCGCCACTCCAGTCCAGGTCCGCCTCGAGCGCACCGCGCAGCTGGGCGCGCAGGTAGGTGCTCTGGGTTCCAAGGCAACCGGCGATGGCGGCTGAGGGTGCGCTCGCCGTTGGGTGCGCACTGTGGCGGGAGCAACCCGCGCCTACGCTGGCCAGCGCAAGGAGCGACAGCGCACGGATTCGCCGTTTTGAGTCGGGTCGCAAGGTCATCCGCATATTCTAGCTGCTAGACTTCGGCGCCGTCGGCCGTGAGCGGCCGAATCCTCTGAGACTGGAGCTGGACCCGGACCCATGACTGCGCTGCTCGAAGTGACTTCCGTCATCCCGCCGCCACTCGCCCGCCTCGCGGAGCTGTCGGGCAATCTGTTCTTCAGCTGGCACCGGCCCACGCGCGCGCTGTTCGAGGATCTGGACCCGGAGCTGTGGCGTCAGGTCAACGCCAATCCGCGCCTGATGCTGCGTTGTGTCGATCAGCCACACTTCAACCGCGTCGCTGCCGATGCCGACTACCTCACTCGCTACCGCCAGGTGCTGGAAACCTTCGATGCCTACATGAACGCCCCGGCGCGTCCCGATGAGCCGGCGGTGGCGTACTTCTGTGCCGAGTACGGCTTCCACGAAAGCTTCCCGATCTACTCCGGCGGCTTGGGCGTGCTCGCTGGCGACTACTGCAAGGCGGCGAGTGACGAGCGCCTGAACTTCGTGGCGGTGGGCCTGCTGTACCGTCAGGGCTATTTCACGCAGGCCGTCGACAGCGAGGGTGCACAGCATGCCCAGTACGCGGATTCGGATCCGCGCGACCTGCCCGTCGAGCCGGTGCGCAACCCGGCCGGAGTGCAGCTGACGGTGCAGGTGCGCATCGGCAACGTCAATGTGTCCGCGCGCATCTGGCAGGCGCGTGTCGGTCGCGTGTCCGTGTACTTACTCGATACCAACTGTCCCGAGAACACTTCCGAGAACCGCGACATCACCTACCGCCTGTACGGTGGGGATGAGTCGGTGCGCATCCGCCAGGAGATGATCCTCGGGATCGGTGGCGTGCGGGCTCTGCGCGCGCTCGGCGTGGCGCCGGCGGTCTGGCACATCAACGAAGGGCACGCGGCTTTCCTGATCCTGGAGTTGCTGCGCGAACGCATGGGCCGTGGGCTCGATTTCAGTGCGGCGCTCGAGGCGAGCGCGGCCCAGTGCGTGTTCACGACGCATACGCCGGTGGCGGCCGGCCACGACGTGTTTAGCGATGAGTTGTTTGGTGCCTGCTTTGCCGACTACCTGCAGGAGTCGAATTTGCCGCCCGAGCGGGTGGCGGAGCTCGGGCGTGCACCGGGCGCCCGACACGGGTTCAACATGACGCGGCTGGCCGTCGCCGGTGCTCGACGCATCAATGGGGTCAGTCGCATTCATGGCGTGGTCTCGGCGCAGCTGGTCGCCGATCACTGGCCCGAAGTGCCCGCCGCGGAGAACCCCGTCGGCTACGTGACCAACGGCGTGCACGTGCCAACCTTCCTGACGCAGACCTGGAGCCGCTTCTTTGATCGCGTATTGGGCGCCGAATGGCGCGAGCGGCTTTCGGATGCGCAGTTCTGGCAGGCATTGGATGAGGTGCCGGACCAGTTGTTCTGGAGCGAGGCGCAGAACGCCAAGTCGCGCATGCTCACCGGGGTGCGGGCACGCTTGCGGCGCGAATACACGCGCAAGGGCTTGAGCCTGGCGCAGCTCGGACACGTGACCAAACTGCTGGATCCCGAGAAGCCAGAAGTCCTGACACTCGGCTTCGCGCGCCGCTTTGCCACCTACAAGCGTGCGGCGCTGCTGTTGCGCGACCGGGCGCGCCTTGCACGCCTGATCGATGGCAGCGAGCGCCCCGTGGTGTTCCTGTTCGCCGGTAAGGCTCATCCGGCCGATCAACCGGGCCAGCAGGTGCTGCGCGAGATCAAGCAGCTGATGCTGATGCCGGAATTCGCCGGGCACATCGTGTTCCTGGAGGACTACGACATGCAGCTGGCCCGCTGGCTGGTCTCGGGCGTCGATGTATGGCTGAACAATCCGATCGCACCGCTGGAGGCCAGCGGCACCTCGGGCATCAAGGCTGCGATCAATGGACGGCTGAATCTCTCGATACTCGATGGCTGGTGGGCGGAGGCGGCCGATGACACCAATGGCTGGGGCATTCCACCCTCCCACGTGCAGGAGAGTGAGCGGCGCGACAGCTACGATGCGCAGCTGATCCTTGATGCGCTCGAAGAGGAAGTCGTGCCGCTCTACTACGCGCGCAACGCCCAGGGCTACTCACCCGATTGGGTACGCCGTTGCAAGCGCGCGATGCTGACGGTGATTCCGCAGTTCAACATGCGGCGCGTGATCAGCGATTACGCCACGGGAATATATGCGCCCGCCGCGGCCCAGTACGCCAGGATCGCCGCAGACGGCGATGCCGGCGCGCGTGCTCTGGCGCAGTGGAAACAGCGCGTGCGTCAATGCTGGGGCGGCGTCGCGCTGCGTCGCCTCTCGCAGTTCCCGCGCGAGCTGCGTCGTGGCGAGCCCTTGAGCCTGCGCGTTGCGGCGGCACTCAATGGCATGACGCCCGCCGATGTGCAGGTGGAAATAATTGCCCGGCGCACGCTGCCCCTCTCGCGCAGCGATCTGCCGGCGCTCGCGTCATTCCGCAACCGGCGCCACGATGGGCATTGGAACGTGAAGCTTGAACCCACCGCGGATATCGACAGTGACGGCTCGCACGTCTTCGAGCTGGCCGCGCTCCCACCCACCTCAGGACAATATGCCTATGAGGTGCGCATCCGGCCCGCGCACCCGTTGCTGGCTCATCCACTGGAGCTCGGACTGCTCAAGCGTCTTTAGCCGCACAGCACTGACCTAGCCCGGAGCGAGCACCAGCGCGCCCAGTGGCGGCAGCGTGACTACCAGCGAGCAGGACTGACCGGCCCAGGGCCGTGCCGTGGCTTCGGCCATCACGGCGGTGTCGTGGTTACTGCCGCCGTAAAAACCGGAATCAGAATTGAACAGCTCCCGGTACCTGCCGCTCTGCGGTACGCCGATGCGATAGCCGCTGCGCGGTACGGGCGTAAAATTCAGCACCACGATCAAGTGGCGGTCGCCGGCGCTGCGCACGTAGCTCAAGATTGAAGTCGCCGCATCGTTGCAGTCGATCCACGAGAAGCCGCCCGGCTCGAACTCGAAGCGGTGCAGGGCTGGCTCGCCAACGTAAAGCCGGTTCAGATCCCCCACGGTCCGCTGGATTCCGGCGTGCTCGGGAAACCCGGTCAGCCACCATGGTAGGCCCGTGCGGAAGTTCCATTCCCACGGATGCGCGAACTCCCCGCCCATGAACAGCAGCTTCTTGCCCGGAAAGGTCCACATGTAGGTATACAGCAGCCGCAGATTCGCCAGCTGCTGCCAGCGATCCCCTGGCATGCGCCCGAGCAGCGAGCGCTTTAGGTGTACCACTTCATCGTGTGAGAGCGGCAGCACGAAGTTCTCGCTGTAGGCATACATCATGCCGAAGGTGAGCTTGTTGTGATGGTAGCGGCGGTTGATCGGATCTTCGCGAAAGTACCCTAGTGTGTCGTGCATCCAGCCCATGTTCCATTTCATGCTGAATCCCAGGCCGCCAATATCGGTCGGGCGACTGACCAGCGGCCAGTCCGTGGACTCCTCGGCTATGACCACCGTACCTGGGCAGCGCTCGTGCGTGGCGCGGTTTAGAGCGCGCAGGAACTCCATCGCTTCGAGATTGTAGCGTCCGCCATAGCGGTTGGGCACATAGTCGGTGCCGCGCCCAAAGTCGAGGTAGAGCATCGAAGCCACCGCATCGACCCGCAGGCCATCGAAGTGAAACTCCTCCAGCCAGTAAAGCGCACTCGAGAGCAGAAACGCGCACACCTCGTGGCGCTCGTAATTGAAGATCAGCGTGCCCCAGTCGCGGTGCTCGGCCTTGCGCGGATCGTGGTACTCATACAGGGCCGTGCCATCGAAGTTGGCCAGCGCATGGGTGTCGCGCGGGAAATGCCCCGGCACCCAGTCGAGCAGCACGCCGATGGAGTGCTGGTGGCATTGGTCGACGAAAAAGCGCAGATCGTCCGGACTGCCGTAGCGACTGGTGGGCGCGAAGTAGCCCGTGGTCTGGTAGCCCCATGAGTCATCGAGCGGATGCTCGGTGATCGGCATCAGCTCGAGGTGCGTGAACCCGAGTTCCTTCACATAGGGGATCAGTTCCGCGGCCAGTTCCCGGTAGCTGTAGAAGCTCCCGTCCGGATGCTGCCGCCAGGAGCCCGGGTGCACCTCGTAGATGCTCATCGGCGCATGCAGCCAGTCGCGTTCGCGGCGCGCGCTGAGCCAGGGCTCGTCCCCCCACTGGTGAGTCGAGTGCACCACGAGCGAGGCGGTGCTCGGGCGCCGCTCGGTTCCCCGGCCATACGGATCCGAGCGCAAGCCGAGCGCGCCGCTCTGCGCCAGGATCTCGTACTTATAGAGTGTTCCGGCATCGAGACCCGGCACGAACAGTTCCCAGACCCCCGAGCCGCCCAGGCGTCGTAGCGGATAGCGCCGACCGTCCCAACCGCAGAAAGGGCCGACCAGGCTCACGCGCTGTGCATTGGGTGCCCAGACCGAGAAGCGCGTGCCATCGATCCCATCCACGTTCATCAGCTGCGCACCAAGAATGTGCCATGCGTGCCGGTGCGTGCCGGCGTTGAAGGCGGCCAGCGACTGCTCATCGATCGTGGGCAGGAAGCAGTAGGGATCCACTTGCGAGTGCACCGCACCGGCGCTGTCGGTCCACTCCAGGCGGTAGTGGGCCGGCAGCGTGTCAGGCGCTCCATCCCAGGCGAAGAAATCGGTGTCCGGGACGCGCTTGAGTTCCGGCCCCTGCACAAAGTGCACATCCTGGACCGCCGGCAGGTACAGCAGCACGCACTGGCGCGCCGCGCGCAGATGCACCCCAAGCAGCGCGTGCGGTTCGGCATGACGCGCCGCGGCCAGCAGCGCCATCTGCGGTTCCAGCAAGCTGATCCAGTCTGGTATGGGGCTCATGATTGTATGGCGAGCGCGCGCAGTGTTTTGGCCGACCGCAAAGGATCGGGGGAAGGTACTATACTCAGAGCAACGCCGTCGCAAGAAAACTGCACATGGCCAAACCACAGACTCGCAGCTCTTCGGGACGCTACGTCAGCCGCCTGACCAGCGGCGCGCTGGCTGTGATCATGGCCGGTGGCCGCGGTGAGCGGCTCAAGGATCTGACCCTGCACCGCTGCAAGCCGGCGACGCCCTTCGGTGGCAAGTTTCGCATCATCGATTTTGTGCTCTCCAACTGCGTCAACTCCGGAATTCGCCAGATTTTCCTGATGACGCAGTACAAGGGTCAGTCGCTGATCCAGCATGTGCAACGCGGCTGGAGTTATCTGCGCGGGGAGTTTGGTGAGTTCGTCGATGTGGTGCCGGCACAGCAGCAAATTGGTACCCAGTGGTATCGCGGCACCGCCGACTGCGTGTACCAGAATCTGGAACTGATCCGCGCCAAGGCGCCCAAGCATGTGCTGGTGCTGGCCGGCGATCACATTTACAAGATGGACTACGGACCGATGATCGCCTCGCACGTGGAGAAGGGCGCGGACATCACGGTCGGTGTGGTCGAGGTTCCGTCCGAGAGTGCACGCGAGTTTGGCGTGCTCTCGGTCACCGAATGGAATCGGGTCACCAAGTTTGCCGAGAAGCCGCGCGAGCCCGAATCGATCCCGGGACGCCCCGGGGTGGCGCTCGCTTCGATGGGCATCTATGTCTTTAACGGCCGGCTGCTGGAAAAGCTGCTGATTGCCGATGCCCAGAATGAGCAGTCGGCCCATGATTTTGGCAAGAACGTGATTCCCGATGCGATCGAGAACCTGCAGGTCTTTGCCTATCCCTTCACCGATGTGAAGACACGCGCGCAGAACTACTGGCGCGATGTCGGTACGGTCGATGCGTTCTACGAGGCCAATATCGAGCTCGTGTACGTGGCCCCGGAGCTGAACCTGTACGATGAGGAGTGGCCCATCTGGACCTACCAGCTGCACCAGCCGCCGGCGAAGTTCGTGCTCAATGAAGAAGGGCGGCGCGGCATGGCGACCAATTCGATGGTCTCGGGCGGTTGCATTGTCTCCGGAGCCAACATTGATCAGTCATTGCTGTTCTCCAACGTTCATGTCGATGAGCGCTCCAGCGTGCATCGCTCGGTCATCATGCCGGGCGTGAAGATCGGCACCGGCTGCACCATCCGCAAGGCGATCCTCGATGAGGGCTGCCTGATTCCCGATGGCATGCAGATTGGCGTCGACCGCGCGGCCGATGCCGCGCGCTTTACCGTCTCCGAAGGAGGTGTCGTGCTGGTGACGGCTGACATGCTGCAGCGAGGGGCGAGCAGCAGCACATGAGCTCCGCTGCGCGATTCCCGGTGGTGCTGCTGTGGCACATGCACCAGCCGCACTATCGCGACGCCCTATCCGGCCAGTATCTGCTGCCGTGGACCTACCTGCACACGATCAAGGACTATGTGGACATGGCCGCGCACCTGGAGGCCAACCCCAAGGCGCGCGCGGTCGTCAATTTCACGCCGGTGCTGATCGAGCAGATCAACGAGCTGGCCGCGCGTGTGGCCATGCACCTGAATGTCGGGGCATCGCTCCCCGATCCGCTGCTCACACTGCTCTCCGATGAACCACTGCCGGTGGAGCCGGGCCGGCGCCTGGCATTGCTGCAGGCCTGCCTGCGCGCCGAGCGTCAGCACCTGATCGGTCGCTATCCGGCCTATACCGAGCTGGCAACGCTCGCCGCGCAGCTGGGGACCCGCGAGCGCGTCGGCTACGCATCGGATCAGTACCTGCGGGATCTGGGCGTGTGGTACCACATCGCGTGGCTGGCCGAGACCGTCAAGCGCACCGACGCTCGGGTGGCCGCGCTCGTGGATCGCGAGCGCGACTTCACCGCCACACACCGGCGCACGCTGCTCAAGCTGATCAGCGAACTGCTCTCCGGCGTGCTGCCGCGCTACCGGGCGCTGCTCGAGCGCGGCCAGGTGGAGCTGGCCGTCTCACCCTATGGCCACCCGATCCTGCCGCTGCTGATAGATTTCAAAGCCGCGCGCGAAGCCATCCCGAATGCGCCGCTGCCACAGGCCCCGGAGTATCCCGGTGGCGCCGAGCGTGCGGTCTGGCACATGCGCGAGTCATTGCGCGTCTTTCAGGAGACCTTCGGTACGGCGCCGGCCGGTTGCTGGCCTTCGGAAGGGGCGATCAGCGCGCCGGCACTGCGGCTGATCGAGCAGAGCGGATTTCGCTGGGCAGCGAGCAGCGCCAATGTGCTGCGCGGGTGTCTGGCGCCGGGCGGCGGTGATGCGGATCTGGCGCGGCCCTACCAGCTTCCCAACAGCGCGCTCAAAATTTTCTTTCGCAACGATGAACTCTCGGATCTGATCGGATTCGCATACTCCAAGTGGCACGGCGATGATGCTGTGCGCCACTTTATTGCGGAGCTCGAACGCATCGCGCGCGAACAGGCCGATAAGCCGGGGCGTCTGGCCTTCGTTGCCCTCGATGGCGAAAATGCCTGGGAGCATTTTCCATTCAATGGCTACTATTTTCTCAAGGGACTGTACGCCGCGCTCTCCGAGCATCCCACGCTGGAACTGGTCACGTTCTCGCAGTTTCTCGACACGCAGCCGGCCGCGGTCGAGCTCAAGCATGTCGTGGCTGGCAGCTGGGTTCACGGGACACTGGCGACCTGGATGGGAGATCGCGACAAGAATGCGGCCTGGGATCTGCTGGTCGAGGCCAAGCGGGTGACGGATGTCGAGCTTGCCAGCGGACGCCTCACGCCGACCGCGCGCGCGCGCGTCGAGCGGCAGCTGGCGCTGTGCGAGAGCTCGGACTGGTTCTGGTGGTTTGGCGACTACAACCCCTTCGAGGCGGTACGCGATTTCGATCTGCTCTATCGTCATCAGCTCACGAGCCTCTACCGGATGCTCGAGCTTGCGGTGCCCGCCGCGTTGTCGCAGCCGCTGTCCACCGGGCGTGGCTCGCCCGAGGGCGGCGGAGTAATGCGCCGGGCGCACGAATGAACTCCGCCAGTCGCCAGCACGTGCCGCCGGCTGCGCTAGCGGCACGTCGCTCTGGCGTGCTACTTCATCCCACGGCACTGCCGGGCCCCGGCGGGGCCCTGGGCGCGAGCGCACGGGCATTGATTGACTGGCTCGCGGCAGCCGGTTTCACGGTCTGGCAGGTGCTGCCGCTCGGACCGGTGGCCCCTGAAGGCTCGCCCTACTGGGTGCGCTCCGACATGGCAGGAAACACGGCGCTGATTGACCGCAGCGAAGCCCCGCAGCGCGAGCAGCAGCAGGCCGAGTTCGAGCGCTTCTGTCACGCCAATGCACACTGGCTCGAAGACTATGTCCTGTTCGAGGCGCTCTCGGCCCAGCAGGGCGGTGCACCGTGGTGGGAGTGGCCAGCGCCGCTGCGCAATCGCGAACCTGGCGCGCTGGCGCAGGCTCGAGCGACGCAGGCTGCCGCGCTCGATCGTGAGCGGCAGGAGCAGTGGATCTTTGCCCACCAATGGGCGCAGCTGCGGGCCTACGCCCACGCGCGCGGCGTGCTGCTGTTCGGGGACCTGCCGATCTATGTCGCTCCAGATTCGGTCGCCACATGGTCGCAGCCGGAGCAGTTTGAACTGGGCGGCGACGGGCGGCCCGCGGCACTCTCGGGTGTGCCACCGGATTACTTCGCCGTCGACGGACAGCTGTGGGGCAATCCGCTGTACCGCTGGGCCCAGGCCGAACGCGATGGCTTTGCGTTCTGGCGCGCCCGCTTGGCGGCACAGACTCGCCGCTTCGATCTGGTGCGCATCGATCATTTCCGTGGTCTGGCCGGGTACTGGTCGGTGCCGGCCGGCGCCAGCACCGCGCGTGAGGGGCACTGGCGCCTGGCACCCGGGGCCGAGCTGCTGCGCGTGCTCGAGCGCGACCTGCACGGACTGCCGCTGGTGGCCGAGGATCTGGGTGTCATCACACCGGATGTCACGGAGCTGCGAGAGCGCTTCGGCCTGCCGGGTATGCGTGTATTGCAATTCGGCTTTGATGGCAACGCCGCCAATCCGCATTTGCCCCATAACCTGCTGCGCAACGAACTGGTGTACTCAGGCACCCATGACAATGACACGAGCCTCGGCTGGTACCGGGGCCTTAGCCCCGAGAACGAGGCGCGCGTGAATCTGTATCTGGGCTGCACCAGTGAGGACATGCCGATGGCCCTGGTGCGCGCGGCACTCGCCTCAGTGGCACAGCTGGCGATTGTGCCGATGCAGGATCTGCTGGCACTGGGCTCCGAGGCACGCTTTAACACTCCCGGCACAGCCCAGGGCAACTGGCGCTGGCGGCTCGCTGCCGGCGCGCTCGATGAGTCTCTGGCGCGACGCTACCGCATTCTGAACCAACTCTATGGGCGCCACAGCGCGGAGGGCCAATAGGCCATGAACCAAAAGTCGATGCGTGTGCTTCTCCTCGGGCTGAGCATGACCACGCTTGCCGCCTGTAGTGCGATGTTGCCGAAACTTGAACCACCCAAGGTGGATCTGGTCGGGGTCGCGATCGAGGGCGGCAATTTCAAGTCCGAACGCTTGGGCTTCACGCTGGAAGTGATGAATCCGAATAACCGCAGCCTCGCCGTCGAGCGTATCGATTACGTGCTGACCCTCTCGGGCATCGAATTTGGCACCGGCACGAGCGCCGAGCCATTCACGCTCGCGGCCCTCGGCCAGACGCAGGTGCAGCTCGAGGTGACCGCGGATCTGGCCAAAGCGGTACAGGCGGTGCTCTCGCACCTGGGCGAGCCGACGCTCGACTATCAGGTGAGCGGTCACGTGAAGCTGGCCAACAGCGCGCTGCCAGCCTTTCCGTTCACTGCCCACGGCCACATCGCGATCAAATAGCGCGCCGCGGAGCGCGAATGCTTCAGGTCGCGGCGAGCCGCTGGTACTGCTCGATGTAGTAGCCCACCTGGTGGGACCAGGAATAGTCCATCGCCATGCCGTTCTGGACCAGGCGGCGCCAGCTGACCTTGTTGGAATACAGATCGAGGGCCGTATTGACGGCCCAGAGCACGCCGGTGACGTTGTAGTGCTCGAACACAATGCCTGTGCCCGTGCCTGAGGAGGCATCGAAGGGCTGCACCGAATCGGCCAGTCCCCCGGTGCGGCGCACGATCGGTACCGTGCCGTAGCGCAGGCTGTACATCTGGTTCAGGCCGCAGGGCTCGTAGTGCGAGGGCATCAGAAACATATCGCTAGCCGCCTCGATCCAGTGCGCACGCTCATCACTGTAGCCGCGATGGAAGAAGACCCGCTGCGGGTGCTGGTGCGCCAGCGTGCTGAAGAACTGCTCGTAGCGTGCCTCGCCGGCCCCGAGCACGGCCAGCGAGAAATCGCGGGTGGCGAGCAGCGCCGGCAGCGCCTCGAGCAGCAGATCAAAGCCCTTCTGGGTCGCCAGGCGGCTGACGATCCCCATCAGTGGCCGTCGCTCGCCCAGCTGCAGGCCGATCTTGGCGAGGAACTGCGCCTTGAGCTCCGCCTTGATGCCCAGCTGCCTCGGACCATAGGCGCGCGGCAGATGCGCATCATTGCGCGGATCCCACTCGGCATAGTCCACGCCGTTGAGGATACCCACGAGCGCGCCGGCGCGCGCGCGCAGGATGGCCTCGAGTCCCATGCCGAAGATGGGCGTCTGGATCTCGAGCGCGTAGGTGGGGCTCACGGTGGTGATCAGATCCGCATAGGCGAGGCCGTGACGCAGCATGTTGATGTGCCCGGCGCGCAGCTCCTCCTGGTGCAGCCACTGCTTGTCGGGCACCGGCAGCAGTTCTTCGCGCCGCTCTGAAGCGACCACGCCCTGATAGCCGATGTTGTGCACCGTCATCACGCTGCGCGTTTTGGCGAACAACGCATCCCAGTGATAGACCGTTCGCAGCCACAGCGGTCCCATCGCGGTGTGCCAGTCATTGCAATGCAGGATCTGCGGCGCGAAGCCCATACGCTGGCAGGAAATGAATGCGGCGTGGGTCAGCAGCAGGAAGCGGCGGTACTCATCCGGATCGTTGGTGTAGAGCGCGCCGCGGTTGAACATCGCCGGGCAGTCGATCAGGTACACCATGGCCTGGGAGCCTGGCAGGCGCGCGGTCTGCACGGAGAAGCGGAACTCGAGCGTGCCAATACGTAGCGCGACGTCCTGCAGGAACTCGACCGGGTAGATCTCGAGCGCGGTGCGCGCAATGCTCGAATAGCCCGGCATGAACAGCCGGACGTCGTGCCCGGCGGCGTGCAGATACTTGACCAGGGCTCCGGAGACATCGGCCAGCCCACCCGCCTTGGCGAATGGGGTCATTTCGGCGGTGATGAAGCAGATCTGAAGGGCCATGGAGGGGCCGAGTCTACCCCAGGCCGGCGGCAGCCCGATGACCGTGGGCTATCATGTGCACATGCGTCGCTTCGCCATCATCCTGACCGTGGTGGGTGTCATCCTGGTCGCGCTGGCCGCCGGCTGGGTGGCGGCGGACCTGCCGCACTGGTGCCGGCGACTGGGGGTGTGCTCCCAGCCGACGGTTTCACCCGATCAGAAGCTCCACAGAACTCCGGCCGATATCAGGCTCTGACGGCCAGTCGGGGCGTTGAAGCCCTCGTACTCGAGCCGCACGGCCAAATTGTCAAACTTGATCTGCCCGCCACCGCCCCACGCGGCGACGGTGGTGGTTTGATCACCGTAGTAATAGATCGTTGAGCCAAGACCAGCAGGGCTGGCAGAGCCCACAATGGCCCGGTAGCTTATCGACGCCCCGCCGGCCTTGATAAACAGATCGCCGATTCCGTAGGGCAAATACATCACGCCGAAGGCTGCCTCCCCGGTGGACTTGGCGCTGACATCAATCGCATCGATCACACGCGAGGGACTGCCGAGGTTGAAATACTCGGCTTCCGCGCCTAGCCACGGGATCGGCCGTATGCCGGCCATGACTTTCCAGCCGGTGTCGTGCTGTTCGGCGCCGCCGTTCACCGCATCGATGTATTGCGTCGAATATCCGACCGAGCCACCGGCATACCAGCCGAGATCATCGGCCTGCGCTGCGCACGCCCAGGTGCCAGCTGCCACGGCGATACCCGTAAGCAGCAAGAATCTAGCGAAACTCTGCATGAAATAACTCCTGAATGGATCGGATCAGCGCACTGGCGGCACGCCAGTGGCTGCTTTGGGGATCGGTACTGTGCACGAACGCAATTGGGCTTGCGAGCAGCGGGCTCGCCGGATCTACAACGCGTGGGCCCCGATCCTGTTGACCCCGGCAGCGGCCAATTGTTCCACAGCGAGCCGTCCCCTGGCAGGTAGCAGCTTTCGGATTGCCTGCAGCCGGCGCCACTTGCATGCTCTGCTCATGAAGATCAACGACTCTCATCTTAACGCACGGGACTTTGCGCGCATCGCGCGTGTGCTGGCCTATGTGGACCGGCACTGGCGTGAGCAGCCCTCGGTGACGCAACTCGCCCGCCAGGCGCAACTCTCGCAGTTTCACTTTGAGCGGCTGTTTCGCCGCTGGGCGGGCTTGAGCCCCAAGCAGTACCTGCAGATCGTGACCGGTGCCGCCGCACGGCGGAGCCTTCGGCAGCAGCAGAGCGCGCTGCAGGCCGCGCTCGAAGTCGGCCTGTCAGGACCGAGCCGATTGCATGATCTGATCGTAAAGCTCGAAGCGATGAGCCCGGCCGAGTACGCCGCCGAGGGTGCCGGTGTGCGAATCGACTATGGCACGGCCGATACGCCCTTTGGGCAGATGCTGTGCGGGCAGACCGCGCGCGGTGTGTGTCATCTGGCTTTCAACCCACAGCAGACCCGCGCGGCAGCTGCCGCTGAAGTGCAGGCCGCGTGGCCGGGCGCTGACCTGCATTGGAATCCGGCCGCCGCCGAGGCCTTGGCCGAGCAGCTGTGGCCGGCCTGTGCGGCGGATGGGGGCACCGAGATCAGCGTGCATGTGCGCGGGACCAACTTTCAGCTGCGCGTCTGGCGCGCGCTGCTCGAGCTGGCACCCGCTGAAGGCACCAGCTACGGCGAACTGGCGCGCAGGATCCGCCGCCCCGGCGCTGCGCGCGCGGTCGGTGGCGCGGTGGGCGCGAACCCGGTGGCATGGCTCATCCCCTGTCATCGGGTGCTGCGGGCCGGGGGCGTGCTGGGTGATTACCACTGGGGTCCGGAGCGAAAACGCACCATGCTGGCCTGGGAGCAGCTGCAGGCGGCGCGGGCACCCGGGGCAGCCTCGATGCCGTCCTCGCGCTCTGAAAATATCCTAAGTTATTGATAATAAATAATAATACGTTGTAATAGCCGGGCGCGATGCCGGCCCCGCTGGTAGAATTTGCAACCCCAGCAGGTGTCCGGATTATGACAGTCTCGCCGTATCAACAACTCGAACAAGAATGGCGACGGCTCCATGCGTTCCGTGGCGCGCTCTCGCTGCTGCGCTGGGACACCGCGGTGATGATGCCGCGCGGCAGTGCCGATGTGCGTGGCGAGCAGCTTGCCGCCCTCGAGACCGAGCACCACGCGCTGCTGACGGCCCCCAAAGTGACGCGGCTGCTCGAGCGCGCCCAGGCCAACGTGCAGCAGCTGGAGGACTGGCAGGTCGCCAACCTGCGCGAGATGCGCCGGCAGCGCGATCATGCGATCGCGACCCCGGTCTCGCTGGTCTCGCGACTGATCAAGGCCACGGCCCGCGCCGAAGGGATGTGGGCCGAGGCGCGCCGCGAGAATAATTTCGCCCTGTTCGCACCGCACCTGGAAGAGGTCGTCAAACTGGTGCGCGACAAGGCGGCGCTGCTCGGGCAGGCGCTCAACCTGCCCGCCTACGATGCGCTGGTGGATGAGTTCAGCCCCGGCATCGCCACCGCCGACATCGATACGATCTTCAAGACCCTGGCGCGCCGGTTGCCGACCATGATCCGCTCGACGCTCGAGTCGCAGCAGCAGGAAACCGTGCTGCCGATTACCGGGAAATTTGCCGCCTCCAAGCAGCGCGCGCTCACGGTCGAGATCATGAAGGCGGTGGGTTTCCCCTTTGATCGCGGGCGCCTCGATGAGAGCGAGCATCCCTTCACCGAAGGCGTGGCCGGTGATATCCGTGTCACGACGCGCTTTGATACTTCCGAGCCCTTCAACGGGCTGCTCGGGGCACTGCATGAGACCGGTCATGCGCTCTATGATCTTGGCATGCCGGTGGCGTGGCGCGACCAGCCGGTCGGGCGCGATCGTGGCATGACACTGGAGGAGAGCCAGTCACTGCTGCTCGAGATGATCGTGGGCCGCAGCCGCCCGTTCGTGCGTTATCTGCAGCCACTGCTGCTCAAGCACCTGGCGGTCGCGGGCCCGGAATGGGAGCCGGATAACATTTACCGGCGCCTCAATCGCGTGCACCGCGGACTGATTCGCGTGGATGCCGATGAAATGAGCTATTCGCTGCACATCATGCATCGCTACGAACTTGAAAAGCAGCTGCTCTCCGGGCAGCTGATCGTCAAGGAGCTGCCCGAGGCCTGGAATGCCGGCATGGAACAGCGTTTCGGCCGCCGGCCGGAGAATTTTGCCGAAGGCTGCCTGCAGGATGTGCACTGGGCGCTCGGCTCTTTTGGGTATTTTCCCTCCTACGCGCTCGGCATCGTGATCGCAGCGCAGTTCTGGGAGAGCCTGCGCTCCCAGGTACCGGAACTCGAGGCGCAGATCGGCGTCGGGGATTTTTCCGGCCTCTCCGGGTGGCTGCACGAGAACGTGCACGGTCTGGGCGCCAAGGTGTCGGTCAAGGAGCTGATCAAGCAGGCCAGTGGCCATCCGCTCGGGCCCAATGCACTGCTGCGCTATCTGGAGAACAAGTACCAGAGTGCTGACGCGTGAGTGAGCTGGTGCCGCGCGACTCAGCCACCTTCAGGCGCCTGAGCGCGCGCCTGCGCGGACTTGCCGGCAAGGCCATCGATGCCTATCGCATGATCGAGGAGGGTGATCGGGTCATGGTCTGCCTCTCGGGCGGCAAGGATTCGTACACACTGCTCGATCTGCTGCTCTCGCTGCAGCGCGCGGCACCCCTGCAGTTCGACCTGATCGCCGTGAACCTCGATCAGAAGCAGCCGGGATTTCCGGCCGATGTCCTGCCCGGCTACCTGCGCGAGCGCGGCGTGCCGTTTCACATCATCGAGCAGGACACTTATAAGGTGGTGCGACGGGTCATTCCCGAGGGCCGCACGATGTGCTCGCTGTGTTCGCGCTTGCGCCGCGGTGCGCTCTACAACTACGCCGCGAGCCAGGGCATCACCAAGATCGCGCTCGGGCACCATCGCGATGACATCATCGAGACGCTGTTCCTGAATCTCTTCCACGGCGGCCGGCTCAAGGCCATGGCGCCGAAGCTGCGCTCGGATAACGGACGCCATGTCGTCATCCGGCCGTTGGCCTTCATCGCCGAGCGCGATATTGCCCGCTACGCCAGTGGCCGGGCATTCCCGATCATCCCCTGCAACCTGTGCGGCTCGCAGCCGAACATGCAGCGCCAGGCGATCAAGCAGATGCTCGCTGCCTGGGAAGCGCAATATCCGGGCCGCAGCGAATCGATCTTCTCGGCGCTGCGCGCGGTCGAGCCGGCGCACCTGGCCGATACCCGGCTGTTTGATTTTGCCGGTTTGCGTGCCCAGCTGCCGCCGGCGGCGCCCGAAAGCGGGGCCGATGAGCCAGACTGGGATGCAGTGGCTGAGCGCGAGCTGTTTCACGGACAGCCTGCGTGAGTGCCGCGATGCCGCCGCTGACCAACAGCTACTGGGTACTGCCCGGTCGTCTGCTGGCCGGCGAATACCCGACCACGCGCGATTTCCAGACCCCCGCTGAGCGCATCAAGCTGCTGCTGGCTGCGGGCATCAGCTGCTTCATCGACCTGACTGAACCGGGGGAGTGCGAGCCCTACGAGAGCCTGTTGCCGGTCGAGATCGACTACGTGCGCAAGCCCATACCGGATCAGCAGGTGCCGCGCGCCATCGCCCACATGTACGAGATCCAGATGGAGATCGAGCTGGCGCTCGCCAGCGGCCGTGGCGTGTACGTGCATTGTCGGGCCGGCATCGGCCGCACCGGTACGGTCGTGGGTTGCTTCCTGATCGAGCAGGGTGCGGCGCCTGGGGCGGCCCTTGAGCAGCTGAATCGGCTGTGGAAGCAATGCGCGCGCTCGGCCACCTGGCCGCTGGTGCCGCAGACCGAAGCGCAGGCCGATTTCATCCGCGAATGGCGGCCGCGCCGCGCGGCGCCGCTGGCGGCACCCGTGGCGGCTGCCGATGAGCTGCCGCTGCGCGTCGTGGGTTCGTTGCGCGAGCGCTTCCTCGGCTCGCTCCTGGGGCTCGCCACGGGCGATGCGCTGGCGGCCGCGACCCAGTATCGCAGGCCCAAGAGCTTTCCGAATGTGGGCGATCTGCTGGGTGGCGGTCCCTTTGATCTGCCGCGCGGTGCGTGGAGCGATGACACCGCGATGGCACTGTGCCTGGCCGAAAGCCTGGCCGAGAAGGAGCAATTTGATCCCCGGGATCAGCTGCAGCGCTACGTGCGCTGGCAGCGCGAAGGGTACTTGAGCGCCACGGGCCAGTGTCTCGGAATCACCGCCTCAACCGCGCGCGCGCTGGCGCTTGGCCAGCGTCGGCGCCAGCCGTATTCGGGCTCGCACGATCCCACGCAGCTTGATCCGGAGCCGCTCTCGCGCGTGGCGCCTGCGGTGCTGTTCAATTTTGCCGACGCCGGGCAGGCGATCCAGGCCGGGGGCGATCAAGCACGTGTCACCTGCCAGGCGCCGCTGGTCGTCGATGCCTGCCGCTTGCTGGCAGCGCTTGTGCACATGGCGCTGCGCGGTGAGCCGCGCGCACCGCTGCTCAAGTCCTCGCCGGCGCTGTTCGGCGGCCGTCCGCTGCATCGCGAGCTCGAAGCGCTGCTGGGGAGCCTTGATGAGCCGGCGCGCGCCAACGGCGGGGCGATCGATGTGCTGCGCCTGGCATTGCGCGCCTTCAGCGCCACCGACAACTTTCGCGACGGCGCGCTGCTGGCCGTGAACCAGGGCGGCAACTCCGATGCCATCGGCGCGGTCTACGGGCAGCTGGCAGGTGCTCATTACGGCATCAATGCGATTCCGCCCGGTTGGCTGGCAGCCCTCGCGCTGCGCGGGAAGATCGAGTCACTGGCCGATGCACTGCTGACCGGCGCGCTGGTGCGGGTCGCCTCCAGCGTGCGCGCTTCATGAGGCGTGCGCAGCACGCCTGGGAACGTCTAAGCGATGAGCAGCTGCTCAAGCTGCGGCTGTGCGATCTGAAGCTCAACCTGCGCAACTCACGCCTGCGCGCGCCGCTCGATCAGCTGTACGCGGAGCTTGCGAGCCGCGGCATCCGCTTCCGTCCGCACGTCTGGTTTGCCGAAGAGTGGTTTTCTCCCGATGGCGTGCCAGGCTTTGCCGTGCCGTTTTATCTGGCGCATCCGCGGCTCACGCGCCTGGAAAAGCGGTACACGCATGAAGCGGAGGGGAGCAATCGCAACTGGCTGATACGGATCCTGCGTCATGAGGCCGGCCACGCACTCGACTCGGCCTACCGCCTGCGCCGGCGCGCGCGCTGGCGCGCGCTGTTTGGCCCCGCCTCAAGTCGCTACCCGACCCAGTACCGTGCGCGTCCGGGCAGCCGGCGGCACGTGCAGCATCTGGGCGAGTGGTATGCCCAGGCGCACCCGGCCGAGGATTTTGCCGAGACCTTTGCAGTCTGGCTCAAGCCGCACTCGGACTGGCGACGCCGCTACGCGGACTGGCCAGCGCTACACAAGCTCGAATTCGTGGCCGAGGCCGCCGAGCAGATGCGGCGCGAACGACCGGCAGTGCGCCAGCGCGTGCTGATCGAGCCGCTCTCGGACAATACCCGCACGCTCGAGCAGCACTTCCGACGCAAGCTCGCCCGGCGCCTGCGGCTGCGCCGGCCGCTGGCCGATCGCCTGCTGCGCCGGGCCTTTGCAACGGATCGGCCGGCACGCTGGCCGCGACCGGCAGCGGCGCTGCTGCGTCGGCATCGCACCGAGCTGCTGGCAAGCGTGGTGCGCAGGAGTCATGCCGACCGCTACGGCGCGCAGCAGCTGCTGCGCCTGGCCATCGAGCGCTGTGAATTGCTTGATCTCTATGTGCGAGGCTCGAGTGCCGGCTCGCTGCGGCGGGCGCGCGCGACGCTGGTGCGGCTGGCCAAGGCCTATGCGACAAGCGAGGGGCTCGGATGGCGACTGTAAGAAAGCAACGGATACTGGTGGTTGTGCACCAGAGCCTGGTGCCACCCGACACGCTGCAGGGCTACAGCGAGAAGCAGATCGATGAGTGGCGCACCGAATACGAAGTGGTGGCGGCGCTGAAGGAGAGCGGTCACACGGTGCAGACCTTGGGCGTGCTCGACTCGCTCACCGAGCTGCGTACCGCGCTGGTCGACAACAAGCCGGATCTGGTCTTCAACCTGCTGGAGGAATTCAACGGCATCGTCACCTACGATCAGCACGTGGTCGCGTTCCTCGAGCTGATGCGCCAGCCCTACACCGGCTGCAATCCGCGCGGCCTGCTGCTCTCGCGCGACAAGGTGCTGTGCAAGCAGCTGCTGGCATTTCATCGCATCCCCTCGCCACAGTTCGCGGTCTTTCGCCGCGGCCAGCGCTTTCATCTGCCGCGCCGGCTGCGGCTCCCGCTGTTCGTGAAATCAGCGACCGAAGATGCTTCGCTCGGCATCGCCCAGGCCTCGGTGGTCGATGATGCCCAGAAGCTGCGCGAGCGCGTGCAGTTCATGCACGAGCAGATTGGCTCGGATGCGCTGGTGGAGGAGTACATCGAGGGGCGCGAGCTGTATGTCGGGATGCTCGGCAATGAGCGGCTGACCGCGCTGCCGGAGTGGGAGATGCAGTTCGGCTCGATGTCCGAATCAGTGCGCGGCATCGCCACCCGCAAGGTCAAGTGGGACCGCGCCTACCAGAAGAAGTATGGCATCACGACCGCCGGGGCGGTTGACCTGCCGCCCGGGGTGGAGCTGCAGCTCGACCGCCTGGCGCGGCGCATCTACCGGGCACTGCACCTGTCTGGTTATGCGCGCATCGATTTTCGGATGCGCCCGGATGGGAGCCTGTTCGTGCTCGAAGCCAACCCGAACCCGAATATTGCCCGCGAGGAGGATTTCGCGGCCTCGGCCAAAGCCGCGGGTATTGACTACAAGCCACTGCTTGAGCGCATCATGCGGCTCGGTCGCAACTACCGGGCAGAGTGGCGTACGTTCAATGTCTGAGTCCATGCATCGATCGGGCCTCGCAGTCGCTGTGCTGCTCGCCTGTGGCGTGAGCAGCGCGCTGGCCTCCAGCAAGGACGATCAGGACTTTGCCGGGCTGCTGGGGCTGCTGCCCGGTACCTATCAGAATTTCACTCAAGCCAATTCCGACAAGAGTGCCGGCGTCGAACCCGCGCACGGCAAGGAATTGCTGACGGTGCTCGAGCTGGAGGCGCAGGTGCTGGCCGAGCACGTGTTCTACGTGGTCGAGGCGGCCGCTGATGATTCGCACCGCATCTTCTCCGAGCGGCTCTGGGTTCTGGAGCAGGCCAAGGGCGGCAAGTACATCCAGTCGGTGTATGCCTTTGTCCAGCCGGAGCGCTGGCGGGCCGGCCTCAACAGTCCGGAGCTCTTCCAGGCGCTGGTGCCCACCGACGTGCATCGGCTCAATGGCTGCGAAGTGATTTGGCAGCGAAATACCGTGGCTTATACCGGTGGCAACAACGGTGCCACCTGCACACTCAGCGCGGGTGCCGATGAGCCCAACTATCATCTGTTTCAGCAACTGTGGCTAAGCGGCGAGCAGTTTTCCATCAGCGAATTGCGCACCGATGAACTGGGCAAGCCCGTCGGGCCGACCTACGTCGATCCGATCTTCCGCTTCGTGCGCCGCGCGGCCGCCGCGCAGTAGCTTTCGCCGCGCTCTTCAGCGGGCTGCGGCCAGCACCCATTCCTGCAGATGCGAATCGGCCAGCGCTGTCTCCTGATAGTGCTGGGCCTCGGTTTCAAGCATCGCACCGTAGGTGCGAAAGCGCAGCACCACCGGTGCAAACATCGCATCGGCGATGCAATAGCTGCCAAACAGCCACGGACCACCCGCGCCAAACTCGCGCCGGCAAGCGATCCACAATGCCTGCACGCGTGCGATATCGGCTGCAAGTTCTGTAGTCATCGGCGTACGCAAACCCACGGCGCAGGCATTCATCGGCCACAGCGCTCTTAGGGCCTGGAAGCCAGCGTGCATCTCGGCGCTGACCGAGCGGGCTACGGCGCGCGCGGCGCGCGCCCGCGGGTGGCCGGCGCCGGCCAGTTCACACAGGTACTCGCAGATCGCAAGCGACTCCCACACCACCAAAGTGCCATGGCGCAGCAACGGCACGCGCGCGGTTGGACTCGCCGCGGCCAGCCGCGCGCTCGAGCCCGCCTGATCAAGCTCGATCAGCTCTTCATCAAAGGCCACGCCCAGATGGCGTGCGAGCAGCCACGGACGCAGCGACCAGGACGAGACATTCTTGGTGCCAAGGACAAGTGTGACGTGGGTCATCGTGAGGCGATTCCTGTTAGCACACGCCGATAGTGGCTGCCAGCATGGCGAGCTTCTTGCTTGGATTTAACTCAGGAAGCGTGACTGGGTCGGAAATCCGCCAGTCACGACTCGTGTTGAACTGTAACAGCCCCTGCAGCCACGTGAGGTGCGCGATCATGGAGCAAACGAGCGGATCGGGCGGAGTGATGCCGGTAACCAACCTCGCGGAGTACTTCCGCGACGCGCTGGGAAGTGCGCTCTCGCACCAGCATGTGGCGGTCGAAGATCAGACCGAACACTACCTTGTGAACATGCTCACACTTTTCGCGCGTGCGGATCAGCTGTTCGAGCAGACGCCTGACGGCCTGCGCATCCGGCCATTGGTGCAGATGTTCACCGACGCGCTCTCCGCGCCAAGCGCGGCCGAGCGCGAACACACGCTGCAACGACTCGGGGATGTCTCGCTGTTCATCGCCGGCTTCTTCGCCCATGGCTTCGCGCGCAAGCTGATCGACATCGACTACCATATCGCGATGGGGGGTCGCGCCTACAGCGCCCTGGCCGTCTCGCTGGCGCGCGGCCGGCGACGGGTCCTCGGGCCGGTGTTTGCGGAACTGGCGGCCAAGTTTCAGCCACTGGTTGATGCACTGGGCGAGATCAGCGATGCGGGTCGCCGCTACACGCAGCAGGATGTGCTGCGCCTCTACGAGCTGTGGCTCAAGACTGGGAGCGAGCGGGCACGCTCGCTGCTGCGCCAGCTCGGTGTTGAGGCGACGCCGGTGGCGGTGAGTGCACACTGAGCGCACCGGTGCGATCTTAAGCCAGCTGCAATCGCTGTTGGCCGGTATCTATGATGTACCGATCGCCTACGATGTGGCCGAGTTCCTGCTGACTGACCGCACCCATCTGCCGCCCGCCGACGGCGCCAATCTGGCCGATGAACAGGTGCTGGTCGCTGCCGAGCCCGATGCACTCGAGATTGGCGTATTCCTTGAGCCGGGCGTGCTCGAGCGCCTCACGCAGGCCAACCCGATCGATGCCTTGAATGGCGGGAACCTCGCTGATTACTGGACCGCGCTCGAGGGCGTGAGCCATTTCATCTATCTGGCCTTCAATGCCATTCACGATCGGCCCGTGTCGCTGCTCGAGCTGGAATTGCAGGCGGAGATCGACAAGTACGTGAGCACCATGTGGTTGTTGCGGGCCCAGGATCCGGCGCGCTTTCCGGCCGAAGTGCACAACGCCTTGTTCGTGCGCGCCCAGGTGGATGGCACGCTCGCCGGGGGGCGCATCGGACTGTACCGTCAGGCCAATGACTATGCCGCGCGCTTCTGCCGGCATCTGTCAGGAACACTGCGATCACGTGAGACCAGCGCGCGCGCGCTGGCGGTGGCGGAGCTGCGACGCTTCTATCGATTGAGTGAGCAGCGCAAGGTGCGGCACATCGAGCGCACCGCCTAAGCCCCCTACTTGAGCCGGCCGCTCTTGAGCGCCTCGACCTGGCGCTTGAGACGAATCCATTCGGAGAGGCGACGCAGATCGGCCTGGCGCTGGCCGACATCGTTGGCGCGTAGGTTTGGAAACGTGTCGTAGGGATTGCAGCCGGTCTCCGGCTTGGCCGCCGGCTGTTTCTCGGCCACGGCAGCGCCGCGCGGTTCGCGCACCCGCTGCCAGAGGTCCCCGGCAGAGTTGGATTTAGGCTGATCCGTCATGACTGCTCAATACTCCAAAGAACCGTGCTGTGGCACCGCCCTAGACGGCCCCAGCCCCCGCTCGTTCATCCAATGTTAGCAAGGCCGCTCGGGCTCTTAACAGGCCGAGCGCCGTCTTGCCGTCGTTGATGTCGCCGGCCTCTGCACGCTGGCAGGCGGAAGCCAGATCCACCCAGTGGATTTCGATCACCTCGGCGGCCTCGTGCGCCATCTTGGCCGGACGCAGGCCGCGGGCAAGGAACAGGTGTACGGTTTCTGTAAAAACTCCCGGTGAACTGATGACCGGACCCAGGCTGTGCCAGTGGGCTGCCTCGGTACCGGCCTCTTCCACCAGCTCGCGCTGGGCGGTCAGCAGCGGCGGCTCGGAGGGCTCGAGCTTGCCGGCAGGTAGCTCCCAGATGTAGCCGCCCACCGCGTGGCGATACTGACGGATCAGGCAGACACGCAGCTGCTCGTCGATGGCCACCGCAGCCGCGCCTCCGGGGTGATGAATGATCTCCAGATCCGTGGTGTGGCCGTTAGGCAGCTGCACCGTCTCGATATTGACGGTGATCACCCGTCCGGTCAGCACGTTGCGCGTCCGTTGAATGCTCATCCGCTCTCCAGGGCCCCCAGGCGAGGAATTCTTTGGCCAATTGGACTTAAGCCTACTGCCTTCTGCGGCCAATGTGGACCGCTCGATGGACCGCGAGGGTCCGAATACGTTCCTATGGGTCCTGCAGGGGCTGCGGCCCCTGAACCGAGTGCCCTGTGAGCTTGAAACGGCTTCCGGCCCCGCCTGGCGCTGGGCCGACCGTGCATGCGTCGCAGCTTTGTATAGCTTTCTGTAGCCGCCCAGCGGGGCCGGGCCGTATATTTAACTTATGGCAGCAGTTGACCCATTCAGCGCCCTGAATCTCGCCCAACGGCGAGCAGCGACGTATGGCGAGTCGCTGCCCGAGCGCAAAGGCGTGCGCTGCGGGCCGCTGCTGGTCGTGGCCGGTGCGGGCACGGGCAAGACCAACACGATTGCCCACCGCGTTGCGCATCTGGTGCTCCAGGGCGCAGATCCGGCCCGCATCCTGCTGCTGACCTTCACGCGCCGCGCGGCCATCGAGATGCGCCGGCGCGCCCACGAGATCGTGCGCCAGGCGCTCGATGACACCCTCGGTGGCAAGAGCCAGCAGGTGCTGCAACGCCTGGCCTGGGCCGGAACCTTTCACGCCATTGGCAACCGGCTGCTGCGCCACTACGCGCGCCAGCTGGGTCTGGAGCCCAACTACACGGTCATCGATCGTGCCGACTCGGCTGACCTTTTCGATCAGCTGCGCCAGGATCTGAAATTCACCGAGAAGAGCGAGCGCTTCCCACGCAAGGACACGTGTCTGGCGATCTATTCGCTGCGCGTGAACACGCAAAAATCTTTAAAGGAAACCCTCGAGCAGCAGTTTCCCTGGTGCCAGGCCTTTGAAGAGGACATCGCCAAGCTGTGCCGCGCCTACGTCGAGCGCAAGCAACACTACGCGCTCCTTGATTACGATGATCTGCTGCTCTACTGGCACGCGATGA
>Ga0302308_10000748_pt1 | contig 27696 bp, 31 predicted proteins | sample III_Palsa_E3_3_FD_200531 | JGI IMG/M metagenome (GOLD analysis project Ga0302308, IMG submission 200531) | Peat permafrost microbial communities from Stordalen Mire near Abisko, Sweden - III_Palsa_E3_3 | ecosystem: Environmental > Terrestrial > Soil > Palsa > Peat permafrost | place: Sweden...
ATGGTGAGGCGAGATCTCAATGGGTTTTGCCGCCAATTCGTGCGATTCACCAGAAAACATGCGCGCTCGCATCGGGGCGAATAGACGGCCAAAGCGCTACAAATCCGGTGTTCAAAGGAACGCGTCCGAACGTTCTCGACTCCTGGGAAGGGAATCTATTGCGGCCATTCTCTCTGTCCTATCCCCGCCAGCGCAAGACCTAAAACCCTGTCATAACCGACAGCAGGCCTATTCGTGGAACAGGCATTCCTCAGTCTGATAGATTAGAAGCGCCAAGGAAGCGTTACCGAATGTTTCCCGAGCGAACAGATATGAGATCTCTTGACGAGGCGTCCGATGCAACGGAAATCACGCTCTATCGCGTTAGCTTTCTTCCTTATACTTTCTGTCGTATCGTGGTCCGGATCCTTACTGTTTGCCCAGACTCCGATTCCCACCCCCCAGGAACTGGACCAACTGCTTGCCCCGGTTGCACTTTATCCCGATTCACTCCTGGCGCAGATTACGACTGCTTCGACCAACCCACAAGAGATTCTGGATGTCTCCAACTGGCTGCAAGCGAATCCCGGACTACAGGGCGCCGCGGTCACCGATGCGGCGGAGAAGCAGGGATTTGACTCGGCATTTGTTGCCCTTGTGATGTTCCCCGACGTGATCAACATGATGGCAGAAGACATCGACGACTTCGCCGCAATTGGTGAGGCGTTCAATGCCGACCAGGGAGCCGTGAGCGCCTCAATCCAGCGATTGCGAGCCCAGGCTTACGCCGCGGGGACGTTGCAAAGCAATCAGCAACAGACTGTAGATGTCCAGCAGATATCCTCGCAGCCGGTCTATGTGATCCAACCTACGAACCCGCAGATCGTCTACGTGCCAGTCTACAATCCGACGACCGTCTATTACCGTTCGCCGACACCCGTCTACATTACCTACGGACCTCCAATCCCGATTAGCATCCTTATCGTGAGCACCCGACCGTGGGGATGGGGCGGGTGGGGATGGAATTGGTCGTCGCACCGGGCCTACTACAATCACACCGTTTGGGTCGGTTGGCACAGTCCGTATCGGCCGCCAAATTATTGGTATCGTCCGCGGCCAGTACCTTACAACTCCCGGCCGGGATACGGAGGTAACTGGAACTATCGCCCGCCGAATTATCGCCCACCCACACCGCGTCCTCTTCCGGCGAATCGTCCTGCGTGGAGCCCGAATAACCGCCCTGGAAATCAATATCCGGGAAATCGTCCTGGAAATGGTCGGCCACCCGTACAGCAGCCTAAGCCTGGCAAGCCCATGCAGCCGATCGCAAAGCCGGGCTATCCAAACCAACCCGGTGGAAACAGACCCGGCGGAAATCCGCCCGGACAAACCAGACCGGCGCAGCCCAACGGCAATCGGCCGCCTGTGACCAAGCCGGCTCCTCAGCCGAAGCCCGCGAACCCCGGCACGAGGCCAGCGCAGCCTAGCACAAGACCAACACAGCCAACTACGAGGCCAACACAGCCAACCACAAGGCCAGCGCAGCCCAGCACAAGACCAACACAGCCAACCACGAGGCCAGCGCAGCCAAGCACAAGGCCAGCCCAGCCAAGCACAAGGCCAGCCCAGCCAAGCACGAGGCCAGCCCAGCCAAGCACGAGGCCAGCCCAGCCAAGCACGAGGCCAGCCCAGCCCACCCCCAGACCGGCACAGCCCAATACGAAGCAAGCCAAGCCCAACACTAGGCCGCCACAGGGTCAAAATTCGGAATCGCGACCTCCACCTCAGTCAAAGAACTGAAATTAGCCTGACCCCGTAAGCCCACAGTGGATCGTCGTGGATGTCTAGGTGACAGGTTCGAGCGTGGAGACGCGATGCTGAGATCACAGCATCGCAATCGGTCTATGCTTTGTGCCTCGGCAGACACGACAAAGGCAAAAACGGACATACCAGGGGTACGAAATACGCTGCTTGGATTACCGTGCTTTAGAGGCCAAGCTATTGCCTTCGCGGCAAACGAGCGAGCGACGGAAGGGGCAGATCCTGCGAACCCCGAATCGGTCTTAGTCCCAGAACTGCTCGGAAGCGTCTCTGAGCCTGTCTGAATCTTACGGAAGGGTTGACAGTTACACCCACTCGTCCGTAGCCCACACTTTCCGGATGATCGTGAATAGAAATGCCGTGGTAAGCCCGAACAATATCCAACCGCTTAGGGCTTCTAACGGCCCCATCAGCTGCCATCCCGGGCCGAGGTGAACAGTGTCGACGCCAAACGTGGTCATCGCACCCAGAGAGAACGCCATGGCGGATTTCTGGGTGGAAATCGCGCCAGAAAAAAAATAGGCGAGAGCCCATAGCCATGCTTCGATGCCGTGCGCCGCTGTCGCGCACAGAGCGGGCCCACCTACTGCGACGATGGATACCATGTGACGGAAGGTCTTCCCACCGTTCACTTTCAGCAGGGAATCAACGCCAAAGTTAACCATTCTGAGCACGAATGCATGCATCAGAACCGTACCAACGATGAGCGGAACACTCCATAGCCAATCCAAGCCCCAATGGGGATGAAAAATATTATTCATAGGACAGGCCGACCCACGAACGCATGTTTTCGAGCTCCCGCTGCCAGGGATTCGTTTGATCCGTGTCAAAGAAATCGCATTGAGTCGACATGGACGCGCCTCTCATGACCCTAAATTGGAGCGACGAAGGAGGTCGCACGTGTCGGGTAGTTTGCATCAAGACTGTAGGGCAGTTAATCACACCCACAGATGTCGGGATAACTGTCACTAGTTACAGTGTTGTCATTCAGCACAACGTTTGCACACAGCCGGTTCATACGGTTTCGTGGGGATTAGGATTCCCTGTGCATCTAGCATCGTGCTGTTTCCAGCGATCCCGTACCAGATCGACGTGAATCTGCGAGAAGAGCAACCTGCATTGAGCGCCCTGTCAAATATGACAGTTGTGGCGTCAGCAAGGCGGTCCTATTCTGACAGGAGCTAACGCCTCGCTTATTTGGGAAAAAGTCCTTGCTATCCCCAGTGTTAGAGCGAGGCCGCTTGGCGAGGGACGAGAATGCTGCGCCAATGGATTGAAATCTCGTCAGACGGAATCCAAGCGCTGGCGGTACTGATCATCGTCGTCTCGATCGCGTTTGGTTTTTTGCGGTATGTTCTGAGACTGGCGAAGCGCACTCCGCACTCCTACCGCGAATACAAGCGACTCCTCGCTCGTTCCCTGATGTTGGCACTGGAGATTCTTGTAGCTGCCGATGTGATTCGAACGGTGTTGTTGGATCTAACGGCCCAAGGCCTGGAGATCCTCGGCGCGCTAGTTGTTGTCAGAACCTTTCTCAGTTGGTCATTGGTAGTAGAAATTGAGGGTCACTGGCCTTGGCAATCCGCTGCGCTCAAAGGCCAGAAAGCCGACGCGTACGGCACAGAATCGGCTCTCGGATCGGTCGGAGAACTCGATGAGTCCGTTTAGTGATTCCTTTGCAGGAACTGGGCTGGAAGTAGGGGCCGCCCATAGTTGGCGTCGCAAACACGCGGAAATCAGCTGTAAGGGCTCTTGGTTTATGGGTGGCTCGATATCGATGAGGGAGGAACGCTAAATGAACTTGCCAGGTTTTCCGCACGTTGAGTTGTTCTCAGCAGGCAGCAACGCTGTCAACGGTTTGCTTGTAGCTCTTGATCCTACGGGCCTGTGGGACCGGGTCGGAACTCAACTGCTCGGGCGCGTCACCGGACCGATGAAGTTCAGGCTGGTGCTGCAGCCATGCATGGCTGCATTCTTCGCGATCCGTGCGGGGTTGGCAGACGCCAAGACGGGCAAATCTCCATATTTCATGACCATGGTTTCGGACCCCAAGGTGCGCACCCAGCTAATCAAAGACGGTTGGACGAGCGTGGGTAAAGTATTCATCCTTGCCATTGTGCTGGACGTCATTTATCAGATCATCGAATTGCACTTTGTTTATGTAGGAGAGGCGATCATTGTCGCGTTCATACTTGCCATCTTGCCTTACTTGATTCTTCGCGGAATCGTCACGCGCATTGTTCGTCGTAGGATTGCGCCGGTACCGGTCAACAAATCCGTCTGAGGAGAAATTTTCATGGAAGTTGAGACACCGGGAAAAGACCGTGGAACGATTCTTGCCGAAGAGCGAACCGATCTGGCCGTGCAGCGGTCGGTGATGGCTGCTGAACGAACGCTCATGGCCTGGATTCGAACGGCAATCTCGATGATTGGCTTCGGCTTCACTATCTACAAGTTTTTCCAATACAAGGCGGAAGATATTGCTGCAGGTGTGGTCCGTCGTCCAAATGCGCCACGTAACCTTGGCTTGAGCCTGATTGCAGTGGGAACCCTGGCGCTGATGGCTGCCGCATGGCAGCACAGAGACTTCCTGAAGCAGATGGGTCCTTCTCGCAAGAAGGAAACTTTCTCGGTCTCTTTCGTGGTTGCCATGGGGGTCATCCTGATCGGAATCGTCACCTTTTATGGTGTTCTGCTCCATAGCGGGCCGTTTTAGGAAGAAACATCTGGACAGAGAAAGCGCGGTTTGGAGAGTCGCTTTCTCAACTGCGATAGGCGGTCGTCTGGTGAACGGACGAAAGTCCTATCACGTTGTATAAGCATGGTTCTCCAACGCAGGATTGCTGAAGAAGAATGAAGACCATTTTGGAGTCTCCAATCGAAACATTGCCAATGGATGCGCCCGAGTTCTCGTTGGTATTGGGGGTGCCTTGTTCCAATTGTGTCGACGCACCGCCTGTCGGGTGAAGCCCAGGAGCGGTTAAATCGCCAAGCCATACTGTTTACGCTAGTCGCCTGGCTACCGCTGCTGGTGCGGAATTGCTCAAGTTCTTGCTCAAACTTGCGTTCAAATGATCGGACGCTGTCGTTTCAACCCAGGAGGCGGTCGCTCAATTTTCAAATCGTTGCAGAGTTATCCGCGAGAGCGACATCGAGGCGCTCTGGATCGCCGCTGACGTACCTCCTGCCCGACAAGGCCGCGTCGATCGCTGGCAGCAGATCGCCTTCAGCATGTGATTTAAATACGTAACCCCATGCACCAAGACCGATTGCTTCTTTGATGAGGATCGCGGTCTTCTCCTGGCTCAAAAAGATGATCTTCGAATTCGGAACCAGCTCGCGAACTCGCCGGGCTACTTCCATGCCATTGAGAGAGGGCAGACCGATGTCGAGCAGAATCAGGTCCGGTTGCAGCGCCGCGGCATGCTCAACTGCCTGTAAACCATCCGACACTTCACAAACAACCTGCAGCTCCGACCGTTGCTCCAGTTTGGAGCGAACAAAGTCACGAAACCACGAGAAGTCTTCAACTAACATAACCCGGAAAGACAACAATTCGTTACCAACTTCCCACCTCGAGGGGGCAATCCCGCGCAAGCGAAGTGTCAGACTTTCAACTTGAAGTTCGGTGCCAGGGTTGGGAGCAAGCCAAGTTACCAGGCTTTCCTCCTTCAACAAGCGCGGAGTCAAATCTCACGGTCCCAAAGAACTTAGACGTAGCCTAAGAAAATTGGTTTACCGCGGATGCTGCACTTTCCTGTGATGGATAATTGGCAACCGATTTGTTCTTGCTATCGACCATTGGATCGTTACCGTTCTTCAATCGATCCATGCAATGCGAGCCGTCGGCCTGTCAATACTGTCAGTTGATTCCGTTCGAGAACTCCCTAGACTCGGAAGCATCGGGGAACTATGAAAATCCATCTCACGAGCAATTCGAACCTGGCAAATTCAACTCTTGACCGGTCATCTGCGGCCCACAGGGATACGAGCAGGCCGCTTCTCCACCTTACGGTGTGTGGGAGCGAGCGATGCAAGCCTTTAGAGCCAACTGTGTCGTCGGCTGCGATGCGATGGATTCAGGCCGCGCTATTCCTCGCATCCGCAAGTCTTGTTGCGCAAGCCCAAAATCCGCAGTTGTTGCCGGAGATCGACACCTACCTCAAGGTCAATCCTGCGATGCGTGTGTATTTTCAAGCGGAAGGAGATCGCGATGGCGGCGTTCCGATCCAGGCGACCGTGGGACCAAGCGTCCAGTACTATCTCAAGCCTCTCCTCAAGTTGCAAAAGATTACCTCGTTTGACCTGGACGACGCAAAGAAGAGACCCTTGGTTTTAGAGGCAGGATATCGTGTCATCACAGCGCCCAATGATCCCGTAGAAAACCGATTCATGCCGATTGCCACCGTTGCGCTTCCGATGAGAGGCGCGTTCCTGGCGACCGATAGAAATCGCGCAGATCTCGATTGGAAAGCGGGAGTCTTTAGCTGGCGCTACAGGAACAGGCTGCAGGTGCAGAGAACGTTCGGCATCCGGTCGTACCATGTGACCCCCTATCTCAACGCCGAGTTCTATTACACAAGCCAATATTCAAAGTGGAGTACAACGCAACTTGAGGCGGGGGGCCTGTTTCCTATCGGCACCCACGTGCAGATAGATGCCTATTATGAGCATCAGAACAACACTGGCAAGAAGCCGAACGAGCAGGTCAACGATGTTGGTCTGGCGGCGCACTTCTTCTTTGCATTGCGAGACAGTAGAACCTCAGAGTCTAACGCGAAGACTCCCTCTGATTGAAAGATGCTCTTCCTTCGGCCAAGTTCTTTGGATCCGGTTACGCGGCGTGGCGAAGGCCGAATTCAGTTTTTCGGCAAATCGACGTAAGGCTGGCGACTGATCTCCGTTCAACCAAGGATTAATTCCATGGGCGGACGTTGGTGGCCTTGATGTATTGGTTGCCGAAACTCTCGATCTCGTATTGCCCACTCTTCTTGTTGAATTTTATCTTGGCTGCGGCCATGACCTTCCCGGTTCCGATGCTCTTGTCGTCGATCGCGATCTGGAGATAGCCAAAGGGGTAATCGACACTACGAGAGCCTCGGTACAACTCGCCGAACCCCATTCGGCGGGGAGTCACGATCGTGATGATTGTCTCGGATCCAATCTGGCGCTTGCGCGCGATCGCAATCTGGGTGCCGGTTGATCCGGTAGGAAGGAATCTGCCCTTGTCTTGCTTTTGCAATACATTCAGCAGCGCGCCCTGCCCCTTCTCCTTCAGCAGGGTAGCGAAACTTTGCAACTCGTCGTCGGTGGTATAGCTGTTGACATTGAAGTTAAATCCAAGGGTTTTCCCACCAATTGTTCCGCCGGTGCCGATCAAGACGCCAGAATAAGAATCGGGCTTCGTTTTATCGTTCTGACCATAGGATGCAATGGAAAAAGCAGCGTATGCGAACATCAAGAGCATGGCATATTTCATCAAGCGGCATTTCATTTTCGGGTCTCCTTATTTGGGTGAAGCCGACTGCCCCTAAGTGGCGCGAGAACTCCTTGGTCTGAGGAAGCAGTCTGAAGAAGTGGCAGCGGTAATCTGGCTGCGGATGTGACGCAAACCTGCGCAATTCCGCGTAAGGTGGAGTGTCTGCCATGCCGCAGGCAGGCGTCTACTGTCAGAACTGACAGTTCAATTAGGTTCCGTAGATTGTTATAAGAAACTGCGGGCAGATTGCCTGATTTCCAAGAGAACTGACCAGCCGAGTCCGCACCCTCCGAAAGCGAAACGAAGAAGGACAGCATGAATATTCATGATCGCCCTCCGTTCTTCTCTTTCTCAGCCTGGACCGTATTGCTTTTGATGGTCTTATCCGGAACGTGCTGGGCTAGAGACAAGAAGGACGTCGTAGTCTTCGCGAATGGCGATCGGATGACCTGCGAAATCATGCAGCTTCAAAAAGGCTATTTGTACGTCCGGCTCGCAAACGGGGAAGGCACCATCTCGGTCGACTGGACTAAGGTTGTTCGCATCGAGAGCCAGTACCATTTCATCGTCACCAATGAAAAAGGGGAGCGGTTTATCAGCAACCTGCAGAACGTGGCAGACGCAGCCTCGCCGGACAAATTCCTGGTGGAGGTCACGGGAAGCTCGACAACCAGTTTCATACCGTCCCTCCAGGTTGTTGCCCTTGAACAAAACGACATTGGTTTCTGGACGAACCTGCACGGTTCTATTGATTCTGGTCTCAACTACACCAAGCAGCAGAATCGGGTCCAATACAACTTTGATTCAAGCGTCGTTTATACGAAGCCACGGTGGTCAGCGGGTGCTGATGTGGGTTCCAGCTTCAGTGGTGGCGGATCTGCGCAGAATCTCCGCTTGGATATTCAAACGAAACTTGCTCGGCAACTCTTTTCTCCGCGGAACGTTTACATGGGGCTGGTGGGCTTTCAGCATAATGGCGAGCAGGATTTGGATCTGCGCACAACCATGGGCGGGGCCCTGGGACACAATTTCCAGATGACGAATAACAGCCTTGTCGCGGCATATGTCGGCGCAGATTGGAACAGCGAGCATTACGGAAATGAAGCTGCATCAGGACAAACCGGAAACAGCGCCGAAGCGGTCGTCGGTACCGACTTAAGTTTCTTTCGTTTCAGGACGACAAATTTCATTGTCAACACCGACGTGTATCCTAGCCTCACCGAGCTGGGACGAGTGCGTCTGGACTTGAATGCAGCAGTGAAGCTGAGGCTCGCCAAGCGCCTTTACTGGAGTTTCAGCTACTACTTGAACTACGATAGCCGCCCACCCCCGAATTTGACTGGGACAGACTATGGCTCTGCCGCCAGTATTGGTTGGAAGTTCTAAATGCGTTGAGCATGAGAAGGGGACGGAAACCTTGGAAGGCGAGTTCGACAATTCGATTGTCCCGGATTCGACGGTGCCCGCGCTTCGGGTTGGTCGAGGACGACGTTTGTCGACAGTTATTGCAATTTGGGCTGAGAAAGCGCAGGAACTCCAAAAGCAAGCCCACGTTTTCTACTTTGTATTCAAACATCCCAAGACGCCCTGGTATGCGCGCCTGATTGCTGCCTGCGTAACTGGCTATCTGCTCAGTCCCGTCCAGATTATCCCGAGTTATATTCCCGTGATTGGATTCATGGACGATCTGGTTGTTCTGTTCGTCGGATTCAAACTGATTCAGAAGACGATTTCTCCAGATGTACTGCAGGAATGTCGCGATCATGCTGAAGCCGCCGAGGTGCAGCGGAAAACAAAGGTGAGATCTCTAACCAGGTTCGCTATTTTCATCACAATTGCAGTCATCTGGTTCATCCTTGCGATCGCAGGCAGTCTGCTGGTTGCAAATTACTTTAGGCACAAATAGATAGATGGAGTGATAAAAGCAAGGCAGAGGGGTGGACCGACGCTTAGGGCGGGAAAGATGGGACAGCGCCGGAGTGGCGGCATACGCCCCAGGGCGCGGAGATGTGGCAACACGCTGGACCTGGTCGGCTGTCACATTTGACAGTACCCACTGTCGAACGAACAGACTAGTTTCTGATTAGCATGATGGACTTCTGTCTGGGTGAACGACCCGGACATACTAAATCTCAAAAGTAGCTGCCTACCTCAATTGGCGTTGCAGAAAAGACGAACACATGAACTCGATGGCTGAGGGTAGTCGTCCCCAGAATGCCCCGCCGGGCTTTCACCTGCTGGCAAAGCCGAGCGGGTCAACGTGCAACATTAATTGCACGTATTGTTTTTTCTTGTCCAAGGATGCCCTGTATTCCGACGAGAAGCATCGTATGTCGGACGAAACACTCGAACTTTACATCCAGCAGCTCCTAGCCTCGCATCGCACGCCGACGGTGACTGTCGCCTGGCAAGGCGGTGAGCCCACGCTCATGAAGGTCGAGTTTTTTAGAAAGTCTATCGAGATCGTTGAGAAGTATCGGCGGCCCGGGCAAACCATTCAACACACCTTTCAGACCAATGGCATCCTGCTGGATGACGAGTGGTGCCTGTTCTTTAATGAGCACAATTTTCTCGTCGGTATTAGTTGCGACGGGCCCCGCGAGATCCACAACACCTACCGCCTTGACCGCGGCAACCAGGGAACCTTTGACAAGGTGATCAAAGGCTTGAGCTACCTGCGCAAGCACGACGTTGACTTCAACGTTCTATGTACTGTGAATGCCGCCAACGAAAAACACGGCCGCGCGGTCTATCGTTTCTTTCGTGACGAGATGGGCGCAAAGTGGGTGCAATTCATCCCGATTATCGAGCGAGCCAACGCTGACACGATTAACATTGCAAACCTAGGATGGAGCACGGAGGCTGGCGGCCAGCGCATTCTTTATACACAGTCCGGAAACATGGTAACCAACCGGACCGTTGGCGCCAGGCAATATGGCCAGTTCCTCATTGACATCTTCGAGGAGTGGGTTCGGCACGATGTGGGGGAAGTGTTTGTTCAGTTATTTGATGTAACGCTTGAGGCGTTTTTTGGCCGTCACCTGTTGTGCATCCACGCCCCAACTTGCGGGTACGGACCGGCGTTGGAGTACAACGGCGACGTCTACTCCTGCGACCATTTCGTTGAGCCGAAGTACCTTCTCGGCAACATACATGAGAGCACGCTCTTGGAAATGGTGGCATCACCTGCGCAGCGCAAGTTCGGTGATGACAAACGCAACCTGCTCACCAAGCAGTGCCAGGACTGTAAAGTGAGGCACCTCTGCAACGGGGGTTGCCCCAAGGACCGCTTCGGGGTTTCGCGCGACGGGGAGCCAGGACAGAACTATCTTTGCGAAGGGCTCGAACTGTTCTTCATGCACACGGGCCCGACCATGTCATTGATGGCTCAGCTGATTCAAAAGCGCCGCGCTCCGTCCGAGATTATGGGAATCATCGCCGACCGCGATGCTCAGCAGACACACAACGCGCTGTGTGCCTGCGGCAGCGGCAACAAGTTTCGTAAGTGTCACGGTGACCCGAATCCACAATCGCCATTTAGCAAGCTGGACCTCCCTCCGGTAGAAGCCGAAGTAGGCGTTGCCGAATAAACGCCTGGTCCTTTCGCATCGATCGGAAAATGAACGACATCGGTCCAATACTCAAATTCCCGGCAGGATGTCGGGGAATTTTTGTTTGGCCTCTCGACGTCTAAGGCTGGGCTCTCTAGTTCCCGGGCGAGATGACGTGTTGTTGGATCGCATACTGCACCAGTCCCGCGTTTGTTTTCACGCGCAACCGTTCCATAACCTTGTATTTATGAAACGCAACGGTGCGGGGAGTCAGCTTGAGGATGTAGGCGATTTCCTTCATCGATCTTCCCTCGGCTAACAACTGAAGAACCTCTCGTTGTCGACTCGTGAGAATCTCTTGCTTGATATCCGATATGCGAATATCTAGAAAAAAGCTGTCGGTGTCAGTCGTAACGAGGGGAGACACATAATATTCGCCCTTGAGAACTTCACGAACTGCGCTGATGAGTTCGGTGCCGGCGGAAGTTTTCAGCAGATATCCAGAAGCCCCGCAGCGAAACGCCTCAGCTGCAACGCCCAGATCGGAGTTCATCGTCAGGTACACAATCTTGACCGTCCGCTGTAGCCGTTTTATTCGCTTGCCTGCCTCCAGCCCATTCATGAGCGGCATTCCAACATCAAGAATGATTACATCGGGCTTGAGTGCCGCAACGGCATCCAAAAGGGACTGGCCATCCGAAAAGATGCCGGCGACTTCTAGCTCAGGCTCTAGAATTCGAGCGCACGCCTCAGCTACGAAGAAATGATCGTCGGCGATCAGAACACGAGGACGCTTAGTTGGGTTCATTGTTCCCCCCTACTCCTTCAAGTTCAGATACGTTCAGCCCGTGACCGAACCGACAAAAGATCCACGGTGCTGATGCCCCGAAGTCAGTGAGCTGTCGAACTGGTACTTTCGAAGATGCCATGCTCATAAGTTCCTATCGATTCTAAGCAGCTAATCAGAGAGGGTCCTGACCGTGGTCTGCCTACACTTTTCACTTCCGCAACTGCGGGCCCACGACCGCCCGTGGAGGCTCGAACGTTCTCGGAAATTAGTGCGATCGGGAGCAATATCAACCGTTTACAGGACACGACATGCCGCGTACGCGGGTGTGTGCACAATTCTCCATCATTTTTACTCTTTACTTAGCACAAATACTACCGGCCCTGCGTGAATAGTCCAACTGTCAAAAGTGACAGTCCCGGAGTTTGGAGCATCCATTCGTCCATTGAATTTGTGCATCCCCGAGAGCAGCAAGAAGTCCCAGCGAAAGAAGAGTGTAGCCTCGGTCCGACTAGAACCTCTGAAGATATAAACGTGGCTACAACGAGCGCGCGTTCATGTTCATCAATCAATCTCAGGTTTCTGCATGAGTCGCACCCTGCAACGGAGGAGAAGTTTTCACCATTGCCTGGCAGTCGACTCTCAGAACTGGCAAGTCGCGAATTGAAGTTAAGAGACTCATTTCAACATACCGTTAAAAGTGACAGTAGGCACGTGGGCAACGAAGTCATAAGTTGGTCATAGAACTCCCATCGCAGCAACTTCGTGGAGTCACGGCGGAGCGCCACCCTTGGCGAACGCACATACAGGGGCAGAACAATGTCAGCAGCACGGATCTTACTTGCCGACGATAATCGAGCTTTCCTGCATCACGTCGAGGAGATGCTCGAGGAGAACTATCAGGTCGTGGGCACCGTCGTGGATGGCAACGCTGTATGCGCAGAAGCTTCGAGACTCCGACCGGATCTGATGGTTCTGGACATCTCTATGGGAGAGTACAGTGGCATCGAGATCGCTCGACAACTGCGCCGAGAGGGTTACGCAGGTCAAATTGTATTCTTATCTATTCATGAAGATCCTGACTTCATCGGCGCAGCAATTGGCGCAGGCGGCCGCGGGTATGTGTTCAAATCTCGAATGAATACCGATCTCGGGTTGGCTTTGAAGTCTGTGCTCTCGAGTCAAATCTTCATCTCCCCACAAGGGGACCTTAGGTAACGCTTCGACTTGAGTTTTGGCATGAGCGGCTCTTCGCCGTCCGCAATCAATGCAACCTTGCGTTCGATGGACAAACGAAGTTGGCCTCAATCCTAATCTCTTGATCAAACAATATGGCCCCTGAATGGATTATTGGCCGCGTTGGTCGTTCAGGTCGATTGCCCGTTATGCTGAATTGAGGTGTCTTGAGTTTGGTTTGAATGCCCACCCAAGCGCCTTTGCCCAGAAGTACAGCCAATCATGACGACTAAGAATAATCACGAACAGGAATTGCCAGAGCCTGGGGCATCCCCAGAAGTTCAAAGGTTTTATGATCGTTATCCCTATCCCCGACCTGTTGATGACCTCCAGAGTTACGGTCGCCTCTGGCAAGATTACCAACGACGTGTAGCCGACTTTCATCTGTTCTGGCCTGCCCAAATGTACCGCGAAAACTATTCGATTCTCGTTGCGGGGTGCGGCACATCCCAGGCGGCAAAGTACGCAATTCGGTGGCCGCACGCCCAGGTCACTGGAATTGACTTCAGTGCAACTAGTCTGGCCAAGACCGAAGAGCTCAAGCGCAGGCACAATCTGACAAACCTGAACTTGCGGCAACTTCCGGTCGAGAGGGTTGGAGAACTAGGCGCCGGTTTCGATCAGATTGTTTGCACCGGGGTTCTCCACCATCTCGTCGACCCTGACGTGGGCCTTCGCGCATTGCATAGTGTCCTCAAGCCGGATGGAGCAATGCATCTCATGGTGTACGCCCCCTATGGACGAGCCGGCATATACATGCTGCAGGATTTCTGCAGACGGCTCGGAATCTCGGCATCGGACAATGCGATTCGGGACTTGATCATTGCCCTGAAAGCTTTGCCGCCCGGGCATCCAATGGAAACCATCCTGCGCATGGCCCCTGATTTCGGCGACGAGGCGGAACTGGCCGATGCCCTTCTGCATCCTCAGGATCGGGCTTATTCGGTACCGGAATTCTTCCAGTTTCTCCAGAAAGCTGGTCTTGAGTTTGGCCGTTGGACGCGTCAGGCGCCTTACTCTGCAAGGTGCGGCCTTATTGCGAGCCTTCCCCAGGCCGCTCAGCTAAATAGACTTCCTCTGGAGCAGCAGTTCGCCGCGGTCGAACTCTTTCGGGGCACCATGCCGCGCCATAGCGCTGTCGTGTATCACAACGGCAGTTCAGCCAAGCTACAACTCATTGATTTTTCCGGCGACGATTGGCTCGATTACGTGCCGATACTTATGGCGGACACGGTCTGCGTGTTAGAAAGGCTCCCACTAGGTTCTGCGGCGGTTCTCATCAATCGTGGACACAGTTTCCGGGACATATTCCTGCCGATTACTGCTGTCGAGAAGCGACTCTTTGACGCGATTGATGGAAAACGTACCATCGCTGAAATCATCCGAGCGATCGATCCCTCCTCGAAAGAAACCGGGACCGCCGACCTTGCTCGCAATTTCTTTGACCAGGTTTGGTGGCAGGATCAGGTTGTCTTCCACAAAGCGGAGTTGCCGTAAGCGATCTAGGTCTTCGGGAACCTTACTTGCTGTTCATTTTGACAGTAGTCGCGGCTAATCTGCGCAATTACTCTCCACGTAAGTGAAATGACGCTATTGAAATTGACGTTGCGATATCCGTCAACAGGAGCTTCATCTGAAGCTTCGGTTGATGGGGAACTTGCCGCCGAGCTTCACGTTCAATTGATCATGCGGACACCCGACCCGGGTAATACCTAGCTGCTCAAACCTCTCATCCCGACGGCTTGCACAACGGCAACGGCCGGTGGCCGATCTACTAATAGATGAATCGGCTGTCAGGTTGAAATCAACCAGACCTTGATCTCGCAAAGCCAGTTGAAGGAGTACGAAATGAGTCCCGTAACGTGGCCACGCGTTCTTATCGCGAGCGATCAAGTCAACCTCTCTGATCGGTATGCAGACCTTCTGCAGCCTGAGTTCCAGGTGGTTGGCATGGTGACGGATGAGCAGGCTTTGATGGCAGGGGTGAGAGAGATTAAACCAGAAGTCGTCATTATTGACGTGGGTGAGAGTTGGGCGAACCGGTTGGAGACAGGCGTGCGCGTCAAGAAGCTGACTCGAATGGTTCGGATTGTGTACATTACAACCACCATTCAGCCTACTATCGTGGCCGATGCAGCTCGCGGTGGGATATCTGGATATCTGCAAAGAACGTCGGACGACGCGAGCCTTGTGGATGCTGTCCGCGAGGTGTTGAAAGGGAGACGGTACATTTCCGCGTCGATTGTGAACGCGACCGAGGGTCAAGCCCTCGAATCAACCGAATCGCATCTCAGCCGGAAGAGTCTGACTGGTCGTGAGCTCGAAGTCCTTAAGTTGTTAGCGGAGGGTAGGACCATGAAAGAAATTGCGTATATCCTCACACTGACTCCGCGCACAATTGCATTTCACAAGTACAAACTGATGGAACGCCTTTGTCTGCAAACCAATGCTGAACTAGTTCAGTATGCAATCCAGGAGCAGATTTTAACTCTGCGGACTTAGATGTCTCCCGCCAGGGACGCAAGAGAAGCAGAAACTCAGACGCCTCACAGCCATCGGCGGCCTGTCAAAGCTGTGCCAGGAGTTGCGCCTCGCGTGGTGGACGTCGTCGGCGAACTCACTTCTGACCGAAAGGGCCCGGCTCCGAAGGTGCCCCTGTCTTAACTGACAGCATGCAGGGGGCGGAAGGGGACGTACACTTACGGAAAGTTTTAGTTCCTTTACCTTGCCTCGAACGATCGCCGCAAGCAAGGCGTGCTTGCGGTCTTTCGATGTTCGATCCGATAGAGTTCGGGAAATCCGAAATATTAGGAGAAAGTGGAGAGATTTATGATTTGGCCGCGGAAAGAAAGGCTTTCTCTTGCTGCTTTGGGGGTTTTGATCCTGTCATCTCTGCCACTGTCTGCACAGGAAAAGCCGCCAATTGACGAGGCGGGAACCCAGGTGGCAACGCAGCAGACACCGGCAGCGGCGGCGAATAGTGACCAACTTAGAAAAGAGTCGCAAAATCCGATTGCCAACCTGATCAGCGTTCCCGTCCAGGAGAACGCCAATTTCGGTATCGGCGCGGCAAACCGCGTTCAGAATGTGGTGAACATTCAGCCTGTGATTCCATTCAGCCTGGGCCAGAAATGGAACTTGATCACTCGCTGGATTACGCCCATTGTCTACCAGCCGATATCGGTGGCGCAGCCATATGGGCCTGCATTGGAAACGACTGGGGTCTCGGGGCTTGGAGATATCAATCCGTCATTCATTCTCTCGCCGAAGAAGAGCAAGGTGATTTGGGGGGCTGGGGCCACGTTTGTGTTTCCGACGGCAACCAATACGACGTACCTGGGGCAGGGCAAACTCAGCGTTGGCCCAACGGCGGTCATGCTCTTCCAGCCGGCGAATTTTGTGCTGGGATTTCTAACCAATAATTACTGGTCGGTGGCCGGCCATTCCGACATGGACAAACCTGCGGTGAACCAGTTTCTTCTGCAGTATTTCGTCAACTACAACATGAAAAAGGGTTGGTACCTGACGACAGGGCCCATCCTCACTGCCAACTGGAGAGCCCCGAGCGGCAGCCAGTGGACCGTTCCCCTTGGCGGCGGCTTCGGACGGGTCATGAAGCTAGGCTTTCAGCCAGTAAACCTCTCTGCCCAGTTCTACGGCAACGCCATTCATCCCACTGGCACTTCGTCATGGACAGCGCGTTTCAGCTTGACCTTGCTCTTCCCGAAGCTGACCCCGCAGATGGAGAAGATGATGCTCCAGCAGAAGCTAAAGCAGTTGGACGAAGCGCCGTCGCAGCAAAAGAATTAGCGGGATGAATGCATGAAGTTTGAGTTGAGACGTATTGAGACTCATACCGAACCCAAATTCTGAGGTTAGTGGGTTATCCATATGAGTCAAGATGAAAAGTCGCTGAGAAGCCTCTCCGGACGTTCGAACTCAACAGGGTCGTCTCCACGTCCAACGTGGTTGAGGGTTCTACGCGCGATCGCAATCACCGCCATTTGGTTTGCGACAGGGCTGCTTATTTTGTGGGCAATTGGTGCCCTCTACTTCGATGTCCGGATCGAACCCTTGCGCATCCCCCTGACCCTGATCTACATCGCGGGCATCGTCACGATGCTGGTTATGCTGAAAGGGTCGCGTTGGGCAGCGATTCTGTGCGTTCTAAGCGGTATCTGCGTGATGCTATGGTGGCTAACCCTGAAGCCAACCAACAGTGGTGCTTGGCAACCAAATGTTGATCGAACAGCCTGGGTTGAGATGGATGGAGATCGCGTCACGATTCACAACCTGCGTAACTGCGATTACCACATCGAGACAGATTATTCGAATTGCTGGTCCGATCGGACAGTCTACCTTTCGCAACTAAAGGCCGCAGACTTCTTCTTAACCAACTGGGGCCTCAGCTTTGCGAGCCATCCAATCGTCAGCTTCCAGTTTGGAGAGAACGATCATATCGCCTTTTCGATTGAGGCGCGCTACAGGCCTGGACAAGATTACTCAACAATCCATGGACTTTATCGCCAATTTGGACTGATCTTTATAGTGGCGGACGAGCGCGATCTGATTCGGCTGCGCACCAATTACCGCAAGGACGAAGAGGTATACCTCTATCGGCTTCAGACGGATTCCAAAACCACGCGCGCCATGTTTCTCACCTACGTCGACTACCTCAACAGGTTGAAAGACAATCCCGAGTGGTACAACGAATTGACTAGGAACTGCACGACGACGCTCCAGGGGCCGCTGGCTGCGGCAGTGGGCAGCCACCAATCCTGGACTTACCAATTCATACTCAATGGATCCCTAGACGAATTGCTATACGATCGTGGTCGGCTCGTCACAGGTGGGCTTCCGTTCCCAGAGCTGAAGCAACGCGAGCACATCAACGCCGTAGCCCATACGGTAAATGCCTCACCTGATTTTTCTGCGCTCATTCGAGCCGGCCGGGTGGGATTTTGACCAACGCTCGAATTTGAGAACCAAGAAACAGGAGTTTGCGATGAAACGGATTTCTTCATCTGTCAACAACAGCTTTCGTTATTGCCTCCTCATGTTACAGGTAGGCCTGTGCTTGTTGGCCACCATGGCGCTATCCGTCGACGCGGTTGCACAAGATAAAACACCGGCCCGTCCCTCGCGGATGAAGGTCGGAGTCGCCCTTGAGGGCGGCGGCGCGCTCGGACTCGCGCATATCGGTGTACTTCGGTGGTTTGAGCAGCACCACATCCCCATCGACTACCTTTCCGGAAACAGCATGGGCGGCCTTGTAGGCGGCCTGTATGCGACTGGTCAGAGCCCCGATCAAATTGAACAACTCGTTGAGAAGATGGACTGGCCGGTATATCTCGAAGGCGCGACGCCGTTTGAAGACCTCTCTTTCCGTCGCAAAGAGGACGCGCGTGCCGTTCAAAGCTCATTGGCCATCGGCTTCAAGAAGGGGGCGGCACTCCCATCCGGAATGAATGCCGGAAATCAGATCAGCCTTCTCCTTGACCGCGAAACTCTGGCCTACTCGGATGTCAAATCGTTTGACGACCTTCCCACTCCTTTCCGCTGCGTTGCCACCAACCTCATAACCGGCAAGGCGCACGTTTTCTCTTCGGGTCCGATTGGCGCAGCGATGAGGTCGACGATGTCCCTGCCGGGAATATTCGCTCCCGTTGCGGATGGTCCAAATTTGTACGTTGATGGCGAACTGGTGGATAACCTGCCGACGGACCTGGTGCGTGAGATGGGTCCCGATGTAGTGATTGCCATACATCTCGAGGTTTCTCCAACGACTGCGGCGGACCTTCAAACTCTATTCGGCATCCTGGGCCGATCGCTTCAAATCAGTTCCGCTAACTCGGAGCTTCGAGGCATGGCGGCAGCGGATATCGTCGTTAAAGTGGATGTTCAGAAGTTCACTGCATTGGATTTCACTCAGGCACGGGCACTGATTCAACAGGGAATGGACGCAGCCCAAGCCAAGTCCAAAATTCTGGAGCCTTACGTTCTCAATGACGCGGATTGGGCCGCGTATGTGGCCCAACGCGACGCGCGGAAAAGAGGATCCGTCCCGGTTCCCCGGTTCGTGCAGGTAGAGGGCAGCTCACCGAAAATAAACAAACAGATCGACACCTCCCTCCAGCCGTTGGTGAACAAGCCCATCGATACCAAACAACTAGACAAAGACCTCACTCTGTTGACCGGGATGGGAAGAATTGCCAGCACCTCGTACAGCATTACGAATATTGGCGATCAGCCAGGCCTTTTGGTCAATGTCACCGAAAGAACGAACGCGCCACCGGTTCTGCAACTAGGATTTTCAATAGATGGCAACGAACCTGGAAATGTGACATACACCGTCGGGGGCCGACTCACCGTTCTCGACGTGGGCGGCTTCGGGTCGGAATGGCGCACAGATTTTGCTATTGGAAACACCTACGGGGTGTCTTCGGAGTACTACAAAAGACTTAGTCAAACCTCCAAGTGGTTCTTTGCCCCGCAGATCCATCTCAGCGATGCCGGTGAGTGGATATATTCCTACAACACTCCGCAGGCCGACTACCGCATTGGCAGGGCAGGTGGCGGACTTGATGTCGGATACGCGATCGATCGCTTCAGTGAAGTCCGAGCGGGTTATGAGATCGGTTACTTGAATGCGCGGCTGAAACTCGGTACTCCGGAGTTTGCTTCGGTTAAGGGTGAAGTCAGCGAAGAGCGTTTTCGCCTGACCACTGATCATTTGGACGAGCCGGTTGTTCCCCACGCGGGTTATTTCGGACAGGCAAATTTCGACTGGATGAATAAGAGTCCGGGCGCATCATCCAGCTTTCCAGTTCTGGAAATGAGAACAGAATATTTCAAGTCTATCTCGCGTCCGGGTTCCGTCTTTCTGATTGCCGCCGGTGGAACAACATTCGGCTACGAGCAAACCGGCATACCTCAGTTCTTCCTCGGGGGAGTTCCGGGGCTTCTTGCTTATGGCTCGAACGAAGTGCGCGGAGATCAGTACTTCCTCTTCCGACCAGGCTACATGCACCGTCTATTCAGCCTGCCGCCATTTGTCGGCAAGGGATTTTATGCGGTAACTATGTATGAAATTGGAAAGATGTATAACGATAGCGCTAACGGCGTGAGCAAACTCCCCATGGATGGCGCGATCGGCATACTTGCAAACACAGCTGTCGGGCCCCTCTTCATTGGCGGCAGCGTCGGGGCCACTGGTCATGCCACGTGGTTCTACTCCCTGGGCCACTTGTTTTAGCCGCGCTTTGTCGACGATCCATGCCTCCAATGGGTATGGATCGTCCGGCAGCACGCGCCCAAAGCGCTCTCACTTTTTGTCGAAAACGATGACAACGGGATTTGAGGTTCCGCACATTCCGTAGACCTCACCAGAATGACAAGCGCTCGTAGAGTACTTGAAGCACCCCGTTGTCTTTGCCACGACTGTAACAGCGCGGGCCGACCCGCCCTGGATAGCCCCACTCGGATCGAACGGGGATGTAGCTCCGAAGTCGACCACGAAGCCGTCGCCTTTATCGGTACTCTTCCATAGAACCGTGGTACCGACACTCACGCAGAACAGGGAATTACCCTTGGCGTTCGGAATGCTCGGCGTCGCCGACGCTGAATTATCAGTCCGCTTTACATTCACGGTGCACGGACTGGAAGCGGATCCGCATGTGTTGGCAGCTGTGCATACCTGTGCCGGATTTCGATCTGCGCAAACATCCTTGTCGTCTTTTGATTGACCAATCGCGTTGCCCCACAACAGCGACAAGGCAAGAATAGGCGCAGACAAGCTAAGTACGTTACCTCGTTGGATCTTCATTGTGCCTCGCAAATCGACGCTCAGAGGTTTTGCCGCGTAGCGACAGTCCCACAGCGTCAGTCAGAATTTATGAACGACAACTCGATCAACGCGACGAGTGTCCTAATTGACGCCGGCAGTTCCCGCCCAGTCGAGTACGTCGACGAGTTTCCATGGATTTTGTGTGAGATCCCATTGCAGTTGCCCTGTGTTACTAAGCACGAGTTCGGCAGCGGGATACAAGACGCCGGTGCTCTTGCTCTTGTCCTGATCGTTAATCTCGAGGATGCCGGCAGTGAGATTGAATGACTGCGACTGGGTGTCAAAAAAGGCTTCACCGAAGCGAATTTGACGATTTGTAACAAACACAATCTTTCGGCCCGTGGGCGTTTGAGTCATCTTGATATAGGAGCAGTCGTAGCCCAGAGTGCCGGTAATTTCAACATGGCCTACGGCCTTCATCCTCTGGAGCGCGTTCGACAATCCCTGCCCCTGGGCCTTGTTGAAGGCGTCGACGAGAATCTGCCGGTCCGCCGGAGTTGAAAACTGATAGATGTTCAGGGTCACTCCAATATTTTGACCTAGCTGGGTTCCCGTTCCCATCGCTTGAGCTTCAATCGTTTCAGTCTTTGTTCCCGCAAATGCAGGCAAGGTGGACGCCATCAATAATCCGCCTAGAAGTCCTGCCCTCATGACGACTCTTGCAATGTTTACTTGTCCGCGCATTGTTTTCTCCAATCGATGACTCTGTATAGCGTTGTCTATTCAGGCGGATACAGCCGGTAACTTTGGACGGTTTAGATTTGTCCTGTGGATCTGTTCCGTCAGTGTTCTTTCCAGTGTTGAGCTACCGTCGACGAACAGCAGTAACACGCACCGTGCTCTCAATCCGAAAGCTCCGGCGCTTTCACATCGGGCCGATCCCAAGCACGCTGGTCTGCTATGTTGGAACGAACTTACACCGGAAGTATCATCGATGGTTAAATCGGTGTGCAACTGTCAGATGTAACAGCGTGGACAAGAATTATCCGGGTAAGCAACTCCTAAATTCTTGAGTCGCGAGTGAGAGCAGGCTCTGCGACTGGGAGGTCGTCGATCCGATCAAAACTACACACTGCTCGCAGGGGCGTCGCCTAAATACCTCCTCCACTGTTATTTCTGACAGCTGTGGAGGCGGTTCGAAGGCTGTAGAGTGTGCTTCAGTAACAGCCTCCTTTACGGTCTTTCGGTAATATTTATTTTTCATCGAGTTCCACACCGCAAACTTGCGCCTGCTTCGCGCGACGAGCGAACCGCGCCGACCGGCAGGACGGGTGTCATGCACAGAACTTATTGCATTCAGAGGTAATGATTATGTCCAAGGCAAGACCAACGGTTGGAATCGACGGACGTTTGCTTCCCGTTCTACCGCCCGAGCGAGATGCCCGCGTCTGGGCGAAGCTTGTCCGCGTCATGTTCTACACTCCTGGCTTTCTAGCGATGCTGCTTCTCAAGGCAGGTGAGCCAGAGAGCTTTGGCATCACTGTCGAATTGCTGATGCTGTCCAGCGCGGCGGCAATCGTGGGTGGCCTGTTCATCGGCACGCAGCAGTCAGGCGAGGGCGCCGATGCGACGTCAAAAATAGGTACGTGGAGCGGATCGCTGGTGCTCGAGCTGCTCGCCGTGGTGCCTCTACTGTGTGCAATCCCGGCGTTATTCCATCAACTGGCTCATAGCCGATTGCTCCACGCGATAACGCCAGGTACCGTTGACCCGAGCCTGGGCGCATCGGAACTGCTGCCGATGGTCGCAATTCTGCCCTTCATGCTTTACCAGCTCGGTGGTTTCGGGACCTTGGATTACATTGTGTCGAAACCGGTGAACTGGGTAATCAACATCGGGATTCTCGTCTTGATCGTTGCAGGCTACATAGAGAACCGCGAGGGATCCTACGCCATGGAGAGGCACATTTATGGGGCTCTGGTTGTGGCGATGGCCCTTACGGTGTTCTATGGCGTGCTGAAATTGCGTCAAATGCAGACAACCTTCGATGCTCAATGCCCGGTCAAGCCCCCAAAGGAGTAGGCAATTCGTGGGTGCGAGAATGCTAGGTGCTGTGCAGCTACACTCGCATACGGCGGGCTTTCATGTTAATCGACAGTGTCGCCGAATAAAAGACGCTGAGGAATATTCTTGATCCCATCCTTGTCAATACTGATGATGCGATCGTAAAGCTCCTCTGGCCAAGGCTCGTAGGGGCTCTCGTGCCCCAATTCACGGATCAGTTTGGGTATCATGCCATGATGCCAGCACATCAAAATGATTTTCCCCTCAAACTCTTTTTTACGTAAGTCTTTGGCCAGCTTCTTGATGTCTCGATCGGCATAGTCTGTTCTGACATCAATGGCAAGTTTATCTGCCGTGGGCCGGATTGTCTGGTAAGGCCGGGCCGAATGCTTGGTCGACGTGGAGGCAAACACGAAGTGAGGCTTCACGATTTTCGGGAGCAACTTCGAAAGTCCAACGGCGCGCATTCTTCCGCGCAACGCCAGATGAGGCAGCCGAGAGGCCGGTTTTTCCGCGTGCCTGACAATAACGATTCGCGCCGGTCCCTTACCCATTAGAAATGTCCCGCCCTTTTCAAAAAAGAATGCAACCAGGTTCCGCAGTGTCATTGTTGTGCAGTTTGGATCGATTGAACCGCCGATTCCTGGGGCCTCTAAGTTCACCACGATCAACGCTGATCCGAAACTGGTATTTCTAACAGGTCTCTTTGTGCATCTTCAACGTTAGGATCCAAACGATGCAAGATCATTCTGCGAAAGCCGGTAAGAGTGGCTGGAAGCGGGCGTACCCCTCCGTCCTTCTATTGCTTTTGTGCTCCGCTTTGCACGCTCAAGAAGCGTGTCCCGTCGAGATCAAGCTCCTGCTTTCTCCTGCCTCGGTCAAATCTGCGATTTCTTCTCTGGGCTTCGGAGAAGAGACAACTGGTCGAATCTATTTCTTTGATACGGACAATCTCAGTCTCCTCGCCCAAGGCGTGATTATTCGAGTAAGGCAGGGTGCAAAGAATGACCTCACGGTGAAGGTGCGCCTGCCTGAAGGGAATAACCAGATGGATACTTCGAAGCTGCAAGCGCGCTTTGCGTGCGAGATAGACCGCACGGAAGCGGGAGCGAACACCTCCTACTCGGTCGGTCAAAAATTCAAGAATGCACAGCTACCCGGCGCCGGCGACGCTCTCTTCACTGATCTCAGTACTCAACAAAGAAAGCTCTTGAAAGATGCACATGTTTCAATCAACTGGTCCAAAGTGAAAACAATTTCCAGCATCCGCTCGACGACCTGGGAGACTTCATCTGACTCTCCACTTCACAAACTCACGCTGGAGTACTGGGAGTTTTCCGCGGGCAGCCTGCTCGAATTGTCGACAAGGAGCACGGCGAATGAATGGGAATCGAAGGATGCAGACTTGCATCGGATCGTGAAACTGAAAGGGCTGGCGCTAAGCGCCAATCAACAGACGAAAACGACCACGGTTCTTAGGGAATCGAAACATGACTTGGCTTCCCCCAAATAACGTCTGGTCGACGATTGTAGACGCAGACTTGTTCGTCAGCCCGCTTGGTCTGGATGATATGCAGACCCTCATCCTTGGGCCCATCATCACGCACACGCGGATGCACCCCGGCAAAGGGCTTCAACCGTAAGTTGTTGATTGTAGATTGGGGCGGCTAGTGGGGGTCGAACCCACGACATCCGCTGCCACAGAGCGGCGTTCTGCCACTGAACTATAGCCGCCGTATCATTATTGATTGTAGCATCCTACCAAGCAGAAGCGAAGTGGGAGCGTGCGCGATGACGGTCAAAACAACACAGCCTGAGATTCTGCCACCTGGCTCGGCAACCCGGGCCGCACCCCGAATGCACCAGCGCCTGGGCGGCGGGGGCGGTGCCTTTCGCGATGAAAACCTCGACCTGCTCTCCCGCGTACTCGATACCTGGTTTCGCGTTCCCGGCACCAGTATCCGCTTTGGCGTAGACGGCATCGTGGGATTCATTCCCGGTGTTGGCGATCTGATCGGAGGCATGGCCAGCTGCATCATCGTTCTCGCTGCCTACTTCCGCGGCGTACCGTTGATAACCATTGCCCGCATGGTGGCCAACCTGGCGATTGAAGTGGTCGCAGGCCTGGTACCCTTCCTCGGCAATCTCTTCGACATTGGCTGGCGAGCCAATCGCAGAAACTATCATTTGTTGGAACAAACCTTGGCTGCTCCGCGCAGGGATACTGCTCGCGACTGGCTATTTATGGGACTGCTAGCGCTTGGATTGCTGGCCCTCGCTATGCTACCGTTCCTTCTGCTGCTCTGGCTCGGCGGATCGTTATTGCATTCTTTGAATGCCCCGGGGTGGCGTTGACTTGGTATCATAAGACTGTCGGGGCGTAGCGCAGCCTGGTAGCGCATCTGCTTTGGGAGCAGAGGGTCGGGAGTTCGAATCTCTCCGCCCCGACCATTCGAATGAAGCTTACTCTACGGTGGTCCACGTGGTGGTTCGATATCCTGCGTGAACACCCGAGCAGATATCAGCAAACGTCGGTGCCGATCGGCCGTAGCAGAACGTTGCGAATGCGGACGTGTCCTTTTGTGCGGAGTCAGGCGATGAGAGAAGGGCTCTTTATCGAATGCCACCGGACTTCACGACAACATCCATGCCATCCCCGCTATCCTCCACAACGATCGTAGCCAACGCATCCGCATAGCTGAAGTTTGCGGCTTCCCCATTTACGGTGACCGACAAGGGCCTCGCCGGCAGCCCGTTCACCTGGATCGCGATCGCTTTCCACCACGCAGGAAAGCTCCCCTCATGATTCCCGATGTGTACCTTTATCTCGCGATGATCTCCCGAGCTTTGACAGGAAAAGCTCATCCGCAAAAATTCTCCACGCTTATACGCGAAGCTCGTTCCATCATCCAGATAGAGGTGTCCGCCGCAGTCTGCTCCTGGAAATACACGCAACGTCAGTGGCCCTGAAGGCTGCTCTTCGGTACTCTGCACCAACGGCTCGATCGGTAGGATCGAGCCCGGCCGCACGAACACCGGAAGCGTTGAGAGTTCGCGATGAATCCGCACTGCCGGCAGAGCCGGCCCCACCGCCGACTCTGGCTGGAGTCCACCAGCCTCCTCCTGTACCCCATCCTCCTCCACCTCTCTACCGGTCCAGAAGTCATACCACCCATGGGAGGGAAGTGTCGCCTCGTAATCGCCCGACTTATCCTCGAAGGCCGGTGCGGCGACCAACAAATCTGGTCCCAACATGAACTCCCCTGAAGTATTCAGATCAACATCAAGCGGATGGCGATCCGCGGCCGCCTCCGGAAACTCCAGAAACAGCGGTCTCAGCAGCGGCAGTCCTGTATGCGTATCCTCTTCCGTCACCGAATAGAGGTAAGGAAGCAGCCGATATCGCGTCTCGATGAATCGGCGTCGGATGTCTTCCTGCATTGGCCCATTAGCCCACACCTCATGATCGCCGGTCCCTTTCTCCGCGTGATCCCGATCGATTGGCTGGAACGCCGCAATCTCAATCCACTTGGTCAGTAACTCGGGCGTAGGTGTGCCCGCGTAACCTCCAACATCTGCTCCCGCGAGCGCAAATCCGCTCAGCCCCAAATTCTTCAGCATCGACGTCGTCAGCCTCAGATGGTTCCACGTAGCCGAGTTATCCCCAGTCCACGTCGCTGCATACCTCTGTCCTCCCGCATACGAAGCCCGCGTCAGCACAAACGGCCGCACGTCCGGATGCAGTGCTAGCTGTCCCTCAAACGTTGCCCTCGAGTTTTCCATTCCATAGACGTTATGGATCTCGCAATGCGTGGCCGTGCGCTTCACAAATCCTGGCTCATCGATACGGTGCACTGCCGAGCACGGCATGGTCTTCAGATCGTTGAACACTGAAGGCTCATTCATGTCATTCCAGAATCCGTCGATCCCCATCTGTGCAAAGTTCTTGTAAAGCGTTCCCCACCACGCTCGCGTCTGCGCCCTTGTAAAATCCGGAAACACACTCGGGCCCGGCCATACCTTGCCAACGAAAGTCGTCCCATTCGAATTCTTCACAAACTCATCGCCAGAGGTGCCGCTATTGAACGGTGCATAATCCTGCCCCGGCAGGTACGCAATATGCAGATCCGTAATTGCGACTACATGCAACTTCTCTGCATGAAGTGTCTTCACCATCTCGGAAATATCCGGAAACGCGCTTGTATTGATGCTGAAGGGGCGATTCTTGTCTTGGTAATCAATGTCCAGATACACGGCATCCGAAGGAATCTTGTCTTTGCGCAGCCGCTCCGCCACCTGCAGTACTCTTTCCTGCGTCATGTAACTGTAGCGCGACTGCTGAAAGCCCAGTGTCCACAGCGGGGGCAGTGGCGTCGGCCCCGTCAGCCATGCATACGTTTTCAATACGTCCTTTGCGGACGGCCCATACAGAATGTAGATGTTCGCTGGCCCACCTTCCGCGCGATACTGCAACGTGTCTCCCACCGTCTTGCCAAAGTCGAACGATGACGGCCACGTATTATCGATCAACACTCCAAGCGACACGCCCGCTCGATACGTCAGATAAAATGGAATGCTTTTGTATAACGGGTCAGTCGACTCCTGCCACCCATACGCATCCGTGTTCCACAACCGAAACGCCGCCTCGCGATGATCAAAGGCGCCAGTCTTATCCCCTAGACCGAAGTAATGCTCATCGGCCGGCATTGCCTCCGTAATCCGAAATCCGTCGCCATCGAACAACATCGGCTTCGTGTCCTGCCGCAGCACCTTTCCCGCCGCGTCCGTCACCGTCATCAGCCCATTGCCCCGATCGACTGAGACATGCAGGGTCGCCGTGTGAAATCCCACCTCCTTCTCATCGTTGTCTTGGGCCACGCTTACCGACGCTCTTCGTGCCTCAGGCAGTACCGCCCAACTCGCATCTTCTGGCAGCGCGCCCGTACCCGACGCGCGGATGCGCAACACGTCTTCGCGCAATGCCGTAATCTGC
>Ga0302308_10000756_pt1 | contig 27509 bp, 25 predicted proteins | sample III_Palsa_E3_3_FD_200531 | JGI IMG/M metagenome (GOLD analysis project Ga0302308, IMG submission 200531) | Peat permafrost microbial communities from Stordalen Mire near Abisko, Sweden - III_Palsa_E3_3 | ecosystem: Environmental > Terrestrial > Soil > Palsa > Peat permafrost | place: Sweden...
CGACCTCCATCACCATCTCCTTCAGAACCGCCGCAATGCCGTGGCCGCGCGCCCCGTCTGGTGGGAGAAGCTGCTCTTCCAAGGATTCTCCTTCGTCATGCGCCGTCCCGCACTCTACCGGCTGGCGGGAAAGTTGGCCCCCCTAGGCTTCGCTCTGCGGAAACCGATCGGCAACACCCCGCTCGATCCGCTCCGGCCCTGGACGGCGACCCGCGAGTTCCCGGCGCCGCCCCCCCGCACCTTCCAGGAAATCTGGAAGGATCGCGGTCAGAACAAGCCAATCGTCTGATTTTTCAACAAACATGGCCTTCCCGAAATCCGATTCCGCCGCCATCCTCGCCCGCATCCGCGAGGCGCTTCGCCTCTCCGCCCCGGCCCCCTCGGTCGAGGCGCCGCCCGACGTACAATCGCGGCGCCGCTGGCTCCCCAAGGCCGGCCCCGATTACTCCGAACAGATCGCGCTCTTCTCATCCCAGACCGAGGTGTTGAAGGCCGGATTCCTCCGCTTCCCCTCGCTCGATGCGGCTCGGCAACAGCTCGCCGCCTGGGCGCGCGAGGAGAAATGGGACCGGATCGCCACCCATTCCCATCCGCTTACCGATGGATTATTGGATGGAAGCGAAGTGCCGCGCTTCCAGGTCGCTCCCGGTTACGACAAACAGGAGCTGGAAAAATGCCCGGTCGGCCTCACCGCCTGCGAGGCGCTGGTCGCCCAGACCGGCTCGGTCTTGGTCAGCGCCGCCAGCTCCGGCGGACGGACGCTCTCGATTCTCCCGCCCCATCACATCGTGATCGCGACCCGCGACCAACTGGTCCCCGATCTCACCGCCGCCTTCGCGCGAGTGCGGGCCGCCTATGGCGCGCAGCTTCCCGGCTTCCTCTCCTTCATCACCGGCCCCAGCCGGACCGGCGACATCGAGCGAATCCTCGTCCTCGGAGCCCATGGCCCGAAGCGGCTCTCGATCTTCCTGATCGAATAGCGGGCCGGGGCCTGGGTTCTATCCTCCGTCAACGTCGTTCCGCCAGGGCACGGGCCTCGTAGGCTTCGAGCTCCGGCACCCAATCGTTCCCGGCGGGAACGCCGGCCTCGAGGCAGAGCTTGTCCCAGACGGCGGCGAAGGGGAGGAGCTTGGTGTACTCGAGCAACGCCAGCTTCTGCGCTCCCTTGCCGGCCAGCTCCAACGCCTTCAATTCGGCGTGCGGCTCGAGCAGGGCGTTGAGGATCGCCAACCGGGTGGCGCGGGTCCCGATGATGTGGGCCGCCGTCCGGTTGATGCTGGCGTCGAAGAAATCGAGGGCGATGAAGACCCGGCTCCAGGCATCGCCGCGCGCGATTTCGCTGAAGACGCGGCGGAGATCGTCGTTGAAGAGGACGACATGGTCGCTGTCCCAGCGCACCGGACGGCTGACGTGGAGGAGAAGCTTCGGATGGAAGGCCAGGAGAGCCGAAATCTTGTCGTCGATCGTCTCGGTGGGATGGAAATGGCCCATGTCGAGGCAGAGCAGCTTCTTCCGGGTTAAGGCGTAACCGGCATAGAATTCGTTCGAGCCGACAGTGAAGTCCTCGGCGCCGATGCCGAAGAGTTTTCCCTCGACCGCATCGACGCAGAGTTCGCCCGAGATGCCGTGCTTTTCGGCATAGATCGCATCGAGCGCTTCGAGGAGCCGCTGCCGGGGCGCCCAACGGTCGACCGGGGAGTCCTTCGCCCCGTCGGGAATCCAGAGATTATTCACCACCGGAGCGCCCTGCACCCGGGCGATCCCCTCCGCGACGCGGCGGGAAGCGATCCCGTGGGCGATCCAGAACTCCCGCACCGCCCGGTCGGGGTGGGAAAGGGTCAGGCCTGTGGCGGCTTGGGGATGGGAAAAGAAGGTGGGATTGAAATCGAGCTTCAGGTTCCGGCTTTTGGCCCAGGCCAGCCATTCGGAGAATTGCCCGAGGGTGATTGCGTCCCGATCGGTCTTGGCCGCTGACTGCTCGCGGTAGAGGGCGTGCAAATTCAGGCGAAGGGTCCCGGGAATCAGGCGGACCGCCTCGGCCAGATCGGCCCGCAGCTCATTGCCGGTGCGCGGCTTTCCGGGATAGCTCCCGGTGGCGAGGATGCCCGCTCCCGCCATGCTCTCCCCCTCTTTCTCCAACCCGCCGACATCATCGGCCTGCCAGCAATTGATGGAGATGGGGAGGGAGAGGGCGCGGCGCAGGGCGGCCTCGGCATCGATGCCGAGAGCCGCGTACCGTTCGCGGGCGGCGGCATAGGCGGTATCGATCCGGTCGGTAGGGAGAGTCTGGTTCATGAGTTTGGAAGGTTAACGGTTCTGCTGCGCTGCTTTAAGGGTCAGGCGATGCCGTCCCGCCTTGAAGGTCCGGGACGGGCCGTAGTGCGGCGGAGGGGCGAGGGTGGCCCGAGCTCCTTTCGGGACAAGGAGATCGAGCTTCAACCCCGCGCGGGTTTTATCCCAGCGGATGCGGGTGGACCCGTGAGGCGTCTCCAATTCGGCCTCGGCCCAGGTCAAGGTGCCGCCGGGACGGGGACGGAAGAGGATGTGGCGATAGGCCGGGTCCGCCGGATCGAGATCGAGACCCGCCACGGTGGCATACATCCAGGCGCCGACCGCGCCGTAGGCATAGTGGTTGTAGGAGTTCATCCCCTTGTCCTGCGGCCCCTTTTCGGGAGTCCAGCCATCCCACCGCTCCCAGATCGTCGTCGCGCCGTTCTTCACCGGGAAAAGCCAGGAGGGGAAGGTCTCCTGCTCCAGCAGCTTGTAGGCGACATCGAGATACCCGTAGCGCTCCAGCACAGCGAGGATGTAGGGCGTACCGACGAAGCCGGTGGCGAGGTGGAAGCCGCGCTGGGTCACGTCATCGGCCAGGAACTTCGCGGCGGCGGGGCGGACTTTTTCGGGGAGGAGATCGAAGTGAAGCGCCAGGACGTAGGAAGTCTGGGTTCCCGACATCAGCAGACCGTCCGGCGTGACGAAGCGGCGCCGGAAGGCGGCGACGATCTTGGCCTGCAGAGCCCGCATCCGGCGGGCGTCGTCCTTCTTGCCCAGGATCTCGGCGATCCCGGCGAGGAGGCCGGCGTCATGGGCGAAGAAGGCGGTGCCGATCAGGTCCCGCGGGGTGATCCCATCGACCTTGCCCCCGCCGTCGAGCGCCAACCAATCGCCGAAGCCGTGCCAAATATTCTTCAGTTCGGGATGGGAACGGATGTGCCGCAGCGAAACTTTCTTCTCCAGGAAGGCGAGATAGCGGACCATCGATTCATAATGCTCCTCGAGGATCCGCGTATCCCCGTAGCAGAGGTAGATCGTCCAGGGACAGATGATGGCGGCGTCCGACCAGGCGGGACCGCCGTCCTCCATCTTCAAGGCGTGGTCCATCGGATTCGGCACCACCGGGGGGACACCGCCCGCCGGGCTCTGCGAGTCGCGGATGTCCCGCGTCCATTTGTGGAAGAAGCCGCGCACGTCCATGTTGAAGGCGGCGGTGCGGATGAAGACTTGGGCGTCGCCGGTCCAGCCGAGCCGCTCGTCGCGCTGCGGACAATCGGTGGGCACTTCGAGGAAGTTGCTCTTCTGCCCCCAGACGATGTTGCTCTGGAGCTGGTTGAGCAGCGGATTGGAGCAGGCGAAGCGGCCGGTCGGCTTCATGTCGGAGTGGAGGACGATGCCGACGACCTCGGCTTTGTCCTCGGAGCCCAGGCCGCCCACCTCGACGTAGCGGAAGCCGTGGAAGGTGAAGCGGGGCTCCCAGGTCTCCAGGCCGCCGCCCTTGCAGGTGTAGTAATCGGTGGCACGGGCTCCGCGCAGGTTCTCGGTGTAAAGAGAACCGTCGGGATTGAGGATTTCAGCGAAGCGGAGTTTCACGGTGGTCCCGCGCGGCGCCCGCACGGAAAGCCGGACCCGGCCGGAAAAATTCTGGCCGAGGTCGTGGATCCGCAGATGCCCTTGGTGATAGGGGATCAACCGCGGGGTTCCCTGGGTTCGCAACTCGCCCAAGCGGCGGACCGGCGGCGCCTCGGAACGGGTGAATTCGATCTGCGGAGCGGGCGCGACGATGGCGGGCGTCCAATCCTCGTCCCGGTAACCGGAACGCGACCAATTCACCAGCTCCCGCCGGGCATCGTAGGACTCGCCCATCAGGAAGTCGTTCTCCAAAATCGGGCCGGTGGTGGTTTTCCAATCGCCGTCGGTGACGATCTCCACGCGGGCGCCATCGGCGAGAACGATCTCCAGGCGGGCCAACCATTGCGGGCGTTCCCCGTAGTTCTGGCGGAGGACCAACCAGCCGATCGCGCTGCAATACCAACCTTCGCCCAGGATCGTCCCCAGGACGTTCTCACCGGAACGGAGCAGCGCCGTCACGTCGTAGGTCTGATAGGGCACCTGTTTGCCGTAGTCCGTCCAGCCGGGGGCGAAGATGTGATCCCCCACCGGCTTGCCGTTGATCTCCGCCTCGTAGAGGCCGAGGGCCGTGATCGTGAGCGAAGCCGAGCGAACTGCTCCGGGCAGAGAAAAGGAACGGCGAAAATAAGGGGCCGGAGGAGTGGTGTGAGGAGCGCCGAAAACAGGAGACGCGATCCAGCGGGCCGCGCCAAAGATGGGATTAGTCACATTTCCATCTTGGAGACACATTCCATTCTCGAGCCTTGAAAATCGTGCCAAATTATAGCATTATTCTGCCATTGTGCCCCAGCCCATCATCCTCTCCCGCCGTGATTACTTCAGCGGTCCCCACGCCGCGGTCACGGTGCGGCGGGAACTCCGCCAGCCGCCCATGGGGCAGCACCGCCATGAGTTCTTCGAGATCGCGGTGATCCTCTCCGGGACCGGCATCCATGTCACCGGCGGCTTCCGCCACCGCCTGGAAGCGGGCGACGTTCTCTTCCTCGACCGCCGCCGCGCCCACGGCTACGAGGAGACGCGGAGCCTGAATCTGCTCAATATCATGGTGCGGGACGATGTCCTCTCGCGGATCGGGCGGGAGCTGGGAAAGAGGCCGGGCTTTCACGAACTCTTCAGCCTAGAGCCGAACCCCCGGCGGGACGGCTACAACCGCCGCCTCCGTCTCGCCTCTTCCGAGCTGGAACAGATCGGGGAATGGGCGGCCCGCATCGAGGAGGAAGCGCGCGCGGGAACGCCGCGCCGGAGCCTCCGGGGCGGAAGCCTGCTGCAGGAGGCCTATCTCACTCTCATCATCGATGTCCTCTCCCACAAAGCGGGGCGGCGCATGGCCTCGGCAGCCTCGGCTCCCCATGCTCCCGGCCGGAGAGCGGGGCCCGGCCTGGGCCGGGTGCTGAGCTGGATCGAAACCGCCCTCGACCGGCCGCTCCCCGTCGCCGAGCTGGCCGCCCGCGCCGGGATGTCGGTCCGCACCTTTCACCGCGCCTTCCGCGCCGCCACCGGGCAGACGCCCCACGCCTACCTCATCGCGGCGCGGCTCACCCGGGCAGCGGAACAGCTGGCCCATGCCCAGGCGGGAGAAACCGTCACCGCGACGGCGCTCGATTGCGGCTTCGGCGACAGCAATTATTTTTCCCGCTCCTTCCGCCGCTTCGCCGGCATGAGCCCAAGCGCCTACCGGGCGGCCAGACAAAGGGGGAGAGGAACGATTTCCCGGGCGCAGGGACCGGGATGAAGGCGCACGCCTTCTGTACTCTCTTTAAGCTTTCAGTTTAAATCGTCGCAAGAGATTACTTCCGCGAAGTGTGCGAACTTCTCTCCCAATGGGGAATGCCTGCGCGATAGCGCACATAGTTCCCAGGGGAAACTAACTGGCATGGCCGGGGGCAATCCAGGGGGTGCCTGGCACCCCTGCCTACGTATCCTTCGGCGAAAGCACGATCGGCGCGCCGTTGATCCCGATCAACGCCTCGCTGGTCTGCTCCGGCGCGCCGTTTTGGCGCCAGCCGAAATAACCGTTCTCCTTGATCATCGAGGCGACCTGGGGCGTCACCGATTCTTCCCATGAGGCGTCGCCGGAACGAATTTTCTGCGCGACCACATGGGAGGAGAACTGGATGTCGGTGACCTTCTCGGTGCGGATTTCTTCGATGTAGCCGTTGGTGAGGAGGTGCTGGTAGAGGCTCTTCACTTCCTCGGGCAATTCGATGTTATGGATGCCGACCACCCGCTTCTTCTCGCCGACGCCGGGATAGACGAAGAGCCGGATCGAGTTGCGGAAGAGGCGTCCGAAGGCTTCCAGGGTACCGCCCTCGAGATTGACGTAATAGTCCTCGCGGAAGAGTTCTCGCAGGAGCGGGATGCCGAGGACGATGCCGACCATCTCCTTGGTGTAACGGTTGAGGAAGGCGCTCAGCTTGAAGAACTCGGCGTAGTTCGAGATCATCACCGTCTTGCCCAGGGCGGCCAGGACATCGACCCGCTCGAGGAAGTCGTTCGGATCGACCTGCCCCTGGTTGAGCAGGTTGTGCATGGTCATCTCAAGGATCTCGAGGACCTGTTTTCCCTGGTTGAGCGGATCGGACATGAACTGCCCCTTGGCCTTCTCGAGCATGTCGAGATTGACCCGGGTGATCGGGCGGAAGTTGCCGCGCTCGAGCAGGATCGCCTTTTTATAGAGAACCTCGGAGGGCTGAAGGGTGTCGCCGCTCGGATCGAACATGGCGACCTCGGCCAGGTTGAGCTGGACCAAGTGGAGGCTGAGGAGGCGGTTGTCGAGACCGGCGAAGTCGGGGCCGGTGAAGCGGATCATGTCGACCTCGATCCGTTCCGCGGTGAGGCCGTCGAGGAGCGACTCGAGCAGCATGTAGGGCCCCTGCGAGTAATAGAAAGCGGCGTAGACCATGTTGACGCCGAGGATGCCGAGCGCCTCCTGCTGCTGGACGTTCTCCTTGTCGAGCATGCGGACGTGGAGGAGGATCTGGTTGGGGCGGCTGTGGGGATGGAGCTGGTAGCGGACGCCGAGCCAACCGTGGCACTCGTCCTTCCCGCCGAAGCTGCGGGCCCTCACCGTATCGGCGAAGGTGAAGAAAGTGGTCTCGGCGCCCCGCTTCTCGTTGAGCCGCTCGATCAGGAGATCATACTCGTGATGGAGCATCTGCTCGAGCCGCTGGCGGCTGACGTAGCGTTCGCAGGGGCCATAAATGGCGTCGCTGAACGTCATGTCGTAGGCCGAGATGCTCTTGGCGATCGTCCCCGCCGCACCGCCCACCCGGAAGAACCAACGGGCCACCTCCTGGCCCGCGCCGATCTCGGCGAAGGTGCCGTACTTTTTGGCGTCGAGGTTGACTTGCAGGGCTTTTTGGTGCGTGGTCAGGATTTCACGGCGCATGGGCGTAAGAATGCCCAAAGGGCGGGAGGGAAAGCAATCTTCCTGTGGGTGAAATTCGGGCGACGACGCCAATTGACTCCAATCTCCGCCGATTTGCGTTGGGCCAGAGTAGAATTCCCTGTACGATTCCCACGCCGATGAACCGCGATCTCTCCCTCGCCTCCCTGCGACGTGAATACGCGCTGCGCGGCCTCGCCGAGGCCGATCTCGATCCCGACCCCCTTCGCCAATTCCAACACTGGTTCGAGGAGGCCGTGAAGGAAAACGTCCTGGAACCGAATGCCATGACCCTCTCCACCGTCTCTCCCGGGGGCGGCCCGCGGGGACGGATCGTCCTCCTGAAGGGGTTCGACGAGCGGGGCTTCGTCTTCTTCACCAATTACCGGAGCGAGAAGGGGCGCCATCTCGCCCTCAATCCCCAGGCGGCGCTGACCTTCGCCTGGCTCGAGCTCGAGCGCCAGGTCTGCATCGAGGGAATGGTCGAGAAGACCTCCCGCGAGGAGAGCGAGGCCTATTTCGCCAGCCGCCCCCTGGCCAGCCGCCTGGGAGCCTGGGCTTCCGACCAGAGCGAGATCATCGCCGACCGCGCGGTACTGGAGGCTCGCCGGGCCGAGGCCGAGACGCGGCATGCCGCCACCGAAGATCCGATCGAAACGCCCGCCCATTGGGGAGGTTATCGACTGGTCCCGGAACGGATCGAATTCTGGCAGGGCCGCCCCAGCCGCCTTCACGACCGGCTCGACTACCACCGCACGACCGGAGGGTGGAGCATCCGCCGACTGGCGCCCTGATTCCTCTCTCCCCCCGAAAATCCCGGAGGAGGCCCCGGCGAAATCCCCCAAGCCAATCCACGGCCCTGCTCCCACTTGAGCAACCGGGCCGCCGGCCTTTTATTGGCCCATAAAAAAATTGAACAGGTTGTTTCTGGGAGCCGCCGTTTTTGCCGCCGCCTCGGCTTTCTCCCTCACCGGCACGGCGGCACACGCCTCGATGATCTACGCCAACTCCTCCAGCAAGTTGGACGCCAGCAAGGGGCTCTCGGTCCGCCCGAGCGGCAATGTCTACACCTCCGATGGCAAGCTGGTCGGCCACCTGACTGACGTGAACGGCAAGGCAATCAAGTCGATCCCCAGCAGCGGCGATTACGAGATCCAGACCCGCGCAGGCCGGATCGTTGCCTCCAGCAGCAGCTCAACCCCCGGCGTCGACAGCAGCCGCTCGATGCAAATCACCGACGGCAGCGAGGAAAACTCCAAGGGAAGCCTCAATACCCCGGTGACGACGGCCACGAACAACGGCATGAGCAGCAGCAACAGCAATAGCGGCAATGCAAGCGCGGCTTCCTCGGAAGCGGCTTCTGACAAGGGCGCGGAATCTCCCTCGCCCGAATCCCCCGGCAACAACAATCCCCAAATACCGTCGCCCTATAATAACGCGGTGAATAATGGTGGGGGAGCGAACACTTCGAGCAGCTCGAATAACTCCCAGTAATCCTCAACCCACATCCGAGTCCCCTTCCGGCCTGCTTCGGCGGGCCGGTTTTTTTATAAGAGAGATAGGGATATCTTTTGCCTACCATCCGCATGGGACTCCCCTTGCGATTCGGGCAAAAACTGTTACGGTTTCGAATCATCGGCGTCCCCGTGCGAGATGTACGAGCTGGTAGGACCGATGAAATAGATAATCGATCAAGAGAATAGATCAAAAACAGATCACCAACGGAGAACCTTTTTATGGCATTCGAATTACCCCCCCTTCCCTACGCTTTGGACGCCCTGGAGCCCCATATCGACGCGAAGACGATGGAGATCCATCACGGCAAGCATCATCAGGCCTATGTCACCAACCTGAACAAGGCGATCGCGGGACGCCCCGATCTCGAGGCCCGGACGCTGGAACAGCTCCTTTCGAACATCGACAGCCTCCCCGCCGATGTCCGCAATGCGATCCGCAACAACGGCGGCGGCCATGCCAACCATACCCTCTTCTGGCAGGTCCTCGGGCCATCGGCCGGCGGCGCCCCGAGCGGCAAGTTCGGCGAGGAGATCCGCAGCACCTTCGGCAGCTTCGACGCCCTGAAGGAAAAGCTCGAGGCCGCCGGCACCACCCGCTTCGGCAGTGGCTGGGCGTGGCTGGTCCTCACCAAGACGGGCCAGCTCGAGGTGACCTCCCTCCCCAACCAGGATAGCCCGATCTCCGAGGGGAAGGCCCCCATCTTCGGCATCGATGTCTGGGAGCATGCCTATTACCTGAACTACCAGAACCGCCGCCCCGATTACCTCAAGGCGATCTGGAATGTGGTCGACTGGAATGCGGTCAGCGAAATCTACGCTGCAGCCAAGGCCAAGTTGGCCCGCTAAGCCCATCCCGCCGGATGGAAATGAAAAAGGCTCGGAGGATAACCTCCGAGCCTTTTTTCGGCACCGGCGTGGCCGGTGAAAAGGACTTAGGACTTGGTCTCGCGATGGAGCGTGTGGCGCCGCAGATGCGGGTTGTATTTCTTGAGTTCGATTTTTTCCTGCTGCAATTTCTTGTTCTTGGTCGAGAAATAACGGGAGGCGGGCTTGCCTTCGGCTTTCGCCTCCGTGCATTGTAAGGTGATATGTTCCCTGGGCATCCGAGAGAAAGTAGCGAGTGGCAGCGGGAGGTCAAGCAACTCTTGTACCTCTTCGCGGCCTCTCTGTGGATTGTTTTAGCCTTTCTTCCCAAAACCGTCCGCGCTCAAACTTCCGTTCCCGACGCCATCAAACTTCCCAGTGGGCTCTCCTATCGGGACCAAGCGATCGGGAGCGGCCCGGAGGTGGTGAAAGGATCTCTTGTAACAGTTCATTATTCGGGAATATTAACTAATGGAAAAGCTTTCGATGAAAGCCATAATGAGAAAGATCCCCCCTTCGTCTTCGTCGAGGGCGTCAGCGCAATGATTCCCGGCTGGTCCGAGGGCCTGCTGGGAATGCAGGTGGGCGGGCGGCGGCAGCTCATCATCCCTTCCTCCCTGGCCTATGGAACGGACGGGGTCCGGGGAGCGATTCCCGCAGGAGCGACCCTGATTTATGACGTCACGGTGGTCAAAATTGAGTAGGTAACTCCCAAAATTGACAGTTGGGCCCGAACCCCTAATTTAAACCGAATGCCCCCGCATCCCGCTTCGACCACGAAAACCCTCGAACGGACTCAAAATTTCCTGGTCCTCGAAAGCGATACCGACATCGATCAGAAGGCCCTCCGCGCCACCGCCCTTTCGCAGCAATATCTCCTCCAAATCCAGAAGACCGACGGGCATTGGGTAGGGGAATTAGTGGTCGATGCCACCTTGACCGCCGATTACGTGCTCTACATGCACTGGCTGGGGCAGGTCGATTTCGAGAAGCAGGCCAAGTGTATCAAACACATCCTGAAGGAGCAGCTCCCGACGGGCGGCTGGAATATCTATCCCGGTGGCCCCGACGAGCTCAATGCCACAGTGAAAGGCTACCTGGCGCTGAAGCTGGCCGGCTTCACCCCGGAGGAGCCGGAGATGGTGAAGGCCCACGCGGTGATCCTCCGCCTCGGCGGCATTCCCGGCTGCAACACCTATACCAAGCTCTGCCTGGCGCTCCTCGGCCTCTTTCCATGGAACCATCTCCCGATCATTCCGGTCGAGATTCTCTTGTTGCCTAACTGGCTCTATTTCAATATCTACGAGATGTCGGCCTGGAGCCGGACGATGCTGATCCCGCTGGCGATCATCAACCACTTCAAGCCGACCCGCCATCTCCCCGCCGACAAGCAGCTCCACGAGCTCTTTCCCTACGGGACGGAGCACGCCAGCTTCAGCCTGCCATGGAGCAAGAAGCTCCTCTCCTGGCAAAATTTCTTCCTGGTGTGGGACGTCGGCCTGAAGTTCGTCGATTCCCTCCCCTACAAGCCGTTCCGCAACCGCGCGCTCCGCAAGGCCGAAGAGTGGCTGGTCGAACGGGTCGGCGCCGGATCGGATGGCCTGGGAGCGATCTTCCCCGCCATGATGTACGCCATCGTCGCCCTCAAGGCGCTCGGTTACACCGACGAGAACCCGCTCCTGAAGAAGGCGATGAAGGACTTCGACGATCTCCACGTCGACGACGAGGCGAACAACGACTTCCGGATCCAGCCATGCTTCTCGCCGGTCTGGGATACCGCGATCACCGCCAGCGCGGTGGTCGAATCTGGCCTCCCTGCCGACGATCCCCGGCTGCAGAAAGCCGCTGAGTGGCTGCTGGCGAAGGAGGTTCGCGTTATTGGAGACTGGCACGTCAAGAACCCCCATCCCGAGGCGAGCGGCTGGGCCTTCGAATACAACAACGTTTATTATCCCGATGTCGACGACACCCTCGAGGTGATGATGGCGCTCCGGCTGATCAAGACCCCGGACGAGGCGGCGAAGAAGGTGGTCATGGACCGGGCGCTCAAGTGGATCGTCAGCTTCCAATGTAAGGGCGGCGGCTGGGCGGCCTTCGACCGCGATGTGACCAAGAAATGGCTGGAGGATGTTCCCTTCGCCGACCATAACGCGATCCTCGATCCCCCTTGCAGCGATCTGACCGGTCGCGCTCTTGAACTCTACGGCAAGCTCGGCGTCAAGCGGAGCGAGCGGTACGTCCAGCGGGCGATCCAGTTCCTCAAGGATACCCAGGAAGAGGACGGCTCGTGGTATGGCCGCTGGGGGGTGAACTACATCTATGGCACCTGGCAGGTCCTCCGTGGCCTCGAGGCAATCGACGAGGACATGAACCAGGACTGGGTGCTGCGGGGCCGCGATTGGCTCGAATCGTGCCAGAATGGCGACGGCGGCTGGGGCGAGACCCCCGCTTCCTATGACAATCCCCACCTGAAGGGCCAGGGACCGAGCACCGCCTCGCAGACCGCCTGGGCGCTGATGGGCATCCTGGCCTGCGGCGACGCGCAGCGGATCAGCGTGAAGCGCGGCATCACCTATCTTTCCAAGACGCAGAACACGGACGGCTCCTGGTCCGAGGAACTGATCACCGGCACCGGCTTTCCGCAGGTCTTCTACCTCCGCTACGACATGTATCGGAACAACTGGCCGCTGCTAGCGTTGGCCGAGTTCAACCAGCTGCGGGTTCGCCAGACAAAGAAGGCCGAAGCCTGGGCCGCCTCCGCCCTGACGATGGCCGAATACCGCCGCCAGCGCGATTCCTCCAACCCGGTCCCGCCCGCGTCCTAGTTCCCAAACCGATGATCGGCCTGGCTTTCGCCCTCGAACACGAGGCGGCGGGGATCGTCCGCGATCTGCGGGAGGCTGATTCATTCCGGGTCGGCAAACTCCCCTGCCGCACCGGGACGATCGCCGGAAAGAAGGTGGTCGTGGCGATCGTCGGAATGGGGGCGCAAACTGCGGGGCAGCGGGCGGCGCTGCTGGCGGACCATTTTTCGCTGGAGGTCCTGATCCTCGCCGGTTACGCCGGCGCGCTCGTATCCAAATTGAAACGAAACACGGCCCTCCTCGCCGCCAACTATCTTTCTCCTCAAGCCGAACCGTGGGCGACCCGCCTGCCCGGGATTCACCGCGCCGCGCTCCATAGCGCGGCCGAGGTCGCCGGAACGCCCGCCGCCCGGAGCGAGCTGGCCGGAAAAGGCTATGAGATCGTCGACATGGAGACGGGGGCGGTCGCCGCCGTGACCACCGCGCGAAATATTCCGCTCCTGCCGCTACGGGTGATCTCGGACGAGGCGGACGACGTATTGCCGACCGCCGCGCTGGCGGCTTCGTTCGACCTGGAGCGGCAACGGCCCGACGCCCTGCGGCTGCTGGCCCATCTGGCCCTCCATCCCGGCGAGATCGCCCCCTTCGCCCGCTTCGTCGGCCATCTGGGCCCGGCCCGGGAGGCGTTGACGAATTCGGTCCGCGCTCTTATTGTATAGCTGTGGCCACCACCGATCTCTCCGAACCAGTCCTGCAGCTGACCGAGAAAGCCGCTCAGCAGGTGCGGCAACGCGCCGGCGACGACGCTCTGAAGGGGCTGCGCGTCTTCGTCAGCGCGGGCGGCTGCTCGGGGATGCAATATGAGATGCAGTTCGCCGAGAAGCAACCGGGCGACCTCGAATACGACCAGTTCGGCGTGAAGCTCTTCGTCGACGAGCGGAGCGCGCTCTTCCTCAAGGGATCGACCATCGATTACGAGGACGGCCTGACCGCCGCCGGATTCCGCATCCGCAATCCGAACGCCAAGGCGACCTGCGGCTGCGGGACCTCCTTCGAAGCCTGAGTCCGCACGGTCGGACTGCGAATCACCGATTTCAGGGGACCCGTGCTCGCCTCTTCGCGCCAGGCGCTTGCCGACGGTTTTTCAGTGGGATTCCGCGCCGCCCGGGAGAACCTCCTGCCCGCCCTCGTCATCCAGGCGGCGATGCTCCTGCTGGTGATCGGTTATTATCTTCATTGGCCGACCACCCTCCTTCTGGAAGTCCTCGCCTCCGCGAAAGCGGCCGGAGGACTTTGGTTCGCCTTCTTCGCCTCCGGTTTTTGCGGCGGAATCCTTTCCGAGCTCTGCCTGGTCTATCTCCTGCAAAAGGGGCATTGGAGGACGGGCAACCTGGAGAGCCTGGGGTTCAAGTTCCTCCTCATCGGGCTGGGAGGGACCGGCGCATCCCTCCTCTATACTTGGCTGGCGCGGGTTCTCGGAAACCAGGCCGATTGGCACATTGTCGCGGCCAAGGTGCTGATCGACCAGCTCGGCTACACCATGCTCCTCAATTGCCCCGTCAATGCCTTGTCGTTTCACTGGAAAAATTCCCGCTACCGGGGCGCCGCTTGGCGAGACCTTTTCGACCCGAAATTCATCGGCACCCAACTCCTGCCGCTTCAGCTGGTGAACTGGTGCTTCTGGTTCCCCACCACCGGCTTGGTCTATTCGCTCCCCCTCTCGCTCCAGCTTCCCCTCTTCCTCCTGGCGTTGACGATCTGGGGCCTGCTGATGGTCTCGACGATGGCGCGGCGCCATCCCGAGATCGAGGCGGTCAAGGGATAGGCCAGGCCGTTCCGGCGACTTCCTCCTTTCCTCCCCGCCGCGATGGGGTAGAATGATTCCCTTATGGCTTTAGACGACGTGCTCCTCGATGCGGAAGAAAAGATGGTGAAGGCGATCGATTTCGTGAAGACCGAATTCGGCGGCGTCCGCACCGGCAAGGCCTCCCCCGATCTGGTGAACAACCTCACGGTCCTCGCCTACGGCTCCCACATGAAGCTGAAGGAGCTCGCCGCCGTCACCACTCCCGATTCCCGCATGGTGATGATCCAGCCCTGGGATGTCGGAACCGTCGACGCGGTGCGCAAGGCAATCGAGGAATCGAAGCTCGGCATCAGCCCGCTGGTCGACGGCAAGCTGATCCGCCTCCCCATCCCGCCCCTCTCAGAGGAACGCCGCAGGGATCTGGTGAAATCGATCGGCAAGATGGCCGAGGAAGGCCGCGTCGCCTTGCGAGGCGTCCGCCGCCACGCCCTCGACGAAGTCAAGAAGCTGCAAAAGGAAGGCGAGATCACCGAGGACGACCTCAAGAGCAGCGAAAAGGAAGTCCAGAAGCTGACTGATCAGTACAACGGCGAGATCGAATCGCTGTTGGCTTCCAAGGAAGCCGAGTTGCTGAAAGTGTAAGCTCGGCGCGGGAGGGCGGTTGACGCGGGGTAGCCTCCCCTATATAGTTTTTTCATGGAATCTACGTATACCGTCACCGAGGCCCAGGCGAAACTCCCCGCGCTCCTGCGCGAGCTTCCCAACCACTCCCCGGTCAGCCTGACCCGGCATGACCAGACGGTGGCCTATCTCATCTCCAAGGACCAGATGGAGGGGATCATCGAGACCATGGAAATCCTGGCGAATCCCGAGGCAATGAAGGCAATCCGGCGCTATCAGGCTGGGGAAATGAAATTCCATCCCCTTTCCGTACTCGATGATCTTGATTAGCCTCGGTCCCCAAGATCAAGGCATTGATGAACCGTTTCCAGGTTGAAGTCTCCCAGGAGATTCAGGATTTTATTCGCCGCCAGCCACCCGAGCCACGCCGCTTGCTGCGTGATGGCTTGCGCAGATTAATGCGGGAAGAAGGAAACATCAAAGCACTCCAAGGGGACTTGGAGGGATTTTTCCGGCTGCGCCTCGGACACTTTCGCCTGATTTTCCGCTATGAAAGCGGCATCGTGATCCGATGTATCCTCCTGGAGCGCCGGGCATTGGTCTACGAGGTCTTCTCCAGCATGGTCAAAGATCGCTTGAGGGAGCGAGCCGAGGAGGCTCCGCTAAAGACCGTCCCGCGCCCCGTCTCCTATACCAAGCCGAAGAGCCAGCGCCGCGCTCCGTCCGCAGTTCAGCGGACGAAGTGATTCAAGAGATCGTAGGTGCCGTAGCGGAACCGTTCCGCGATGGCGCGGGTGATGAACCGCTTCCCCTCCCCCACCGCCTCGACCAGCGGCAGGCCGCGCGCGAGCTGGGCCGCGATGGCGGCAGAAAAGGTGCAGCCAGTGCCATGCGGATTCACGCCCGGCATCATCGGGACGGAAAATTCCCACTCGGTCTCGCCGTCACTGAGGACATCGAGGGCCTCGGCGGCGCGGAGATGACCTCCCTTGACGAGGAAGGGGACGCCGTAGGTGCTGGCGAGGGCTCGCGCCGCTTCGCGGACTCCGCACAGATCGGTGATCGGCACGCCCAGCAAGAGAGCCGCCTCGTCGCGGTTGGGCGTCACCACCGCCGCGCGGGGCAGGAGCAACCGCTTCAGCACCTCGATCGCCTCAGGCTTCAATAGATGAGTGCCGACACTGGCGACCATTACCGGATCGATGACGAGAGGTATTTTCGGGAGGCCCTTTTCCAGGGCCGCCACGACCGCCTCGATGATCTCGCGCGAATAGAGCATCCCGGTCTTCACCGCGGCAACCGGAAAGGCCTCCGCGACGAGCTCGATCTGTTCGCGGACCCGGAGCGGCGGGAGCGGCTCGATGCTGAGGACTTTCCCCGGATGCTCCGCGACCACGCAGGTAACGGCGGTGGTCCCGTAGACGCTGAAGGCGCAAAAGGTCTTCAGATCGGCCTGGAGGCCGGCGCCCCCGCTGTTGTCCGAGCCCGCGATGGTGAGCGCGACCGGAGCCGGGGATGGGATTGCTGACATGGAGCTCGAAGCGGACATGATTTGCCTTGGTGTTTGCAGGGGGAGTTTTTATAGTCCCCGGGTGGCCGTGGCAATTCGAGAACTTTCGGAACTCCGTGTGACCTTGGACCGGCTCGAATTGAGCCCGGTTTTCGACGGTACACCCGAAAAGCCCCACGCCTTCATCTACCACATCACGATTCACAATGAATCGCGCGAGACGATCACGATCAAGGGCCGGAAATGGGTGGTGCGCGATGCCGCAGGCGATGTTCTGGTCCATGAGGGCGACGGCGTGGTCGGAGAATTCCCCCGCATTGAGCCGGGTCACCGTTTCCATTACAGCAGCTACCATCTGGTGAGCTGCGACAGCAGCGCGGAGGGCGCCTACCTCGGCGTCAATGACGCCGGCGAACCCGTGCTGGCACGGATTCCCCGTTTCGTGATGGAACTTCCCACGTAGGGAAACCTCCTTTCCAGGGCAAGGCCTCCGCCTAAGCTCTAAAATACTCGTTGCAGAGCCCCTTGCCGTTCCCTAATAAGGAAGGCTTGTAAAATTGATGAAGGCTTACCTTGCCGAAGCCATTGGCACCTTCGCTCTCATATTTATCGGTGTGGGAGCGATTTCAAATCAACCCTATGGAGGCGATCTGCTTGCAGTCGCCTTGGCGTATGGACTCACCATCGCCGTCATGGTCTCGGCAACTGGCAGCCTCTCAGGCGGGCACCTCAATCCGGCAGTCACCTTTGGCGCCTGGGCGGGAAATCGGATTTCCACCTCCCAGGCGGTCAAATACTGGATCGCCCAGCTCCTCGGGGCCTTGCTAGCAGGCATCGCCGCCAGCCTCCTATTTGGCGGCGTGGCCCTGCTCAAAGCAACCCCAACCCTAAACGTCTCCTGGCTCCAGGGCTTTTCCCTCGAGGCCATTACGACGTTTTTCCTGGTCTTTGTCGCCTTCGGCACTGCCATCGATCCGAATCCCCGCACTCCCAAGCTGGGGGGCTTCGCGATCGGCCTAACCATGACGCTCGGTATTCTTGCCACCGGTCCCCTAACCGGCGGCGCGATGAATCCCGCCCGCGTCTTCGGCCCGGCCCTCGCATCGGGATCGCTGCTGTCGGCGGCCGCCATTCAAGAGCATCTTGTCTATTGGTGCGGACCGTTGGTGGGTGGGGGGGCGGCGGGATTGCTCTATGGGCGCTACCTGACCCCGGAGGGGTGACATCCCCGACCGGCTAGAGCCAAGCCAGCAGGCCTTCATCGCAACCACACCAAAACAGATGAGTTCAGATTATTCCCCCCGTTCCGGCGGCTCCCGCCGTCCCCGTCGCCGTGGCGGCCGCTCCGGCGGCTCCAATGGCCGTCCCCGTACCGAAGGCGGCCAGCGCCAGGATTCCAAGGCCCCTACCCCGAAGGGCTTTTGGGACAAGGTGAAGGGCCTCTTCGGCCTCGGCAAGAAGCCGTCCGCGCAGACCCGCTCCGCCGACCGCGGTCCCCGCTCCGAGCATCCCACCGTCCGCCGCGCCGAGGAGCAGCGCACTGGCCGCAACGACCGCCCCGAGCGCAATGACCGTCCGGCCCGGGCCGAACGTTCCGAGCGCCAGGACCGCCCCGAGCGCAGTGAACGCTCCGAACGGCCCGCCCGCAAGGAAGAAGCACCGAAGCCCGAGCTCGAAGCGCCCAATCCCGACGCCGTGGTGATTCCCCGCCTCTATGTCGGCAATCTGGCCTACGAGACCGCCGAGAGCGATCTCTTCGACCTCTTTTCGAAGGTCGGCAGCGTCAAGAACGTCGAGCTGGTGATCGACCGCCGCTCGAACCGCTCGAAAGGCTTCGGCTTCGTCGAGATGGCCGAGTTGGAGACCGCGAAGAAGGCGGTGATGGAGATCCATCGCTCCGAGTTCATGGGCCGCCAGATCATCGTCAGCGGCGCCAAGTCGGAGCGCCGCGAGACGCCGACCTCGCCCGAGGTTCCGCCGATCGAATAAGGCGAAAGCTCTTCACGAAAAAGGCCACGCATGATGCGTGGCCTTTTTTCTGCCCGGAGAGGGATCCCAAGGAAGCAATCTCCAGATTCGGCTCCCATAGAGGTTACAGATCGAGTCTGAGCCAGAATGCCTGCGCGAGAGCGCACATCGTTCCCAGGGGAAACTAACTCGCATGGCCGGGAGGCAATCCAAGGGGGCGCAGCCCCTTTGCGTCGTACAAGCTGCCCCCCCGCGCATCCCGGGCGCCGATAGTCAGAGCGTTAGATCTGCTAATAGATTCGCGCCACCTGAAATCGACGAGCCCGCTCTCCCGCGCTTCTCGCGTCCGCGTGGTAGAATCGATCCAAACTCGGCGACTATTTTCCCTTCCAAAGGGCAGTCTTTGAACGCTCGATTACGCGAAATCTTATTCCCCGCCCTGTCCGAGGAACGCGGGAGCGCTCGACTTGGTCTTGCGGACCCAGGCGCCCAGCCAATCGTTGAAGAGAGCCTGCTGGCGCGCCTCCAAAACCTGCTTGGTCGCGGTGGAGCGGACTCCCGTCGCCAGGGTCGCGTCGGCGGGGCTCCGCTTTTCCAGGTAGGGGATCAGGCCTCCCTGGGTGGCGGGGGCGAAGTCGCCGACTTCGCCGGGCTGGAGCGAGATCGCGGCGGGCACCAAGGCCGAGGCGTCCGGCAGGGTGGCGGAGGCCTGCATCGGGATGAAGGGGGGGAGGCTCTCGACGGTCACTTTGAGATGATCGGCGGCGGCGGCATCCTGGGCGGCGGTGGCGAACGGCTTGCCCGCGGCGACGGCGTCGCGGATTTCCTTGGCCAGCGCCACGCCCTTTTCCTCGAGTTGGCGGAGGGCGCCGTTCTCGCGGAGATTCTTCTCGATCAGCGGGGAGACCTGGGCCAGCGGCAGCGGGGCGCTCGGGTCGACTTTGACCAGGTTCAAGACGTAGTAGCCGTGATCGGTCTCGATGGCGTCACTCACGGGAACATCGGAGGTCAGGTCAAAGGCGGCGTGATTGAAAGCGGGGCTGGGAGGAACCGCTGCCGGGGCCTCGGTGAGGGCGAAAGGAGCGGTGACGCCGGACTGCAGATTCTGCTGGGCGGCGAGGGCGGCGAAGGCCTGGGGATCGTCCTTCTTGTCGAGGGCGGCGATGGCGAAATCCTGCGCGGCCTGCCCGAGCTTCTGCTTGGCGGCGGCCTTGTCCTTGGCGGGGAGCTTCTCGTCGGCCGGGCTCAGGAGGAAGGTGGCGTAGCCGACGGTGCGACGCTCCGGGGTGCGATAGGCGGGATTGGAACCGTCGTCCTGGTATTCCTTGGCGATATCGGCGGGGGTCACCGCGATCTGGGATTCGAAATCGGCGGGATCGAGGCGGACGACGCTCATCTTGGCCGAGCCAAGGCGGAGATCGATCATGTGGTCGACCTCGGCGGAGGTTACCTGCGCGGGGGAGACGATGGCGTGGATGACTTTCTGCTCCATGAGCTTGTCCCGGACGATCTGCTCGAAGCGATCTTCGCCGACGCTGCGGGGCACGAGGAAATTTTTGACGAAGGCCTCGTAGGCGGCGGGATCGTACTGACCGTCCTTGCTGAAGGCGGACTGGATCTCGGCCACCACTTCCTGATCGCTGACGACGGAGTGGAATTGCCGTCCCGCCGCCAGCACCAGGAGGCGCTGCCAGGTGATCTGGTTGACGGCGTCGCTGGTCTCCTTGCCCGGAGGGAGGGAGCCTCCCCGGGTGATCGTCAGGTCGAGGATGGTCGCCTGCTGGGCGATGCGGAAGTCGTCGATATTGACCGCTTTCCCGTCGATTCGCCCCAGGGTGCCGTTGCGCAGGGACTGGAGGCTGGAGACGTTGTAGAAGACGATGAACGAAAGGCTGATGAGAGCCAAGAGGATCGCCATCAAAATCGGGGACTGGCTGCGGATCAGTTTAATCATACCGGGGAGTTGTTGACGGTTGCAGATTTACGCGCGGGCTCAAGCCTAAACTGGGAAGGCCGCCACGGGGCCGCGCAAGGAAATGGGAAGCGGGCTATAGAGGGATTTTCTATTTTTATTGCGAATTCCTTGTTGGAGCGGGGCGGGATGACGGACGGGAGCCGAGGCGGGCGTAAGATAAGGCATCAACCTGCCACGATAGCCCGGAACGGCGGGCCTGTCGTGGATGGGGGGAATGGGGCGGTTTGATTGGCTTTGGAGCGGGGCTCCGGGTAAAAGGATCGTCTCCGCCCCATGCGTCTCCGTTTTTCTTTTCTCCTGGCGATTGGCTTGCCGCTGATTTGCGCCGCTTCCGCCTCGGCCGGCGATCTCGCGGGCCCGGATCTCGGCACCATGGTGGCCCATTCCGGGCCGATGGCCTGGATCTGCCTCTTCCTCGCCGCGCTGGTGGCGGCGCTGGTCGCCGAGGGGTTTCTCAAGTTCCGCTACGCCGCGCTGATTCCTTCCGCCCATTACTTCCGGCTGCAGGAATTGCTCGCCGCCGGGGAATACGGGGAGGCGCGGCGCTTTTGCCGGACCCATCGCTCTTTCCTCTGCGCGATGGCGGGCGCCGGACTGGAGCGGATGGAACGGGGCAAGCCGGGGGTGAAGCTTTTCCTGGAGGAGACCTCGGCCCGGCAGGAAGCCTTGATGCGGGGCCCGCTCGACGCGCTCTCGGCGATCGGGGTGCTGGCGCCGATGATCGGCCTCACCGGGACGGTGCTCGGGATGGGCGGCGCCTTCGTCACTCTCTCGCGGACCGGCACCGGCGACTTCGCCTCGCTGGCGACGGCGATCGGCCAGGTGCTCTATTCGACGGCGGGCGGCCTGCTGGTGGCGGTGCCCGCCTTCTTCTTCCATTCCTATTTCAAGGACCGGTCCCAGCGGGCGCTGCTGCTGGCGAATGCGACGCTTCTCCATTTATTCGACCCACTGCCGCTCTCCCATACCCGGGCCGTCGGGCGCGGAACGCGGATGCGGCGGCTGGAGGAAGAGCCGGAATTCGGCCTGCAGATCGCGCCGCTGCTCGATCTCCTCTTCGTCCTGCTCCTTTTCTTCATGATCCTGGCGGGCGGCCCCCGCGCGGAACGGGAGCTTCCACTCGCCGCCGAGCGCGCGGGCGCCGTCAATGCCACCGGCGCGGCCACTCCTTCTCTCCGGATCGACATCGACGCTTCCGGCCAGGTTTTCTGGAATCATCTCCCGGTCGGCACGCCGCGCGATGCGGCGCTGGGCGAACTTCGCGAGCGGCTGCGCCAACTGCCGAGCGAGACCCTGCTGGTGATCGCGCCCCAAGCCCGTAGCCGGCAAGAACGGATCATCGCGGTGCTCGATGCCTGCAAGGCCGCAGGCGGTTCCGCACGGCGAATCGTCTTTGCGCCGCCCGATGGCGGGTCGTAAAGTTATTCACAATTGCGTCAATACTTTTTCTTGACTTTTTATTTTTGGATGACAAAAGCGCCAATTCCCTGAACAGGCCGCGTACGGCAACGTATAACCAAGCGCGATTAATGGATTTTCGAAAATTTCAAATTCGTAAAATAAATCTTGCAGTCTCAGAGAGAACTCCCTTTATTACTAGGTATGCCTACTAAGAAACCTGCCAAGAAAGTCGTCAAGAAAGCCGCCGTCAAGGCCAAGCCCGCTCCCGCCAAGAAGAAAGTCGCGAAGAAGAAGTAACGAATTCAGGCGAATGCCTGAGCTCGTTAATCTTCTAAGTGTTTCTTCGCGGTAACACCGCGTGGCTTGGATTGTCCGGATTCCGGATGACCTTCTTATGCCAAACGTTCCCCTTCGGGGGAACGTTTGGCACTTTTTTTGGACGTAAGCCGTCCTGAAAATATTGCTTTAAAAAGGAAAGCGCCTCCGCGAAGCGTGCGCGAGGCTCTCCTTTCGTGGTCGCCTCGACCACCATCGGGAATGCCTGCGCGATAGCGCACGTAGTTCTCAGGGGTAACTAACTTGCATGGCCGGGAGGCAAATCTAAGGGGGGCATGGCCCCCTTACATCGTACAAGGGTACCCCGTGTATCCCGGCCCGCCCGTAATCAGCACGTTCGATCTTCCCCCGATTCACGCCATCTAAAACCCAGGAGACCGCTCTCCCGCGCTTCTCGCGTCCGCGTGGTATCATCCACTCGGACTCGGCGAGAATCCCCTTCCCTTTCCCCCAGAGCAAAGTCATAGAGGTGCGCCCCGGCTGGAGTTTCGGGAGGAACGGTGTCTTTTGCGGGGCGCGCCTGATTCCGATCTTTTCCCAGGGTAGGGCCTTCGGCCTAACCCTGGGCTATAGGAGGAAACCCCGTTGGGGTTTTCGGAGTGGGTTTTTAACCCATATCTGTCCTAAAACCTTTCTATGGTTGAACCGAAGCCCATGCGTCCCCATCTCCTCGCGATCTTCGATAATGACGGGACGATCTGCGACACGCAGGAAGTCGAAGGCCGGTGCTATTCCATGGCCATCGAGCGCGTGACCGGCAGATCGCTGGCGACGCTGGACTGGACGGCTTACGAAGAGCCGACAAGCAGCGCCATTGTCCGCGAACTCCTGGCCAATGATCCTCTCGCGCTGGAGAAGGAAGAAGCGATCAAGCGCGAGTTCGTCCAACTGCTGGAAGAGGAACGTCCGAAGTTTCCCGGCGACTTCTCGCCTCTGCCCGGAGCGGTGTCCTTCATCAAGCGGCTGCGGGAAGAAGCTATTTGCTCCGTCGCCATCGCCACCGGTTGTTTTGATACCAGCGCCAACTATAAGCTCCGCTGCTGCGGTTTGGCGCTCTCCGATTTTCCGCATGCCACCTCCAGCGATACTCCACGGAGGAGGGATATTCTCTTGCTCGCGGCGAGTCGGGCGGGATTCGGGATTTCCTCCGCCGTCTATTTCGGCGACGCGCCGTGGGATGTGCGAGCCGGCCGCGCGCTGGGACTACGGATGATCGGCATAGGGCGCCGGACCGAGCAATTGCGAAGTCTCGGGGTGCGGCATGTCTTTCGCGACTACTCCGATCCCGATTCGATCATCCAGGCCCTGTGCGCTCCGGATGGCCCGGAATGAGCAGGACAATGGATCGACAGCAATCCACCAACGACACAGCTTCCCCCTTGTATCCCGGTCCGCACCATGCCTGCCACATTCGATCTTCTCCTGATACGCGCTATCTGAATGCCTGCGCGATAGCGCACGTCGTTCTCAGGGGAAACTAATTCGCATGGCCGGGAGGCAAACCCAGGAGACCGCTCTCCTGCGCTTCTCGCGTCCGCGTGGTAGAAAAAACCCGGACACGGCGTGGGGCCGAATGTAATAATGTGTAGACCTGACACGAATGGCGCCCGCGATTCCAACGGCCAAAAACAGCGCCGCCTTGAGCTTGAAAGCTGCGATCAGGCCGAGGAACGAATCTGAATCTGAGGTCTTGCCCATGTGGCGGCAGACTGTGGTCCAGACCGAGTGATGTCGATGGCCTTCACCGACGATCGAAAGGTCGGACGTCAGAACTGCACCCGCACCGAGACGTCGAAGGAGTGGTCTTGGTATTGGCCGTTGGCCTCGCCGGAATAGGAGAGGTTGGCGGTGACGGCGTCGGTGAGGGTGGCTTGGAGACCGGCGCCGAAGGTGGCGCTGTCATGGCCGATGCTTTGGCCCTGGGTGGTGAAGACGTCGCCCGCGCCGGAGGCGAAGCGGGCGCTGACCGCATCGGCGGCGTCGAGGAATTCATGGGCCCAGCCGGCCTGGACGTAGGGGTTCCAGGCCACTCCCTTCCATTGGAAGGCGTGGGCCACGGTGCCGCCCAGGTTGCTGCGGAAGGAATCGGCATTCTGCTCGTCGACCGTCAGAGGCGCCAGGCTTCCGCTCTCCGTATAATCGCCGATATTTAGATGGAGGTAATCGAACCCGAAGGTGGGGGTGAGGGTCCACGCTCCGGCCTGGAAGTCGTGGCCGTATTTGAGGCTGGTGTCGAATTCGGTGCCGTTGCTGTGGCTGTCGGCCATGCCGCCGATCGTATCCCGGGCCGATTCGTACCAGTGGTAGGCGCCGCCGAGGGTGCCATCGATCCAATCGCCGGTCTTGTCCTTCCAGGTGGCGTAGGGGCCGAAGCGGATGCTGTTGGCGACGACGTTGGAGCCGGAGTTATCGAAATCGGTCTTGTTCCAATCGTAGCCGGCGGCGAAGCCGAGGGCGAGGGCGGGGGTGACCCGGTAATCGGAGCCGAGGGTGAAGCCCGCCCCGTGGTAGCTGGAATCGGGGGAGAGGCTGCCGCCGTTGATGTCGCCGAAGTCGCCGTCGGCGGCGGCAAAGAAGCCCCAGCGGTTGTCGGGAGCGGGGGTGAAGGCTTTGACGTTGGTGGGGAGATCGGTTCCGGCAATCAACGAGGCGGCGGGGATGTTTTGGTCGATGAGGTTGAACTGGGAGAGGGAGAGGCCGTTCGAGCCGGAGCGGACGGCGGAGAGGCGGTTTTCGAGGGTGCCGAAGTTGGCGCGGCTGATGTTGAGGGAGGTCATGGCGACGGCGGTCTGCTGGATGGGGCTGATCTCGGTGAAGGCGGCGGGGAGGCTGGTTCCGGGGAGGGCATTCAGGGCGGAGATGAGGGCGCTTTCGCGGGGGTCGCCGACGACGCTGTTGAGGAGGTTGGCGACGGCGAGCTGGTTGGGGTTTTGGGCGAAGGGGAGGAACGACTGCTGTATCGCCGTCACATCGACGCTGACGGTGCCGCCCGCGCCGGTGATGGTGGCGAGGCTGAAGGTGAGGGCGTTGTTCAGGTTGTTGGTGACGGTCTGGTCGGCGAAGCTGCCGATGAGGGTGCCCGCCTGGATGAGGGTGACGGTGTCCCCGTTGAGGAGACCGCCACCGAGGGTGAGGGAGAGGTTGCCGCCGAGGGAGAGGGTGCCGGTGGAGACGATCTCGTCGTGGGAGGTGGCGCTGTTCACCCGCAGAATGGTGGTGCTGCCCGTTTGGAGGGCGAGCTCGGAGAAGGTGAGGGTGCCGAGTGCCGAGGCGGAGCCTGCGGCGAGGGTGCCGCCCGAGGTGACGGTGGTGGCGCCGAGGGAGCCGGACCCGCGCAGGGTGCCGCCATTGTTCACGACGAAGTTAGAGGCGAGGGCCATGGAGCCATCGACCTCGAGGGTGCCCGCATTGATGGCGGCGCCGCCGAGGAAGGTATTACCGCCGGAAAGAACCAGGGTGCCGGTCCCTTCTTTTATAAGGCCACCATTGCCGATGATTTGGCCGGAGAAGGTGCTGGTGCCCGCCGTATCGACGATGAGGCTGTTGTTCCCCAGCGTGACCTCGCCGGCGCCGGAAAGGGCGCCGATGGTCTGGGTGAGGGAACTGGAGTTCGTGATGTCGAAGGTGGCACCCGAGACCACGTTCACCGCCCCGTTGGAGAGGAGGCTGCCGGAGCCGGAGAGGGCGAGGGTGCCCGCATAGATGACGGTGCCGCCGCCGTAGGTATTGGCGTTCGTCAGGGTGAGGGTGCCGGTCCCGAACTTGGTCAGGCTGCTGGAGCCGGAGATGAGGCCGGAGAGGGTGCCGTTGTTGCCGTTGGTATCGATGATGCCGTCGTTGGACAGGATGATACCGTTGGCGAGGGAGAGGGAGGAGGCTCCGAATTGGAGGGTAGTGTCGGGACCGTTCAAAGTCAGGGTGCCGGTGCCGAGGGCCGAGTTGTTTTGGACCTGGATCGTCCCCGTGTTGAGGATGGTGCCGCCGGTGTAGGTGTTCGCCCCGCTGAGGATCAGGGTGCCGGCCCCTTGCTTGGTCAGGCTGCCGCCGCTGCCGCCGTTGATACCGCCATCGGTGATCGTGCCGGAAAAAGTGGTGCTATCGCTGGTGCCGATGATGAGGGTCCGCGCGCCCAGGGCGACGGTGCCGCTGCCGGAAAGGTCCCCGATGGTGACATTCGTCGTCAACTCGGAGATGTCGAAGGTCGCGCCCGCCCCCACGCTCACCGACCCGCTGGAAGAGAGGCTGCCCCCGCCCGCCAGGGCCAGGGTGCCTCCGGTGATGGTGGTACCCCCGGTGTAGGTGTCGGCATCACTCAGAATGAGGGTGCCGCTACCCTCCTTCGTCAGGCCGCCCGGTCCGCCGATGACGCCGTTGAGGATGCCATTGTTTCCATTGGTATCGATGGTGCCGGAGGTGGTGAGGGTGATGGCGTTGGCGACGGTGTAGAAGCCTCCGAATTGGAGGGTGGTGCCGGTGCCGTCGAAGGTCAGGGTGCCGGTGCCGAGGGCGGCGGCGTTGCCGATCTGGATCGTGCCCGCGCTGAGGACGGTGCCGCCGCTGTAGGTGTTCGCGTTGCTCAGGACCAGGGTGCCGGTGCCGGTTTTGGTGAAGCCATTGCCAGGAGTGCCGCCCTGGTCGTTGAGGATGCCCGAAAGGGTGGCGGAGTCAGTCCCATCGACCGCGATGAAGTTGGCGGAGGGGGAGGCGTCAAAATGGAGAGCTTGCGCGTAATTTACGCTGTTTCCCAGGGCGAAGGTGCCTCCGCTTTGCAACAGGTAGCTCCCTCCGTTAAAACTCCCCCCCGCGGCGATGGTGAAGGTCGCTCCAAAAAGGATGAGGTCTCCCGTCAGCGAGCCCCCAGAGCTGACGGTCAAAGAACCGGCATCAAGAATAATAGCGCCGGCAGAAGCAGAATCCCCGTTGTCGACGGTGATGGCGACGCCGGAGATATTGATGGTGACGCTATCTCCATTGACCGCCATCGGCGTTCCGTTCGGACTCCAGATGGTCGGGGTATTCCAATCCCCGCTTGTCAGACCGTAATAGGATGTCTGCGCCCTGCCGACCTCCGCCGCGAAGGCCCAACCCAGAAAGGCCACGCCGATCCCGGCGGCTCGGAGGACTGAGGCACGGCGGGGAAGGCGCTGGCTGCGGGGTGTCGGCGTTGCGAAGTTCGCGGAGAGGGGCATGGGGTGTGAGTGTTTATGCTTATAAATAGCTCCGTATATGCCCTAAGGCCTGTTTTCTGTCCAGTGCCCTAAGAGCCCGTGAAAAAAGTCCTGTACAAGCGGATATGATTGGTGACGGATCTATTGGTGTCAGGTCTGAATGGCGTTAAGATAAGGCCATTTTAGGATGAACTTGGGGAAAAACTCGATTCGATGATCCCCATTGCTTTTCTCGGCTTTTCCCTCG
>Ga0302308_10000777_pt1 | contig 27033 bp, 17 predicted proteins | sample III_Palsa_E3_3_FD_200531 | JGI IMG/M metagenome (GOLD analysis project Ga0302308, IMG submission 200531) | Peat permafrost microbial communities from Stordalen Mire near Abisko, Sweden - III_Palsa_E3_3 | ecosystem: Environmental > Terrestrial > Soil > Palsa > Peat permafrost | place: Sweden...
TAGTCCTCCAGAAGATTGGCGAGGCCGGTGAGCACCTGAGACGTTTGAAAGGGCCATGACGGTCCGTTCCACTGGCACTCTGGGCGGCCCGTCGCCTGATCGTATCGGTATTGAGTGAGGTAACGCGGGTACGAAGGTTCGACCGTGCGCATGCCGTGAGAGCCGGCGAGTTGGTCGGGTGATAAGAGATGTGACCAGGCCTGCGAATAGGCTTTTGACGAGGCTGAATCGTCGTGCGGAGGCAGCTCGAAGGCCCATGGAACGTAGCCGACCAGCTCGCGTCCGCGAATGAAATCGCCGGCGGTTACATAGGGTGTTGACCGCTGATAGCGATCGGTGAAGTGCTGGAGCTCGGGGTTCCACAGTTGCACGAGCATCGCGGTGCGAAGGCGGTCTGCGCGCTCGCGGTAATCTTTGGCGACATCTGGCTGGCGGGCTTCGGTTGCGATTTGGGCGATCGCCATCGCATTCGCATATTGATAGCTGTTGATGGATGGACGATAGGCGAAGCCGCCGGTAAAGCCGTTGTGATTCTGGTCCGTGCTGGGGTGATCGGTGAAGCCGGCGCCCGACGCATCGATAGAGGAGATGGTGTACTCGGTTGCATCGGGGAGCGGCTCAATCCAGTAGAGGTTGCGGGCACGATCGAAGTGGTCGTCCCAGGCGTTGTAGATGTGCTGCATGGTGTCGAGATGCCGCAGCGCGGGGCCGGGGTCGCCTGTTACGAGAGTGGTCGAGTAGGTTGCGGCGGCGATGGACTCTGAGAAGTGCCGGTCGTTGGCCGCGCCTGTGTACAGGTGGTCGATTAGATCATCGACGACAGTGGGATCTCGCATCCAGCGAGCTTCCATGAGGTGGAAGGAAGCAGAGTCATTGAGATCCGTGTAGGGCTGGCGGGCCCACGGCACGTTGTCGAGGAATTCGAGGATGGTTGTGCCTTGGGGGCCGATTTCGCGGATGTGCGAACGTAGCAGCTTCCAGCGGTAAAAGTAGATCTGTTGAATTTCAGGGTCATCGATTTCGAGAAATGGAATGTTGTTGAGGAACCATAGCGCATCCGCTCCGAAGTATTCTTGTGCCATCGCCTCGCGCGAGATTGCGGGTTCCTTGATTGGGGGCTTCTGGGCATCCAGCGTGAGAGGGGGCGCGGTTAGTAGAAGTGCGGCGCCAAAGCTTGCAAGTCTTCGGATTATTCCATGTCCAGTCAAGAGCTGCGGTTCTCGATCCGATTGGATGATCATAGCTTTGAGGCCTGTGTCGCCGGCTCGTTGACGGTGAGGATCTGGTCCGCATGAATATTGTTCAGCGTCTGCAGGATGCCACTGGGCCAACGAATCTGTATGGATTGCGCGACGGATGCCGTGCCTAAGCCGAAGTGTGCGCGCTTGTCGCTGGCTGAAAGATAGCTGCCACCCGTGGTGACGGTGACCCATTGAGAGCCGGCTGTGGTGGTGAGTTTGATGACGGCCCCAATGCCGTCGCGATTGCTCTTGTGACCGACGAGCAAGAGCGTAAGCCAATGATTGTCGGTCTTCGTCTCGTTGCGCAGAACGTATGCCGGGCCGCCGTTGGTGGTGAAGACGGCGTCGATGCGGCCGTCATTGTCAATGTCTCCGACAGCCAGACCGCGACCTACCCATCGCTCTTTGAACACGTCTCCGGACTGCGAAGAAACATCGACGAAGCCCTTGCCGGTGTTGTATGCAAGCAGCGGGGGCTCCTTGTAGTGGAGCTGCGGATAGTTCAGCTCAACGGTGTCGAGGTCGTGGCCTTGTGCGATGAGCAGATCCTTGCGGCCGTCATTGTCGTAGTCGAGAAATTTGATGCCCCAGCCGGAGTGCAGCAACGTCATGCTGCCGATGCCGGTAACGTAGCTGTCGTAAGAGAAGCTGCCGTCACCACTGTTGCGATAGAGAGCGTACTTCTGATTGGCGAGATTGGTGATGATGAGGTCGGGCAGGCCGTCGTTGTCGAAGTCCTGCAGATCAATGCCCATGCCTGCGTACGTGCGACCATCGCCGTCGACTGCGATCTCTGCGGGCATGCCGAGTTCTTCGAAACTGCCGTCACCCTTGTTGCGATAGAGGTACTCGACCATGGAATCGTTGGCAACGGCAACGTCGATCTTGCCATCTCCATCGAAGTCGCCGATCGAAACGCCCAAGCCTTTTCCAGGTCGATCAAGACCGATCTTCGCGGCGACTTCGGTGAAATGGCCGTGACCGTCGTTGTGATACACCAGCGGCGCGATGGGCTCAAACGTGTCTGGATGACAGTAGGAGCGGTGACCCGGCGTGTGCTCGCCGCACCAAATGTCGTCGAAGTCCCACTTCACATAGCGCAGCACGGCCAGATCCAGGAGGCCATCGTTATCCAGGTCCACCCATGTCGCAGATGTCGACCAACCACTGCCGCCGGTGCCGGAGCTCTGTGTGACGTCGGTGAAGGTACCGTTGCCATTGTTGTGATACAGGTGGTTGCCGCCGAGGCCGGTCACATACAGATCGTCGTATCCATCATTGTCGTAATCGCCGACGGCTACGCCCATGTCGTAGTTGATTCCCTTGAGGCCTGCCTTCTCGGTCACGTCCTCGAAGGTTCCATCCGGCTTTTGATGGTAGAGGCGGTTCCAGTACTTCGGCCCGGTCTTCTGCGGAATGGTTCCCTTGGGCGTTGGATCGCTGAGCGGCGCTCCATTGGCGAAGAAGATGTCGAGTCGACCGTCGTTGTCGTAGTCGAAGAGAGCGACACCGGACCCCATGGTTTCGATCAAATATTTTTTGTCAGTGTGCGAGGCCTGTGCGAGGAAGTCGATGTGACTCTGCTGTGTGATGTCGACGAAGTTGCCGGGCACGACTTTCGGCGCTTCCGTCGCGGCGGCGGGTGGGACCGCAGAGCCGTTTGGTGCAACCTGCGCGCCCGCGCCTGTAGCAAACGCAATGCTCAGGAGACACCAGCAGGGAGCGAAGAGCGGGGTGGTGCGCGTCTTGGGAAATGGGAACTTCACTTCGAGAAGGGCACTCCCTTTCCTTCGACGAGAGTTACGATCTGGTCTACATGGGAGACCGAGAAACGTTCGCGCGCGCCGCTTGGCCAGTGGACTACGACTGCATCGATCACGGTCGCGTCGCCAAGACCGAAGTGCACACGCGGATCGTTTGTGGATTCGTAGCTCCCGCCTGAGACAACATCTCCGCGCTGTTTGATCTTATTCGCAGTCAGATAGACGGTCGCTCCTACCGCGTCGCGAGGGCTCTTCGGGCCGCCCGTGAGTTGGAATTCGATCCAATGGTTCTTGTCTGGAGATACATTGCGGAGCAGTGCCGGAATGCCATCGAGGGAGTTGATTATCACGTCCAGCTTGCCGTCGTTGAAGAGGTCTCCGACGGCCAAGCCGCGTCCCACATAGGTCTTCGCAAGTGCGGTGCCTTCCACTGCCGGCATCAGGTCGAACTTTGTTCCGTTGACGTTGTGAAAGAGCAGCGACCGTTGCGCCCAACTCGTGCCCCACGGCATTTGGTCGACGATCGGATAGACATGTCCATTGGCTACGATGATGTCTTTCCACCCGTCATTGTCGTAATCAAAAAAGGCCGTGCCCCAGCCGAGGAAAGGAACTGTTGGTTCGGCAATTCCTATCTGGTAGCTGATGTCGGTGAAGTTTGCATCGCCGTCATTGCGGTAGAGAGGGTTGTAATCATCGGAGAAGACGGTGTTGTAGACGTCGATGAGGCCGTTGTTGTGATAGTCTCCAGTGGCCAGGCCCATGGACGCGGTCTCGCGACCATTTTCATTTAGCGCATAGCCTGAGGCGTAGCTATCGTCCTCAAAGGTTCCGTCGCCCTTATTGATGTAGAGATAGTTTGGGGTCGAATCGTTGGTGACCAGCAGATCCGGTTTGCCGTCGTTATTCACGTCGATGAACACCGACGACATGCCGTAGTAGCCATTCTTGTCGGAGACGCCCGCCTTCTCGCTTACATCGGTAAACGTTCCATCGCCGTTGTTGTGGAACAGGTGATCGGGCTCTCCTTTTAATCCCCGCGGTCCACACATTACGTTGACGCCGCGGAATTGGCATTGGCTGAAATTGACTGCTTTGGTGCCGGGCGCTGGCGGATTGGCCAGGTCATAGTGCAGGTAGCCGGGCACGAAGAGGTCCAGGCGGCCGTCGCCGTCGTAGTCGCCCCAGGTTGCGCCGGTAGACCAGTTGCCTAGCGTGACACCGGCCTTTTCGGCAATGTCGGTGAAGGTGCCGTCGTGGTTGTTGTGATACAGGCGGTTCTTGCCAAAGTTTGAGACGTAGATGTCTGGCCATCCATCATTATCGAAGTCGGCGATCGCGACGCCCGTCCCCCATCGATCATTGGTGACGCCGGCTTTCTCGGCAACATTGGTGAAGGTGCCATCGTGATTGTTATGGAAGAGAGCTGCTTTGGGCGCTGTCGACTTGCCGGACATCGCGTCATAGGTCGATCCATTGACCAGGTAGATGTCCAGCCAGCCGTCGTTGTCGTAGTCGAGAAGACCGACGCCCGAGCCGTTGGTTTCAATGATGAATTGCTTCTCCGGAGTGCCCATGATGTGCTTCCAGGTCGTGAGGCCTGCCTGGCGCGCGATGTCCTCGAAGAGCACTGGGCCAGTTTTGGTAAAACCGCCAGCGGTGATGGGCCGATGTTCCGCATCGAATACTGCAGCGTGCGCCCCGCCCGTGTTGGACCCGCCCATCGCCGATACCGGGGGGAGCTGATTGGAGGGTTTGGTCTGTACATCCGGGGTTTGCGCTGCCGGTGCTGAGGTCTGCGCCAGGCTATTGTGAGCAGCTGGCAGGAGGAGGAAGAGAAATAGGGCAATGCAAAGTCGGAGGGGTTCAAGCGAGACATGCTTGGTCAGAATCGAGATCAAACGTTTCCAGAAGGGGGGAAAAAACACCGGAGATCTCATCCATTCCTACTCATGCGTTCCCAAAGATAGTCGCTTAAGTAAACAATTTCTATCAGATTCCACACCCCAGTGCGAACGACTCTATAATCCAGTCTGACCGCCTCCTGTCAGCTCGGCGATCCTTATAGATTCCTGGCCAAATGAGATGACAAAAGGGAATTGGCACTTGAATCATTTCAGCATCTCCGCTGCTACGAATAGCCGGCTCAGGACAGCTAGTTCAAGGATAACTCTGGCAGTCGTCCTTTGCTTCGCGAACCAGGTTTACGCACAAAACTCCGAAATGCGGTCTCCGCAGGCCGTGGTGGCAGGAAGCACGTTGCAGGGAATTCAGAAACTAATGGACGCAGGCGAGTTTAAGCAAGCGGCCTCCGACCTGGGTTCTTTTCTCAAGAGTGATGAAAACTCCGCGAAGGCGCACGCGATGCTGGCGTACTGCATGTTGCGAATGGACGACCCGAAAGGCTCCCTGGCTGAGTACACGCGATCCGCCACACTGGCGCGCCCAGACTCAACGGACCTTCAGAATGTTGCGAAGGACTACGCACTACTCAACGATCTTCCGGATGCAGATCACTGGATGATGCTTGCGGTGAAGATGGATCCAAAAGACGCGGAGGCGTGGTACGGGCTTGGTCGTATTCGCTACACGCAGCAGCGCTTTCAGGAGGCAGCCGACTGCTTTGAGCGTGCGCTGGTGCTTGATCCACGCAGCGTTAAAGCGGGGAACAATCTTGGTTTGTCCTATGAAGGACTGAACCGCACCGACGAGGCGATCTCCGCGTATCGGAATGCTATTAAGTGGCAACAGGGCAGCGAACACCCGAGTGAGCAGCCTCTGCTCAACCTGGGGATTGTGCTGTTGCATCAGGGCAAGCTGCCGGAAGCAGAGCAGCTTTTGACCCAGGCTGCGACGATCGCCCCTCGCGATTCCAATATTCGAGAGCAATTAGGCCACCTGTACCTGCAAACGAACGAGCTTCCAAAGGCACAGTCGCAGTTCGAACAGGCGATCGCGCTCAGCCCGAAAAACCCAGCCCTGCACTTCCTTCTAGGAAGGGTTTACCGAGCCGAGGGCGAGGATGAGAAGGCGAAGGCTGAATTCGCGCGGTCGGAGGAATTGAGCGGATATCGGTCGACTCCCGAAAGTAACTAGCCCCGGATCTCACGCAAACACAGGGACATATGCCCATAAAATCGTGATTTATCGAAGGATGGGTAGCGGGTTCGATCTTTCGATTGATTTCTTCTTGACAGTGTTCTTTGCGGTGGGATATTCTTCGCGTCGATTTCAAGGTAGTAAATTACGTGTACTTGAGAAAACGCTTCCTCAAGATTTTCTTAGATTCACGGTTGCACATTCGACGGGTCGGTACTCGCTTTTCAACCTGATGCAGGTGAGGAGTTGGTCCACGATCAGGACGCAGAGAAATTTCTATTGCAGTTCGTACCATTTCAGGAGCGCTTAATGATCGGTTTTAGAAGGATCTGCAGTCTAACCCTCGCAGTCGTGTTCGCCACATCCGCCGCCTTTGGTCAATCCAGCCACGGCGCCATGGCCGGTACCGTCACCGACCCGACCGGCGCGGTCATTCCGGGGGCAAAGGTTCTTGTCACCGAGCAGGCCACGGGAACGAAGACTCAAACCGTATCGACCTCCTCCGGAGACTACAGATTCAACGAGCTTCCAGTAGGAAGCTACACAGTGACTACGACCGCTCCAGGTTTCACGACCGCGACGGCAACCGGCGTCCAGGTAACGGTCAACAGCATCTCCTCGCTCAATGTGAAGCTGACTGTCGGCTCGCAGACTGAAAACATCACGGTCGATGCCAGCGGCTTGCGTCTTGAGACGGAGAGCTCCGAAGTCGGGGGTACCGTCTCCAATAAGCAGGTAGAGGATCTACCGCTGTCGCTGGCATCCGGCGTGGGCGGCCTGCGCTCCCCGGAAGTGTTTGTCTTCCTGTTGCCGGGCACAACGGGTCCAGGCACCGGAACTGCCGGCAACACGGGGAACGGCGTATTCTTCTCGCGTTTGAGCGGTGGCCAGGCGTACGGCGCTGAAGTGCTGCTCGATGGCGCCAGTATCACGCGCAGTGAGAACGGCTCGTCCTTCGACGAAACCTCACCTTCGATTGAAGCTCTACAGGAGTTCAAGGTCACCACATCGACGCCGTCGGCAGAGTTCGGCCGCACAACCGCTGGTATCGAGAGCTTCTCGGTGAAGTCGGGCACCAATGCGTTTCACGGATCAGGCTATGCCATTGTGAAGAACCGGGTGTTCGACGCCAACAGCTGGTTCAATAACGCTTACAAGGCAACTACGTGCGCAGGCGAATCTGAGATTCAATGCACTTACAGCAAGCCTCAGGATAGCAAGTACGATTACGGTGGGGTGCTCGACGGTCCGGTAATTATCCCGCATCTATACAACGGGCGAGACCGTACCTTCTTCCTGTTTGCATGGGAGAAGTATCAACTTCACTTGGGAGGTCCTCTGGTTTCGACGCTCCCAACGGCGGCTGAACGTGGGGGAAATTTCAGCGACGTTCTTGGTGGCCCGGTCCCGGGCGGAACAACCGTCCCGGGTCTTCCGTATCCCGTTCTGCTTAATCCATGCACCGGTCAGCCAGTCTTGTATAACCAGATCTTTGATCCGACAACGGGTGTTCAAAATAGCTTCGGCGTGTTCTGCCGCCAACCGTTGCTGAATAACACGGTGCCGACTGGGTACTTCAGTTCTGTAGCGCAGAAGTTGATTGCAGGGTTGCCAAATCCGAACCAGACGCCATTGTCGACTGACGTATTTGGTTATACGGGCAACTATTCGCAGTCCGCTGTGGCTCCGAACACGAACACCACCTACAGCATTCGTATCGATCAGAATATCTCGGAGAAGAGCAAGGTTTTTGGCTCGTATAACACTCGCCAGAACTTCAAGTTGACTGGAGCTCCTAACCTTCCCGAGCCGTTCAACAGTAATGGATACCCGCAGACGTTCACCACGCATTACGGTCGTGCTGGTTGGGACTACATGTTCACCCCGACGCTGCAGAACCATGTAAACGTCGGATATAACCGCACGAATAGCGTCAATATTGGTGCAACGCTTGGGAACAAGTTGACCGCAGCTTCAGCTGGGCTGGCAAATGATTACTCGACCTTCTATCCGGTGATCGTGTTCCCGAGCCCTGATCAACCGACAACCCTGGGCCAGCAGCAGAACGGGGACAATATCGATAACGGCATTCGCTCAAACGATATCGTGAGCTGGGAGAAGGGCCGCAACAGCATCCGGATCGGTGTTGATTATCGCCATCAGCAATATTCCGTCATTCAGTACAACCAGGACACGCTGAATTTCTACCGTGACCAGTCGGCCGGTGTCAGCAATAGCTGCTGCGGATCAGGTAATCCATTTGCGAGCTTCCTCATGGGTGAAGTCGGTAATGGTAGCCAGGCGGTGTTCAACGATTCTCCTCGTTGGAACTCGTGGTATATCGCTGGCTTCTTTGAAGATGATATGAAGTTTGGCCGCAATCTTACGGTGAATATTGGCCTTCGCTACGACGTCGACGTTCCGCGTAAAGAGGCTCTCAACCGTACGTCGGCGCTGAGCCTCACGGCGCCCGATGCCGCCGCTGGCGGACTTCCCGGGGCGCTGGTATTCGGCACCAATTGTCACTGCAATACGGAATGGGCCGACACCTGGAAGAAGGACTTCGCGCCGCGCGTTGGCTTTGCCTACGTGCTGCCCGGGACCAACAACAAGCTGGTTCTGCGTGGTGGCGGCGCAATTATCTACGGCCCGCTTCAGTACAACGACTTTGGCGGCTCGATGGCCTTTGGGTACAACCAGAGTCGCGACTTCTACCAAGGGCAAAACCCGACGGGTAATACTGGTGGAGCGTTCACTCCGGCGTTCCGTCTTGATTCCGCGTCCCCTGCGGATCCGACCAATCCCAACATCGGCTATCCGGACGTCAGCTACGCTCCCAGCCTGGATCCGACGCAGCTGACCACTCCCAATGGTCCTGGAAACTTTTCGGCCGTGGGCGGCGAAGTGATCCAGCCGAGGGACGGCAGGCCTTCGATGACCACCAGTTGGAGCTTGCAGTTGCAAAATCAGCTGGCCCAGGATTTGATCCTGACGATCGGCTACCTCGGACAGGTCTCTCAAAATCTGCGGTCTGGCGATCTCTCCAACATCAACAATATCGATACGAAGTATTTCGCCGAGGGCGACCTCCTGAGTAACTCCAAATACTTCATTCCTCTGGGTGGTTCGAATTCGGGAGTCAACGCCCCGTATGCGAATTTCCAGGGCTCAGTAGGACAGGCGCTTCGTCCCTTCCCGCAATACGATTACATTCAGGGCGACTGCTGCCTGGAAAACCTAGGTCACTCGTCGTACGAATCGATGATCGTGTCCCTTGCCCGGCGCTTCCGCAATGGGTTCAACCTCCAGGCGTCCTATACCTGGTCGAAGAACTTGACCGACGCAGATTCGACGATCCCGTTCAGCTACGTTTCGGGCAACCAGTTGGAGCAGGCAGAAGGCTCCAGCAACCTGAAGCTCAACAAGGCAGTCAGCGTCCAGAATACGCCGCAGCAATTCTCTCTAAGCTACCTCTATCAACTGCCGTTTGGTAAGGGCAGGCGATGGGTCAACCACAACACGGTGTTGGATATATTGATTGGCGGCTGGCAGGTAGGCGCCATCCAACGCTACCAGAGCGGCCAGCCGATCGGCTTCGGTTGCGCTACTGGAATTCCTTTCTACCAGAACTGCATCACGTACGATGCAGGCCCGGCATCGGCTAACGGTACAAGCTTTGCGAGTGCCGCCTACAAAAAGAACAAAAATGGCCCCAGCTACTTCAATGGGGAGTCATGGTTCAAGCCGGCATTCCGCGCTCCAGGAACGAATGGTACAGGCGATGCGGGCATTCCAATGTCGCAGGCAGCGTTCGTCGACCAAAACCGTGAGGGCGCTGGTTGGACACGTCCGTTCACAACTGATTGCGGAGACCAGGCGGAAGGCAACTACTGCTCATCATATCCTTTCACCCTTGGGAACTTGCGCCGTGAGACCGAAGCAATCACAGGCCCGATTTACAAGGCTGAGGATGTCAGCTTGATCAAAGACTTCCGCATCAAGGGAAGGGTTGCGTTCCAGCTGAAGGGTGAAGCCTTCGATGTGTTCAACCGACATCGTATGGCACTACCCGACTTGCAGCCAGGTGATTCGACCCAGAGCACTGGATTCGGTATACCTACCGGCACGGACTACGGTCCGAGAAATATGCAGGTCACTGGAAAGATCACCTTCTAGCCGTACAGAGCGAGCTGCTGTTCTTGAGCACGAAAGGCCAAGCGAGAGCTTGGCCTTTCGCCGCTAGCTGGATTCTTGAGTTGCTCCTGAGATACGCGTGTGGTTAGAATCGGGCACCTAGGAGCTATGTTGCTAGCAGCCTTTTTTGTAATCGCAGTGGTGGCGGCTGGCCAATCGGCTCCAGCGGCTCCGCAACAGGATCGCGTTTTGCAGGCTCAGCATCTCCAATCTCTCGGAAACAATGATCAGGCCCGCGATCTGTACGAGCAGATTCTTCAAGTAGATCCCTCTAATGCTGAGGCCAGGGAAGGTATGTCCTCCACTACCGAACGCCTCGCTCTGAGTGCTCGCGCTGCGGGCCAGATGGATGATGCTCTCGCTGATCTCCTGCGAGCTCAGAAGGTCGAGCCGAACGACACCCGCGTGCTCTACGACCTCGCCATCCTCGAAGATGAAATGCATCTCTACAGGGACGCGGACAAAGTTCTCGATCAACTCGTTTCCATCGCGCCGGACGAACCTAACATCCTCTACGCACGCGCCCGGGTTAAGTTCGATCTAGGTCAACTTGACGCTGCGCTAAAGGCGATGCAGGCCTATCTCAAGGTAAAGCCGCTGGATGCTTCGGCCCATTATGGTTTAGGGAGAATCTATCTGCTACAGCTGCAATTCGACCAAGCGCGTGCAGAATTTCAGCAGTCGATCAGTATTCAGCCGAGGCAGAGTGAGGCCTATTACCAGTTGGGTCAGACGGATCTCGAGCAGGATGATTACAAAGATGCCATCGAGCTTTTTCACAAGACGCTCGAACGCGATCCTCAACATGGAGGCGCTCTGACCGGGCTTGGTATCGCCTACTTTAAACAAAAACAATATGACGATGCCGCGCAATGGTTAACCAAAGCAATCCAGGCCACGCCCGACTACCAACCGGCTCATTACTATCTTGGCCTTGCGCTAGCTCGTCTCAACAAAGCGGACGATTCGCGCCGCGAGCTCCAAACCGCAGCGGCTTTGGCGGATAAAGAGAACAAACAATCCGCGTCTCACCTGCAAATCATCGGGCCCAACGCTCAACCCTGATTCTTTTAGTGCACGAGGCTCAATCAAGATGCTGAATTACAGCCAACACCTGCACGCGTTGCGCGGCCGAACCACCAAAGGAGCTTTGCTGCTGGCATTCGGCCTGCCAGTATCCGCGCAAGTCGCCGATCCCGCAGATCGATGGATGAATCAGGGCGCAACTGCGATGCGACAAGGAAACATTCCGGAAGCCGAACAGGATTTTCAGCGTGCGGTCACGGCTTCCCCCCATGATGCGGACGCGTATCTTGGCCTGGGAATGGCACAGCTTCGCGAGGGTAAGCTCGACACGGCGGTGCTGTCTCTGACGAGGGCGAGTGAGCTGAAGCCGACGATTCCCAATGCGCACATGTTTCGTGGCATTGCGCTCTTTCAGATGAACTCGATCGATGCAGCGGTCGACCAGCTCAAGGAAGAGATCAAACTTCAGCCGAAAGACACTGAGGCTCTCACCTGGCTAGGCATCATTGAAATTCAAGCGGGTAGGCCGGAGGACGCATGCGGGCCCCTGGACCAGGCCGCCAAGCTCAATCCTGGGGATCAAAACGTACTCTTTTACCAGGTGCGCGCGCACACCCTTGCTGCGCAGCGGGCGTTTCGTAGCCTGTACAAGATTAACCCCGACTCCTGGTACGTTCACCGAGCCCAAGCCGAGATCGACTCAGAGGCACATCAGCCTGACAAGGCCATTGAAGAATATAAGGCAGCGATCAAGGCGCGGCCTGGAGATCCCGATCTCTATGAGGCTGTGGCCGATGAAGAACAAAAGGTCGGCCATCCTCTCGACGCCACGAATGACTATCAGACTGAGTTGACGCTGCATCCCAACGACCCCATAGCTCTCTTCAACTTGGGAAAAATTCAGGTGGAGACTGGCGATCCGACTCAAGGGGTGGCTTACCTGCGCCAGGCCGTCGAGGCTCACGCGGCGCCGGCGCCCACAGACTTTTACCTCGGGCTTGGCCTATCCAAGTTGGGACAGAATGAAGAGGCTGCCACATGGCTCGAGCGTGCTCTCACCAACTCGCCCTCGGATTCCATACTGCAGAGCGATTACTACGAATTGGTCCGGGTGTATCAAAAGCTTGGCCGTAAGGACGATTTGCAACGCGCGCTCGAGGAACTCAAGAAGCTGAAAGCTCAGTCGTCCCCCAGTGGGCAGCCGTAGCGGCAATCTCATAAAGACTCAAGGTTTTTCGTTGACAATCTAACCACGCAAAAAGTATGGTTCTTGTCGGTAAACGTTTGCTGATTTTAATCGCGTATGCCTGATGTAACCCGCGTTTCCGATCTACCTACGGTCTGATTGAACGCTATCCCTTGTTGCTTCCTATGGAGGAAGAGTCATGCTCATGTTGCCCCGGCCAATCCGTTTTCGAGCTCTGCTCCCAGCCCTCGCTGTCGCGTTCGTTGGCGGCTCGCTCCTTACAGGGTGTGGTGGCGGCGGTGGAGGGTCGACGGGCGGTGGGGGTGGAGGTACAACCCCCACTCCGGACATGGGGGTACAAGGGTCCATCAGCGACGCATACGGCTTCACACTCACGAATGCCAACAGCAACCTTGTGCTCGGGATTGCAAACCAGAGTCAAGTTGCAGGGACCGCTCTCGCGCAAGAGACCAGCGCTGGATCAGCCACGACGGACGATATGTGGCACGCGATGCCAATGGGTACGAATCAGGAGGAATATAACGTAGAAAACCTTCTCACCCACCAGGTCATGGGCATCGCCGACGCGTCTACCGCGACTGGCGCGACAGCCCTGCAGTATGCCGACAACGGCACCAACGATCACCTCTGGGAGTTCTATCTTCTGACCGATGGCAACTACCTGATCAAGAATGTGAACAGCGGCTATTACCTCGAGGTCAGCGACTCCGGCACCACATCGTCGGCTGTCATCGATCAGAATGCTCGCGCTACCACTGGTACCGGTTGCACCTGCCAGGAGTGGAAGCTCTCGGCCTCGACTACGCCGGCATATCCTGCGCCGCGCACTGTCACCGGCACTGGAATCTACGTGCATGATCCTTACATGCTGAAGGATCCCAACGGGACCTACTGGCTCTATGGGACGCACCAGACCCTGGCCTACTCCACCGACCTGACAACGTTTACTTACACGACCCTTACCACTCCGGACGGGGCCTGCACGGCGACCCAGGGCGGTGCGTGGATTACCGCCGACCAGCACTGCCCCATCATCGGTCCCGACTTCACTTCGTGGACCGGCCTGCAAACGCCTCCCACGGAGAATAACGGCGCGAACAACGACGTCTGGGCGCCCAGCATGCTCACGTATAACGGCACATATTATCTCTATTACTCTGTGCCCTACGAACCTTCAACGGGCGCCGAAGCAGTGATCGGCCTGGCGACCAGCACCAGCCCCTCCGGCCCCTGGACCGACAAAGGCTACGTAGTCTCCTCGTGGACCGCCGCTACCACGCCTCCGCCCTCAAACAGCGCGTGGAACTTCAACTCTGCGACCACCTGGAACGCAATCGATCCCGATCCGTTCATCGACGCCAATGGCGACTGGTGGATGTCGTTCGGATCCTTCCAGGATGGAATCCATCTCATGCAACTTAACCCGTCGACCGGCCTGCCCACGTCGCCCGGTTCGCTGACCTATCCCATCATTGCGGCGCGCGGGGCGGGCGAGGAAGGCTCCTTCATCTACCCGTACATCTTCAATGGCACGCAGTACTACTATTACTTCGCGCCGATCAACGTTTGCTGCAGCGCGACCAGTCCGTACCGCATCATCGTCGGTCGTTCTACCAGTCCGCAGGGTCCATATGTCGATCGGGGTGGCCTCGATCTCACTGCCGGCGGAGGCACGATCCTGCTCAGCACGCATAGCAACATCGTGGGCCCGGGTGGCCAGAGCGTTTTCACCGACACCGTAAGTGGGGTCGCAACGCCCACCCTCGTCTACCACTATTATGACGGCAACAATAACGGAACCCCCACGCTCGGCATCAACCGCCTCGGCTTCACGAGTGACGGTTGGCCTTACGTGGAATAAGGCGTAGCAACTACAACGACGCGGCGACTGGCCTCATGGCTCCAATCCAGCATGAGGCCAGTCGCCCGTCCAATCGATCGTCGAAAGCTGCATCGAGGGCCTACCGGTCTTCGCGTCGTACGCGTGGAACACAATCAGGTCCTCATCCTTAGGTCCCATCCAAATACTCTCGCCGCCCGGCCCGAGCCAGCGTGAGTTCGCTACCAGCAGCGGCGTTCCTCCACCCTCCAGCAGCGGCTTGCCGGTCTCGTCTACATAGGGGCCGGTGACCACCTTCGCGCGCCCGACCACCGTTTTGTAGGTGCTCTTCAGACCACGACAGCAGAGATCCCAGGACGTAAACAGGTAGTAGTAGCCACCGTGAAAGACGATGAAGGGCGCTTCGATGGCCTCCCAGTTCGGCGGCAGGCCTGGAGGCGCCGGCGCGGCATCGGGCGGCTGTGCGCGGCGCGCGAGCGAGTAGAGCGTCGTGTCGGTGGAGGAGAGCAGCCCCGTGGACTTGTCTAGGCGGCGCATCTTGATGCCGTCCCAGAAGCTTCCGAACGCCAGCCAATCCTGACCTTTGTGGTCGCGAATGAAGTTGGGATCGATGGCGTTGAAATTGTCCTCAGCCTTCGACTCGAGTACCAGTCCCTTGTCCACCCATTTGAAATCCGGTGAAGTCGGATCAAGGGTCTTGTTCACTCCCAGCGCGATGCCCGAGGTGTTCTTGCCGAAGAGAGAATATGCATAGTACATGCGGTACTCATGGTTTTCGTATGAGACGTCAGGAGCCCAAAGATCCTTGGTCCCTGGACTGCGCTTCTGGATCCAATCAGGGATTGCGTCGAATACCTGTCCACAGCGCTTCCAATGCTCGAGGTCGTCGGAGCAGCGAATCGCAAACTGGCCACCCTCTGGCGTCTTGCCAGTGGCAAAGACATACCAGGTCTTCCCATCTTTTGCGATCGACGGATCGTGCGTGAAGGCGACATCGCCTGACAGCGTATAGACATGCGGAGATTGGGCGGATGCGCCACCGGCGATCATAAGTAAAACGGCGAACCCTAGACTTGCTTTCCAATGGGCGAACATGAGAACTCCTCGCGATGCAGCTTTCGATAGATCGGGAAATCGTTTTCTACCTAGGTTTTAAGGGGATCGATGGACGCTTGTCAATCCAAGGACCATTCCCGCGCTTTCGCTCGATGTGGAGTATGCGCTGCGATTGAAGTGGTGGGCGAGACAGGGATCGAACCTGTAACCCCGGACTTAGAAGGTCCGTGCTCTATCCAATTGAGCTACTCGCCCGACATGCTGGGCCTTGGGCCCACGCTACGACCCCAGGTGGCGGACACGTAAGGGATAACCATCCGCTGCATCGATTGTAGCGGAGCCGCGAGCTGCTTCAAGCTCTTTACTGCGCAGCAACGCCACGGTGTCATCCATCGCCAACTCCCACCGCCGCCGAGCGATCTCAGCGTCCGGGCCTAGCGCGGAAAGGTAGAACGAGACAGCGAAGCCTTCGAGCGGGCCGCTGAGATCGAGAAACGCCGGCCGCAGAATACATTCCATCGCGGCTTCCGCGTGGGGTAACCGGTGGGCTCTGCGCACGATGCGATCCAGTCGATCCTGCTGCTGATGTGCGGAAGCAAAGACGGAGCGTTCGCGCCAGAGCAGATCGATATAGCTTGCGTATCCGAATTGAGCGTCCTCTTCATGAAGGAAAAGCTCCATCCGAAGCGCTTCGAGAGTCTCTGATTGTTCCAAAGAGGAGAGAGTCCAGGTGTCACATTTCGCTGTCAGGAAAGGGGAGCGTGTGGCATTGAGCGATCGAAGCGCGCGGGCCAGGGTCGTGTTGTGCTCGGCCTCGACGATCTCCGCGATATCGTAGGGATTCGCTCGCAGGTCGATGAAGTGGGCGGCCGCGCCGGCATGCGATCCATCCTCTTGCCCGTCCGCGGACCACGGGACGACCAGCGTCGGTGCATCGAGGGAACACTCGGCGGTCCATTCAGAGAGCATCAATCTTTAGGATACGTCAGGCGTGGGCGAGCACGAAGCGCAGGGCGGTGTGCTCGGCCCAATAACCGTCGTTTCCGGCGGCCGTGTCGGACGGCGCGAGGAAAGCGCAGTGGCCGCCATGTTCGGTCGCGAGGAAGGTAATGTGCGGGTTTGCGGCGATCGTGCTGCGCGTCTCCGAAGTGATTCTGACAAACGGATCGTCCTCCGCGTGGAGAATCAGCGTGGGAACCGTGATGCGATCCAGCACGCGGGCAGCACAGGCACGCGCGTAATAATCATCCGCCGAACTAAATCCGCAGTAGAGCGAAGTAATGCGCTCATCGAACTCGCGCAGGGAAGTGATGTGCGCCGCGCGGTGGGGATCGAATGCGCGTGGAAAGAAGGATGCCTTGCGGCGAAAACGCTTGACCAGGCCGCGAACGAACTTGCGCTCATAGATGCGGTTATGGGGTTCGTGCAGAGCATCGGCAGACGCCGCAAGATCCACCGCCGGCGACACGCCCACGACCGAGTGCAGTTGCTCGGGGACTGAGGCGCCCAGATCACCTGCGAGCTTGAGCATCAAATTTCCGCCCATCGAGTAGCCGATCAGCGCGACGGATTCCAGGCCCTGGGTCTCGAGGAAGAACCGCAGCACGCGTTCCACGTCGCTCGACAGCCCCGAGTGGTAAAGGGTTGGCGAGAGGCGCAGCATGTCGCCATACTTCGCGGGGCCGCAGTTGCGCATGTTCATGCGGATGACGTTGCAGCCGGAACGCCACAACTTATTGGCATTGCCGGTGACATATTGAGAGTGCGACGAGCCTTCGAGGCCATGCAGAATGATGGCCGTCAGCGTCGTCCGACGTTGCGGAAGCGGCTGCCAGTGGCACTCGCAGAGCACTTGGCTGGAGATCTGCGAACCGTGCGCTGGGGAGACCTCCACCATCTGAATCTCCGGTGGTGGAAGCGCATCTGTTCGTGGCAGGAAATTGCCAAAGATCGTCTGCAGATGGCCGTTGACCACCCATCGGCGGGGTTGAAAGGGAGGGTACGTCTCGGGCCATTCGATGCTGCGCCCGGGCTGAGTATTGGGCAGCGTGCTGGAACTCATGCGCGGCCTCCGCCATCGAGCTTGGATGCGGCGGCGAGTACTTTGGTAGCGTTCAATGCGCCGGCTGGCTCGTCCTCGTGCTTGAAGTAGGCATACACGTCCGACTTCCTGGCGCGCTTCTCAAACTGCTTGGCAAATGCTTTCAATTGGGCAGCAGAATAACCGCCGCTGCTGCGCAGTCGGTAGCAGCGGAAGTCCGCAGTCGATACGTCTGGCGTCTTCAACTCATCGGCCTCCGCAATGCAGAGAGCACGGTTGCTGCGGCGAAGGATCTCGTAGGTCGCTTCAGTAAACCAGCTGGGGTGGCGGAACTCGAAGGCTACCTGCAAAGAGCGGTTTCTCACGAACGCTGGCGCTTTCAGGAAGGCCTCAAGCCGGACGTTGTCGGCAGCAAAATTCGGCGGCAACTGGAAGAGAAGCATGCCCAGTTTTCCGGCGGCTCGAGCTGGTTTGAGCGAAGCGACAAACTCGCCGACAGCTGCATGGCTCTCCCGCAGACGCTGGAAGTGAGTGATCCGCTGTGGCGCCTTGAAGCTGAACCGGAAGCTCGTGGGTGTCGCTTTCAGCCAGCCTGATAACTGGGCAGCGGACGGCAGCTTCCGGAAGGAATAGTTGACCTCCACAGAGGTCAGGCGGCTGGCATAGAACTGCAAAAAGGCGCGAGAGGGAACATCTTTTGGATAAAATCCCGGCTTCCACGACGGGTAGGCCCAGCCGGAGGTCCCAAGGAATAGATTGCGGGGAGGGGGCGTCAGGGCGGGAGCAGCGACGATGGTTTTCAGGGCGCGCGGCACGGTATGGTCGCTCTGCCTTCAGAGGAAGATTGCGCGCACAGGTGAGCGCGGTGTTGCGGAGAGCAGTACCTCAAGCATTCGGTGGCTAGTGAAAACCGAAGGAAAGCCCACCGGACGCCTCGTAAGTTACAGAATACACGTTGCTATAAATGCCATCAAGACTGTGTCTCCCGAGACTCCTCGGCCCATTCAGTTTCGCGAGGCCCACCATCGCCCAGTATCGAGGGCACTTGTAGAGAGGGGAACTAGGATTGGCGAAGGGAGCGCAGGCCGAGCGAAGTGCTCATGAACAGAAGGCCCAGCAATCCAATCAAAGGCAGGGAAATCGACGTTTCCAATTGAATCGCTGGATTTCGAGGCATCATTTTTCGGCATGGTGGCCGCTTGCGTGTTCGCAAAGCTCCACAATGCAAGCCGAGAGGAAATCTTCCCATCCAGAAAGGCCGTTAGCCAGATCACCAGAAGCATCCCTCCAGCTATCAGCAAACATCGCTCGAAAAAATCGAGGCTGTCTTCAGAGTTCTCAAAAGCTACCTTCTGATTACGGATGAGTAGTATCGTGCGTCAAGGAATTATTCCGAGAGCCTGCAACCATCAAGGGAAAGTTAGCGAGAAAGCTGGCACCCCGCAACTGGCAAAAGTGACAGTTGCCATTGTCGGAGGGACACCTGAATCGGATTGCGGCCAACTTCCTGCGATTCACCAGTCATCGAGTTTGCTGCGGGGATGGCAGACCGCCAAAGCATAGTAATGACAATGTGATAAACATGTGTTTTCGAAGATTTGCGACGCCCCAGGAAGCGAGTTGAATCGCTGGTATTTTCTTTTTGATCCCGAACCGCGCTAGACTAAATGCCCTGTCATAACAGACAGTATCCCCATGGTGGAAATGGGCGTTCCTTGATTGGATGGTTTGGCAGCGCGAAGAGGCATTTGGCGACTATTTTCTCAACGAAGCAGAAAAACGAAATTTTGACGAGGCGTTCTATGCAACGGAAATCACGCTCTATCGCATTCGTTCTACTCCTTACCCTCTCAGTCTTGTCATGGTCCGGATCATTGCTACTGGCGCAGGCTCCGATTCCGACGCCACAAGAACTGGATCAACTGCTTGCTCCCGTTGCGCTTTACCCCGATTCTCTGCTGGCGCAGATTACAACGGCATCAACCAATCCACAAGAAATCCTGGATGTCTCGAATTGGCTGCAAGCGAACCCCGGTCTACAGGGCGCGGCGCTTACCGATGCAGCAGAGAAGCAGGGATTCGACTCGGCCTTCGTTTCGCTGGTGCTGTTCCCCGACGTGATCAACATGATGGCGGAAGACATCGACGATTTCGCCGCCATTGGCGAAGCATTTAACGCAGACCAGGGAGCAGTCAGTGCCTCGATCCAAAGGTTGCGAGCCCAGGCTTACGCAGCAGGGACGTTGCAATCGAACCAGCAACAGACAGTAGAGGTACAGCAGGTAGCTTCACAGCCGGTGTATGTGATCCAACCGGCGAACCCGCAGTTTGTCTACGTGCCTATCTACAATCCAGCGACGATATATTACCGTTCGCCGACCCCGGTCTACGTCACGTACGGACCGCCAATCCCGATTAGCATCCTTATCGTGAGCACACGGCCATGGGGATGGATGGGCTGGGGGTGGAACTGGTCGTCGCACCGGGCCTATTACAATCACAGCGTCTGGGTGGGATGGCGAAGCCCCTATCGTCCGCCAAATTACTGGTACCGTCCGCGCCCGGTCCCCTATAACGCAAGGCCGGGATATGGCGGCAAATGGAACTATCGACCGCCGAATTATCGGCCGCCCACGCCTCGCCCTCTTCCGGCCAACCGTCCTGCCTGGGGACCAAATAATCGCCCTGGAAATAGGCCTGGGACTGGTCGGCCGCCCGTGCAGCAACCTAAGCCTGGTGGAAAGCCCGGCCAACCGACCACAAGGCCCGGCTACACAAAGCCGCCAGGACAGACCAGGCCAACGCAGCCCAATGGAAATCGGCCGCCTGTGACCAAGCCCGCTCCTCAACCGAAGCCAACACAGCCCGGGACGAGGCCTGCACAACCGAATCCTAGACCAACGCAGCCGAGCACCAGGCCTGCACAGCCGAATCCTAGACCAACACAGCCAAGCACCAGGCCTGCACAGCCGAATCCTAGACCAACGCAGCCGAGCACCAGGCCTGCACAGCCGAACCCTAGACCAACGCAGCCGAGCACCAGGCCTGCACAGCCGAACCCTAGACCAACGCAGCCGAGCACCAGGCCTGCACAGCCCGCCACGAGGCCTGCACAGCCAAATACGAAGCAGACCAAGCCCAACGTTAAGCTGCCACAGGGTCAAAATTCGGGATCACGACCACCAGGGCAGTCAAAGAATTGAAGCTAGCTGAAGGCTATATTGCCAATTCGGAAAACCGCTGGATGTATGGAGCGGCCCGGAGGCGTCCCGGCTGTCGCGGGGCCAGCCTCGCCGACATTTGCTACGAGCAGCCTAATCTTTCGCAGGCTGAATTTCCTGAATACCGCATCGTGCCGTCTACTCGCAAATCCGACCGGAGACACTTTCGAGCTTTGCGAAATGGTTGAATCTTCCGGATGAGCCTCCGGTCACAACAGCTGTTCTGTGGTCCATACCTTCCGCATGATTCAGAAACGCTCTGCTATTAATTAAGCGCAGAACTTGCCGCACCCGGAGGACAAGATTATGTCGAAGGCAAGACCAACAATTGGAACCGACGGACGGCAGCTTCCAATTCTTCCGCCTGAGCGAGACGCTCGCGTTTGGGCGAAGCTCATCCGCGTCATGTTCTACACACCTGGCTTTCTAGCGATGCTGCTACTCAAGGCGGGGGAGCCGGAGAGCTTTGGCATAACCGTCGAATTGCTGATGCTTTCAAGCGCGGCGGCAATTGTGGGTGGGTTGTTCATCGGCACGCAGCAGTCGGGCGAGGGCGCCGATACGACGTCAAAAATCGGTACGTGGAGTGGGTCGCTGGTGCTCGAACTGCTTGCCGTGGTGCCGCTACTGTGTGCAATCCCGGCGCTATTCCATCAACTAGCTCATAGCCGGCTGCTCCACGCCGTAACGCCAGGTACAGTTGATCCGACCCTGGGCGCATCGGAACTGCTGCCGATGGTCGCAATCCTGCCGTTCATGCTTTACCAGCTTGGTGGTTTCGGGACTTTGGACTACGTTGTGTCGAAACCGGTGAACTGGATCATCAACCTCGGGATTCTCGTCTTGGTCGTCTCGGGCTACATAGCCAATCGCAAAGGATCCTTCGATATGGAGAGTCACCTTGACGGGCTTCTGGTTGTGGGGATGGTGATAACCGTGTTCTATGGCGTGCTGAAACTGCGTCGGATGCAGGCTGCCTTTGATGCTCAATGCCCGACGAAGCCTCCAAAGGAATAGACCACGGAAGGGTTCGCGATGTGTGGAGATGCGCGGTGAGTCGCGATCGGACGGAGGCTTGCGCTAATCGATTGTGTCGCCGAATAGAAGGCGCTGAGGAAGATTCTTAATCCCATCCTTATCAATACTGATGATGCGATCGTAAAGCTCCTCTGGCCAAGGCTCGTAAGGCGGCTCGTGTCCCAGTGCACGGATCAGTTTGGGTATCATGCCATGATGCCAGCACATCAAAACGATCTTGCCCTCAAATTCTTTTTTACGTAAGTCTTTGACCATCTTCTTGATGTCTCGATCGGCGTAGTCTGTTCTGACATCGACCCCGAGCTTATCTGCCGTGGGCCGGATTGTCTGGTAGGGGCGGGCGGAATGCCTAGTCGAAGTAGAGGCAAACACAAAATGGGGCTTCACGATTTGCGGTAGCAACTTCGAGAGACCAACGGCACGCATTCTTCCGCGCAACGCCAGATGGGGTAGCCGAGAGGCAGGTTTTTCCGCGTGCCTGACAATAACGATTTTCATTGGTCCTTTGCCCATTAGAAAAGCACCACCCTTTGAAAAGAATGCAACCAGATGCTGCCAGTGTCGGTATTACGCAGGTTGGATCTGATAGCCATCGAGTCCCGGAATCTATGAGTTCACCACGATTATCGCCGATTGGAAACTGGTATTTCTAACAGGTCTCTTCAAGCATCTTGAAACTTAGGATCTATACGATGCAAGATCATTGGATGAGATCGATGAGGCGTGGCTGGAAGCGGGCATTCCCATCCATAATAGTGTTGTTTTGGTGCTCAGCCATACACGCTCAAGAATCTTGTTCCGTCGAGATAAAGCTCCTGCTTTTACCTTCCACCAGCAAATCTGTGATCGCTTCCCTGAACTTTGCAAAGCAAACGACGAGCCGAATTTATTTCTTCGACACCGGCAGTCTCAGCCTTCTCAACCAGGGAGTGATTGTGCGAGTTAGGCAGGGCGCCAAGAACGACCTCACGGTAAAGGTACGCTTGCCTCAAGGAGACAAGCAGATTGAAAACTCCAAGCTACAAGACGACTTTGGATGCGAGATAGATAGGACGGAAGCGGGAGCAAACACCTCCTACTCGGTTGGGAAAAGCTACAAGCATCAGGAGGCACCTCAAGCCGGTGACGAACTCTTCAGCGCCTTTAGCTCTCGACAAAGGGAACTCTTAAGAGAGGCGCATGTGTCGATTACCTGGTCCCAGGTAAGAAGAACTTCCGGCATCGGCTCAACGACGTGGGCGACTCCATTAGAGTCTCCATTTGGCAAACTCACCCTGGAATACTGGGAGTTTCCCGAAGGCAATCTCCTCGAATTGTCGGCCAGGAGCGCGGCGAGTGATTGGGAATTGAAAGATGCGGATTTGCATCGGATAGTGAAATTGAAAGGGCTGTTGCTAAGCCCGAATCAACAGACGAAAACAAGCACGGTGCTTAGGGGGTTGAAGCACGACACGCCGCCGCCCGAATGACTTCCATCAGCCGTGGAGGCAGCAACAAACCTATGACCTGGCGAGGAAGACCATCCGGCAAGTATCTGGAAATACAAGAGATGTAGATTGGGGCGGCTAGTGGGGGTCGAACCCACGACATCCGCTGCCACAGAGCGGCGTTCTGCCACTGAACTATAGCCGCCGTATCGTTCTTGATTGTAGCATCCTACGAAGCAGATGCGAAGAGGGAGCGTGAGCGATGACGGTTAGAACAACCCAGCCGGAGATTCTGCCGCCAGGTTCGGCAAACCGCACCCCAGACGGGATGCACCAACGCCTGGGCGGCGGAGGAGGAGCCTTTCGCGATGAAAACCTCGACATGCTCTCCCGCGTGCTCGACACCTGGTTTCGGGTTCCCGGTACCAATATCCGGTTTGGCGTCGACGGCGTCGTAGGATTCATTCCCGGAGTTGGCGATCTCCTGGGAGGTATGGCCAGCTGCATTATCGTTCTCGCTGCCTATTTCCGCGGCGTTCCCCTGATTACGATCGCGCGCATGGTGGCCAACCTCGCCATTGAAGTGGTCGCTGGACTCGTACCCGTCCTTGGCAACCTCTTCGACATTGGTTGGCGAGCCAATCGCCGGAACTATCATCTGCTGGAGCAAACCTTGGCTGCTCCACGCAGGGACACCGCCCGCGACTGGCTATTCATGGGTCTGCTAGCCCTTGGATTGCTGGCCCTCGCCATGCTGCCGTTCCTTCTGCTGCTATGGCTGGGAGGATCGTTATTGCATTCTTTGAATGCCCCGGGTTGGCGTTGACTTGGTATCATAAGATTGTCGGGGCGTAGCGCAGCCTGGTAGCGCATCTGCTTTGGGAGCAGAGGGTCGGGAGTTCGAATCTCTCCGCCCCGACCATCATCCTCCACAACACATAGCTTTGTTCAAGACGTCTGCACTCGGATTGTGTGGAGACTCGTGGGTACCCTTGTTCGGATCCCAAAGTAGGAAGGCATCTTGCGATGCTCTTCAATCGCGGTGGTTGCGGCGGGTTATGCGCCCTTAGATTTTGTGGATCTAATGAACAGCGGACCTCACCACAACATTGATGCCATCCCCATTGTCCTTCGCTAAGATCGTAGCCGACGCATCCGCATAGGTGAACTTTGCTGCTTCCCCATTCACGGTCACGGACAAGGGTCTCGCCGACAGCCCGTTCACCTGTACCGCGATCTCCTTCCACCACGCCGGATAGCTTCCATCATGCTTCCCAATGTGTATGGTGATCTCGCCATGATCTCCCGAACGTTCACACGAGAAGTTCATCCGCAGAAATTCACCCCGTTTATACGCGAAGCTAGTTCCATCATCCTGATAGAGATGTCCGCCACAGTTCGGGCCCGGGAACACGCGCAACGTCAGTGGCCCAGAAGGCTGCTCCTCGGTACTTTGCACAAGTGGCTCGATCGGAAGTATCGTTCCCGGCCTCACGAACACCGGGAGCGTGGACAGCTCGCGATGAACCCGCACTGCCGGCAGAACTGGCCCCGCCGCAGACTCAGGCTGGAGTCCACCCGCCTGCACCTGTACCCGATCCTCCTCCACCTCGTTGCCAGTCCAAAAGTCATACCACCCATGGGAGGGAAGTGTCGCCTCGTAATCCCCCGCCTTGTCTTCAAAGGCCGGCGCAGCGACCAACAGATCCGGCCCCACCATGAACTCCCCTGACGTATTCAGATCAACATCCAGCGGATGCCGATCTGCAGCCGCATCTGGAAACTCCAGAAACAGCGGCCGCAGCAGTGGTAGTCCCGTATGCGTATCCTCTTCCGTCACGGTGTAAAGGTAGGGAAGCAGCCGGTAGCGTGTCTCGATGAACCGGCGTCGGATGTCTTCCTGCGCCGGTCCATTGGCCCACACCTCGTGATCCCCCGTCCCCTTCTCCGCATGATCCCGATCGATCGGCTGAAACGCCGCGATTTCAATCCACTTAGTCAGCAATTCCGGCGTGGGCGTACCCGCGTAACCTCCCACATCCGCTCCGGCGAGGGCGAATCCGCTCAGCCCCAGATTTTTCAGCATCGACGTCGTCAGCCGCAAATGATTCCATGTAGCCGAGTTGTCCCCGGTCCACGTCGCCGCATACCGTTGCCCTCCTGCATACGAAGCGCGGGTCAGGACAAACGGCCGAACGTCCGGCTTCAGGGCAAGTTGCCCTTCGAACGTTGCACGCGAGTTTTCCATTCCATACACGTTGTGAATTTCGCAATGCGTCGCCGTGCGCTTCGCAAATCCTGGCTCATCGATGCGATGCACAGCCGAGCACGGCATAGTCTTCAGATCGTTGAACACGGAAGGCTCACCCATGTCATTCCAGAATCCGTCGATCCCGATCTGTTCAAGGTTCTTGTACAACGTTCCCCACCACACCCGCGTCTGCGCCCTCGTGAAATCCGGAAACACGCTAGGCCCCGGCCATACCTTGCCAACGTACGTCGTTCCATCCGAATTTTTTACAAACTCATCGCCGGCAACGCCACTATTGAAGGGTGGATAATCCTGGCCCGGAAGGAACGCGATATGCAGATCCGTAATCGCGACCACGTGGAACTTTTCCGCGTGGAGTGTCTTCACCATGGCTGCCATGTCCGGAAACGCGTCCTTGTTAATCGTGAAGGGGCGATTCTTCTCCTGGTAGTCGATGTCAAGATATACGGCGTCGGAAGGAATCTTGTCTTTTCGCAGACGCTCCGCCACCTGCAGCACCCGATCCTGTGTCATGTAGCTGTAGCGCGACTGTTGAAAGCCCAACGTCCATAGCGGCGGAAGAGGACTCGGCCCGGTCAACCACGCATAGCTCTTCAACACCTCCTTTGCGGAAGGCCCGTACACAATGTAGATGTTCGCCGGCCCACCCTCCGCGCGATATTGCACCATATCACCGACCGTCTTGCCAAAGTCGAACGATGACGGCCAGGTGTTATCAATCAATACTCCCAGCGACACCCCCGCACGATACGTCAGATAAAACGGAATGCTTTTATACAGTGGGTCGGTCGACTCCTGCCAACCATATGCATCCGTGTTCCACAACCGAAACGCTGCCTCGCGATGATCGAAGGCCCCCGTCTTATCGCCCAGCCCGAAGTAATGCTCATCGGCGGGCATCGCCTCCGCGAGCCGAAAACCCTTGCCATTGAACTGCATCGGCTCAGTGTCCTGCTGTAGTACTTTGCCCGAAGCGTCCGTCACCGTCATCAGACCGTTGCGGCGGTCGACCGAGACACGCAGGCTCGCCGTATGAAATCCCACCGCCTTCTCATCTCCATCCTGACTCACGCTCACGGACGCGCTCCGTGCCGCCGCCAGTACAGCCCAGCTCGCATCTTCTGGCAGCTCGCCCGTACCTGAGGCGCGAATGCGCAACACATCGTCGCGCAATGCGGTAATCTGCATCACCAGGTCGCCATCATGCAACTCGACTCCGTTCGGTAGCGGTGTTGCGCTGGTGATCGACGAAAACGAAGCAACCCCCGCAGACCTCGTGAGACCAGTCTGCGCCCCCGCGCACACACCTGCGACGACCGCACACAGAAAGAGGGAACTGAACGAACCTGTGACTCTTCGTCCGGGCATTTGCTTCTCCACAAAATTTCAACAGATTTACAGGAGCGCCACCGCCGAGCCGCGGCGTTCTCATCAAGGAAGCAAAGGTCGCGGCAGTGTCTCTACCGCCGCAGCCAGAGCCGAGGTTAGAAGCTGAACATTAGCGACACTTCAGAGATTCGCCGTCCAAGCTTCAGCGGAGCCGAACCAAAGCCTTCGCTCGGGTTATAGGTTGCCGTTGCCGGCGACCCAGTCGGCGACGTATCGCTC
>Ga0302308_10000778_pt1 | contig 27033 bp, 28 predicted proteins | sample III_Palsa_E3_3_FD_200531 | JGI IMG/M metagenome (GOLD analysis project Ga0302308, IMG submission 200531) | Peat permafrost microbial communities from Stordalen Mire near Abisko, Sweden - III_Palsa_E3_3 | ecosystem: Environmental > Terrestrial > Soil > Palsa > Peat permafrost | place: Sweden...
TTGGACGCCCAGGTGGCTGGAAACACGAACTATCTGGCGGCCTCAGGCTCTGCCCAGACGTTCACGATCGGGCGCGCCAACGCGACCACACCGACCATCACCAACATCCCTTCGCCGGCCCGCGAGTTCTTCGGCTTCACGGCCATTGTGGGCACGACGGGCGATGGCACGACGTCTGTCACCTCCAGCACGCCGAAGGTCTGCAGTGTCGGCTCCAACGGGCTCACGGTCACCTTTGTGGGCTTCGGCACCTGTACCCTCACGCCCAGCGTCGCGCAGGGTCCAAACCACTTTGGAGCCACCGGGAGCCCGGAGAGCTTCCCGGTTCAGGAGGCTTCCCACGGCTACTGGCTGGTGGGCTCCGACGGTGGCATCTTCTCGTTCGGTTCGGCCCTCTTCCACGGTTCCATGGGGGGCACCCCTCTGCAGCGTCCCGTGGTGGCCATCACGCCGACCTCGACCGGGAACGGCTACTGGCTCGTTGCCTCTGACGGCGGGATCTTCAGCTTCGGCGACGCCAGCTATTACGGCTCCATCCCCGGTCTCGGCTTACATCCCGCCGGATCCGGCCTGCCCCACAGTCTCAACGCTCCGATCGTCGGCATGGTGCCCTCGTTCACCGGTCACGGCTACTTCATGGTCGCCTCTGACGGTGGCGTCTTCGCGTTCGGCGATGCCAAGTTCGCAGGCTCGTGCCCCGGTATCGGTGGATGCTCGGGTGCGGCCGTGGCCGTGATGCCCGACCACACGGGGAACGGCTACTGGCTGGTCACCACTACCGGTCACGTCTACGCCTTCGGCGATGCCGGCTATTACGGCGCGCCGAGCCCGTCGTCGGTGCCCGTGGTCGATGCCGTGGCGACCCATGACGGGAACGGCTACTGGCTGCTCTTCGCCAACGGTGTGGTGGACAACTTCGGCGACGCCGGCAACTTCGGCGCTCCGGCCGGCTACGTGAACGAATTCAACTCCGCCACCACGATCTTTCCCACCGATGACGATCAGGGCTACTGGGTCGCCTCGGGTCGGGGCGACGTCTTCTCCTATGGTGACTCCCCGTTCCTCGGGAGCATGGCGGCCGCCGGTCTCGACGGAGACATCATCGGCGCCTTCGGGTTCTAGGCCTTTCCCTACGCTCCGAGCGCTTCGTCCTGGGGCTCGGGCAACCGAGCCACGACGGCCCGCACGACCGCTGCAACGTCACGCCCCATGCCCGCCGACGCCCTACGCAACAGCTCCGAGAGATAACCGACCAGATTGATCACGTCGGACCTCGGGGACCGGCCGACCAGTGGCACGGGCTCCGTGGCCGAGTCGAGGGCGCAAACCTCCAGGATCACCCCCCGGATCTCCAGAAGGGACGAGCGGGCCTGCAGAAGTGAGGTGCCGCTCGTGCGCAGCCAGACGGAAATGCCCAGTTCGAGCGAGAGGTCGCCAGAGAAGGCTTCCACCGGACCCAACTCGGCCAACCCGCTGAGCAGGGCGGCGCCGAAGCCGGTCGGAGTGTCCATCACCATGGCCTCAGTGTGACGAAGGGCTGTAACAAGGTGGTGGACCGGCTCTGGGCTGGTATTTTATTGGGCATGGCGCGCACGATCTGGAAGGGGGCTCTCAGTTTCGGACTGGTGAACATCCCTGTGGGCCTGTACCCGGCCACCTCGGACAAGAGCATCCACTTCAACCAATTCGAAGAGGGGACGTCCGACCGGATCCGCTACAAGAAGGTCAACGAGCGGACGGGGGAGGAGGTCTCCCAGGACAAGATCGTCAAGGGGTACGACCTCGGAGGCGGCGAGTACGTCATCCTCACCGAAGAGGAGCTGGAGTCCGCTGAGCCCAAGAAGTCGCGCCAGATCGAGATCTCCGATTTCGTGGGTCTGGTCGACATCGACCCGGTGTTCTTCCGCTCGAGCTACTACCTCGCCCCCGAAGGGGCCGGTGCCGACAAGGCCTATGCACTGTTGCGCCAGGCCATGGCCGAAGCCGGACGCGTCGCCATCGCCACCCTGGTCATGCGCAACAAGGAGTATCTCGTCGCCATCCGGCCCGAGGACGACGCGCTGGCCCTTCACACCATGTATTTCTCAGACGAGGTGCGCAATCCCGAGAGCGAGCTCGAGCTTCCGGAGACGGCAGACGTCACCGAGCGCGAGCTCTCGATGGCGCAGCTGCTCATCGAGTCGATGGAGAGCGACTGGGACCCAGCCCGTTTCCACGACACGCACCGCGAGAAGGTCGAAGCCCTCATTGAGGAAAAGCGCCAGGGACACGAGATCGTGCTGCAGGAAGGCCCCGAGCCCGTCGCCAAGGTTGTCGACCTGATGGAGGCGCTCAACGCCAGCATTGCGGCGGCGGCCCATTCGGGCTCCGACACCAAGAGCGTCAAGCGCACCCCTGCGGCCAAGGGGACGCCGGCCAAGAAGACGGCCGCGCCGGCCAAGAAGGCGGCAAAGGCGGCCAAGTCCACCAAGACCGCCGCTCGCCGCAAGGCCTCCTGAGCATCGCCGTAGACCGCCCCGCACCCGCCCCGCACCCGGACCCACCTGACGTCAGGCGGTCGATCGCTCTTGTTGCGCCGAATCGCTGGAACACGCAAGGAACTCGTGTCACTGGTGTGATCTGATTCCTTTTCCCGCGCCAAAGCTGTGATTCGTGGTGCAATGCCCCAATCGAGCTCAGCTCGTGAAGGGAGTCCAGGTGGCCACTGCGCAGGTGCGAGTTCCAGAAGCGCCAATCCCTGGCTGGGAGGGTTTCGACGGCCTGGTCCAGCTGATCTCGGTGGATGGGCAGAGAACGCTCGGCTGCCCCTACTGGGACCTCGTGGCCGACGTCGATGCGGGCCAGCTGCGCGACCTCTACAAGGACATGGCGGTCGTCCGGCGCATCGATGCCGAGGCCATGGCCCTGCAGCGACAAGGCGAGCTGGCGCTGTGGGCGCCGCTGTTGGGACAGGAGGCGGCCCAGGTCGGCTCGGCCCGGGCGCTGCGTCCGGACGACTTCGTCTTTCCGAGCTATCGGGAGCACGGCGTCGTCTACTGCCGTGGCGTCGATCCGGCGGCCATGCTGCGGCTCTGGCGGGGCGCCGGGCTCTCCGGCTGGGATCCGGCCGCGTACGGCATCGCCACGCCGGCGATCGTCGTCGGGTCGCAGGCCCTTCACGCAACGGGTTACGCCCTCGGCATCGCTCTCGACGGGGCGACCTCCGCGGCCATGGCCTATTTCGGTGACGGCGCCACCAGCGAGGGCGACATCGCAGAGGCCTTCGGCTTCGCGGCCAGCTACGTGGTGCCGGTCGTCTTCTTCTGCCAGAACAACCAGTGGGCCATTTCGGAGCCCGTCCGCGTCCAGTCGCACACCTCCATCGCAGAGCGGGGCCAGGGCTACGGCATTCCCGGCATACAGGTCGACGGGAACGATGTGCTCGCCGTCCTCGCCGCCACGCGCCTCGCCCTGGCCCGCGCCTCGGCCGGCGACGGACCCACGCTCATCGAGGCGGTCACCTACCGCATGGGACCGCACACGACGTCCGACGATCCCACCCGCTACCGCTCGCGGTCCGACGAGGAGGAATGGCGGGTGAAGGATCCGCTGGCCCGGTTGTCCGCGCTGCTGCGCGCCGAGGGTCTCGTCGACGACGCCTTCGACGCCTCGGTCGAGGCGAGCGCGGCTGAGGCGGCCGCCGCGCTGCGCCAGGGTTGCCTGGCCATGGCCGACCCGGAGCCCGCCGACCTCTTCGCGCACGTCTACGCGGAGCCGCACCCGTTGCTCCAAGAGGAGTGCGACGCCTACGCCGACTACCTGGCCGGGTTCGACGAGGAGTCGTGATGGCGACCATGTCGCTGAGCAAGGCACTGAACAACGGGCTGCGCCGGGCGATGGAGGATGATCCCAAGGTCGTCCTCATGGGGGAGGACATCGGGAAGCTCGGCGGCGTGTTCCGGGTCACCGAAGGATTGCAGCGGGACTTCGGCGACCGCCGCGTCATCGATACGCCGCTGGCCGAATCCGGGGTCATCGGGACTGCCGTCGGCCTCGCCCTCCGCGGCTACCGGCCGGTCTGCGAGATTCAGTTCGACGGGTTCATCTATCCCGCCTTCGATCAGATCGTGTCGCAAGTGGCCAAGCTGCGCTACCGCAACGAAGGCCGCGTCTCGGTCCCGCTGACCATCCGGGTCCCCTTCGGCGGCGGCATCGGGGCGGTCGAACACCACTCCGAGTCGCCGGAGGCCTACTTCGCACACACCGCCGGACTGCGCGTCGTGACCCCGAGCAACGCCGCCGACGGGTATCGCATGATTCAGCAGTCGATCGCGTCGGACGACCCCGTCGTCTTCTTCGAGCCCAAGCGCCGCTACTGGGAGAAGGGCGAAGTGGACGACGAGGGTCCGGTCTCGGACACCCCCCTCCACCGCGCCGCGGTCCTGACCACGGGGACGGACGTGACGATCGCCGCCTACGGCCCCCTGGTGGCCACGGCGCTCCAGGCGGCAGTCATCGGCAAGGAGGAGGGCACTTCCATCGAGGTCATCGACCTGCGCTCGCTCTCGCCCATCGACTTCGAGACGATCGAGACGTCCGTCCGCAAGACGGGGCGCCTGGTCGTGGCCCACGAGGCCAGCGTCTTCGGTGGTCTCGGGGCAGAAATCGCGGCCCGCATCTCCGAGCGCTGTTTCTTCCACCTGGAAGCGCCGGTCCGGCGGGTGGGTGGTTTCGCCACTCCGTACCCAGCCTCGAGAGCGGAACGCCACTTCGTCCCCGATGCCGACCGGATCCTCCACGAGGTGGATCGGTGCCTGCAGCCATGAGCACGGTCCGGCATTTCGCGTTGCCTGACCTCGGTGAGGGCTTGACCGAAGCCGACCTCGTGGCCTGGCACGTCGCTGTCGGCGACGCGGTGGAGCTGAACCAGGTCCTCGTGGAAGTCGAGACCGAGAAGGCCGTCGTCGAGTTGCCCAGCCCCTTCACCGGCAGGGTCGTCGAGCTGCTGGCCGCAGCGGGGGAGACGGTCGACGTCGGCGCTCCGCTCATCGCCATCGACACGCCCGCGGTCGAGAGCGCCACGCCTGAATCCAAGGCTGAATCCAAGTCTGCGTCGGAGTCCGCCGCCGCCGGCGCCGGCGCCGAGGAGAGCGTGCCGATGCTGGTGGGCTATGGCCCGTCCGCGGCGCCGCCGAGCCGCCGACGCCGCAACGGCAGCAGCCACCGGGAGCGGATACCTCCAGAAAAGCCGACTGCCGCCGCACCTGCCGCCACCGCCGCCTCCTCGCGACCTCTGGCCGCCCCTCCGGTGCGCTTCATGGCCCGGCAGAACGGCGTCGACCTGGCCGACGTGACCGGCAATGGGCCGGGCGGGATCATCACCAGGGAGGACCTGGCGGCCCACCTCGCCGCGTCCGGGTCGTCAGCCGCCGGCGAGCCCGAGCCCGAGCGCGAGTCGAGGTCGCCCGTGCGCGGCGTCCAGAAGCGCATGGCCGAGGCCATGGTCCGCAGTGTGGCGACCGCGCCCCAGGCCTGCGTCTTCCTGACGGTCGATGCGACGCCGACGGTCGAACTGGTTGATCGGTTGCGCCAGCATCCTCGCTTCGAGGACCTCCACGTGACGCCGCTGGCCGTCGTCGCCCGCGCCGTCGTCCTGGCCCTGCGCGAGCATCCGGCCCTGAACTCCTCGTGGGACGAGATGTCCGACGAGGTGGTGACGAAGCGGTACGTCAACCTGGGCATCGCCGTGGCGGGCCCCCGCGGGCTCGTCGTGCCCAGTATCAAGGATGCGCAGGATCTGAGCTTGCGCGACCTGACCGCCGCCCTGGCCGACCTCACCACCGCGGCCCGCGCCGACCGTTGCACGGCGACCGACCTGCGCGGAGGCACCATCACCGTCACCAACGTGGGGGTCTTCGGGGTCGACGCCGGCGTGCCCATCCTCAACCCGGGTGAGGCGGCCATCCTCGCCGTCGGGGCACTGCAGCGACGCCCGTGGGAATTCGAGGGCCAGCTCGCCCTCCGTCACACCGTGACCCTGAGCCTGGCCTTCGATCACCGGCTGGTCGACGGGCAGGCGGCGTCGCGCTTCCTGCGGGACGTGGGCGACGTCGTGGCCGACCCCACCAACCTCATCGCCCTCAGCTGATCAGTCCCATCAGTCCCGCCAGTCCCGCCGCTCCGACTCCGACTCCCTTCCAACAATCCTGGCCTGGACCGTTGCCACCAGACGCACCGGGCGCGAGGGTGGAAGGAGGACACCGCCACACGGAGTCCCCGTGCAATGGGAGGTCGCCATGAGGACCATCCGGGATGTCATGCGCGGGGACGTCGACGTTCTCCGCACCACGGACACGGCCGCCGATGCGGCGTGCTTCCTCGCCAGCCACGGCGACGACGTCGCGCCGTTGTGCCTGAGCGACGGCTCCTTTGCCGGGACCGTCAGTAGCCGCGACATCGTGACCCGGGTGGTGGCCCCCGGTCGTGATCCGCGGCAGGTGAGCCTGGCCGAGTTCACCGGTGCCGCCGACGTGGTTGCGCTCGATGTCGATGTCCCCCTCGAGGACGCCGTCGCCGTCATGTGCCGGCATCAGCGGTCCCGGCTGCTCGTGCTGCAGGAGGAGCGCGTGGTCGGGTGCGTCACCCAGCGCGACGTGGCCCGCTCCATCAGTTTCCAGCCACCCTGGGCCGAGAGCTGATCCGCCGGGCCCCTGCTCCACGCGGCAACCCAGCCGACCCAGCCCCGACCCGCGCCTCAGCCCTGCCCGGCCGCCGCCGCGATGGAGCTCGCCCGCGGCGCCGCGTCGTCCGCCGTCACCACGAACCGCCCGTAGGGAGCACCCTCGAGCTCCACCACCACCGCTGGTCCCTTGCCGTGGACGGCGGCAAAGTCCTTGCCGAAGCCTCCCCGGCGGGTGCCGACGGCGATCACGTTCGGGAGCCCGGTGCCCGGCGCCCTGATGCCACGCAGCTCCGGCCATGGGTCGTCGACGGAACGGACTGCGGTCACCGCCGACAAAGGCACCCGGATGTCGCCGTGCGCGCCCTCGGCCTTCTCGATCGGCCGCAGATGCAGCACGAGCTCGTTGCCCTCGACTTCAAGGTCGGCCACGAGGTCCGAGTCTATGAAGCCCGGGTAGCCTCGGCGCGATGCCGACCCCCACGTGGCCGCCGCCGCCCGGCGGGACATGGGTCGTCGACCTCGACGGCGTGGTGTGGCTGGCCGGAAAGCCCATCCCCGGCGTCGATGAGGCGGTGGCCCGCTTGCGCGGCGTCGGCGTGCGCGTGCTGTTCGCCACCAACAACGCCCTGCCGACGCGGGCCGAGCTGCACCGCCAGCTGGCGCACTGCGGCATCACCGCCGACGATGCCGACCTGCTGCGCTCGGCCGACGTGGCCGCCGGCATGCTGGCGCCCGGCTCCAGCGCGGTGGTCCTGGGCGGCGACGGCGTCCTCGAGGCGCTGGCCTCCCGCGGCGTCCTCGTCGTGCCCGAGGCACCGGCGGACGCGGTCGTGGTGGGCCTGACCCGTGACTTCAGCTACGACTCCCTCACCCGAGCCGTCACGGCCGTCCGCGACGGCGCCCGCCTCGTCGGCACCAACGAGGACGCCACCTACCCGACCCCCGACGGTCTCGAGCCCGGTGCCGGGGCCATCCTGGCCGCGGTGGAAACCGCCGCCGGCCGATCTGCCGAGGTGGCGGGCAAGCCGCACCGCCCCACGGCAGACGCGGTGGCCGCCCGGGTGGCCCCCGGGGAGCTGCGGGTCATGGTGGGGGACCGCCCCTCGACCGACGGCGCCCTGGCCGCCCAGCTGGACATCCCCTTTGCCCTGGTGCTCTCGGGGGTCACCAAGAAGGGGGAAGTGCCCGCCGACGCCGATCCCGTCGTCGTGGCGCCGGACCTGCTCCGCCTCGTCGACCAGGCGCTCGGCGACGCCACCCGGCAGAAGTAAAAGTGCTTGCAGCCAGCTAGCACTCCAGATACTCTTGTGCAATGGCAAGCAATGAGCGCATACGCAAGTACCTCGATGCCGGGACGGTCCTCGGACAGGTCAGCCGTGGCCGGGCCGAAGAGATCGTGCGAGAATTGGTGAACGCCGGAGACATCCAGCGCAGCCAGGCACAGGAGTGGGTGGACAACTTGGTCGAACGCAGCCACAAGTCGAGCGAGCAGATCCTCGAACTGGTGCGCCACGAGGTGGCCGTCCAGCTCGAGAAGATCGACCCGAGGTCGCTCGAATCCCTCGCCAACCAGGTCGCCGACGTTTTGCGGAAGTCGGCCCAGGCCGGGCGCAGCGCCACCAAGGACGTCACGACGCGTGCCGGCCAGGCCGCCAAGGACGCGACGACGAAGGCCGGCAAGACGGCCAAGGACGCCACCAACAAGGCGGGCCAGACCGCCAAGGGGGTGACGGCCCAGGCCGGCAAGACCGCCAAGGACGTGACGGCGCAGGCCGGCAAGACGGCCACGCGGGCCCGCGACGCCGCCAACAAGGTCGCCCCGTCCCGCCTGCCCGGCCTGAAGACGCCGTCGGGCTCGGGCAAGTCCGAAACCAAGACCGACGCCCAGAAGTCCCACAACGAGAAGGTCTCCGAGGCCAGCGACTCGGCGGCCAAGAAGGCCGCCAGCTGACCAGCGGGGCCCGCCGCCGGCTCGATGCCGAGCTCGTGCGACGAGGTCTCGTGGAATCCCGCCAGGAGGCCCAGGCGGCGGTCGCCGCCGGCACCGTCCTCGTCTCGGGCGCGCACGCCGAGAAGCCGGCCCGCCTCGTTGCCCCGGACGAGCCCGTCGTCCTGCTCGGGCCTCCTTCGCCTTACGTCGGCCGGGGCGGCCTCAAGCTCGAGGCGGCGCTCCGGCGCTTTGCTGTCCCTGTCACCGGCCGGCGCGCCCTCGATGCCGGGGCCTCGACCGGCGGCTTCACCGACTGCCTGCTGGAGCACGGGGCGGCGCACGTCTACGCCGTCGACGTCGGCCACGGGCAGCTCCACCCCGTGCTGCGGGCCGACAAGCGCGTGACGGTCCTGGAGCGCACCAACGTGCGGACGCTCACCCCGGCCGACCTGCGCGCGGCCGACCCGGCCTTCGAGCCCTGCCCGTTGGTCGTGGCCGATCTCTCCTTCATCTCCCTGCGCACCGTCGTGCCCGCCCTCACCGGGCCGGTCTCGACACCCGACGCCGACCTGGTCCTCCTCGTGAAGCCGCAGTTCGAGGCGGGCCGGGCCGCCGTCTCGCGGGGCAAGGGCGTGATCCGCGACCCCGCGCTCTGGCTGGGCGCGCTCGAGCGCACGGCGTCCGCGCTGCACGACGAGAAAACCGGCATCATGGGAGCGATGGTTTCCCCCCTGACCGGCTCGGCCGGCAACGTCGAGTTCCTGGTGCACGCCCGCAAGGGCATGGCAGCGCAGGAAGCAGGGGAGGCCGCCGCCCTTTTCAGCGCCGCCGTGTCGGAGGCGGACGGACACCATCCACCGACCGTTTCGGCCGGCTGAGCCGTCGCTCGCCGATGGCGACCGTCACCTTCCTCGTTCATCCCGACCGCCCCGACGCGCTCGCGCTGGCCACGGACACCGCGACCTGGTTGACCGGGCGGGGTGACGTCGCCCGCATCCTGCAGTTCAGCGGTCCCGACCGGGTCCGCGAGGCGGGCACCGACGTGGAGCTGGCCGACGTCAACTTCGCCGGTACGACGGTGGCCGTCAGCATGGGTGGCGACGGGACCTTTCTGCGCGTGGTGCGCCTGGCCGCCACCGAGGACGTCCCGGTCCTCGGGGTGAACTTCGGCCGCCTGGGCTACCTGCCCGACCTGCTGCCGGACCAGGTCCGGGGCGCCCTCACCAGGGTCTTCGAGGGCAAGGCCATCGTCGAATCCCGCTGCGCGCTCGACGTGGTGATCTCCGACCGTTCGGTCAACGATGACGTCACGGCCCTGCTGGCGCTGAACGAGGTGGTGATCGAGAAGATCGACTTCGGCCACACCGTCCGCCTGGCCACCACGGTCGACGGCGAGGAGGCCCTGACCTACTCGGCCGACGGGCTCATCATCGCCACCCCGACCGGTTCCACCGCCTACAACTTGTCCGCCGGCGGGCCGATCCTGGCCCCGACGCTGCGTGCCATGGTGCTGACGCCGGTGGCCCCGCACTTCTCGCTGGACCGCAGCCTGGTGCTGACCGAGGACCAGGAGGTCACGGTCGAGATCGCGCCCGACCGCGCCGGCGTCCTCGTCATCGACGGTCAGGAGATCGGCCGGTTGCAGCCGGGAGCCACCATTACCTGCAGGGTGGCCGAGCGTCCGGTGCGCGTGGTGCGCAACGAGCCGCAGACGTTCGGTGGCATCCTGCGCTTCCGACTGCTGGCTGAGCGGAACCAGTGAACCGGTGAACGGCCCATGCTGACCGACCTGCACGTGCGCGACCTCGGGGTGATCGAGGATCTGACCCTGGTCTTCGGCCCTGGCATGACGGCCCTCACCGGTGAGACGGGCACCGGCAAGACGCTGGTGGTCGATGCGCTGCAGCTGGTCCTGGGCGGTCGGGCCAACCCCGCCATGGTGCGCGCCGGGGCGACCGAGGCCCTCGTCGAGGCCCGCTTCGTGCTCGGTGAGGGCAACGCCGCCCGCGAGGTGATCCTGACCCGCTCGGTCCCCGCCGAGGGCCGTTCCCGGGCCTGGGTCGACGGGCGGATGGCGCCCTTGAGCGCGCTCGGCGAGGCGGCGGCGGAGCTCGTCGAGATCCACGGGCAGCACGAGCACCGCGCCCTGGTGGCGCCGACGGCACAGCGCAACGTGCTCGATGCCTTCGCCGGCACCGATCTGAGCCGGATGCGAGCCGTCCGGAGCCAGCTGCGCGCGCTCGACGAGGCGCTGGCGGGACTGGGCGGCGATGCCCAGCAACGGGCCCGTGAGGCGGACGTGTTGCGCTACCAGGTGGAGGAGATCGCCCGGGCGCACCTCGACGACCCCGAGGAGGAGGCCGCCCTGCGCCTCGACGAGGACCGGCTGGCCGATGCCGCCGCCTACCGGGACGCCGCACTCGAGGCGCTGGAGTTGGTCGACCCTGCGGGCGAGGGCGGGGCCATTGACCTGCTCGGTCGGGCCGGCGGCAGGCTGGCCGGTCGGGCGTCCTTCGACGGCTACCACGCCCGCCTGGCCGCGACGGCCGTCGAGCTGTCCGATCTGGCCCGCAGCCTGCGGGACGAGGTCGAGGGTTGGGAGGACGATCCCCAACGCCTCATCGACGTGCAGGAGCGCCGGCGCCTGCTGGCCGAGCTGCGCCGCAAGTACGGCGAGGACCTGCGTGCCGTCATGGCCTACGGGAGCGAAGGTGCCCTCCGGCTCGCCGCGCTCGAGAACGCCGAAGGCGAGGCGGCCCGCCTGCAGGCCGAGCGCGAGCTGCGCCTCGCCGAGCTGGCCGACGCCGAGGCTGCGGTGCGTGGGGTCCGGACCCGGGCCGCCGGCTCGTTCGCCGCCGAGGTCGGCCAGCGCCTGGGAGCGCTGGCCATGGCAGGCGCCCGCCTCGAGGTGCGGGTCGCCGCCGACGGAGCCGGAGAGCCCGTCGAGCTCGCACTCGGCGCCAACGTCGGGGAAGCGGTGCAACCGTTGGCCCGCGCCGCCTCGGGAGGCGAGCTGGCCCGCGCCATGCTGGCCATCCGCCTGGTGAGCCTGGGGGGTCCCCAGACCATGGTCTTCGACGAGGTGGACGCCGGAGTCGGCGGAGCGGCCGCCCTCGCCCTCGGAGACGCCCTCCACGAGGTCGGAGCTGACCGTCAGGTACTGGTGGTCACCCACCTGGCCCAGGTGGCGTCGCAGGCCGACGCGCAGATCAGCGTCGTCAAGCGCCAGTCCCGGGGTCGTACGGTGACGACGGCAGCGGTGGCACAGGGCGAGGAACGGGTCACCGAACTGTCACGCATGTTGTCGGGCCATCCCGACAGTGACGCTGCCCGCGCCCACGCCCGCGAGCTGCTGGGTGCGTCACATGGCCGGTAGTCCACCGCGCGTTCGGCTCCCTTCGATTATCGTGGTCGGGTGCACCGATCACCCGACGTGATGCTCCGCGTCCCGAAGGCGGCGTGAGCAAGTTCATCTTCGTCACCGGCGGCGTCTCGAGCTCGCTCGGGAAGGGTCTCACCGCCTCTTCGCTCGGCCGGCTCCTCAAGTGCCGTGGTCTCCGGGTGACGATGTGCAAGCTCGACCCCTACATCAACGTGGATCCCGGCACCATGAACCCGGGCGAGCACGGAGAGGTCTTCGTGACCGAGGACGGCGGCGAGACCGACCTCGACCTCGGGCACTACGAGCGCTTCATCGACGAGAACCTGTCCCGGCGTTCCAACACCACGACCGGCGGCGTCTACAGCTCGGTGATCGCCAAGGAGCGTCGCGGCGACTTCCTCGGTCGCACGGTGCAGGTCATCCCGCACGTCACCGACGAGATCAAGGATCGGATCAAACGCCTGGCCGACGAGGACGTCGACATCGTGATCGTCGAGATCGGCGGGACCGTCGGCGACATCGAGATCGTCCCCTTCATTGAGGCAATACGCCAATTTCGCCGGGACATCGGCCGGGACAACGTCTGTTACGTGCACCTGACCCTGGTGCCGTACCTCGTGTCGGGAGAGCAGAAGACCAAGCCCACCCAGCACTCCGTCACCGAACTGCGGAGCAGGGGTATCCAGCCCGACGTGATCGTCTGCCGGAGCGACAAGCCCATCTCCGACAGCCTGAAGCGCAAGATCTCCCTGCAGTGCGACGTCGCCATTGACGCCGTGGTCTCGGCCGTCGATGCGCCGAGCATCTACGAAATCCCTCTCGTTCTGCACGAACAGGGGCTCGATTCCTACGTCTGCCGCACCCTCGGCATCGACGAGTCCGCGCACCCCATCGACATCTCCGAGTGGGAGACGCTGGTCGATCGAGTCGAGTCACTGTCACGGAGCGTGAAGGTCGGGATCGTCGGCAAGTACGTGAACATGCCCGACGCCTACATGTCCGTGGTCGAGGCCTTGCGCCACGCCGGCTTCCACCACGGAGCGAGTGTGGAGCTCGACTGGATCGACGCCGAGCTCGTGCCCGGCCTGCTCGGGACGGACCGGCTGCGGGGCCTCGACGCGGTCGTGATCCCCGGCGGCTTCGGCGAGCGCGGCATCGAAGGCATGATTGCTGCGGCGGGCTACACCCGCGACAACGAGATCCCGTGCCTGGGTCTGTGCCTGGGACTCCACGTGATGGTCATCTCCGTCGCCCGCGACCGGGCCGGCCTGGAGCGGGCCAATTCACGGGAGTTCGACAGCCTCTCCCCGGACATGGTGATCGACCTCATGCCCGACCAGGCCGAGGTGACCGACAAGGGCGGCACCATGCGCCTCGGGTCCTATCAGGCCGCGCTCCTGGCCGGCTCGAAGGTGGCGCAGGCCTACGGCACGCTGGGCGTCACCGAACGTCACCGGCACCGCTTCGAGTTCAACAACAAGTACAAGACCAGGCTCGCGGCCGTGGGCCTGGTGTGCTCGGGGATCTCGCCCGACGGCCGGCTGGTCGAGTTCGTCGAGCTGGCGGACCACCCCTATTGGGTGGCCACCCAGGCCCATCCGGAGTTCAAGAGCCGGCCCGACCGGGCCCACCCCCTGTTCCGCGAGCTGATCGCCGCCGCGCTGGAGCGAGCGGAGGGACGAGAGCCCCACCTCCTCGACCTCGACGCCGTCAGCTAGGCCCGTGCCCGGCTTCCGGCGCGTCTCGGAGGACGAGCTCCTCCGGGCCTGGCTGTTCCGGGTGGACCAACTCCATCTCGTCGACCCCGACGGCCGGACCTTCGAGCGCGTCGTCGTCCGCCACCCAGGCGCCGTCACCATCGTCCCCGTGCATGACGACGGCCGCGTGACGCTGGTGCGCCAGTACCGGGCCGCCGTGGACGCCTTGGTCCTCGAGATCCCGGCCGGCACGCGCGACAAGGACGGTGAGGAGCCCGAGGCCACCGCACGGCGCGAGCTCGCCGAGGAGGCCGGCCTGGAGGCGGCGGACTGGGAGCTGCTCATCGCCACCTGGAACACACCGGGGGTCAGCGATCAGCGCACCCTCCTCTACCTGGCGACAGGCCTCACCTCCGTTTCGGCTCGCCCCCAAGGCGTCGAGGAGGGCTACATGACCGTCGAGACCATCCATCTCGACGACGTCGAAGCGCTCGTGGCGGACGGGTCGCTGCGCGACGAGACGACCGTGCTCGGCCTGTACATGGCCCGCCAGCGCCTGCGCGAGACGGGCCGGCTGTCATGACTGCGCCACTGCCACGGGACGCCGAGGAGTACCTCTCCTGGCTCGAGGTCGAGCGCGGACGCTCGCCCCGCACGTTGTCGGCGTACCGGCGCGACCTGGGGACGTATCAGGAGAACGTGCCGGAACACGGCATTGAGGCCGCCACGTCCGCCGACGTGGCCGTACACCTGGAGGAGTTGCGCAGAACCCATGGCGCGTCGTCGGTGGCAAGAGCACTGTCGAGCATCCGGGGCTTCCACCGCTTCCTGGTCGAGGAAGGGATGCGTGGCGACGACCCCACGCTCGACCTCCCCTCCATCTCGGTGACCGACATGCTGCCGAAGGCGCTGAGCGAAGAGGAGACCGAGCTGCTGCTCGGCGCCGTCGTCGGCACCGGTCCGCTGGTCCTGCGGGATCGGGCGCTGCTCGAAGTCCTCTACGGCACCGGCGCCCGTGTGAGCGAGGTTGTGGGGCTGAATCTCGGCGACGTCATCGCCGCCGTGGAGGGTGCCGACCTGCCGTTGCTCCGCGTCCTTGGCAAGGGGGACAAGGAACGCCTCGTCCCGGTCGGCAGCCTCGCCCGGGCGGCCCTGGCCGACTGGCTCTCAGGCGAGGGGCGGCGCTTGCTCGAGCCGAAGAAGTGGCTGCGCCGCAGCGACGCCGAAGCGGTCTTCCTCAACGCCCGTAGCGGCCGCCTGTCCCGGGTCGGGGCCTTCGGCGTCGTGAAGAAGTACGCCGGGCGCGTGGGGCTGGCAGAGAAGGTGAGCCCTCACGTCCTGCGGCACTCCTGTGCCACCCACATGCTGGGTCGGGGAGCTGACGTCCGGGTCGTCCAAGAGCTCCTCGGCCACGCCTCGATCGCCACCACCCAGCGCTACACGAAGGTCTCGCCCGAGCACCTGCGCCGGGCCTATGAAGGCGCCCACCCGCGAGCGGGTACAAAGAGGGGGAGGGACCGCGTAGCATGACGCCATGCCGAATGAGGCCCCTACGGCGGAAACCGCCGACGTCGACTTCGCCGCCCTCCTGCACGCTGAGCAGGCCGGGTTGCGGGCGCAGCTGACGGAACTGGGATTCGCCGACCAGGGGAGCGGCCTCAGCTACGACTCGAACTTCGCCGACTCCAGTCAGGTCACAGCGGAGCGGGGCGAGGCGGGGCGCCTGGCCACCGAGCTGCGGGAGACTCTGGACGAGGTCGAGGCCGCCATCGAGCGTCTCGAGGCGGGAAATTACGGGCGGTGCGAGGCGTGCGGAAAGCCGATAAGCCCCGCCCGGCTCGAAGCCATGCCCGCCACGCGCTTCTGCATCGCCGACGCCGCCAAGCACTAGGTGGCCTCGCCCGGAGCCTCCTCAGCGAGGCGGCCGATGGACCAACGGACCAAACGCTGGCTGTGGATCCTGGCCGGTGTGCTCGTGTTCGTGGTGCTCGTCGTCCACCACAACATCACCGAGCAGGAGATCATCATCTTCTGCGTCCTGGTGCCGTCGATCATCTTGCACGAGATCTCGCACGGCTACGTCGCCAACGCGTTCGGGGACGACACCGCCAAACGGGCTGGCAGGTTGAGCCTGAACCCGGCGGTGCATGTCGATCCCGTCGGGACCCTCATCGTGCCCGCGTTGCTCTCGTTGGGCTCGGTCGGCTTCTTCGGTTGGGCCAAACCAGTCCCGGTGAACACCGCTCGCTTGCGCAGCCCTCGCAACCAGGGCGTTGTGGTCTCCTTAGCCGGGCCGGCGGTCAACGCCGTACTGGCCGCCATCTTCGGACTCGCCTTCGTCCATTTCTCGCGGGCCGACGTGCTCGCATCGGGCAGGTTCTCGACCGGTGCACAGATCCTCTTCTACGCCAGCCTCGTGAACGTCGGGCTGTGCGCCTTCAACTTGATCCCGGTGCCGCCGCTCGACGGCTCGGCCGTCTTCGAACGCCTCTTGCCGGCGCGCTACTGGCCGGCCTACTTGAAGTACCGCCAGTACACCATGCCGATTCTGCTCGGCCTGGTCCTGTTGAACTTCTTTCTCTACCCGCACGGTCCGCTCACGTGGTTGTTTGATCGCCTCTACAACTGGTGGGAAAGCGTGCTCGGGGTCTGAGCACGCATTCCCGGGGCACATCAGCCCGGGGCGAGCAGCCCGATGGCCTCGGAGGCCCGGGCGTAGGTCGTTGCCGCCACCTCATGAGCATGCGCCGCACCGCGCGCCAGGACCTCATGGACGTACGGGAGGTCGTTGTCGAGCTGTGTCCGACGTTCCCGGATCGGCCGGATCAATTCGCACAGCGCGGCCGCCACGTCATTCTTGAGGTCGCCGTAGCGCTCGTAGCCCGCGGCCACTTGGACAGGGGTCCGTTCGGTCGTCGCAGCCAATAGCTCGAGGAGGTTGGCGAGACCCGGTTTCTCGTTGCGGTCGTAGCGCATCTCGCCATCGGTGTCCGTGACCGCTTTGCGTACCTTCCGGGTGATCTCTTCGTCGGAGTCCAGGAGGCGGACGGTGCCGAGGGGGGAGTCCACCGACTTGGACATCTTGCGGTCGGGATGCTGCAGGTCCATCACGCGGGCGCCCGTGGCCGGAATGCTCGCTTCCGGCACGACGAAGGTCTCGCCGTAGCGGTGGTTGAACCGGAGCGCCACGTCCCGCGTTAGCTCCAGGTGCTGGCGTTGATCGTCGCCGACCGGGACGGCGGCTGCGTCATAGAGGAGGATGTCGGCCGCCATCAGGACGGGGTACGTGAAGAGCCCCACCCGTGCCGCCTCCTGCCCCTTTCCCTTGTCCTTGAACTGGGTCATCCGTCGCAGCTCGCCCATCGTGGCCGTGCATTCGAGCAGCCAGGTCAATTTCGTGTGCTCGGGAACGTGGCTCTGCACGAAGAGGGTGCACCGGTCGGGATCGAGGCCGATGGCCAACAAATTCAGTGCAGCGTCGAGCGTGTTGGCGCGCAGCAGGGCCGGGTCGATCTCGGTGGTCAGGGCGTGGAGGTCGACCACGAAGTAGAAGGCGTCGTAGCCGTCCTGGAAGGAGACCCATTGCCGGAGGGCGCCGAGGTAGTTCCCCAGAGTGAAATTGCCTGATGGCGCAATGCCCGAAAGGACCCTCTCCATGGGGCGCCATGGTAGGGCGCCCCAGAGGGAGCTTTGGCAGGTGGCCCGGGGTGCGCGGAGGGTGTCCGCTGGTTCGATAACGTCGGCGGGTGGCCTACACGGTCTCCACGCCAAGTTTCGAGGGTCCGATCGACCTCTTGCTGCACCTCGTGTCCTCGCACGAGGTCGACATCCTCGACATCCCGCTCCTCCCCGTGATCGACGGGTTCGTGAGCGTGCTCTCCGCGCAGCGCGAGCAGATCGACTTCAACCAGCTGTCGGAGTTCCTCCTCGTGGCGGCCATCCTCATCGAGCTCAAATCCCAGAAGCTGCTGCCTGGTCGCGAGACGGCTGACGACGACGAGGATCTCGTGGGCTGGGAGGAGCGCGACCTGCTGCTGGCCCGGCTGCTCGAGTGCCGGGCCTATGCGGCGGCAGCCGACGTCTTCGTCGCCCTGGCCGAGCAGGCCTCACGCTCCATCCCACGAGAGGTGGGCCTCGACGATGACTTCGTGGTGCACGCCCCGGACCTCCTGGCCGGCATCACCCCGGACGACCTGGCGCAGGCATACCTGCGCGGCTCAGCCGAGCGACCGGCGCCGCGGGTCGACCTGTCCCATGTCACGGTGGACACCGTCTCCGTCTCTGAAGCCGTGGCGGACCTGATCGCCGTGCCGGCGACCGAGCGCGCCACCTCCTTCCGCTCGTTGGTCGAGGGATGCCGCACCCGCATTGAGGTCATTGTGCGCTTCCTGGCCCTGCTCGAGCTCTGCAAGATGGGCCGCGTGACGCTGGGCCAGGGCGCGACGTTCGGCGATCTGGCCATCTCGTGGCTCGCCAGCGACGAGCTGGCCGGCGTTACCAGCGGGCGCGGCCTGGCGGAGCTCGATGGCTATGCGATCGACGACTACGAGGGATGAGGGCTTGAATCAGATGGAGAACGCAGAGTTGGGCCGCACCCTCGAGGCGATCCTGCTGGTGGCGGTGGAGCCCATCGCCCCCCAACTGCTGGCGGAGCTCGTCGAGGTACCGGCGGAGCAGGTGGAAGAGGTGCTGAACGAGCTGGCCCAGGCGTACGAGGCCGAGAATCGTGGATTCGTGCTCGCCCGCATCGCCGGTGGCGCTCGGCTGCAGACACATCCCGATCTGGCGCCCTATGTCGAGCGTTTTGCCAACCGCGAGGTGTCCCACCGGCTCTCGACTGCCGCACTCGAGACGCTGGCCATCGTCGCCTACCGCCAGCCCGTCTCCCGCGGGCAGATCTCCGCGTTACGCGGCGTGAACGTGGACGGCGTGAGCCGCCTGCTGGAGCAGCGGGGCTACATCGAAGTGGTCGGACACGCCGACGGTCCCGGGCAGCCCGCACTCTTCGGCACGACCGACCTCTTCCTGGAGCGGCTGGGGCTGGACTCGCTCGAACAGCTCCCGGCCGTCGAGGACTTCCTCCCCGGACCCGAGGTCGCCGGCGACCTCGAGCGCGACCTGCAGTCGGCGCTGGGCCTCGGGGTCGAGGGCTCCTCCGACGACACCTGAGCACGAAGGGGAACGGCTCCAGAAGGTCCTGGCGCGGATCGGGATCGGTTCCCGGCGGGCCTGCGAGGAGCTGATCGCGGACGGTCGCGTCCGTGTCGACGGCGAGGTCGCCACGCTCGGCCGCCGCATCGACCTGTTGACGGCCCGGGTCGAGGTCGATGGAGCGCTGGTCCCGGTGGCGCCCGACCTCGTCTACTACCTCTTGAACAAGCCGGATGGAGCGATCACCACCGCCGACGATCCGCAGGGGCGTCCCACCGTCATGGCCCTGGTGCCCGCCGAGCCGCGCGTGTTCCCCGTCGGACGACTGGATCGTCACACCGAGGGGCTGTTGATCCTGACCAACGACGGCGCGCTTTCCCAGCTCCTGACGCACCCGTCACACGGCGTGGCCAAGGAGTACGTGGCGGAGGTCGCAGGAGGTACGCCCGCTCCCGGTGCCCTGCGCTCGCTGCGCCAAGGGATCGAGCTCGAGGACGGGCTCACCGCCCCGGCCGAGGTCGGTGTGCTCGCCCCGGGCGTCCTGCGCCTCGTCATCCACGAGGGCCGCAACCGCCAGGTCCGCCGCATGTGCAGCGCCATCGGCCACCCGGTGCAGCGGCTCGTCCGCACCCGCATCGGGACGGTGCGCGACCCGAATCTGCCCCCAGGCCAGTGGCGCACACTCGAGCCAGGCGAGGTCCGCGCCCTGGCGGCGGCCGCGGGTCCTGCGAGCGCGCCCCCGTGACCACACTCGTCGGAATCGCCGTTCACCTGGGCCTCCGACCGGTGCCGGTAGAGTGACCCGCCATGGCAGCTGCTCCCACAGTCAGGGGTTTGCGCGGGGCGACGACCGTTGACGAGGACACCGTGGCCCAGGTCACAGAGCGTTCCCAGGAGCTCATGCGCGAGCTGATGGCCAAGAACGACCTGGTCGAGGACGACATCATCAGCGTGCTGTTCACGGCGACGGCTGACGTCACGAGCACGTTTCCCGCCACCGCCATCCGGGCCATCGGGTTCGGAGCCGTCCCGCTCCTGTGTGCCGCCGAGATCGCCGTGCCCGAAGCGAAGCCACTCTGCATCAGGGTCCTCCTTCATGTGCATACGAGCCGGTCGCGTGACGAGATCCGGCACGTCTACCTCCACGGCGCCCAAGGGCTCCGCGATGACCTCCCGGGCTGAGGTCGGAGAGCGCCGGCGGGCACTGGTCGTCGGGACGGGCCTGATCGGGGGGTCGATCGCGCTCGGATTGCGCCAGCGCGGGTGGCACGTGTCCGGACTGGACGTCGACGAGGAGAGGCTGCGCACGGCACTGCAAGACGAAGTCATCGACGCCGCCGGAGACGACCTCCAGGCGGAAGTCGTCTTCATTGCGGTGCCGGCGGCCGCCGTGGCTGCCGTGGCCAGCGGCCTTCTCGACGACGACAGCAGGCGTCCCGACACGGTGGTCAGCGACGTGAGTGGCGTCAAGACCTCGATTGTGGAGGCGGCGAACCATCCGCGCTTCATCGGCGGCCATCCGATGGCCGGGTCAGAGCAGACGGGCCTGCATGGTGCCGATCCCGACCTCTTCGTCGGGGCGGTCTGGGCGCTGACGCCGACCGCGGTGACGGAGCTGGAGGCCTTCGACCGGCTGAAGGGAGTCGTCACCAGCCTGGGTGCCGATGTGCTGATCCTTTCGGCCGCGGACCACGACCGTCTGGTCGCCGTGGTGTCCCATGTGCCCCACCTGGTGGCGACCACGCTGATGAATGCAGCGACTGACGGCGCCGAACAGGACCGCACCCTTCTCCGCCTGGCCGCCGGCGGCTTTCGTGACATGACCCGGGTCGCCGCCGGGCACCCCGGGATTTGGCCGGACATCTGCGCCGAGAACGCCACGGCGATCGTCGACGCGCTCGATGCGCTGCTCATGGATCTGGGCGCCATGCGAGACCGAGTTGCCGCCCAGGACCGGGCCGGAATCCTCGCATCCCTACAAAAAGCCAGCGCCGCTCGGAGAAGCCTTCCGGCCCGTGCCGTGCGGCCCGAACACCTGGCCGAGCTCCGGATCCGGGTGCCCGATCGTGACGGCGTCATCGCCGAGATCGCTTCGTTGGCTGCCGACGCGGGCATCGGCATCTACGACATTGAGATCGCGCATTCCGCCGAAGGCGACCTCGGCGTTCTCATCCTGGTGGTTGACGGGGGCGAGGCGGACACGCTGACGGTGGCGGTGGAATCAGCCGGGTACCGCGCTCGAGCCGAGCAATTGTCGTGACGGCACCGGCCGCCTTCGTCGTCGACGGCGGCACACCGTGCCGCGGCACGGTCCGCACGCCTGGCGAGAAGTCGATCTCCCATCGCTCCGTGCTCCTCGGCGCGCTCGCCGAGGGCACATCGATCATCCACGGGCTCTCTGACGGAGCCGATGTCGCCGCCTCACTGGCGGCGGTCGAGGCCATGGGGGCAGGCGTGGAGCGCCACAGCGACGGGACGGTCGTCGTGCACGGGGGGCGGGCACGCCTCCATCGTCCCGAGACGCCTCTCGACTGCAAGAATTCGGGGACGTCCATGCGCCTACTTTCGGGCCTGGTCGCAGGGTTCGATTGGGAGACCGAGCTGATGGGCGATGCGTCGCTTTCGTCCCGACCGATGGATCGCGTGGCCGAGCCCCTCGACCGCATGGGCGCCATCGTGACGGGCCACGGTGCACGCTGCCTGCCCCCGCTCCTCGTTCGGGGAGGCCGGCTGCACGGCATCGACTGGACCTCCAAGGTGGCCAGTGCCCAGGTGAAGTCGGCCATCATTCTGGCCGGGCTCTCGGCCGACGGGACGACGGTCGTACGCGAGGCCATAACCACCCGCACGCACACCGAGGAGATGCTCGTCGAGGCCGGGGCCGACCTGACGGTCGAACCCTGGGGCGAGGGTCGCATCGTGCGTGTCCGTGCGTCATCTCTGAAGCCGGTGGAGCGGACGGTCCCCGGCGATCCCTCTGCATCGGCTTTCTTCGCCGTGGCCGGGTGTGTGGCGCCCGAGAGCGCCGTCGACGTTGCCGGCGTCTACAGCGGACCGGCTCGGCTCGGTTACGTCACCGTGCTTCAGCGGATGGGAGCAGCGATCACCCTGGTTCCGGGCGAGCCCGGCACCACGACGATCCGGGCCCTGACCAGCTCCTTGACCGCCACGGATGTCTCGGCCAGCGAGATTCCCTCGCTCGATGAGATTCCGGTGCTCGCCGTCGCCGCTGCCGTCGCCCAAGGCACGACAGTCTTCTCCGACGTCGGCGAACTCCGGGTCAAGGAGGTCGACCGGCTCCTCGCCGTCGCGGACATGGTGGAGGCCTTTGGTGCCCGCGCCACGATCGACGGGGACACCCTGTCCATCACGGGCGTGGGCGGTCCGCTCCGTGGCGCACGCTTCGACAGCCGCGGCGACCACCGGATGGCGATGGCGGCAGCAGTGGCGGCGCTCGCTGCTCGCACGGGTGAGCGCAGTCTGATCACCGGATTCAGTGCGGTCGAGACCAGCTATCCGACGTTCGCCCAGGACATCGAGCGGCTGGCCGCTGGCGCAACCGCCCCCCGGGCGTTGCTGGTCGCCATCGACGGGCCGGCCGGAGCCGGCAAATCGACTGTCTCGAGGGCGGTGGCCGAGCGACTCGGGGTCAACCGACTCGATACCGGGGCCATGTACCGGGCGGTCGCCGCCCTCGCCTTGGAACTCGGCACGCCGGCCGACGACAGCGACGCAGTGGCGGCCCTTGCCGCTGCGTCGACGATCGAGGTGGGGGAGCGGGTGACCATCGACGGACGCGACGTCACCGGCGTCATCCGTTCACCCGAAGTCGGCCGGGCTGTCTCGGTCGTCGCTGCCAATCCCGAAGTGCGCCGACAACTGGTGGAGCGTCAGCGCACCTGGGCCAAGATTCACGGCGGGGGAGTCGTGGAGGGACGGGACATCGGGTCGGTCGTCTTTCCCGGCGCCGAGGTCAAGGTGTATCTCACGGCGTCGCCCGAGGAGCGAGCTCGTCGGCGTCACGACGAGGCACCCGAGGGGGTGGCACGGCGCGACCGGATCGACTCGACCCGGGACGCCTCGCCCCTGCGCGAGGCGGAAGACGCGCACCGGCTCGATACGACCGGGCGGAGCGTGCAGGATGTAGTCGAGGAGGTGCTGTCGTGGCTGTGAGCGCAGCGGGATCATCGTCCGACGCCCAAGGCAACCGAGGAGCGGACGCCCAAGCCCCGGGACGACACCAGCCCTTCGAGATCGACGCCCGGCGAACGCCGCTGTACCGCGTGGAGCGGATGGTTTTCGCCACCGCGCTCTGGGCTTGGTTCCGGCCGAAGGTTGTGGGCAAGGAGCACATCCCTGCGACCGGGGCGGCCATCTTGGCCCCGGTCCATCGATCCTTCGCCGACTTCGGCTTCGCCGCTTTCTGCACCGAGCGCAAGCTCTTTTTCATGACCAAGGACGAGATGTGGAACAACAAGTGGCTCGGCAAGCTGCTCCTGACCGTGGGGGCCTTCCCCGTCCACCGCGAATCGGCCGACCGTGAGGCGCTCCAGCGCGCCGAAGAGGTGTTGCGGAGGGGCGAGCTCCTCGTCCTGTTCCCGGAGGGCACCCGCAGAGAAGGCGCCGTCGTGGAGGACCTGATGGAGGGGGCGACGTTCCTGTCCGCCCGCACCGGGGCTCCCATCATTCCGATCGGCATCGGGGGATCGGACCTGGCCATGCCCAAGGGCAGCGCCATCCCGAAACCTCGGACGATCCAGGTGGTGATCGGAGCCCCCATTCCGCCCCCGCAACGCACCGAGGGGGGACGCGTCTCACGGTCGGCGGTTCGCGCCGCGACTGAGGCGCTGGTTTCCCGGTTGCAGGCTGTCTACGACGAGGCACGAGAGAACACCGGCCGCTCTTGACAACGGACGACCCGGCTCAGCTGTGGCGGGGCTCCTTGCGGACCTTCCACCAGGTCTCCAGCACAACCCGCCCGTAGCGAAAGCCGAACAGCCAGTTCTTGCCCTTCTTCGTCGTGCCTGAGGCGCGCGGCAGCCACAAGGTCGGCTGTTCGCTGACGCGCCAACCTCGTTTCATGGCGATGATCAGCAGTTCGGCCGTCTGGTATTGCGGTTGGACGAGCCGATAGGCCACGTCGTCGAGCATGCTGACCCGCAACGCCCGGTAGCCGTTCGAGGTGTCCGTGAGCTTGGTGTGGCCCATGGCGCTCATCGCCCACGAAAAGACGCGGACGCCCACCTTGCGGAAACGGTCGGAGGTCGTGTCCCGGCCGAGGACACGCGACGCCACCACGAAGTCCGATGTGTCGTCGACCAAAGGCTGGAGCATGACCGGAATCTCCGCCGGGTCGTTCTGGCCATCGGCGTCCAGCGTGACGACGAACTGGGCACCGAGCTCGATGCAGAGGGCGTAGCCGACGCGTAGGGCGTAGCCGTGACCGAGGTTCTCGCTCAGGACAAATGTCAGCGCGCCTGCGTCCTTGGCCACCTGATCGGTCTTGTCGCTTCCACCGTCGACGACAACGAGGGTGGTCACCGCCAGGCCACATGCTTCTGCGGGCATGGCGGCCAGCACAGCTCCGATGTTGTCCTCTTCTTCGTAGGCGCAGATGAGCCCCACGACGGGGGAGAGCTTCACGTCGGGGTACCTGCTATCGAAATCCTTCCGTGAGGACTCGATGACGCGGCGCGCGCGCTCAGGATCCGTGTGAATACTGGCGCCCGAAGTGGCGCCGCGGCGCGGACTCAAAACGTGCGCGGTGTGGAGAAGACCTGGCGGACCAGAGGCTCGAAATGAGAGAGGGGCTTGGTGGGGTAGTCAGGGTCGAAGCTGATCTGATCCCACTCGTCGGCGAACTGCTCGGCCAACCCGTACCAGGATGCCCCGACGTACTTGTCCCGCGCGTCGGGATCCTGGCCCAGGTACTCGTAGTAGTGCTTGCCCTGGAAGTCCTGATGCGCTTCGATCATTCGGTAGGTGTCCTCATCGACGTACGGACGCAGGATCTCCGCTGCAATGCGCGGGTGGTTCATGACCGAGACGGCCTTGCCGATGTCATGGCACAGCGAAGCGACCACCACTTCATCGGAGGCTCCCGCCTCCTCGGCACGGGTGGCCGTCTGGAGGGAGTGCACGAGCTGATCGACCTCGAAGCCGTCGGTGATCTCCTCGAGCGAGGCGAGCATGGCCAGCACACGGTCGGCGACTCGAGGCTGGTGTTCGATCGACTCGACGATGATGTGTTGCCACTGCTCGGCGGTGGATTCGTCCATACGGGTGAACGTCATGGGGCAATCATCGCGCTTGTGGCCTTACGAGGCCAGCACGTCGAGGACCTCGGCGGCCGTCACCGATCGATCTTCAGCGGCCGGGTCGCAGCGGGCGGGTCGGGCTCCTCCGGCGAGAAAGCCCAGGATGGAGCCCACGGCGCGCAGGAGTTCTCGCAGCTCGGGTGGAGGTGGGAAGTACTCGTCCTCGGTGGTGACCGTCACCTCGGTGACGCCCTGGGCTGGAGCGAGGCGGGCGATGACCTCCTCGACCAAGGCCTCAGGCGCCGAGGCGCCAGCTGTCACCCCGACGGTTCCGGAGAGATCGTCGGGGAGCTCGTCGGCCTCATTGACGCGCAACACCCTGGGGCATCCGCCGGCTCGGGCGACCTTCTCCAGCGCCACGGTGTTCGACGAGTTGGCCGAGCCGATGACCACAACAGCGTCCGACTCCGAGGCGATCGCCTTCAGGGCGGCCTGACGATTGGTGGTGGCAAAGCACAGGTCACTGCGGTTGGGCATCCAGAGGTCCGGAAAGCGCCGCCGGGCCGCCTCCATCAAGTCCCTCCACTCGTCGTGGCTCAACGTGGTCTGGGCCAACAGGGCGACCGGTGCGCCCTCGTCCGACAGTCCCTGCAGGGCATCGAGATCCTCCTCGTGCTCGAGGAGCCGTACCGATTGCGGTGCGACGGCCATTGTGCCCACCGCCTCCTCGTGTCCGGCGTGACCGACGTACAGGACGGTGTACCCCTTGCGGCTCCGCACCTTCAGCTCGTGGTGCACCTTGGTGACAAGTGGACAGACGGCGTCCACCACGGCGCCACCCCGAGCTCTCGCCGCCGCCACGACCTCGGGCGCCGAGCCGTGGGCGCTCAGCATCAGGGGTGCCCCTGCGGGTACGTCGGCCACGTCATCGACGAAGACCACACCCTGGTCACGGAAGCGCTCAACTACGTGTTGATTGTGCACGATCTCGTGGTAGCAGTACACGGGCGGCTCGAAGACCCGCACCATCCAGGCCAGGGCCTTGATCTCCTTCTCGACGCCGGCGCAGAAGCCCCGCGGCTCGGCCAGCATCACTCGGTCTACTCCGGGCACAAAGTCCAGGTTATCGGGGGTAACCTCTAGGCCATGTCAGCTCCCACGGTGACTTCGGTCACCGCGGCGTCGCCGGCTGCCCGCGCCGGTCTGGCCGTGGGAGACGAGCTCCTCAGTATCGATGGGCAGGAGCCGCGCGACGTCATCGATTTCCAACGCCTCAGCGACGCAGGTGACCTCAGCGTCCTCGTTCGCCGCGCCGGTGCACCGCTGCCCCGGGTGGTGCGGGTCAGCAAGGAGGCGGGGGAGCCGCTCGGGGTCGAGGTGTCGTCGGCCGTGTTCGACCGGATCAGGACCTGCGACAACCACTGCGCATTCTGCTTCATCTATCAGCTTCCGAAGGGCATGCGACGGAGCCTCTACCTGAAGGACGACGACTACCGCCTGTCGTTCCTCTATGGGAATTTCACGACCCTCACCCGGTTCACCGAACTGGACGCGGAACGCATCCTCACCGAGCGCCTCGGCCCGCTCTTCGTATCCATCCACACGACTGACCCCGAGCTGCGGGCCAACATGCTCCGCAATCCGAAGGGGGCCACCAGCCTGCGCTGGTTGGAGGTCCTTCTCGACGGGGGCATCGAGGTCCATGGCCAGATCGTGGTATGCCCGGGGGTGAATGACGGCGCTGCCCTCGAGGACACGCTGGCCGGCATTCTCGACCGCTACTCCTCGCTCTCGAGCGTGGGGGCAGTGCCGCTGGGACTCAGCCGCTATTCCAACGAGGTGGAGATGCGTCCGCACACCCTCGAAGAGGCCGAGGCCGTCCTCGACACCATCGGCGAGTGGCAAGACCTCTACAAGAAGGCATTGGGGCACCGGATGGTCTATGCGGCTGACGA
>Ga0302308_10000784_pt1 | contig 26875 bp, 16 predicted proteins | sample III_Palsa_E3_3_FD_200531 | JGI IMG/M metagenome (GOLD analysis project Ga0302308, IMG submission 200531) | Peat permafrost microbial communities from Stordalen Mire near Abisko, Sweden - III_Palsa_E3_3 | ecosystem: Environmental > Terrestrial > Soil > Palsa > Peat permafrost | place: Sweden...
GCTCCGTGACCGCTCAGAGGTGAGACGCGGCCTCGCCGAACTATCTAAAACTAAGATCGATACGGCAGCAACATTCTATTGGACAGGGTAGGGGATATGACTCACTCTGTTGCCAGAGCATTACAGCTTGATGAACCGGACCACCGCGTCGCTCTCGAGGCTCATTGTCTTTGGGTCGCCAGGTTGGGCGCTCATCAGGCTTGGCGCAATTTCCAAGGGCCTCGCGTTTGTCGGCAGTCAGGCTTGGGCGATATCACCAACCATTCTGCCTGACGAGCAAGGATGACTCGTTCGCTCCCATCTTCAGAGATCGGAACGGCGAGAGGGTCGATTGTAACTGGAAGCATTACGTCCAGCGCAAGATTGCATTGCAGTGCACAAAACGTAACAGCCGGGTCCGGTTTGGAAATCCTCGAATGGGTGAAATATGAAACGATCGTTAACTGGCATTCTGATGTTGATCTGTTGCTTTGCAATGCAGTTGACGGCGGCGCATGCGCAGGTTGGGAACTCGAGCCTTACGGGCCAGGTGACGGACCCGTCGGGTGCCGCGCTGCCCAATGCTCAAATCACGTTGCACGGCGCCGATGAGTCTTTTGTCAGGACCGGTACCACGGGGCGCGACGGCGTGTACCTCATTCCCACCCTCCCCCCGGGACGCTACCGGATTTCAGTCGCCTCAAGCGGCTTCGAGACCCAGGAGACGCAGGCTTTTGAGCTCACGTCGGGGCAGACGGGCGCTCTCAACTTCCACCTCAAAGTGGCCAGCCAGACCGCCCAGGTGACTGTCCAGGATGTGACTCCTGTTCTCCAGACAACTTCTGCGAGCCTCGGTGCGACTCTCTCGTCGAAAGAAATGAGTTCGATTCCGTTGCTCGGTCGCAGCTTCCTGAACGCAATCAGCCTTGCTCCAGGCGTCGTTCCCGTGCCTCCCGCAGGCTCGACCACCAACCATAGCCCGGTGAACCAATCCACGATGCCCTCTGTCTTTGGGCAGCGGCAGAAGGACAACAATTTTCTGATGGATGGAGTCGAGAATCGCGATCCCAATCTGCTCGGCGTCGCCATCTATCCCCCACCAGATGCGATCAGCGAGTTGAGCGTTGAGTCCGGCGTGGGATCGTCGGCCTACGGTCACGCGTCCGGCGCCACGATCGATGTCGTCACCAAGTCCGGCACCTCCGCGTGGCACGGCACCATCTGGGAGTACTGGCGCAACAACATTCTCGATGCCCGCAGTTACTTTCAGCAGACGGTTAGCCCATACCACTGGAATCAGTTCGGCGCTGCCGCCGGCGGTCCACTCGTCATCCCCTGGGCGCTCTCGAAAAACAGGAAGTGGTATGTCTTCGGCTACTACGAAGGTGTGCGTATTCTCTCGCCGTCCGATTACACAACGCTGGTACCGACGCCCGATCAGATCTCCGGCAACTTCGCCGGCTTCAATCCCATCTATAACCCCTTCTCCACCACTCAGTCTGGAACTACCTACACACGGCAGCAGTTTACCAACAACGCGATTCCTTCAACCATGCTCAACGCAACGGCGGTCACGCTGGCGAAGGCCGTCTATCCCGCTCCCAATCTTGCACCCGGTGTCATTCCCGGCGTGAACTATCAAAACACCCAGGACACCAAGCAGACCGGAAATCAATGGGACGCAAGAGTCGACCACCAGTTTGGTCAAAGGGACAGTTTCTTTGCCCGGTACACCGGAGCCAGCAATCCCAGCTTTGCAGCATCCCTGCCCGCATTTCAGTCCACGACGACAGATAAGCTTGTCAATGTCGAAGCCAGCGATACCCACGTGTTCAGCCAATCCATGGTCATGACTGTCCGTTATGGTCTGACCGGTGTCAACTACTTCACGGGCAATACTTTTCCCCCGGGCCTCCCGCAATCCAGCGGCCTCGGTGCGGTCTTTCCAGAGTTTCTCGGGGCGCAAATCATTCCCCCCATCAACATCAATGGCTATAACGGAGTTCCCCTGAACGATGTCACCATCGGCCCCGTCTATCAGAATTCCGGAATTGTCGATGTGCAGAAGAGCATTGGGAAACACAACATTGAGTTTGGCGGCGCCATCGTGCACACCCACGAAGTGCAGGACAGCCTCGCCAGCACGAGTATTGGCTTTCAACCAACGCAGACCGCGGACTTCAATTCCACCACCGGCGATGCCTTTGCCAGCTTTCTCTTGGGAGTACCCGATAACGCCGCGCGCCAGGTCGGCGGAGCTGCGGTCAGTCTCACTACCTACGGATATGGGTTCTACATTCAAGACACCTGGCGTACCGGACGCCTCACGCTCAACGGTGGGCTGCGTTACGACTACAACGCTCCGCCGGTCAACAGCTACGGTCTCGGCACGTTCGACTTCAACACCGGCCAGTATGTCTTCGACCAGAAGAACCCCATCACCGGCGCGGCCCCAACGATCCGGCCGGGAGGAATTACGCCGGACCGGAATAACTTCGCGCCCCGCCTTGGGTTCGCGTACGAATTGACCCCCACCACCGTGGTGCGGTCCTCCGCAGGCATCTTCTACGATAGCTTCGGGTCCAACTACATCCAGGCTTCGCAGAGCGCGGCCGGCAACTGGCCCTTCTCCTTCCCGCAGACCGTCTCTGGATTGAACGCGACGACCGTCACCGCACAACTGCCCAACCCGTTCCCCGGCAGTCCAGAGGGCTCGCCAACCACGACTGGCTGCAGCCAGTGCCTCAACGTCGATCCCGCATCCTCGCGCACTCCGTATGTCTCCGAATGGACGTTATCGGTCCAGCACCAGTTCGGCGCGAACCTCGGTGTCGAGCTCGCGTACTTCGGCTCCAAGGGAACCAAGCTCACCGCGCAGATCGTCGACAACGTCTCGCCCTTACCGGGCCCTTCGCCCAACCCCAGCCCTCGGCCCTTTCCGAATTTCTCTCCCTACGCCCTCAACGGTTATAACGAGTTCAACTCCGAGTACAACGCATTGGCCGCGCGCGTTCAACGACACTACGTTCATGGCCTCAGCTTCCTGCTGAGCTACACCTACTCCAAGAATATTGATTACGTTGACAACCTTTCCAGCGGCAACATTTTTGGCCAGGTTACCTCGAATCCAACTCGCTACAACGGTGGGATCACTCGGGGGCTCGCGGGTTTTGATGAGCGCAACGTCGTGAGCCTGAGCAACGTATGGGACATTCCCGGCCGGACAGGGTCCCGTCTGCTCAACCTGGTGGTCGCGGGATGGTCCGTGGCTGATATCTTCAGCTATCGCAGCGGAATGCCGTTCTCCGTATTTCTTGCTACTGACAACGAAAACATCGGAACCGTCGGCGGACGCTACACAGAATATCCGAGCCAGATCGCAAGCGCATCGATTGCCCACCAGGGGCCCGCGGAATGGTTCAATACAGCGGCGTTTACCACGCCACCTGTGGGAACCATTGGCAACGTCAAGCGTAATCCCGCGAGCCTCAAGTCGGATAACTTTGTTGACGACGATTTGACGCTCTCCAAGAACTGGGTGATCCATGCCCAGAACAGCATCGAGCTGAGGGGGGAATTCTTCAACCTCTTCAACCACACAAACTTCGGATTTCCCGGACAGGTTGTCGGAACCAGCAATTTCGGCAGCATCTCGAGCACACAAAATCCAGGGAGAACCGTTCAGCTCGCAGCGAAGATTCACTTCTAGATCTCGACCAACGATCCGAGGAACCAACGGCGGCTCCAGCAGCTCTTCGAAGTCAGAAGGAGCTGTAAGGGTCCGCGCAAGACGCGCGTCGGCGCTTCGTCACGCGATCTGCGCCTCGTCGCCGAGCCGAACGTCGATTAGGCGGCGCTGAATGGCCGACACAATCATGTTTCGTTCTCAAACCCATCCCCGGAAGGATCTGCATGAAGGCGTTGGTCAAAAGCAGGGCTGAACGTGGTCTGTGGCTGGAAGATATCGCGGAGCCGGCGATTGGCATCAACGACGTCCTGGTGAGGGTTCGCTACACGGGCATCTGCGGTACCGATGTCCATATCTACCAATGGGACGATTGGGCGCAAAAGACTATTCCCGTGCCCATGGTAATCGGTCACGAGTTTGTCGGCGAGATCGTCGAGATCGGACTGAATGTCAGCGACTTTGCCCCCGGCGACATTGTCAGTGGCGAAGGTCACGTGGTCTGTGGCCGCTGCCGCAATTGCCTCGCTGGCCGGCGCCACCTGTGTGCATTCACGCAAGGGGTTGGCGTCAATCGACCCGGCGCTTTTGCCGAACTCATCGCGCTGCCGATGACCAACGTCTGGCGTCACGCTCCCGCCATCGACCAGGAAGTTGCGGCAGTCTTTGATCCGTTCGGCAACGCTGTCCACACGGCGCTCTCGTTTCCGGTTCTGGGCGAGGACGTTCTCATCACCGGCGCCGGGCCCATTGGCATCATGGCGATCCCGGTCGTACGTCATGCCGGAGCTCGCCATATCGTGGTAACGGATATGAATCCGTACCGGCTTGAGCTGGCTCGCAAGATGGGTGCCACTCTGGCGGTTGATCCGACCAGGACATCGCTCGTCGAGGTGCAAAAGCAACTAGGCATGACTGAGGGCTTCGACGTGGGTCTGGAGATGTCCGGCAACTCGCAGGCGCTACGCGACATGACCATCAACATGCGTCACGGAGGAAAGATTGCAATACTCGGCATCCCGGCCAAGGAGATGTTGATGGACTGGCGGCAGGTCGTCTTCAACATGCTGACCATCAAAGGCATCTACGGTCGCGAGATGTACGAAACCTGGTACAAGATGACGGTGATGCTCGAATCGGGGGTAAACATCTCGCCGGTCATCACTCACCGTTTCGACTACAACGAGTTCGAGCAGGGATTCGCCGCGATGATCTCAGGCCAGACCGGCAAGGTCATCCTCGACTGGAGAAACGTCGGCCGATAACAACCGGTCATCGGTTCAACCTCCTCGACTCCTTGTTCGCCGCCCTCACACTCGCGCCACATCTAGCTCGAGAAAGTCATTGCGGTTTGTCGATGCGAACCAGGAGAATATCGTGGCTGGCAAGAACCACTGGCTGTCCATCCGACAAGATGACCTTCTTTCCAGTCCAAAGATCCTTGCCCGTCTGGTTGCCGCGCAGCCCCAGTTTCGTCAGGTTCAGGTGGAAGGGATGCGTGGACACTCGATCGCTGCCAACGTTGAGCACGGCGATGGCCAGCGCGCCGCCAGAGAGATGACGTGTCCAGACCTCCACCTCGCCATCCGCGTAGGCGCGCGAGCCTTGCTGTCCAAGCGCATCCTGATCGATCGCAATGACATCCCGATTGGTGAGGATGGCTTTAATCTCGGGTTTCATGTCGGGTAGGTCATTGCCGGCCAACAAAGGCGCGGCGAGCATGGCCCACATGGAAAAGTGAGCGCGATTCTCCGCGACCGATAACTTCCCATTGCCTACCTCGAGCATGTCGGGATCATTCCAGTGGCCCGGTCCCGCATGGTTTGCCAGGCCCGCTTGCTGGCTCAGCAAGACATAGATTCGATCCCAGTTTGCGGAGATATCGCCTGTCGTGCGCCACATGTTTCCGCCGGCCGACGGCGCCCACTCCCATACTGCATCCCAACCGTACTGGCAAAACGAATACACGATGGGCCGCCCGGCTGCATGGAGGGCCTTGCCCATCTTGTCATAGGCGGCGATCATCAGGCGCATCTGCGCCGTTTTGTCGTTTGGCGCCTGCTTCTCCATAACCGCGTCGAAGCTGCATAGATCGTATTTTAGATAATCGATCCCCCACGAAGCATAGAGCTGCGCGTCCTGCGCTTCGTGGCCCAGCGAGCCCGTAAAGTTTGCACACGTCTTCGACCCGGGAGACGAGTAAATTCCAATCTTCAACCCTTTGGAATGCACATAATCTGCAAGTGCTTTCATATCCGGAAACTTACTATTGCTATGAAGCACTCCCTCGGCGTCGCGCTCACCCTCCCAGGTATCGTCAATATTGACGTAGGTATAGCCCGCGTCCCTCATTCCGCTCGATACGATCCAATCGGCGGAGTCGCGAATGTCCCGATCGGTGACTCTGCCAGCAAAGTAGTTCCAACTATTCCAGCCCATGGGCGGCGTTTGCGCTACGGCCCCCGCCTGCGCGCTGGCTGCCATAGGAAAGCCCAGGAGAGACAATGCAACCATCGTTGCTGTAGCAGAAAAAGCTTTGTGCATATCCGATGAAGTCTATGGGGAGGACAAAGTGAGGTCAAATATGAATTCACGCTTTGATCCATCGAATTCCAAGATGATGCAGCCCGCGTGATGAGTGCTATCTTTCCCGTATATCGCAGTCTCAGGCCGCGGAAACGGAAAAACAATGAAGCAGACAATCAGAGGACGAAGTCCGCAGAGCGGAAGAGTACTCGAAGTCATCGTCGAAGATGGGCTCGTCCAGGCGATTCGAGAGGTGCGTGGTGAGAATGAAGCATGGCTCACCTCCGGATTGATCGACCTGCAGGTCAACGGATATGGCGGTGACGACGTCAATCGCGAGAACCCGGATCCAGACACGATCGTCTCGCTTACCGAAAAGATCATCGCGACTGGAGTGACCACGTATCTCCCAACCGTCATCACAGCGTCGGAGGCGAAGATCACCGCGGCTCTCTGCGCCGTAGCTGAAGCGCGGCGGAGCAGCAAGCTCGTTGCCCACACGGTTCCCTATGTGCACGTGGAGGGCCCCCATCTCAGTCCATCCGACGGTCCACGCGGAGCTCATCCGCTGGAGCATATACGGCCTCCCAATCTAGACGAGTTCAACCGTTGGCAAACTGCTTCTGGGGGCCTGGTCGGGATGGTGACCCTCTCTCCGCACTTCGAGGGCGCCGCAGAGTATATCGCTGCAATGGCCAGAAAGGGTGTCCACGTCGCGATAGGTCACACCGACGCTACCCCGGATCAGATCCACGGAGCCATGGATGCCGGTGCTACGCTGTCAACGCATCTCGGTAACGGTAGCGCAGCATTGATCCCCAGGCACGCCAATGTACTCTGGCCCCAACTCGCCGACGATCGTCTGACAGCCACGCTGATAGCCGATGGTCACCACCTGCCGAACGACATGTTGAAGACGATGATCCGGGCCAAAGGTGTGGCACGGTCTATTCTCGTCTCCGATGCCGTCGCCTTGGCGGGGATGCCACCAGGGCAGTATGAGACACCGGTCGGCGGAAGCGTTGAACTCAACGCAGATGGACGACTCAGCCTCGCCGGGACAGAGTTTCTTGCTGGCGCCGCACTCCCCTTGAAAGATGGCGTGGCGCGCGCCGCGTGCTTTGCAGGAGTTTCCTTGTCTGAATCTCTGCAAATGGCCACCAGAAACCCGGGGCGCTTCACGGGCGGCCGTGGTGTACTGCGGGTCGGAGCGCCGGCCGATCTTATACGGTTCACGCTGGACCGGGAACAAGCCACTTTGCAGATTGAGACGATGATGGTGAAAGGGCGCGAGTGGCCGATCCGTTGAATTCAACGTACCGCTGACGTGCATGTTATTGAAAATACCTTGGGCTGCGCTTTCGAGCCCAGCCTGACGAGCCAATTATTTTCATTGCCATAGCTGGACGAATGTTCCCCGCGGCTCCAATGTGTAACTTGACGCGGTTGCCGAACCTTGAGGCATCCTTTCCCAGAGCGTGGTTGCTCGAAGACCAGGAGGTGCCTTGATCTCGCACTTCTTTGAGGCGTCGGCTCCATTTGTGAGAACGGTAAGGTAGGTGCCTTGGTTTTCGAGCACGCGCAGCAGGCAGCTATCCTGAGGTTGTGTCATTGTAAACGGAGCAGACAGAGCGTCGCTAAGACTTGCCTGCAGATACCGAGTCAATGGCTGCGCATCGGTGAGCCATGCACCCAGGCCGATAGGCGATGGAATCCAGATCACTCTTCCGCCGCCTGGTACATCCCGTTCCGTCGCGATCACTTCGCCGTTCTCCTGTCCGATTACTGTCGTGGACGAGGAATCAATGCTACTGATCCAAAAGCGCGACGGCAGGACTACGTCAGAGGGTGTAGTCAGGGAAACCAGGGGAGTCTTACCCCGTAGATAAACCTCCTTGATTCGGCCGCCGGTGATCTCTGCGAGCGGAAAGCCCACGAGCGACCACGCCGTGGCATGAGGCCCGTAAAAGCCGGTGAGCCCTGTGATGAGAAGCGTGTTGCCGTGCTCAAGGAAGGAGTGCAAAGATTGGATTTGTGCTTCCGTTAGCACGCGCGCATCGGGCAGGATCGCCACCCGCGGCTGCTTTGTTTTTTTGCCCCAGTCGTAGTCACTGAAATATTTGATATCCGGTGGCGGCCCTAGACGCGAAAGTGCCTCATAGAATCCGAGCGCTGACAGAATATGAGCATCACGGCTGCGTGCTGGATCGTCGTCAGCATGGAAAACCTCTTCAAAGTTCATTGTGTCCAGGCTCAGTAAGATCGTGATCGGAGAATGATACGGCCGTGCCAGGGAGAAAAAGCTTTCGTGCTGGTTCACTACGTTGGCAATGGCCGCCGCTATTTTCAGCCGTTCACTCGGAAGCCCTTGAAAATCCAGCAACGACCATTCGCCCGCTTCCAACCCTTCGGCCCGGCTGTTGAGTAGCCAGAAGATAATCCGGTCGGCCCCCGCACCGATGCTCGTCCACACCCATTGCGCAATGTCCTGCGGTGTCGGATTCATAGGCTTGTGACCGCTATAGATGTTGTTGCCACCCTGCAGCTCCGTCACCCAATAGGGCTTCGGCTCAATGCTGCCGCGTACCAGGTCATTCAGGTAGGAAACACCGAGAGCGTACTGGTCGCGATTCAGTAGCCCAAAGTGCCAGGCGGGGTGAATCGAGCAACCCAGCGAATCGAGAAAAGTCCGCCACGAAGGAAGATCGTCGGAGACGTCCGCAAGATTGTTAAGCAGTCCAGCTGGATTAAGATGCAACGGATGGTTGCTATCCTCTTTGCGGACCTCGTCTGCAAGCCAGTGCAGTTGCTCGGTCTGATAATCCTCCCAGAAGGCGCGCCAATCCAGCTCTTGGTTCCGATTAAATATTTGGTGTGAATCAGGCGGCTGTGCCGCATCAACCTCCTTGTATGCAGTACCCCATGCGGCGTTCATTTGGTCGACAGACGAATACTGCTTCGCGAGCCACTTTCTGAAAGCGGTGATCGCCGCCGGATTCGCAACCGGTCCCTGGCCTGGCTCGTTCACCAGTAGCCAGGTGTCGAGTGCAGGACTGGACCGGTAATGCTCCACAACCTTGGCGATATACGCCGCGGCTAACTGCTGGTCTTCTATTGTTGGAAGAATACCCACACCCTGGCTGCCATCGCCGCCGAGGAATGGCGGCAACCCGTTCGGCGTGAGCGTCGCCACAATGTGGATGTGGTATTTCTCCGCGGACCGGAATGCCGCATCGTAAAGAGTGAAATTCCATACATTAGGAGCCGATTCAAGATAGGGCCACATTAAAAAAAGCCGCGCCACCGGCATGTGCGAATCTGCCAGATCGCGAAACCACGTGTCAATCTGAAGAGGAGTTTGCCCGGGCTCGATCCAAATTTCCGCGCCAAGCTGTGGCCGGTCCGCGGCGCAGGCTGGCCAAATTCCCAGCAATGCCATCATGCTAACAAGTAATTTCCTGGCAAGTTTTGCCTTCATCAATGAAATGTCCTTACTCTGTGTTGCACGATAGGCAGTAGTAGCTAGTACAAGGCTGCCATTAGGCGCAATCCGTTTCTAACTTCAGGCGTGCAGGTGTTCATGATGCCTCCCGATTCGCGCAAATCCTTTTGGGACACAAGGCCAAGGCAGCGATGTCAGTCATGGTTTCGTACTCACTGATCAACTGACGCTGCTCTGGTTCAGTACGCCTTCCAAACCGTGAAGCGCCTGACGTGGAGCGGGTCGTGAGTGGACGTGCGCTGTTTGATACTGGCGCCACCACCCCAAACGCCCAACTCCTGCTGCATCCATCCGGCATAACAGTACGCACCGCTGCCCCATGACGGGTCATTAATCGGCACAGGATGGTCCACAATCGGCTTCCCATCGATGTACGCTTGGAGTGACCCTTGTTTGCCGTTGTGGTCGTCGCGCCAAGCCAGGCCGTAGGTGTGGAAGTCAGCCGACAGGTCAGGACTCCCCGGAGCGCTATAGCGAGACTCAATGACCGTATGCAATCCCATCGGTTGGTCGTGGACGATGTAGGACGCTTTTGAGCTGTTGCCCACGCTCAGGATCTTCTCGGCGACATCCACCTCGGATGAATCGTCGCATCGATTTCGGCTGAGCGTTGTGCACCAAAGGTCAACGTGCCAACCGTCTCCTTCACCCTTTCGGTCCGTCGGCATCTTTGCTTTCCACTCGACGAATGAGCCAGGGCGGATAGTTATCTTTCCGTAGCTCTGGATGTCGGCTGCCTTATTGTCGTAGTACTTACGGTCGCCCGGCGCGGCGTGTGTCGCCTGAATCGTCAGCCCCAGGTCGCCGTCGATGGTCGCAAACGGTGCCTTCGGGTAGGTGCCGAAATAGCTCTTACAGTCATCGCCTGTATAACCGCAACTCGTGGCGGGTACAGCGCAAAAGCCTGGCGGCATGCCACCGCCTGTGCCGCCGTTCCAGAGCGCCTGGTTAATGGAACCATCCTCATCGAACGCATCGTTGACCTGAACATGCCAGCGTTCACCAGCCGGTGGCGCCACGCCAAGTGGCATCGGTTCACTGGTACTTTTCGCCGTATTTTGCGGATGACTGTCGCTCCGGTGCGTAAGAAGTTTGGCCGAAACGCAACGGGTTACCGCACCGTCTGACGGCGAGTCAGATTGACCCCAACTAAGCGCCGGAAGGAAACATAAGCCAGCGAGTAAAGTAAAAATCGTCGCACTGGACAATTTGGTGTTCGGCCGTGTGCTGGTCACCATGCCTTTGCCGCGTAGGCCGCGTTCAGGATTCCGTCTCATCTATCTCTCCTGAAGCTTCAGTTTTGGAGCTGAATCATCACGGATCATGTGCGGCAGGCGATCATCCGCTGCGGACTTGATTGCCAATCCTCGATTGCCTTGCTCTGAAGAGCGAGGCCTCAACGGCTCTGTGAAAGAGCAGATGGATAAGCCGGATGTTTTATCTATCCGTTTTTCCTGGCGGCGAAGCCAGGGTACTCAGAAGTCAACGTTTGTCAGCCTTCTTGAGACGTACAAAGCATATTGATCCAGGAGTCCGGCCTCTGTCCAATACAATCTCGCAGCCCTCTCTATCTAGGATTTAGATTGAGAGATCCACGCACCGATTGGTCGCGTCATGCCTTTTTGCACATCTCAAAATTCGATTGATTCACGAAGAACTTGGTATTTGACCGAGGCTACCCCCGCGAATACATTTCACCTGACAGGCCTCACATGCCGAACGCTGACCGTTTTCAAATTCGATTGAGCCTGTCCACGTTTTCTCGATGCCTGGATTGAACCAGCGTTGCTCTTTATTTCAACCGTTATCCATCTCTCTTTCTTGATCGCAGAAAAATCTATGAGCGCTCTACGTCCTCCTACCTGGTCTGCCTCGCTCGCCGGGCCCTTTTTGATCGTAGCCGCTTGCGCTATGGCCTCCGCCCAGGCCTCCAATACGCAGCTTCGCGCCAGTGATCGCGTACCCGTGGTCACCGGCAATGTAAGAGTCGACAAACTGCTCTCCGAGATGACGCTTGCCCAGAAAATCGCAGTCATTCACGGCGAGAAAGATCCTCCCGAGGAATCACAGGGCCAGGCTGGCTATATGGCGGGAGATCCGAAACTGGGCATTCCCTGGCTGCGATTGGCCGACGGTCCCCCCGGCGTACTGACGCGCCAACCGTCTACAGCACCAACGAGCACGATGGGCTTAGGAGCGACCTTCAGCCGCGAAGACGCGCGTTTAAACGGGGTCGTGATTGGGCGCGATGCCGCAGCCGCTGGAGTGAATATCAGTTTGCAGCCGTTTATAAATATCATGCGCGATCCGGTCTGGTCGCGCGCATACGACCTCTTCGGCGAGGATCCGCTCCTCGTTGGTGCGATCGGAGCTGCTGAAGTTCAAGGCATCCAAAGCCAGGGCGTGATGGCTGAGGCCAAGCACTACGTTGCTTACAACGGAGGTGGTGATGTAGTGGTGGGTCAACAGGCGTTGCACGAGATTTATGCAGCTCCGTTTGCCGACGCCGTAAAGGCCGGCGTCGCATCGATCATGTGCTCCTACAACAAGGTGAATGGGGCGTTTGCCTGTGGTAATCCTGACACGCTGCAAAAGCTGCTAAAGCAGGAAATTGGATTTAGGGGTTTTGTGGTTTCCGATTGGGGCGCGAATCACGCGCCCACGTTTATTAACGTCGGCCTTGACTTGGAAATGGCGGGTTACACAGCCGATAACAAGCCCTGCTTTTTTTGCCCTGTGTCCGAACCTCTACCCCCGTCGCCTCCGGAGGACGACGAGAAAAGCAAGTCCTATGAGCCGTACGCCTGGCCGGCTCGCACTCCCGAGGAGCCTCCCCGTTTGTACATCGGACATCGCCATGATGAAGAGCCGCATGGCATGCTGGCCGCAGTCAAAGCGGGTCAGGTGGACCCAGAGCGCATCACACAAGCCGCGGGGAGAATCTTGCTTGGAGAGGACCACTTTGGCTGGCTCGACAACGAGCCGAAACATTCTATTACCCCAGTACCTTTCGATGAAGATGTAAAGATTATCGAAAAAACCTCAGAGGACTCGGCGGTTCTGTTGAAGAACCAGGACCGCGCCTTGCCGATAACTGCAGATGACCTGAAGTCGTTGGCGATCATCGGACCGGGTGCAGGGCAGACGATTACCATCGGCGTTTCGATGGAAAAGGCGCTCGGCATTCCCGGTCGCGAACCAGGCCCACTCGCTGCGCTGAAACAAGCCACGCAAAACGTCCCCGACCAGCACATCCTCTATGCAGTTGCCGACGACATGACGGGCACACCGATTCCGGCCTCGCTGTTCTTCCATTCAGGCCAGCCAGGAATCGTGCGGGAAGATGGCCAAAAAAGGACGAAAGCGATTGATCCGATGGTGGACTTCACGACTGAGAGTGGACATGCGCTCCCTGTGGGAAGCAGCTTTACCTGGCGTGCCACGTTCGAAATTCCGGAGACGGGAGTCTACTGGATTTATACGCAACTGCTAGGCTGCTCGGCCAAGCTCACAATCGATGACATGCCCGCCGGCAACAGCGCGGGTCTCTTCCAGCATGGAGACTTCGTCCAGCCCCCAGAAGATAATGTCCTGCCGACTACAGATAACCTCGACGATGTGCGACGGGCTGTGCACCTCACGAAGGGATTCCATTCTCTCGTCTTAACTGAGTTGGGCGATGGGTCGGGCCGTCCCGTCCAGATCCGGCTGAACTGGATGCCTCCTGCCGCGCGGACCCGAGACTACCAAGCCGCGCTTGATTCCGCGCGCAAGGCGAAAAAGGTTATCGTCTTTGCATGGGCGAGGGGCCGGCCAGACTATGATCTTCCCGGCGACCAGGATCAACTGATTACAGAGATCGCGAAGATCAACCCCAACACAATTGTCGTGCTCAATAATGCCCAGCCGATTGCACTTCCCTGGTTGAAGTACGTCAAGTCTGTACTTGAGATGTGGTATCCGGGCGATGCGGGCGGCGTTGCTACCGCAAACGTTCTCCTGGGCCGCAGTAGCCCGGCGGGACGCTTACCTTTTACGTGGGCCGAACGACTGGATCAATACGTCTCTCACGACCCTGCGCACTCTGAACGTACCTCCGACGGCGTGGGCGGTAAAACAACGTTTTCCGAAGGAATTCTTGTGGGCTATCGCTGGTTTGATGCGCAGAAGATAAAACCGCTCTTCCCCTTCGGGTTTGGCCTTTCCTATACAACATTCGATTACTCTGGGCTGACGGTTGCCAGTACGAAAGATGGCGGCCTCGATGTGAGCTTTCGTCTGCACAACAGCAGTGCCATGGCGAGTGACGAGGTGCCGCAAGTCTACCTGGACGCACCCGAAAAAGCTCAAGCACACTCGGCCCAATTCGCTATCCGCTCCCTCGTCGCGTTTGATCGCATTCACTTGAATGCCGGTGAAACCAAGGCTCTCACTCTCCACGTGTCGCACCGCTCACTAGAGTATTGGTCAGTAGAAGCGAACGATTGGGTTCGCACCTTAGGGCCGAGGAAACTGCGTGTTGGAGCCTCTTCCCGTGATCTGAGGTTAGAGATAGTCGCTGCGCCTCCAGGCGATTGAAGGTGTGGCCGTTCGTCTCCATCAACGCAAATCATACGGTGATTTCGTCAATCTAAATCCTAGATGGTTGTGGCTGATGGATTCTATTGGACACGATCCAAGCATCGAGATCAATATGCCTGTGACAGTTCACCAAGAGCTTTCACACGGAGTCCCAGCTTTGCCGCCGAGAGTGACGCGATAGATAAGGCGGTTCCCCGGAGTCCGATCTTCTCAGTAGTTCTATCCGGCGAAGGCCGGGCAGCAACAAGACCAATTGCCACAACTCATTTAAGTCGGAGAGGTATCAGAAAATGGAAAGAGTATTTGTTGCACGTTGCAGCAGTATGGTTCTCGCTCTTGCCGTCCTGTTCACGGCTCCGACGAGTCATGCGCAAACCGCGACGCCGTATGTCAGCCCGTACGCGAGCTATGCCCCGCCGTTTCCGCGGCTCGGCATGATCTATATTGGCGGCGACCCCTATTACTCCCCCGTTGGCTGGCCCATCATGGGAAAGTTCAATGTCGTCATCATCGGCGCGAATGACGAGAGCTGGGGCGGCGGCAATTGGAGCACGGCCGCCTCTGGCTCCTGGATCAACACTTACGGCTCAACGCGAACGCGCTCGCTGGTTGTTGACGGCGTCCACGCCGCGTCGTCGGCGCCGGGTGGCACCAAGGTGTTCCAGTATGTTGAGCTGGAATCCGCATATGCAACGTTTGGCCTCGCCGGCTCCACCGGCCCCAGTGGCGGCTGGTTGGATGGCACAGACAACCTCGGCCTAACAAGCAGCACCACCCTGACACTCAACCCCGACAACACCTATCCGCACTTTAACGCCATCATCCATAAAAACAACTGGTGGCTTTATAACAAGGGCACCGCCCAGGCGAACGGCCTCCCCGGACCTGAGGTCATTAGCGCAGGCTCGGGCACTGGCAACTCGACCATTTGGGTCTGGAATATTACCCACAATGTGCAGCCCGACTCAACCTTTGGTTACCCATACGTGGCGGCGGGCAACTACGTCTACCACGAGTGGATCGACGGAAATATGTCGGCGTTTCCCGATGCAAGCGGGGCGTATCAGAAGCCCTCGCAGGCTCTACAGAATTCCTCGGCCAACTTTGACGGAATCTTCCTGGACAATTGCTGGTATGGTCCGCTGCAATCCGGCGACTGGTTGCGCAATGGAGCGCCTGACTCGAGCGAGACCACGACACAACCTGGCGATGTCTTCATTACCAATCCCGGTGTGATCGCCAGCTACCAACAAAGCAATGCGGAGTTTGCTCAAACACTTCATTCGCTCAGCTCGGCAGCGAGCAACACAAAGATCGCAATCTGCAATAACGGCAACTGGGTGAATGCCTCCTATTTGGGCAGTACCCCTGGTTCACCAATTGGGACTGGGAATGCACCGGCGCCTCCAACCGCTATCGGCTCGCTCTATCAGCAATTTGAAGGCGGCGTGGACGAAGCCGTAATCGGCGCCTCCTACTCCTATGAGACCTATCGAGGATTCAACGCTGCCATGCACTCATACATGGACCTCATGGACATGATGGCCAGCCCCAAGGTGGAGATATTCAACCAGGAATCCCTCCTGGCCAACGGTTCCGACCCGTATAACCCCGCGCCCGGTCAGGCCATACGTTACGGAATCACGATGGCGCTGATGAACGACGGCTACTATGCCGGCGAAGTCGCTCCCGACCACATCGGCCCCGGATATATCCCAGGCAGTCCAGGTTATCCAAGTACGACGACCGTATTCAACAACGCCAAGTACTGGTGGGAAGAATATGATGGCGGCGGCATTGGCACGGGCTATCTTGGTCAACCGATCAACAATGCGAACGGCGCAGTTCAGCGCTCGCCGCGCTGGGCCTATGGAAACAATGTCGGGATTTCCGAAACCGACCCATATATCGCCACCGTCGGAGGCTTTGGACTGCCTGGTGGTGTTTGGGCTCGCGAGTTCCAGAACGGCATCGCGATTGTGAACCCCAAGGGCAATGGTCCGGTAACCCTCGACGTCAATAAGGATCTGGGTGGCTCTGGCGTCTGGAAGCACTTCCAGGGCAATGATCCTGCGATCACGAACGACCCGAACGACGGTTCGGTTGTGACGAGTAACCTTACGCTCCAGGACCGCGACGGCATCATTCTTCTCCGGGTGGCCGCCAGTTCACCCTGCGACAAACCAATTGCCGCATCGCAAAGCATCAACGCCACGGAGAACACAGCTTCCAATATCGCTCTGGTCGGATCGGCGGGCGCGAACTGCGCGGTCAATGATGCTCTCACGTACGCAATCGCGAGCAATCCGCAACACGGCACGCTCACCGGCGTCCCGCCAAACATCATCTACACGCCGGCCGCAGGCTACACAGGCTCCGACGTGTTCGGCTTCACCGTCTCCGACAGCGTCGCACTTCCCTCCACCAGCGGCGTGTCGCCGGTTTACCTCAACATATCCGCAGGCACAATCCAACTCACATCGATCGCCTCTCTCACCCAGCAACCCGACGGCAGCTACCAGGCCCTCATAACCGTGAGCAACAGCGGCACAACCGCCGCGCAGAACGCGCAAATCACAGTGGCCACGCTCGGCAGTGTCTCCGGCTCGCCGCTCCCTGCATCGTTGGGAACCATCCAGCCCGGCGGCTCAGCGACAGCGACCATCAGCTTCCCGGCCACAGCGGGCGCTCCTGGTTCGCCCGTCCTCCAGCGACTAACTGGTACCTACAGCGGCGGAAGTTTTGGCGGCGGCAGCCGCGCCGTTCTTCCATAAGAAACGACAGGACCGCTTAAGCCTCAACTCGAAACGAAACTCTTACGGCACCAAGGAGACCACGATGATCAGAAAGATAATTCTCTCTCTCACAATGTTTGTTCCTGCCATGCTTCTGCTGGCGCCGTCGCCAGTCTTGGCTGACACCCTCACCCTGTCGCTCAGCAATCCTGTGCAGAGCGCCACCCCCGGCTCAACCCTCACCTTCGACGCAACAGTCTCGGCACCGAGCACCAACGCCGCACCCGTCTTCCTCAACAGTGACAACTACACCATCGACAGCCCGCTCACGCTCGACGACAGCGACTTCTTCAGCTTCCCTCTAAGCCTCGATCCCGGCGATAGCTACACCGGCGCGCTCTTCACCGTCACCCTTCCCGTCGACATCGCATTCCAGACCTACACCGGCTCCTTCCAGATCCTCGGCGGTCCCGACGGGTCATCGTTCGATACCCTGGCCACCACCGGCTTCCAGGTCAACCCCACGCCCGAGCCCGGCACGATGCTTCTGCTAGCGACCGGTCTCGGCCTGCTGGCGTTCGTGACGTACAGAAACGGCAAATCTCTCCCCAGCGTCTAGCAGGCCGGCCAATTCCGTAAAATTAAACGACCGTCAACGCGCGCATCGTATGCGGCACTTATCTACTTCCATATCAGTCTGTTATGGGGTCAGGAGGGTGAACTTCGCCAGTTGTGGCCAAGTTATGGTTCAGTTCTGTCACTCGTGGCCATCGTATGTTGAAAATCATCTGAAAGCTGAAAATTGCAGCATTGAAAACAAGTGGCTTACGGTGGCCAGAATTTGATTAAGTAGTCCTACTTATCGTGAAACTGACAGAGAGGCGCTTCGCGCAAAAGCCGCAACTACAAACAGCAACGGCCCGCTCATCAGCGGGCCGTTGCTGTTGATTCTGTCCTCTTCTTTCTCTGCCCAACTCCGTGGTGCCCCATTAATGACGATGGCCTCATCATCGGCATGGGTGGGGCGAGGGCGCCACTCCAACCGACGCCACTCCAACGGCCCCACTCTCCCGCCAAAACCTTGTCAAGGCTTTAGCCCCGGCGCGCCACGAAACCCTCGCCGTCCGCGCAGGACTTCAGAAGCGCACAGCAAGCCCAATGCCCATCTGTTGCATCCCCTGGCGATAGCCATCGAACGCGGAGCCGATCCCACCACCGCCGTATTCAATGCGCGCATCAATGTGCGGCGCAACCGAGTAATCCAACCCAACCTGAATCTGATACGCGAAGCTGGTCGACCGCGAAGCGTAGTGTCCATAGTTGGTGCTAACACCGCCAATCTCCACCTGCACGTAAGGGCTGAACGGCGCCGCATGGCTGAACAGCGCCAGCCGCGCGCCCCCCAACCCAGCGCGAATCTGGTTACCATACCGCGTGCTGCCACCGCTGGACTCGATCACGTACCGCGCATCGGCGCCAAGCCGCAACGGCCCCGCGCGCAACAACGTGTCATACATCCCGAACGTGCCACCGTAAGCCGACAGGCTATCCTGCGAAACCATCAACGAACCCTGAGAAGCGTTCACCGATCCCAAGTACCCGCCACTCCCCACCGCATACAGCCCATACTGCGCCTTCGCGCTTCCAAAACTAATCCCAAATACCAACACCAGACACGCGGCCCAAAGTCTCCCCAAGCAACACCTCTGCCTCGAGCATAGCGAGTAACGTTACCAAAGGTGAGTCTCACCCAAGGTTCCCCCAACCCCCCGGCGAAACGTGGCTAACTTTGCGCCCTTTGCGTCAAGGCTCTTACTTCTTTCGCCCCACTCGCCGTCAGGGCCACGCCGTGCGCGTAGCACCTAGAGGACGCGGCTGTGCTTGTACCCTGCTTCCGTCATCGCGGCCAGCAACTGCTCCACCTGTTCACGTCCGCGCGTCTCCATCGTGATATCGATCGTCGTGTCCCCAAGATTCACGCCGTAGTACGCCCGGTTATACAGCGTATCCACAATGTTGACGCGATGCGCCGCAATCAGCGTAGTCAACTCGGTCAGCGCTCCCGGCTTATCCAGCAGATGAATCCGCAGCCGAATCAAGCGTCCATCCTGCACTAAACCGCGCTCGATGATCCTGCTCAGCAAGGTGACGTCGATGTTGCCGCCGCACACCAGCACCGCAGTCCGCGTGCCCTCCGCCAAGCTCGTCCGCTTTTGCAGCAGCGAAGCCAGCGCGGTCGCGCCCGCACCTTCGGCGAGCGTCTTCTCGCGCTCCAGCAGCGTCAGAATCGCGCTCGCGATCTCATCCTCGTCGACAGTAACAATCTCGTCGACATACTTCGCCACCACGGGGAACGTAACCTCACCCGCCCTCCGCACGGCGATACCATCGGCGATGGTCGTCGCCGGCTCCAGCGTCACCGGATGATGCGCCTCAACAGCATCGCGCATCGACGGCAGCCGCGAAGTCTGCACCCCAATCACGCGCACACTCGGCTTGATCTCCTTCACCGCACACGCGATCCCGCCAATCAACCCACCCCCGCCGATCGGTACCACCACCGCCTGCAGATCTTCGACCTGCTCAAGCAATTCAAGCCCGATGGTTCCCTGCCCCGCCATTACCAACAGGTCGTCGAACGGATGAATAAACGTCATGCCCTGCTCTTCGCAAAGCCGTGTGGCCTCGATGCAAGCCTCGTCGTAGTTGCCGCCATGCAGCACCACCTCGGCGCCGAACCCCCGCGTAGCCGTGACCTTCACCAGCGGCGTCGTCAGCGGCATCACGATCACAGCGCGAATCCCTCGCCGCGTCGCATGATACGCAACACCCTGCGCATGATTCCCCGCGCTAGCCGCGACCACACCGCGCCTGGCCTGCTCCGGCGTCAGCATCGCAATCTTATTCAGCGCGCCCCGCTCCTTGAAGCTGCCCGTCATCTGCAGATTCTCAAGCTTCAGAAAAACGCTCTGCTCGGTCATCCTCGATAGCATCTCAGACCGCGTGCACGGCGTGCGATAGACAGCCGCGCCAATCCGCTCGCGCGCCGCGAGGATGTCAGCCAGTGTCAGTGAAGTGGTTGTCGTACTCATTCTGTCTATCGTAAGCCCCAAGCCCGCCCCCGTTAGCGCGAGAAGCTAGTCTCCATCTTTTCCCTGTGGCGTTCCATCGCCAACTCGATCAACCGGTCAATCAACTTCACATAAGGCAGCCCGCTCGCAGCCCACAGCTTCGGATACATGCTGATCGACGTAAACCCCGGCATCGTGTTGACCTCATTCAACACAATCTCCGCAGGCTTTCCCTTAGCGGCTGGAGCCATCAGGAAATCCACCCGCGCCAGCCCCGCGCAGTCGCAGGCCTTGAACGCCGCCACAGCCATCGAGCGAATCCTCTTCTCTTCTGCCTTCGACAGCTTCGCCGGCAGAATGCAAACACTCTCATCCGGCCCACTCAGCTCATACTTCGCCTCGTAGTCATAGAACTCCTTTGCCGGAACAATCTCTCCGACCACGCTAGCCTCAGGCGCATCATTCCCCAACACAGCCACCTCGAGCTCCCGCGGCTTCACACCGGGTCCGCCGACGCCCTCCTCAATCACAATCTTCCGATCAAAGCTCGCAGCCAAATCCATCGCCGCAGCAAGTTCCTCGCGCACCTTCACCTTGCTGATCCCCACCGAGCTCCCCAAATTCGCCGGCTTCACAAACACGGGATAACGCAGCGCCTTCTCGATCACCCGTGTAGCCTTCTTCGCGTCCGCTCGCCACTCACTCCGCAGCAACGTTACATGCGGAGTCATCGGCAAGCCTGCAGCCACAAACATCCGCTTCATCGCGTCCTTATCCATTGCCGCGGCCGAACCAAGAACACCCGACCCCACGTAAGCAATGTCGGCGAGTTCAAACAACCCCTGCACCGTACCGTCCTCGCCAAACGTTCCATGTAGCACAGGAAACACCACATCCAGCCCAGTCCGCGAACCCGGCGCTGCCGCGGCGCTCACAATCGAAACCCCAGCGTCCGCCGCGCCAGCCGTTGCCCCTGCACCCAGCAGCGCCTGCGCGGCACCGCCCTGCAGCCACCGCCCCTCCGCGCTAATCCCCAACTCCACCACGTCATACTTCTTGCGATCAATCGCCTTCAAAATCGACCGCGCCGAGCGCAGCGACACCTCGTGCTCGCCGCTCCGGCCGCCAAACAAAATCCCTACCCGCAGTTTCTTCTTCGCCATCCCTTCAGTGTCGAACACACACGGCCTGTGCGTCTGCATCAACGATCACAAGGAACCATCCGCGGCACTCACGCGAGCTACATCTAGTTGCCGACCAACGGAGGGCCCATGCGAAGCAGTAAAAAGGCGTGCGAACGCCCGCCCCACGCGCAGTGGGCACGTCCGCGCAGAACTTAGTGCACAGCCTCGCCCGCCGGCGCACCTTCCCCCGGCCGATTCTTGTTCAGCAAAAACGCAAACCCCACCAAAATCACCGACGCCCAGCACAGCACCCGATACGTATCCATATATCCCATCGCCGCCGCCTGCTGATTAAGCTGCTGATAAATCGCCGCCTGCGCCATCCCATGCGCCGCCGCCGAGTTCCCGGTCGCATGCATCAACCCGCCAGAGATCGCATTCATGCGGCTGTCGAACCCATAGACGCCCGGCTGCATATAGTTCTGCAGCCGCGCCTGGTGGAACAGCGTGCGGTTCGTTACCAGCGCGCCCGTCAGCGCAATCAACACACTGCCGCCCACGTTCCTCACAAAATTAATAATCCCGGAAACCTGGTTCGACGCTTCCCTCGGCAACCCCACATACGCCGCGTTGGTAATCGCGATAAAGCAGAACGGAATCGGCACCATCTGCAGGATGCGCAGAAACGTGTTCTCCCCAAACGACATGTTCAGCGTCGTATGCGTCGACGTGTAGTAGAAGGCCGCCGTGAAGAACACAAACCCGATCGCTGCAAGATTACGCGCCGCAAATCGCCCCGTCGCAATTCCCGCCAGCGGCATCACGATCAGCAACGCAATGCCTCCGCCCGTCAGCGCCTCGCCGGCTCTCGTTGCCGTATACCCCAGCAACGACTGCATGTATTGCGGCTGCAGCACCGTCGCTGCATTCAGCACGCCACCCACCAGGAACATCAGCAAACAGCAGATCGCGAAGTTCTTGTACTTGAACAGTCGCAGGTTCATAATCGGATGCTCCTTCCGCCACTCCCAAGCAATCAGCCCAATCATGCCGACCACAAACAGCGTCGCGAACACCCGAATAAAATTCGAAGCGAACCACGCATCCTCTTCGCCCTTATCCAGAAAAATCTGCATCCCCGCCATCGCGAGCGCCAGGAATCCCAGCCCCACATAATCCAGATTCTTTAGGTTCGCCCGATCCGCCTTGATCCATGGAGGATCTTCCACCAGCCGGTGCACCAGGAAAAACGCCAGGATGCCCACCGGAATGTTGATATAGAAAATCCATCGCCACGAGTAGTTATCCGTAATCCATCCGCCCAGCGTCGGCCCAATCGAAGGCGCCAGCACCGCCACCAGCCCATACAGCGCAAACGCCTGCCCCCTCCGCTTCTCGTCAAATGAGTCGGCCATGATCGCCTGTGCCATCGGCTGCAACCCGCCGCCACCCGCTCCCTGGATCACACGAGCCACCAACAGAATCGGCAGCGACGGCGCAATGCCGCACAGAAAACTAGCCACCGTAAACAGTGCAATGCACGACATAAAAAAATTTCGCCGCCCGATGACACTAGAAGCCCACGCACCAGCCGGCAGCACAATCGCATTCGACACCAGGTAGCTCGTCAGCACCCAAGTTCCCTGGTCCGTGCTGGCGCCAAGGTTTCCAGCAATGTGCGGCAGCGCAACGTTGGCAATCGAGGTGTCGAGCACCTCCATAAACGCCGCCAGCGCCACCGTGGCAGCAATCACCCAGGGGTTCGCCCGTGGCACCCACCGCTTTTCCGCCACCGCCTGCTCCGCCACGTAAACCCCTCTTCAAACCCTTTGAGAGTTACCGGACCTGTCAAGCCCTCAAAGGCTCTCAAAGTCCCGTAAGCCATTGCAAATAAGGCAGATAAAACTTCTCCAAAGTTGGCATAGTACCCCCTGCCAACTCGCTATACTTAAAGAGTGGGTACTTCTGAGCTAAATCTATCCTTTTACCCGCTGTTCACTTAGAGCCGCGTCAGCTCCCGCCAGTTGCTCCAGGCGGCGCTAAGTTCCTTGAAACAGTGTCTTTACTCGTAAAGTCTCTGGGTGCCCTACTTTGAGGCAAAAATCACCGTAGGTAGGGGGGTACTTTCCCCTTTAACACGTCTCGATTGGATACTTTGGGGGCAAAGTATGGGGGGCGGGGGGAGGCACCCAGCCCGGATGCTGCCAACTCCCGCCGTCCGCGCAGGACTACACGTTGAACTTGAAGAACAAAATGTCGCCGTCCTTCACCACATACTCTTTACCTTCCGATCGCAGCAGCCCAGCCTCTTTCACGGCCTGCTCACTGCCCAGCCGGAACAGGTCTTCGCAGGCATAGCAATCAGCTTTGATGAATCCGCGCTCGAAGTCGGAGTGAATCACGCCCGCAGCTCCAGGAGCCTTCGTCCCGCGCTTGATCGTCCACGCGCGAACCTCCTGAACGCCCGAGGTGAAGTACGTAATTAGTCCCAGCAGGCGGTACGCCGCATGGATCAGCCGATTCAACCCCGGCTCCTGGAGGCCTGCAGCCTCCAAAAACTCGGTCCGCTCCGCGGGTTCCAGTTGAGCAATCTCTGCCTCCATCGCGCCGCAGATCCGCACCACCTCGCTGCCCTCTTCGGCCGCGCGCTGCTCCACCAGTTTGGTGAAGTCATTACCGTCAGCGATGCCATCTTCATCCACGTTGGCAACGTAAAGCTGCGGCTTCATGGTGATCAGAAACAGGTCGCGGGCGACCAGCTTTTCCGGCTCCTCAAGCTCAGCCGTGCGCGCCGGCTTGCCGGCATTCAGCACTTCGAGCAGCTTCTGGATGGTGCTAAGCTCGGTCTTCGCTGCGGCAGTCGCGGCGTTCGACTTCGCGGCTTTTTCCGCCTTGTTGAGCCGCTTCTCCACGGTGTCGAGATCCGCCAGCAGCAACTCCGTGTTGATGATGTCGATGTCGTGGATGGGATTGACGCTGCCTGCAACGTGGATCACTTCAGGATCTGAAAAGCAACGCACCACATGGAGAATCGCGTCCGTCTGCCGGATATGCGAGAGGAACTGGTTGCCCAGACCTTCGCCCTTACTCGCGCCTTCAACGATGCCCGCGATGTCGACAAACTCCATCGTCGTCGGCACAATCGAGTGCGGCTTCACCATCGTCACAATGCGATCCATGCGCGTGTCCGGAACGGGCACAATGCCCACATTCGGGTCGATGGTACAGAAGGGATAGTTCGCCGCCGGAGCCTTCGAGGCTGTAAGCGCATTAAAGATGGTGGACTTACCGACGTTCGGCAACCCGACAATTCCGCAGTTCAGAGGCATGATTCAGACGATTCCTTTTCTCTATCTATTGGAACATGCGCACGCAATCGCTGCCATGAGTCGCTCCGTATGCCTCGCTCATCCAATCACCATCATGCAAATCGGAATAGACAGTTTCGTAGAGACCCCTCTCGGGTCCGGCCGCGCGCCCGGCGAGCTCGCCGCAGAACGCGTTCACCAGCTCCTTGAGGAGATTGAACTCGCCGATCGCACCGGCGTCGACGTCTACGGGATTGGCGAGCACCACCGCGAGGAGTACATCGCCTCCTCGCCCGCAGTTCTGCTGGCCGCTGCTGCTGCGCGCACGCAGAACATTCGCCTCACGTCTGCGGTCACTGTTTTGAGCTCTGACGATCCCGTTCGCGTCTTCCAGGACTTCGCTACGCTTGACCTCATCTCCCAGGGTCGCGCCGAGATCATCGTCGGCCGCGGCTCCTTCATCGAGTCCTATCCTCTCTTCGGCTACGACACCAAGTTCTACGACGAACTCTTCTCCGAGAAGCTCGACCTCCTCCTCCACCTCCGCGATGAAACCCGCATCGAGTGGGAGGGCAAACACCGTCCTTCGCTCACCGGACAAGGCGTCTGGCCGCGCCCGCTGCAGTCGAAGCTCCCAATCCGCCTCGGCGCCGGCGGAACACCAGCATCCTTCGTCCGCGCGGGCACGCTCGGCCTGCCGCTGACGGTAGCCATTATCGGAGGCGAACCCCATCGCTTCCGCCCACTCGTCGACCTGTACCGCGAAGCGGCTCGCCGCGCAGGCCATGCGCCCGAGTTGCTCGACGTCGCCGTCCACGCCATCGGCTTCCTCGCCGATACTAACCAGGAAGCCGCCGACATCCTCTGGCCCGCCTACTCCACGACCTTCACCCGCATCGGCCGCGAGCGCGGCTGGCCGCCCACAACGCGCGCAGCCTTCGATGCCCAGCGATCGGAAGATGGAGCCTTCTTTGTCGGCGATCCGGATACCGTCGCCCGGAAGATGCACAGTGTCAACGACGCGCTCGGGGGTGTCTCGCGCATCACCTTGATGATGAGCGGTGGACCGCTGCCGCACGCGAAGATGCTCCACGCGATCGAATTACTGGGAACGGGCGTAGGCCCCGCGACGCATACATTGGGCGAAGCGACTAAGGGTTAGAACGCGAAATCTTTCGCACATGTACACGCAAAAGTTTGCACAGTACTAAAGAGTTTCCCTTGATAACTGATTGATTGCACTGATAGGGGGTTTGGCTATAGAGATGCCTCTATGGACGTTGTAGCAATCCTATAAATCTACGACGGAAATCGATGGAGGTTCTCATGTCCCAATCTTCTCTCAAGTTTTGCTCAATGGTGGCGCTGGTGGCGGCGCTTTCGGTGACGGCTGCAGGCCATGCCCAGGCGCAGGCAAAGGCTGTTCCCGTATCGACGACATCTAAGCCGGCGGACACTATGCCGAGTCATCTCATCTCTGCGCGGGTTCGCGATGGCGTGTTGACCATCGATGGCATGGTGGCTAAAGTCCAGCTGAACTATGACATACAGCACACTGGGTATATGTATTTCTTCGTGCCCGGGGTAGGGACGGCAGTGGTATCGATGGAGCCGCTGGTGGACGGCGTGAAGGTGCCGGATGCGTTTGACGGCGAGAAGCTGGCGTTCACTGTGGATGGGCATAGCGTGGAGTTGAGCAACGATGGCAGCAGCCTGTTGGAAAAGCGGAAGAGCAAGGCGGATGTCTATGTACGTCTCGACCGTTCGGTTGTGGCGATAAGCCGTTACCCTCGTATGGGTTACGGAGACACAGCATCAGCTCCTTATGTGTGGCCATTGTCGGCTGCCGGTTCTGCTAACAAGGAGAACGTGGAATACGCGGTGACGCCGCCGCCGGTGCCAAAGAGCATGTTGCCACAGACAGCTACGTCGGGTACTCCTAAGCAGTAATCCCTGTTTTGGCTGGAAACGCGTGGGTTTGAGAGTTGACTTAGCCGCGTTTCGGGTAACGCAGAGGGCGCTTTAGCTACTTTTCGGGTAGCGGGCGCCCTTTGGTGCGTCTGCGGGTTTGTGGAGCTAGATTCCCTCGCCGTCCACGACAAAGCCGGGGCGGGATTCGAGGTCGGTGCGGTACTGGGCGCTCTCCTCCTGCTCGGTGGTGAGGGAGAGGACGGGTTCGTGGAACACGACCTGGTGGATGTCGCCTTCGAGATGCTCGACGCGAGCCTGGAGGGTGCGGATCTGGTCGGCGAGGGTGAGGATGACGTCGGAGAGCGGGTCGTTGATTTCGCGGGGGTCGGTGATGAGGACGCGTTTGCCTTCGCGATAGATGACGTGGGCGGGGACGCCGACGACGGTGGAGTC